>LFFM01003011.1_pt1 | contig 10807 bp, 10 predicted proteins | sample 643131 | NCBI WGS metagenome assembly LFFM01 (sample SAMN03777445, study PRJNA286221) | soda lake metagenome | biome: soda lake; feature: Kulunda steppe; material: water; isolation source: sample Tc-Br brine of Tanatar trona crystallizer | place: Russia: Kulunda steppe | collected 2011-07
CAGCGGGTGCGGCTGTCCGGTGGCTACGGCCCTACGCCCAGCCCGCCGCTTTCGCGTAGGCTGTCCAGCAGCTCGGTAAGGCTGTCGGGGTAGCGTAGGCAGTCCAGTAGGTCGTTCAGGGCGTCGCTACCCGGCAGGCTATCCAGTACCTCGCCTAAAGGGTCGCCTTCCTGCAGGTCGCGTAAGATCGCTTCTAAGGGGTCGGCTGGGGGCATAGCGTAAGCATATTTGGGTAAGCGGAACGGGCGGTTTCAGCTATAACGCTACCTAACAAAACCGTACATTTGCGAGCCTGCTTCAGCTCTAAAGGTCCGCACGTTTCCGCACGCTAAACTTTGGGGCTGGGTGCTTTACCAGGCGGGCTGCCACCCGGTTTACCAGCTGGGTTACCAGCCATATTACCACCCGGTTTACCGCATTACTTACCGCCCAGGTTACCAGCCGGCGGTCTATTTGGGCAGGTGCTTTTCCAGTAGCCCAGCTACCACGGCTCGCATATCCTGTCCGGTTCGTACGCTGTGCAGCTTTAGGCGCCGGTGTAGCTGCTCGGGTATGCGGACGTTCAGCTGTACCAGGTCGGCTTCGGCTACCATATCCTGCAGGTCGGACGTATCCTGCCCGCCGGCGGGTGGGCTGTCGGCCGCGGTGCCCCAGGGGTCTTTCTTATTCTTTTTAGGCATTGCTCAAAAGGTCGGTTATCTGGTCGGTAAGGTCTTCGATCTCGGCCGCTGCCTTCGCGTCGCCCATTTCTACCACGCCCAGCCCCTGCCCCATGGCTTCGGCGTAGGCTACCCGGTCGGCCGTGCCTTCCAATACGGGCAGCCCATAGCGGGTTAGCACGTCCTCGACGGACCCCGAAAGACGGGTGCCGGGCTTCCTACGGCTTACCACCAGCGCCGCCTGGGGCCGCCCTGTGCGCTTCTGGGCGGTCTTCACTACGTCCACCAGGTCGGCCGTAGCCCATACGTCCGCGGGGCTGGGCTGTACGGGGATTAGCACCAGGTCAGACGCCCGCACAATAGCCGCGTGTATCGTCTGCAGGTGGGCCCGGCCGTCCACTACAGCCGCCTGGTAGCCTTCCTGCCGCAACTGCTGCAGCGCCTTCGGTAGATCCCCAGCCCGCGTTACCCGCCGTACAGGGGGCAGCTCGGCCGGGTCGGTATGGCTTGCCCGCCAGTTGCCCGCGGTGCCCTGGGCGTCACAGTCAACGATAGCCACGGATACGCCCCGCAGCTGCAGGGCTCGGGCAAGGTTCAGGGCAAGGGTAGACTTCCCCACGCCCCCTTTTCCGTGCGTGAAGCCGATAACGCGCATACCTGGGCGGGGCTGGTGATAGGCACATAGCAAGATAGCGGCATAGCTACATAGCACCGTAGCAAGGTAGCCGCATGGCATAACCTAACAGCCGGGGCAGCCCCGGGCAAGGTGTGCGGCCTATGTGTCGCCACGCATAAACTGTCCACAAACTGGGGCAGCGCTCGGGGCTGGGGGTGTGCACGGAAGTCCACACGAAACGGGCGCCGGGCGGACCGCCTCACGCCAAAAAGATCGGGCTACCACCCGGCCGCCGGGGATCTGTCGAACGTGAGAGGGTCCCCCATTGTATGTGCGTTATATGTTAGGGGTGGAATCGGCGCATATGGCCCCTATAGCCCGAAACGGCGTAAGCCTGGGCCGCCGGACGTTTTACATTTTAGACACAGCGTGGGGGGTATGGCATATTCGAAGGCAGCGAAGGATAGGCGGCGGTGTGCGCACCGCTTTTCAGACGAACACAAACGGGCTGGGCAGCGGTGCCGGGCCTGGGCTATGTGGGGGCACCCGGACCAGCTCTGCGTAGCCCACGGGACAGACGGCCGCGGACCAGACGGGCCGCCGGGTGAACGGTGGAAGCCCCGGCATACGGTGCCGCTATGTGGCTGCCGGGCATACAAGTTTCCGCACCGTCCCGGGGGTGGGCTCTGCCGTTGGCCGGACCCGCCGCTACGTGAGCACCCGACCCCGGCCGGCACGTCTACCGGGTGGGGCTTCCCGTCTTTCCCGTGGACCGATAGCTACCCCCGCCGGGTGATACCCTCGGACGTAGTTCAGGCGGAAGGAAAGCGGGCGCCAAAGGGCAGCAGAAAGGGGTAGCCGGCGCTTTCCGAAAACTACCCCATGGAAGACCGGAAACGGCGCACCCCCCGGGGGTGGCTGCTATAGACGGCAGAAACGGCCGTAGCACGGCGTATGGGCCGTTTATCCCCAGCCCCAGGCTAAATAAACCGTACTGAAACGCCACTAATAGGGGGGTTTAGCACCGCTTCGGGCTACCGCTCGGCTACGGACAGCTGCCCCAGGTCGAAGTACTGGGCCTGGTCGGGTAGGCCGCTATCCGGGGCCACCGCTACCCGGTAGGCTTTCCGGTCGGGGCAGAAGTAGGACTGTAGCACCGTGCCTTCAGGCGCTAAGGGGCTGGGGAAGGGGGCGGTAACGGCTGTGCCCGGGGCTGGGGGTGGCCCGTCGCGTTCGTCGCTGTAGGCTGCCCACAGCCGCCACAGCACCGCGTCCATGCGCTCGCGGGTGTCCGGGGCACAGTCTTCGGGGCCGTGCTCGATTCTGTCCCGCAGCCACTTTAGCAGCTCACGGTCCACGTACACGCCCGCCGTACAGTAGATCGGCCCCGGGGGAATAGGCTGATAGGTCCATAGCCACATAGCAAGATAGCCTGTATCGCTGTGCCCCCAGTAGCCCGGCAGATCGTCCGGGGTGCCTACCGTCCACTGGTCGGGGTGCTCTCGCGTCTGTATCCGTGCCCACGTCGCGGGGTCGCCTTCCCCCGTGGTATGGGCCTGCTCGGGTTCGCGTGCCGTAGCGGCCGCCTGGTGGCTTCTCACGGCCTGTTCTGTTTCGGGGGCTGGGGCCTTCGCTTCGGGGTCTTCGGTGGGGTCCTGCAGGGCGTGTAGGTAGGCAAGGGATAGGGCGCCGTGCTGTAGGGCTTCGCTGGGGTCCCCGTGCCCGCCGTAGGCTTCCAGGGGTAGCACGTGGGCTTCGTAGCCCCGTAGCGTCGCTTCCTCGGCCTGCTGTAGCGCCTGGTCCCGGGCGTCTTCGTCCAGGGCGAAAACGATAACCGATACGCTACCCCGCAGGGCGGCCCACGGTAGCCCTTCCTTTCCGTGCACGGCTACGGTTCGGGCGTGCCCGGCCTGTATGAACGAAAGGGCGTCCAGGCTCGCTTCGCACACTACCAGCGGTCCTTCGCCTTCACGTATCGCCTTCCCGTTGAACAGCGCCTTCGGGTTATCCGAAAGGTGCCGGTGCTTCAGGCGGCGCCGGGCGGTGCCCACGGCGCGGCCGTAGAGGTTCACCAGCTGCCCGGCGGGGCTGGTGTGCGGTGTCACTATCCGGCCCTGGGGGGCACGGTGGTACGTGCTGCCGTCCTGCAGCCATTCACCAGGCGCGGCGTATCCGCAGCCGTAGGCGTGCAATAGCTCGACAGACAGCCCCCGGCTTTCCACGTAGGCCCGGGCGCCCTTCGCCGCGGGGGTGTCGCTTTCGGTAAGGGCCTTACGGTAGGCCATAAGGCGCCGGCGTAGTTGCTGCTCGGGGTAGCGGGGTGAGCTCGCAGCCCCAGCCCCGGCCGGCGTGGGGTCGGTAGGCGTCGGGGTGGTACGGGCGGCCGCGGGCTGGGCGGCCCGGCGCTTCGGGGTGCTCGCCTGTAGCCGCTTCAACGGGCGCCGGGTACCAGGCTGCCCCTTACCAGGCTTCCCCTTGCCCGCGTGCTTTCCTGGGGCCGGTGGGCCTTCGCAGCCGGTAAGGTCGGACAGGGCCTGCCACTGCTCAAAAAAGGAAGCGCCCGGGGATAGCCCCTGCAGCTCGGCCGCGTATTCCAGCGGTCCGCCTTCACGCCCGCAGCTGAAACAGTGAAAGGAAAGGTCGCTGGGGTCCACGTGAAAGCAGGTGCCGCTTTCGCTGCCGTGGTGTGGGCAGCCCCCAGCCCAGCCCCGGTCCGTCTGCTGCTTCCAGGCGTGTGCTGGGTCGGTAAACACGTCCCCCGCTGATAGCCCCGCCCGTACGGTTTGGAAGTCCATGCCGCTACCTATCTGTTAGCGTTTCCGTTAATGACGCTTAACCTTTAGACCCCGTTAAAAGGGGCTTATCTGGGGTGGGCCGCCGGCGGGGGACCCGTCCCCACGTTCGCCGGGCTCACGGCCGCGGGGGTAGGTGTGCTGCCCTTCCGGGCGTAGCCGCCCCAGGTCGGGGCGGAAGATTAGGGCCAGCTGCCCCGTTTCCCCGTTCCGGTTCTTCGATACGGTCAGATCCACCGCCCGGGCTGGGTCTGCTGCCGGGCGGTCCGGGCTTTCGGTAAGGAAGGCCACCGCGTCGGCCCCGTATTCCAGATCCCCGCTTTCCTTCAGGGTGTCCAGGTTGGTACTACCCCCCGACCCGTAGCCGGCGCCGCGGCTTTGGCTCGATAGCGCTAACACGGGGCTGGAAAGGCGCGTCGCCAGCCCCTGCAGGTCCGCCCCCATGGCTTCGACCTTCGCCCGCACTTCCCGCATACCCCGCATATCCGCCGCCGCCTTCGCGTACAGCTGCAGGTAGTCCACTACGATCAGACAGCGCTCGGCGCTGAACCTGTTCATAAGACGCCGGGCCCGTCCCCGGATTTGCCCGCGGGTGAGCTCGGGGTGACCTTCCACTACCGCCAGGCGCTCGGCTTTCGCCCGGTACTGCTCGGCCGCGGCCTGTAGCTTATCTACCGGCAGCTGCCCCCGGCGGACCTTCGCACTGTCCAGCCCCCCGACAGCGCACACCCCTTTCAGCGTAAGGTTAGCCGGGCTGTTCTCGAAAGTGATATACAGGGCTGGGGTGCCGGCCTCGGCCGCGGCTATCGCTATCTGCAGGGCAAGGGTAGTCTTCCCGACCCCGGGACCGCCGGAAAGTATCGTTAGCCCTTCGGGCAAGCCGCCCAGTATATCGTCCAGCTTCTGCAGCCCCGTGGTAACGCCCGTTATGTGGCTGCCGGTCGCCTGCTGGGCTTCCCGTGCCTTGCGGGCCTGCTGTAGCACTTCCGGCACCAGGTCCCCGGGATAGCACAGCCGGCCGATCCCGTCACCGTGTAGACTCGCTTCGATCTCGGCCGCCTGCTCTACCAGCGCCGCTACAATTTCGGCCGCGGGGGTGTCCGGGTTGCCTACCACGCCCGCTATATCCTGCTGCAGCTCGGCTACCTGCCGGCGTTGCCATAGGTCTTTCAGCTCGGCCGCCAGCGTAGCCGGTGGGCGCCGTGTGGCGTCTTCGTCCTGGGCGGGTAGGTTTAGCTCGGGGCTGGGCTGCTCGGCTTCTACGGCGTCAGACAGCGCCCCGTAGGCTTCCCCGTATACGTGGAAGGCGCCGGCCGGTAGGTCCAGTTCCCAGTACAGCGTCTGGTCCGCAGCCATGGCCCGCAGCACAGCGGCTTCGGCCTGGGCGCTTACGTGTTCGCTTGCAAGATCGTATTTCATGCGCCCGCCCCCTGTAGCTGCTGAAGCCGTGCGGCGGTCGCCTGGTCGGCCTCGGTGTATCCAACGTCCACGGCGTCCGGGTCTTTCAGGGCCGAAAGCCCCCGCCTAACGTCCAGCACTTCACCAGACGGCCGAAAGATCGTTTGCTGCAGGGCCTCGCCTGCCACGTACAGGGACCCGTCCGGCCCCTTCACGCCCGGCTGAAGTAGTCCCATATACGGAAGGTCCAGCACCGCTGAAAGATAGCCAGAAAGGGGGGAAAGCCAAGCCAAGCCGATAGCGTAAGCCCGCTCAAGTTGGGCCAGATCGGTGGCTGTGAGCTCAAGGGTAGAATCCGCCCAGGACAGGCGGCGCGCCCGCCTCACGTTATCCCACTCGGGGGCAAAGTAAACTTTATCCTCTGATATACCGTCCAGCCCTGCCGTGAAGTGCTGCGGCGTATCCCACTCGTCCCGGTGCACGGCCGTAAACGTCCACGGGAAACCGGCGTCCACCGTAACCAACATATCAACCCTGCGGCCGCCGGCCTCGGGGCCTTCCCACTTTGCCATGTTGCACAAAACGCCCAGGTCCGGCACGTCCATGCCCATTTCCTGGGCGCCGTGCACAACGGCCGCCACACGTTTAGCCTGTGCGATAAAGTCCAGTGCCTGCTGTTGCTGGTAGGGGGTCAGTAGCTGCTCGAATGTTGTCTGCATTACGGGGTCACCTGGTAAGTTAATCTGGTCGTTAGGCCGCCGGCGGTAGCCGGTGTGCCCTTTGGTTTTGTCCTTAGAACCAGAGGGGCGGGCGCGGTTCAGCGCCCCGTCCCGACCCCTTATTCCCCGTTATTACCCGTTAGTGTTAACATGGCCCTTTGTTAACATGCTGCATCAGCGGGAAAATGGACCTTTCTGGTACGTATAGCCCGGTTTTGCTACCATCCCTTTCTATAACCAGCGGTAGAGTGTTCGGGGTATTAGGGCATATCATTAGCGGTATTAGGGCATAACGTTGGCGGTATTAGGGCATACTTGTTAACATGAAAACCGCCGATTCTGGGCTATATACGGGGGGCACCGCCGATTCTGGGCCATATGGGCATGTTAACAAGAAAAGGGGGCTCTAACCGCCGATTCTGGGCCGTGTGGGGCCGCGTGTTAACAGGGTTTGGGGGTATTAGGGCATACCTGTTAACGTCGCTTTTGGACTTTATCCAGTAGGCGGCGAAGCTTTCGGCTCGGCTGTCGCTTCGCATTTTCCAGCATGGACACATAGTGCCGGCTTACGTCCAGCCGCTTGCCCAGCTCGGCTTGGGTTAGGTTCTGCTGTTTCCGTAGCTGCTTTATCTGTGCCGCGGTCCACGTGCCGCCGGGCTGGGGCAGGGGTGCCGGCTCTGGGCTATCGCCCCGGAATAGCTGCGGGGCAATGATTTCCGGCGGCTCAAAGTATGCAACGCGCCCCTTCCAGTCTTCCCATTCCAGCCATTTCGTTTGTATATCCTGGGCGTCCACTTTAAAGCCGTATACATTCTGCAGGGTGTCCAGCGCGGCCGACAGCTTATTCTTTATTCCCGTTCGTTGTGAGGAAGCGCGGTCGCGTTCCAGGCTTACCCCGCATAGGCGAAGCATGGTAGCGGCCGACAGCTTCACACGGTGCCCGTGCTTCGCGTTTACCCTAAGGTGAAATAGCAGGTACACGGCCAACAGCAGGGAATAGTCAGACCGGCGCCGGTCGATCTGGTCGAAAAACTCGACCGGTAGCCACGTCCACTGGGGCGAGTCGCTGCCGTGTAGAAACCGGTCCGCCCATAGCCCTTCCTGTGCTTTCAAATACCAGCCCCCGTGCCCGCGCCGGCTGAAAAGGTTGCCTTGCCCATATTCCTGCAGGCTTAGAATCCACAGCGGCGAGGGTGTTAAGGCGCCGTCCCACGAAACGTTGGCCCCCCGCCTGGTCACTTCCTGAAACCTGACGTGGATTCGGGACAGCGCGGCAACCTTTTCTTTCACTGTCTCGAAGCGTTCTTTTGCGCCATGTGCTTTCGTTCGGGCCCGGCTTATCCCCAGTGCGTTTTCAACGCGCCCCGGGGGTATGTTCATGGGTTCGCGGTTTCCACGGCGGCCCGGGTCAGAAGCATGGGCGAGTAGCAGCAAGTGAACAAGTGTGCAGTCCATATCAACCTTGGTGAGCAGGGCCTCGGCCAACCCTACATCCATATCTGCAGCCGTCGCGTTTTCCCCCTTCACGGTAAATATGGCTTTACCGGTGTAGGGGTCGCCCAGGGATTCTACGCGAACGGGGTGCCCAGTAGCATCCCGCCCCCACGCCCCTTCATATGTGCTTGTTAGACCGTGCTGGGCACTCATTAAAGACAGCGTGGCCTTTCGAACAAACGGGTTTGACGGGATCGCAGCGGACTTACCTTTGCCACCAGCTAACACATCAGTGCCGGCCTGAAAAGGGTCCCGTGCCATTTCCGGGGTTACAGCGCGTCCACTATCGCCCCACGGCTGGGGCTCGGGTAGGTCGCTATCATAGATAGACAGGGGGGCCACCAGGTCCCCGTCTTCCATCGCTTCAGCTATGCGCCGTAGCCGCTCGGATACTGCCGGCCAGGGGTTTAGCCACGTGTCCCCGCCGTCCCGCGTGTAGCGAAGGGCCAGGGCGTTTTCGCGTGCGTCTTCCACGTAGTCCAGCAGCTCGGCCCGCAGGGCGTCCCGGTTCTCGCCTTCCTGTAACCCCGCCTGCAGGTGCGTAACGTGGTAGACGGCGCCCCAGCCCAGCAGGGCGCGGGTAGCGACCCCTTCCCGCATGAAATACGGGTGATCCACAACCTGCCCACGTTTTACCTTCCCCACGGACTGCCACTGCCCGCTTTCCTCGGGGGGTGTGTCTCGAAAGTGCAGGTCGGACCCCGTAAGGTCCTGCCCTATGCCCCACAGCGTTACCGTATCGTCCAGCGCTTCAGGCGGGAAGTCGGGGTGCTCAGATATGTCTTTCCCGGCCTTCGTATCGCCCAGCCGGGCGCGGCCCATGTACACCAGGGCATGGCCTATCCCGGCCTGCTGTTTTTTGTCGCTGCCGTCGGGGTACAGGAAGTCCAGCATCTGGCTAAACTGGGCCTTTTCCCACGGCTGCAGGTCGGGGGCTTTCGGGTTCGTCTTACTCATAATAGGCAGATAGGTAGATAGGTGGCTATCAAGCTATGGGCTGGGCCTACAGCCCCAGGTCCCGGCTGGTGGTAGTCTTCATGCGCTCGGCCGCTTCGATATAGCCGGCGGTAGTGCGGGGGTCGGCGTGCCGGGCCTGCATCTGCAGCCGGGCAAGGGGCGCCCCGTTAATGGCCCCTTCGGTTATGTGGCCCCGGCGTAGGCTGTGCCCCGCGTACTCACCCGCGGGCAGCCCGGCGGCCTCGGCGGCTTTCTGTACCACGTTGCGCACGGTCCGGCCGCTTACCGGTGTGGCCTTGCTGTCCCGCTTAATGTAGCCGTGGGGCGGCACCGCCCGAAAGATCGGCCCGGACTCGATACCGGCCGCATCCATCCACCGCCGCAGGGCACGTACCGGGCACAGCGCTTCCCCGTAGGCCACCCCGACAGTAGCCCCTTTGCCTTCCTGGTCGCTTTTGGACCGGGCTATGCTGATTTCCATTCCTTCACTGTTAAAGGCCACGTCAGCGACCCGCACGGCCGCCAGCTCGCTACGGCGAAGGGCCGCGGCATAGCCTACCAGCAGTAGGGCCCTGTCCCGTAGGCTGCGGACGTAGGCGGACTGGGCAGCCACCCCAGCCCCTTCCCCGGGCTCGGGCTGCTCGATAGCGCCCACCATGGCCCGTATGTCTACCGTACGTGCCGCCTTTTTGGGCTGGGCCGGGCGCCCATGCTTGCGCCGTATGCCCTTCAGGGTGCGGCGTAGCCCGGCCTTCGCGGTGGGGCTGTCCAGCCCGGCCCGTTCGTGGGCCTTGCGGATAGCGGCTGCCGCCTGGGTTATCCAACTGGTGGACCGCTCGGGGGCGCGTTCGGACAGGTAGGCCGCCACTGTCTCAACGCCCGCCGGTAGCGGGTCGGCCCCACGGTCGGCACACCAGGCGGTAAAGGCGTCCCACTGCAGGGCGTAGATCCGCCGCGTTTCTTCGGACAGGTCGGCCGCGGCGTAGCTCATAATCCGCTCGGCGTCCCCCGGGGTTATGCCGGCGGGTAGGCTGGGGCTGTCGGGTGTCTGCTGTAGGGCGTTCATGTGCGAAGTGTATTATTAATGGTTAACGGGGATTAACGGAAGCGCTAAAAAGGGCCTGCGTTACCGTATTTGGGTATACAGAAAACGGGGCTGGTGGGCGGTAGCGGTTCGGTTAATACCCGTGTTCTCGTTCCCACCCCGAACGCTCTACCCGGCGGGCCTTCCACCGCGTCAGCTTTTCCAGCTGGTAGCGTTCCAGATACTCAACGATCCGAACCAGCGTCCCGCCCCAGCGGGTGTCTTCCTCATGTAGCGCTCGGGAAATTACGGACCGGTGCACGTCCAGCGCCCGGGCTATATCGGACTGGGTATGCCCGTGCTGCTCTATCAGCTCGGCCGCTTTCTGCTGCAGCTCGGGAAAGGTAAACTCGGTGCCGTCGCGCATGGGCTGGGGGCTGGTGTCTGGGGTGTCTATTTAGGGCAACCCTTCCCATGGGTTATTGTTTCGCGTCTTAGGCAACAAAAGGTGGGGTTAGTTGTTTGTGAGATAGAACCCACAACGCCCACCAGCCCACCCCGACCCATGTTAGATACGTCTCACCTGAAGGATAGCAACTCGGCCTCGTTCGATCTTTGGGACGGCAGCAGCATTGTTGCCTTCCGGTCGGGCGGCCTGTGGCGTGTGCACGTGACGGATACGGACCTGAACACCCTGGAAGAATACAAGGCGAAGGACTGGCGGGAAGCGGGCGCTATCGTCCAGGACCTGTACGCCCGGCTTCAGGCAGAAATGTAGGCGCTACAACCCTACGCCCCGCCGGTTGGACGTAGGGGGCTGGGCAGACAGTAGCGGGCACCTGTAAGGGGAGGGGGGAGTCAGTCGTGGCAAGGTTAACAAGTATATATAACAAACGCCGCGGCCGTGGCCTGCAGGTTCGGCATCTCTAACCACGCCCAAAACAAAACCAGGCGCCCGCACTGGCATCGATGCCGGTGGGGGCTTCGTGTGTCCGGGACGTTGATAAATGTTGACTTTTTGCAGCGGGTGCGGCTGTCCGGTGGCTACGGCCCTACGCCCAGCCCGCCGCTTTCGCGTAGGCTGTCCAGCAGCTCGGTAAGGCTGTCGGGGTAGCGTAGGCAGTCCAGTAGGTCGTTCAGGGCGTCGC
>LFFM01003012.1_pt1 | contig 10805 bp, 7 predicted proteins | sample 643131 | NCBI WGS metagenome assembly LFFM01 (sample SAMN03777445, study PRJNA286221) | soda lake metagenome | biome: soda lake; feature: Kulunda steppe; material: water; isolation source: sample Tc-Br brine of Tanatar trona crystallizer | place: Russia: Kulunda steppe | collected 2011-07
CGGCCGGCGCGGCGTCGGGTCGATACTCCTCGCTTATCGCCTTCCATTTCCCCGACCTGAACCGGAGATAGTTGATCGTCGCCGGAATCGTCGTCTCGGCGAGGAACGCGAGATACAGTCCCCATAGTCCGATCGCTGGCAGTGAGACAGACGGGATCGTGATCTCAACAACTGGGACCGTCATCACCGGTGTCGCATCCACCGCGCCGACGTACGCCAGCGGAATCGAAACGAGGAACATGCCGACGAATTGGCTCGCGAACGGCACCTTTGTGTCGCCCGCGGCGTCGAGCGGGCCGGCGGCCCCACCCGATATCCCTTGGAAAACGACGGCGGCACAGGCTGCGTACACTAGGTTAACTGCGATCGGAACCTCGGGGCTGTCGGGGCTGTCCGCGAACAGCACGACGATGTCCGTCGCGAAGACGGCAATGAGTACTGCGCTGACGACGTAGGTCCCGACGGAGAACCTGATGATGTCACGCGCGTACGCCTCCGCTTCGTCGGGGTCGTTGACGCCGAGTTCCTGCCCCACCAGACTCGACGACGCGAGACCGAACCCCCACCCTGGGGTGTTCATGATGCCCCAGATCCGGCGGGCGATGACGAACGCGGCCACGGTGTTCTCTCCGAAGATGTCGAGGATGGAGAGCATGGGGAACTCCGCGACGGTCCACACGAGGTTGCGCGCGCCGACGGGAAGCCCTATTTTCACGAGGTCCCGGAGCATCCCGGGGTTGAGATACGAGCCGAACGGATCGATCGCCACCGGGAACGCGCCAAGTCCAAGCAGTCGCCCGCGAGCGAGGCCGGCCGCGAATCCGGCCGTGACGCCGACGTTCGCAAGGACGGTGCCGAGCGCGGCACCCGCGACACCCATATCGAGCGGGAAAATGAACGCAGCACTGAGGAAGATGTTTGCGACCGCGCCGCCAGCGCGAACCTGCATTGCGGTATACGCGTCGTCACAGCCGACGAGCACGCGGCTCCCGACGAGGTTGAGCCCTGCGAAGGGGACACCGAGGCCGACGATACGGAGGTACTCCGCGCCGAGGTCGATCGCGCGCTCGTTGCTGCTAATAAGCGAAATGAGTTCGTGTGGGAACGTCCAGAAGACCGCCGTGACCGGCAGCGAGATGAGGACGACGAGCAGGGTGCTGGCCCGGACCGCGTCGCCGAGTTCGGCGAACGCCTCGGCCCCGTAGCGCTGTGAGACCAAGGCGATGGTCCCGCCGGCAACGCCACCGCCGATAGCGAACGCGAGCCCCCAAAAGGGACCGGCGAAGCCGACACCGGCGACCGCGCTGGTTCCGACCGCGACGCCGACCATCGCCACGTCGACCGCGTTCTTCGACATCCGGGCGATTCCGGTCACTATCCGCGGCCACGCCAAGTCCGTCGTCCGGACCACACGGTGGCGATCGATCAGCCCCAGCCGCGCGAGCGCGAAGCCGATGTAGAGGATGACGAGACGAAACGGGTTTGGAACGGAAACCACGGGAAGTACACACCCTTTCCGCCGCTTGATAAAGGGATTTCGTCACGCGGCGGACGTTTCCGGATCGGACCGGCGGCTCACCGCACGATCCCGAATCAATCCGAGCAGTCAGGAAGACAGCGCTCGCGGTGCGCTCGGTACGGATAGCACCGACGCGGAACGCTCTTGAGGCCGGGAAGCGCCTCAAACGGTATGGACGTGTCAGTCGTCGGAAGCGGCTACGTGGGAACGACACTCGCGGCGTGCCTCGCGGACGCGGGCCACGACGTGACCGCGATCGACATCGATTCCGCGGTGGTGTCGGCGCTCAACGACGGCCGTGCGGCGATCCACGAGCCGGGGCTCGACGCGTTGTTGTCGAAACACGCGGGAAACCGCCTTCGTGCGACGACATCGTACGAGTCGGTGGTCGACGGGGATGTCACGTTCCTCACGATCGGAACACCCTCGAATCCGGACGGGAGCATCGATCTCGGCGGGCTCTCCGCGGCCGCGGAGACGACAGGCGAAGCGCTCGCCGGCCTCGGCGCGGACGAGCGTCACCTCGTCGTTATCAAGAGCACGATCACCCCGCCGGGCGTGGCGACGATCCGTGAGGCGGTCCACCGAGGTGCGGGCACAGCAGCCGACCGAATCGAGGTTGCGACGAACCCCGAGTTCCTCCGAGAAGGGTCCGCAGTCGACGACTTCCGTACCCCAGACAAGGTTGTCTTCGGGACCGACTCCGACTGGGCAGCCTCCCGGCTGGAGGCGCTGTACGAGCCGGTTCTCGCCGGACGCGACACCCCGATCGTCCGTGCCGATTCGGAGACAGCCGTGATGATCAAGTACGCCAACAACGCCTTTCTCGCGTCGAAGATATCGCTCGTGAACGACCTCGGAAACGTTTGTAAAACGTTCGGGATCGACGCCTACGAGGTGATGGACGCGATCGGCCTCGACGACCGGATCAGCGAGGAGTTCCTGCGGTCTGGGGTGGGCTTTGGGGGAAGTTGCTTCCCGAAAGACGTCGATGCGCTGCGCGCGGCGGCCCGCGACCGGGGATACGAACCGCTACTGCTCGACGCCGCCGTCGCGGTCAACGACGGTCAGCCCGAGCGCATGCTCGACCTGCTCGACGATCACGTCGACGTCGCCGGCAAGCGGGTGGCGGTACTCGGGCTTGCTTTTAAACCCGGCACGGACGACATTCGCAACTCCCGCGCGATACCGGTCATCGAGGGGTTGCTCGCGCGGAACGCGACGGTCGTCGCCTACGACCCGGTTGCGTCCGAAAACGCCCGGGAGCGGCTCCCGGAGATCGAGTACGCGGAGTCGGCCGCAGAGGCGCTTGATGGCGCGAGCGCGGCGCTCGTTGTCACGGACTGGGACGAGTTCGCGGCGCTTGACGAGGCGTTCGACGCGATGGTCGACCCGGTCGTGATCGACGGTCGACGGATAATCGAGCGCCGGGATGGGCTCACGTACGAGGGAGTGACGTGGTGAGCGGCCCGATCAACGACTTCAGCGCTGTCGAAATACGGAGATAGCAGCCGGGTGGCTATTCGTTCGACACGTCGCCGAGCGACGTCTCCTCGACGGGGTCGAACTCCCCGTAGTGGACGACCTCGTCGACGGGGCGGCGCGTCTTTCGTTCGTTTTCGATGTCGGCGGTCCCCGCTGCGGGGTATCCGAGCGTGACGAGCATAACCGGCTCGTAGCCGTCGGGAATGTCGAACGCCTCGACGACGCCCTCGGCGTCGAACCCCTCCATGGGGCACGTCGCGATTCCGTGGTCCCACGCGGCGTACATCAGCGTCATCGCTGCGAGACTCGTCGACCGAGTGGCCCAGATCCGGCGCTCGTCGACCGGTAGCTCGCCCATCCCTTCGACGTTCTCCACGAGGCCGTCACGAACGTCCTCGTTCGGGAGGTAGCCTTTCGCAAGCCAGTCGTCGAACACCGGTTCCGCGTGAGCGGTCGGACCCGTGTTCCCCAAGACGACGACGGTCGTGTCGGCCTCGGTGACGTGGTCTTGATCGTACGCGAGTTCGCGGAGCGTCTCTTTGCGGTCGTCGTCGCGCAAGGCGAGGAACTCCCACGGCTGGAGGTTGTATCCCGAGGGCGACAGGGTCGCCGTCTCGAACACGTCATCGAGGGTCTCGCGATCGATCGGCTCGTCGCTGTACTCGTGAACGGATCGTCGTGTCTGAACGACTTCGTCGAATTCCATCTACCTACTGAAAGGGCGTCGGAACAATACCCACCCGGATACCGGCAGCCGTCTCTCGTTTGTGGGACGTTCCCATCGCTCCCGGCCCGACCGATCCGGTCTGACCGATCCGGCCCGCATTGTCGCTCCGCTCGCCGACCGGCGGCGTCTCACGGACCGCCGGGACCGTCAGAGGAAAGCCGCTCGCGTCCGTATTTTCTACATGAACACGCAGGACGGCGGGCACTACGACGCCGCGGTCGACGCGCTCGCGGCTCGCGAGTACGAGACGGCCGGGAACCGGTACACGCGCGGCGGACGCCGGGTGCTTGCGGACCCGCGCCCGGATCTCGACCCGTTCGAGCCGGATGAGAAGGGCTGGATCGGACAGGGGCTCCAACAGCTGCTCGCGGGAACCGTCGCGTATCGCGTTGCCGGCGCGGACCGGAAAGCAACCCAGCGAGCCGTCGAGGGCATCGCCGTGACGCGGGATCTCGAACGCGTCCTCGACGCGCCCGGACAGCGCGGCTGTCTGGGCGAGTTCGTCGCGGACTTCCGGGTTGCCGGCGGACTGGACGGCGGGGATGCGGCCTACGAGACGGCGGCCGAGCGGTATCTCGCCGACGGTGACGCAGTCGAGTCGCCGCAGGCGCTGGGGACGACCCCGCTGTTCGGCGCGGCTGCCGCGACGATCAAGCAGGTGGCTCGCGGGCAGGCGAACGGCGAGATAGCGATCAAATGGGAAGATCTCCACGGACCAGACCCCGCACATCCCGGGGAATTCCTCGCACACCGAGCCCGGTTCAAGCGTCAGCGGTTCGCGGGACTCGTCGCCACAGCGGTCGAAGACGGTCACCTCGCCGCGCCGCGTGGAACGACCGAGTACGGCAACGAGACGCATCGGTGTCCGAACTGTGGCGCGAACGACGTCAACTGGGCCGGCAGCGACGTGCTCTGTATGCGGTGTTCGACGCCGACGGAACGGGTGTAGCGGTCGAGTCGGGTGTCCGGTGGGACGGAGCGACCCTCGGAGCCGAAAGCTCCTTCGGCGCGTGTGGAGTACCCGGTGGCATGTTCGGAACGAGCGGGGTCCGCGGCCCAGTCGGCGAGACGGTGACGGCGACGCTCGCGCTCGATATCGGGCGCGCGCTCGCCACCGACGGCGCTGAAACCGTCGTCGTCGGTCGGGACGCCCGCGATAGCGGTCGGATGCTCTCACACGCACTTCTCGCGGGGATCACCGAGTGTGGCGGCGATGTCGTCGATATCGGCGTCGAGCCGACCCCGACCGTCGCGCGGACGGTCGTTCGTGAGGACGCCGACGCCGGCGTCGTCGTCACAGCCTCGCACAACCCGGCCCCCGACAACGGGCTCAAGCTCTGGACGGCCAACGGCCAGGCGTTCGGCGAGGAGCGAAACGATCGGATCACGCAACTCGTCGAGGAGGAGGCGTTCACGTTCGCGTCCCACGAGGAGATCGGGGTGGTTCGACGCGTCGACAACGCACGAGCGGCACACGAGCGCGCGCTCGGGGAGTCCGTTCCGATACCGGACGACTGCTCCGTCGTCGTCGACCTCGGGAACGGGGTCGGTCGTGTCACGCCGGACGCGCTTCACGCCGCCGGCTGTGACGTGGAAACGCTCAACGCGCAGCGTGACGGCCGGTTTCCGGGGCGACCAAGCGAGCCGACCGCGGCAAACTGTCGTACCGCGTGTGATCTCGTTGGGGCAACCGACGCAGACCTCGGGATCGTTCACGACGGCGACGCCGACCGCATGATGGCGATCGACGAGCAGGGACGGTTCGTTCCCGGCGACGCGCTCCTTGCGCTGTTCGCCCGCCGGGAGGCCGGTCCGGGCGACCGGGTCGCGGTCCCGGTCGATACGAGTCTGCTTGTCGCCGACGCTCTCGACGCAGTTGGTGCCGAGGTGACGTACACACGGGTCGGTGACGCGTACGTGGCGGCGCGGACAGCAGAGCCGGATGTCGTCTTCGGCGGCGAGCCCAGCGGTTCGTGGATCTGGCCCGGCCACACGCCGTGTCCGGACGGGCCGCTCGCCGCGTGTGTGCTCACGGCGCTCGTTGCCGAGGCGGGGTCGCTGGCGACGCTCGTCGACGATCTGCCGTCGTACCCGATCCGGCGGGAGTCGGTGCGGGTCGACGCGAAGACGGCGATCCTCGAACGGGTAACGGAGACGGCAAGAGCCCAGTTCGACGACGTCTCGGCGCTCGACGGAGTTCGCGTCGAGACGGAGGACGGGTGGTTCCTCGTCCGCGCCAGCGGGACAGAGCCGCTCGTCCGGCTGACCGCGGAGGCGCGCGAGGAGGCGGCCGCAGACAAGTTGTTCGACGCCGCGAGCGACCTCGTCGAGCGTGCTCGAAACGCGGTCTGAACCGGGCGAGCGGCCGACCACAGCGGCTAAACCACGGCCGACCGTGGACCACGGATATGTACGGAGTTGTACTCGCCGCGGGGCGAGGCAGTCGGATGCGACCGTTGACGGATCGCCGCCCGAAACCGCTGCTCCCGGTCGGGGACCGGTCGCTTCTGGAACACGCCTTCGACGCCGCACACGATGTCGTCGACGCGTTCGTCGTCGTGGTCGGGTACCGTGGCGACGCGATCCGAGAGGCGATCGGTGACTCCTATCGTGGGCGGCCGGTTCACTACGTCGAGCAGGAGACACCACGGGGGACCGCGCACGCGATCGCACAGGCCGAACCGGTCGTCGACGACCGGTTCATCGTACTCAACGGCGACGTGTTGGTCGACCCGTCGCTGCCGCGCGTGCTCGTCGACACCGGCGGAACCGCCATCGCGGCCACCGAGGTCGCGGACCCGCGTGCGTACGGCGTGATCTCACTCGCGGACGACGGAACACTTGCCGGGATCGTCGAGAAGCCGGCCGATCCCCCGACATCGCTCGCAAACGTGGGTTGTTACGCGTTTGAGCCCGACGTGTTCGAGTACATCGACCGAACGCCCGAGAGCGAACGCGGGGAGTACGAGATCACGACGACGCTCGCGCTGCTCGTCGAGGCGGATCATCGGGTCTCCGTCGCGCGCTACGACGGCACCTGGCGCGATGTAGGGCATCCGTGGGACCTGCTAACGGCAACGGAGAATGCGCTCGAACACACCGGGGAGAGAATCGACGGGAGCGTCGAGGCGGACGTACACCTCGACGGACCGGTCGTCGTCGAACCGGGCGCGCGTCTTCGCTCGGGCACCTACGTGGACGGACCGGCGCTGATCCGTGAGGGTGCGGACGTAGGTCCGAACGCCTACCTTCGGGGGTCGACGGTGGTCGGGCCGGACGCCCGGGTGGGTCACGCGGTCGAGGTGAAGAACTCGGTGCTGATGGCCGACGCGTCAGTCGGGCACCTCTCGTACGTCGGCGACTCGATACTCGGACGCGACGTGAATTTCGGGGCCGGAACGACGGTGGCGAACCTCCGGCACGACGACGCGACGGTCCGGATGACGGTGAAGGGAGAACGCGTCGACACCGGTCGGCGGAAGCTGGGAACCGTCGTCGGCGACGGGGCGAAAACCGGGATCAACACCTCCCTGACCCCTGGCGTCCGACTGGGTGCCGAGGAGACGACAGCGCCCGACGAAGTACTAGACCGGGATCGGCTCCCGGAGTAACTCCGGCGGGGTTCCGGACGGTATCGCGCCCGGATCGGCTCGCGGGTGATTTATATTCCGGGCAGGACACGACTGTGACATGACTGACGACCCGGCGACTGCGGTGATCCTCGCTGCGGGCGAGGGGCGACGACTCACCCCGCTAACGAACCGGCGGCCGAAGCCGATGCTACCCGTGGCGAACCGACCCCTACTCGAACACGTCGTCGAGGCGGTCGCGGCGGCCGACATCGACCGGATCGTCCTCGTCGTCGGCTATCGACAGGAGCGCATCCGCACCCACTTCGGCGACGGCGGTGAGTGGGACGTGACGATCGAGTACGTCGAACAGTCGACACAGCTCGGAACCGGCCACGCCGTGTTACAGGCTGAGTCGGTCGTTGACGGCCCGTTCATCGTGCTCAACGGAGACCGGATCGTCGACCCCTCGATCATCGATGAGGTTCGTTCGCGGATCCGTGACGGGGACGCGCCGGCCATGGCAGTCACCCCCGTCGCGCAGCCGCGGTCGTACGGGGTCGTAACGCTCGACGGCGACCGCGTGACCGGGATCGAAGAGAAGCCGGAAGGGCCGGTCGACACCGACCGGATCAACGCTGGCGTCTACGGATTCACGCCGTCTGTGTTCGACGCCATCCGGCGAACCCACACGGCCGGAGAACTGGAGCTCACGGCGGTACTCGACGGGGCAAGCGGACTGGAGACCGCGACGGCGGTCCCGTACGATGGGCGGTGGCTCGACGTCTCAAACCTCTGGGATCTGCTCACGGTTAACGCGGCGCTGGTCGACGAGGTGACAGAAGCTGATAAAGGGGCAGAACAGAGCCGGGACGAGTCCGGGGGGCTCACGGACGACGTGGCAGTTGCGGATGACGTGGCACTCGCGGACGACGTAGCGATCGCCGATAGCGTCCGTATCGGGCCAAACGTGACGATCGGCGGAGCGACGGCGATCGGTGCCAACGCGACGATTGAGGCGAATGCGGTCGTCGAGAACGCGGTCGTCTTCCCCGACGCCGTGATCGGAGCGGGCGCGGTCGTCCGCGACGCGATCGTCGCCGGAAACGCGCATGTCGGCCCGAACGCGACGATCGCGGGCGGTCCCGCGACCGTCGTCGTTGGTGACGCGGTCCACCACGACGTGACGCTCGGCGGGGTCGTCGGCGACAACACCACGGTCGGCGCGGGGGCGACGGTCACGGACGGCGCAGTCGTCGGCGACGACGTCCGGACCGACGCGGGGGTCGTGCTCGATGGGCGGATCGACTCCGGTGCGGTCGTGCGGAGGGGGTAATCATGTGTGGGATCATCGGCTACATCGGCGACCCGCGCGCAGTAGGCGACGGACAGGCGGACGACGGTTCTGGACCCGCAGCGGGTGTCGGCTCCGGGGAGCGTGTCGGTGAGAGCGTCAGCCCCGGCGAGAGCGTTGGCGAGATCGTCCACGAAGGGCTTCGAAACCTCGAATACCGCGGATACGACTCGGCCGGGGTCGCGCTGGTCGGGGAGACGAGCGGGCTCACGGTGGCGAAGCGGGCCGGGGAGGTCGACGCGCTCACCGTGCCCGACGTGCCGGACGCGACCCACGGGATCGGACACACACGGTGGAGCACACACGGGCCGCCGACGGACGCAAACGCCCACCCGCACACGGACGAGGCCGAGGAGATCGCGGTCGTCCACAACGGAATTGTGGAAAACCACGAGACGCTTCGTGAGGAGCTATCGGATCACACGTTCACGAGCGACACCGACACGGAGGTGATTCCTCACCTCATCGAGGAGACGCTCGCGGAGCGGCCGGATGCCACGCTGTTCGAGGCGGTCCGAGCCGTCGAGGACCGGTTGGAGGGCAGCTACGCGATCTGTGCGGTTCGGGAGGGCGACGACCGGATCGTGGTCGCGCGCCGTGGCAGTCCGATCGTGTTGGGGCGTGGCGAACACGCTGGGTTCGTCGCCAGCGACGTGACGGCGTTTCTCGAACACACCCGCGACGTGACCTACCTCGAAGACGGCGACGTGGCGGTGCTTGAGCCGGGTCACGTTGAGATATTCAACGACGGCAATCCGGTCGAGCGCGGCGTCGAGACCGTGACCTGGCAGGCCGATGCCGCCGAAAAAGGCGGGTACGAACACTACATGCGAAAGGAGATCCACGAGCAGCCGGAGGCGCTCCGCCAGACGCTTGCGGGACGGATCGACACCGACGCGGGTGATGTCGACCTCGACGTCTCGTTCCCACCGGGCTTTCTCGCCGACCTAGAGGAGATCCGAATCGTCGCCTGCGGTACCTCCTACTACGCGGGGCGCTACGCGGCACAGCTGTTCGAGGATCTCGCTGGCGTCCGGACGACAGTCGAGATCGCCAGCGAGTACGAGTTCGGGGCGGGGCGGACCCCCGACCGAACGCTCGTCGTCGCAGTCACACAGAGCGGAGAAACTGCCGACACGCTCGGCGCAGTCCGACGGGCGAACGCCGCCGGCGCCCGGACGTTCGCGGTGACAAACACCCTCGGCAGCACGGTGACACGAGAGGTCGACGGAACCGCCTTTATCAGGGCCGGGCCGGAGATCGGGGTCGCCGCAACGAAAACGTTCGCCTCGCAGGTGGCGACGCTTGCGATGCTCGCGGTGGCGGTCGGGCGGGACCGTGGCGCGCTCGCCGCGAGCGACGCCCGAACCGTCTTGACGAATCTACAGGGGCTGCCGGGAGCAGTCCAGCAGGTGCTCGACGAGGAGGCCGCGGTTCGCGAGACCGCCCGCGAGTACGCCGACAGCGACGCGTTCTTTTTTATCGGACGGGCGCTCGGCGTCCCGGTCGCGCTGGAGGGCGCACTGAAACTCAAGGAGATTTCGTATGACCACGCCGAGGGGTTCGCGGCAGGCGAGCTAAAACACGGCCCGTTGGCGCTCGTGACCGAGAACACCCCCGTACTCGCCGTCCTGACCGACGGTGGACGAGCCGCGGAGACGATGAACAACGTCACCGAGGCACAAACCCGCGGTGCGCCGGCGATCGGCTGTGTGTCCGATGATACGGTGTACGCGACACTCGACGCCTCCTTTTCCGTGCCCGACGTGGGCGTTGTCGAGCCGCTCGTCGCGAACGTCTACCTCCAACTGTTCGCGTACCACGTCGCCAACGAGAAGGGGCGACCGATCGACAAGCCGCGGAACCTCGCAAAGAGCGTGACGGTGGAGTGAGCCCGTCGGAGTGTACCGTCGGCGTGCGCACCGGTTGCATGCTCCGGAAATTATTTGTTCACCCACTGAAAGGATCGCTCGAATGATGGTGGGCGTTGCGGCCAGGAACCGTACGGGTGGAGTCGTCGCAGAGTCGAGGGAACCGTCGACGACCGGAGAGCCATTCGCTCGGTGGCGAGACGTCGGCGGTGCGGTCGATGGAACGACCACGATCAGCGCCCGGAGAGCGCGGATCCGGGACTCATCGGGAGCGGTGAGA
>LFFM01003013.1_pt1 | contig 10802 bp, 9 predicted proteins | sample 643131 | NCBI WGS metagenome assembly LFFM01 (sample SAMN03777445, study PRJNA286221) | soda lake metagenome | biome: soda lake; feature: Kulunda steppe; material: water; isolation source: sample Tc-Br brine of Tanatar trona crystallizer | place: Russia: Kulunda steppe | collected 2011-07
AATGCCGAGGCGAGCTTCGAACACTTTCTCGACCACCAACTCCGACCCGGCGACCCCGATGTCGGCGATGCCTCCTACCTCAAACAGCTACAACTGGTCAGCGAAGTGTAACGCTACAACAAGAATCAATTGCCACACCCCGGTCTCCGCACTAGGGTGTGTTCGAGCAATCACGAGACTCCGAAAAAGTGATGTATATGAGCAATCAAGAACAGCCCTGGCAAGAGTCGATGCCCCAAGAGCAATTTGAATTGATGCGCGAGATTTTGGCGGCGCCCAGTCCCGTCGGTCTCGAAGGGGCGATGACCTACGGTGTGTTGAAACCGGAATTCGAAGACTTCATGCCCGATGACTGGGAAATCCATCAATTTCGCGGCAACGCGGGATTGATTCTGGATTCGGCGCCCGACGACGACGAGGCGCTGACGGTGATGGTCATCGGTCACGCCGACAAGATCCGCATGCAGGTCCGCAGCATCGGCGACGACGGCAAAATCTGGATCAACAGCGACTCCTTTTTGCCGACCACGCTTCTGGGCAATGAAGTCACCATATTCAGCGAAGACCCCGACGAGCCCGGTGAATACCGACAGCTCAAAGGCGGTACCGTCGAAGCCCTGGGCGCCATTCACTTCGCCGACGCCGCTCTTCGAAAGGGCAAAAAAGGCGTCAAAAAAGACCAGCTCTACGTCGAATTGCACATCCACGGAGACGACAAAAAGGAACAGATCGAAGATCTGGGCATCCGCCCCGGCGACTCCATCTTGCTCGACCGCCCGATCCGTCACGGCTTTGGCGACGATACCTTTACCGGCGCCTATCTCGACAATGGCCTGGGCTGCTTTGTGACCACCGAAATCGCGCGGCTTATCGCCGACGAAGGCGGTCTCGACAACGTCCGCTGCCTGTTTACGATCGCGGCCTACGAGGAGATCGGACGCTTCGGAAGCCGCGTCGTCGCCGGCGAATTTCAGCCCGATGTCGTCGTCGGTGTCGATGTCAATCACGACTACGTCGCCGCACCCGGCGTCAGTGACAAGCGCTTTACGCCGCTGGAGATGGGCGAGGGTTGCACGATGTCCGTCGGCTCCATCGCCAGCGAGTATCTCAACAAGATCATCGAGACCACGGCCCACGACCACGACATCCCTCTCCAGCGCGATGTCTGTGGACGGGATACCGGTACCGACGCCATGGCCGCCGTACTGGCGAGCATCGACGCCGCTGCCACCTCCATCGGGTTTCCAATCCGCAACATGCACACCATCTCCGAGGCCGGCCACACCGGCGATGTCCTGGCCGCCATCCATGCATTGACGAAGTCGATTCAATCGATGGACGAGATGAACGACGGCGACGGACTATCCAGCGAGGACTTCGAGGACGGCCATCCGCGCCTCGATCAATCCGAAGACCTGTCGTAAATCCATCCAATCCCCCAGCGGAGGCTGGGGGCGGTAATAGTACGGGTCGCTACGCTTCCCCGTATTGCGAGCCGCGGTCAAGACCGCCGACAACCCCCAGCCGAGGCTGAGGGCGGTAAATGTACGGGTCGCTTCACTCCCCGTATTGCGAGCCGGGCCGACAACCCCCAGCCGAGGCTGGGGGCGGTAAATGTACGGGTCGCTTCACTCCCCGTATTGCGAGCCGGGGTCAAGACCGCCGGACTCCCAATTGGTGGTATGGAGTTCAGTAGCTAGCCGTCGAAATCACGATGAACGTTCGACACCGCGCTCGGCAGTCCGGGGTGCAACCCGTAGGGTGGAGCCCCGGCTGCCGATACGGCGCGACCGAAGGGCGCGACGTACCTTCATCGCCCCGGGTACAGCCCGGGGATAGATCCGGTGATTCAGCCTTGTCTGCTATAGATCGTCCAGCCGATAGCGAGCACCGAGCCAGTCGGCGAGGTCTTCGAGCGCCGACCGGTCGGTGTCGGTAAAGACCGCCGCAGTGTCGGAATCGACATCCAACACGGCCTGTACGACGCCATCTTCAGCACAGACGGGGACGACAATCTCGGAGATCGTCGACGACGAGCAGGCGATGTGATCGTCGAAGTCGTGGACGTCGTCGAGTCGAATGGTCTCGTTTCGACGGGCCGCAGCCCCACAGACGCCGCGATCAAAATCGATGCGAAGACAGCCGTGGGTTCCTTGATAGGGACCGACAGCGAGCTGTCGCGGCTCGACGACGCGGTAAAACCCGGTCCAGTCGTAGTACTGGAAACTGTGGTGCAACTCGCAGACGACGGTCGCCATGGCCGCCACCGGATCGCCTTCACTCTTGAGGAGTGATTCGATGCGGCGGCGCACACCGCGATAGGCATCGGCTCTCGTGGCGTCGTCGCTTTGTCGTGGTACGGCTACAACACTCACTGTCGTTACTCCTCGTCAACTCCCGCCGTCGAGCGACGACAACAAATAGGTGGGCTGAATGTCTCGACGCTCCCCTATCGCCTCTGCCCTGGTCAGCCCGCCAGTGACCAGAATGGAATCGATGCCCACCGCATTGGCGCCCTTGATATCCGTCGACAACTGGTCGCCGAGCATGGCGACATTCATCGTACCGAAGCGTTTGAGGGCGCGCTCAAAGAGCGCCGAATGGGGCTTTCCCAGTCGCGCAAATTGGGTGGCGTCATCGAAGTGACGGGCGTTGAGTGCATCTTCGATCAGCGCCGCCACGGCGCCGCCGGTAAACCCGACGGAGTCCGGTCCGCTGGGATACAATCGATCCGGATTGGGACAGACCAACTCGACATGGCGGCCCTTATCGGCGGCTCGCACCAGCATGGACAGCGTCTTTTCGATGGCCGGCACAAAATCGTAGCCCGCCTCGTCGCAAAGGACGACGGCCTGCGCCCGGTCGTCGCCGGGCTCGACCAACTCGTAGCCGGCGCGCGTCAGATAGGCGCCGCTGTCATCGGTGCCCAGCACGCAGACCGGACCATCGTCGATGCCCCGCTCTTGAAGATGGGGAACGATCAGCAGGCCGGAGGTCAAAATACGGTCCGCATCAATCGACAGTCCATCGCGTCTGTAGCGCGTCGCGCAGGTCTCCGGGAGCCTGGAGGCGTCGTTGGTGACCACCAGATAATCGGTGGTCGAATCCTCCAGACGCGCCAGAAACTCCCGGGCGCCGGGAAGTGCTCCCTGGGAGTGGACCAATACGCCGTAGGCGTCGAGCAACAACGCGTCGTAGCCGTCGACGAGTTCGTCGATGTCCACAGTCTCCAGATTCACCAGCTGCCCTCCGAATCCATCGACGTCCAGGGTTCCTTCGGCTCCAGCGGCTCGCCTTTCTGGAGCAATTCCACCGAGATATCATCCGGCGATTTCACAAAGGCCATACGCCCGTCGTGAGGCGGCCGATTGATGGTCACGCCGTCGTCGCGCAGCCGCTGACAGACCTCGTAGATATCGTCGACGGCAAAGGCCAGGTGTCCGAAGTTGCGGGCGTTTCCGTAGCTTTCAGGCGGATCCCAGTTGTAGGTCAACTCCACGGTTTCATCGTCGTCGCCGGGAGCCCGCAGGAAAATGAGCGTGTACTCCCCGGATTCGACGTCCTTTCGGCGCACTTCTTCGAGCCCCAACAGATCGCAAAAAAAGTGGAGCGAGTCGTCGATGTCGCGAATTCGAACCATGCTATGCAGAAATTCCACGGTCATCCTCCCGGAGTTCATCCATCAGTCGATCAGCGAGTGCACACTGCGGCGGCAAAATGTAGATCCGGACCCGGAACAATCAATCCCGCCGCTGGCAGCAACGATCCGTTGCTCAACGCCCGACCGACTCTTTGAGCGGCGCCGCCTTGTCGACTTTCTCCCAGCTAAACTGGGATCGACCGAAGTGGCCGTAGGTCGACGTGTCGCGGTAGATCGGCCGGAGAAGGTCGAGAGAATCGATCAGTCCCGCCGGTTTCAGGCGGAAATGCTCGCGCACCGCGCTCTCGATTTCGGCTTCATCGACGGTGGCGGTCCCGAAGGTATCGACCATGACGCTCACCGGTTCGGCGACGCCGATGGCGTAGGAAAACTGCACTTCGCAGCGATCGGCGAGGCCGGCGGCGACCACATTCTTGGCGACGTGGCGCGCCATATAGGTCGCCGAACGGTCGACTTTGCTGGGGTCTTTGCCGCTGAAGGCACCGCCGCCGTGGCGGCCCATGCCGCCGTAGGTATCGACGATGATTTTGCGACCGGTCAGCCCGGCGTCGCCGACGGGTCCACCGGTGACGAAACGACCGGTGGGATTGATGTGGAATTTCGTGTCGTCGTGGAGCAGCTCTTCGGGAATCACATCCTCGATGATCGTCTCCCGGACGGCCTCTCGAACCTGGTCGATGGTCACGTCGGCGGCGTGCTGCGTCGACAACACCACGGCGTCGACGGCCACCGGCGTATACCCGTCGTAGCGCACCGAGACCTGGCTTTTGGCATCGGGGCCCAGAAAGTCGATGTCGCCACTTCTGCGCACCTCGGACTGGCGCTTGACCAGTCGATTGGCGAAGACGATGGGCATCGGCATATACTCGTCGGTCTCGTTGCAGGCAAAGCCGAACATCAATCCCTGGTCGCCGGCGCCCTGTTCGTTGCTGTCGCCTTTGTCGGCGTCGACACCCTGGGCGATATCCTCGCTCTGCTCGTCGAGGGCCACCATGACCGAACAGGACTCGTTGTCGAATCCGTATACCGGGTTGTCATAGCCGATATCGGCGATGACCTGGCGGGCGATGTTGGAGTAATCGACGCGGGCCGTGGTCGATACTTCGCCAAACAATAGCACCAGCCCCGTATTGACCACGGTCTCGCAGGCAACCCGGCAATTGGGGTCTTCGGCAATGATGGCGTCCAGTACGGCGTCCGAAATCTGGTCGGCCATCTTGTCGGGATGGCCCTCCGATACAGATTCCGAGGTAAAGGTGGATAGTTCAGTCATCGTAAGAGATTCTCCATAGTGAAACGGTGATACGCCGCAGGAGAGCGCACAGGTCTCTCGTCGGGGCGTCCCGATAAAGCAGGGATCGAAAAAAGTGTGGAATGTCTAGCAGCGCCCGGTACATTCCCCCAGAAGGGTGTGGCTGGTGGCGTCGTCGATCTTGACATTGACGAAGTCGCCGGGCTCCAGGTCCTGGTCTTGTGGTTTCGGAAATACGGTCATCTTGAAGTCGTCGGTTCGTCCACAGAGATCGCTGCTGTCGCGCTTGCTTTCGCCCTCGACCATCACCTGATGGGTGCGGCCGACGTGGGAGGCGAAAATTTCGCCGCTGATCTCTTCTTGGCGCTCGATGAGACTGGAGAGCCGCTCGTTTTTGAGCTCTTCGTCGATATCGTCCTCCATCTTGCGCGCCGCGTAGGTCCCGTCGCGCTCGGAGTACTTGAAGAGATAGGCGAAGTCGAATCGAATCTCGTCGAGCATGTCGACGGTCTTCTGGTAGTCCTCGTCGCTCTCGCCGGGAAATCCGACAATAATATCGGTGGACATGGCAATGTCGGGAATGGCGGTGCGAATATCGTCGACCAGTTGTCGAAATTCGCCGACGGAGTAACGACGCCGCATCGCGTCGAGCATATCGTCGGAGCCCGACTGCAGCGGCAGGTGGATGTAGTTACAGATCTCGTCGTGGCGAGCCATGGTATCGATGAGCTTCGGCGTAAAATCCGTGGGATACGGCGACGTAAACCGGATGCGTTCGATACCGTCGACGTCGACGATCATCTCCAGCAGATCGGCGAAGTCGGTCTCTTCGTGCTCATAGGAGTTGACCGTCTGGCCCAGAAGGGTGACCTCCCGGTAGTCCCGTTCGGCAAGGTCGCGACACTGACGAAGGACCTCGTCGGGGTCGACGCCTCGCTCCCGACCGCGGACGAAGGGCACGATGCAGAACGTACAGAATTTGTCGCAACCACGCTGAACGCTGACCCAGCCGCTGACGCCGGGCTTTCGATCCGGGCTAAGTCCCTTGTAGGTCTCGTCGTTGTCGAGTTTGACGTCGACCACCGGGTCGTTTTCGATCTCCTGGGCTTCGGCCAGAAGGTCGGGAAGCCGGCGATAGGCGTCGGGTCCAACGACGACATCGACATAGGGCGCCCTGTCGATGATATCCTCGCGCAACCGCTCTGCCATACACCCCGTGACGCCCAGGATGACCTCCGGGCGCTCGTGCTTGTACTGGAGTAGATGCGACAGGCGACCGAAGACGCGCTCTTCGGCATTTTCGCGAACCGCACAGGTATTGATGAGGATCACATCGGCTTCGTCGTGGTTCGCCGCGGCCGTATAGCCGCTTTGCGCCAGCACACCTCCCATCAACTCACTGTCGGCCAGATTCATCTGGCAGCCGTAAGTCTCGATAAAGACCTGGTTTCCAGGTCGTTTTCCCACCGGCGGCATGGCGTTTTTTTCGCCATCGTTGGCGTGGGGGTCGAGGTCGGTTGGGTTGCTGGAGGTACTCATGGGTAGGGGCGTTCCCGAAGACTGTCAGCGGAGGGCGCCGGGTGTACTCAACACAGCCGGCACCACAAACATTTCCGCGTACTATTATCCGCCTCGCTCGCGCGGGGCGTCCGCACAGCGCCGTGCGATTAGAAACGAGACATTAAGAGAGCCGACAACCTGCGTCAACTGCGGGCAAAATAGTGGTCTTTGGGCGTACGACACTGGCCTCTGGCCCCCATCGTCATTGCCCGGCGCCGGGCTCCAAGACGTCCAGCACCGTTTCGGCGACGCACCGCCCCTGGGCGAGCCCCTCTTCGTTGGCCATCGGGTAGTGAACGCCGCCGTAAATGCGGGATTGACCGGCCTCGCGGGCGGCGTCTTCGAAACTATCGAAGGAGCGCGGCGCCAGGCCCCGGTCTTCATGGCTTCGATCCTCAAATGACATCTCGCCTACAAGCTCGGTCATCACCGCCGCCGACGCCCCCGAGACATTGGCGTGACCCGACGTGTATTCGGGAAACGGCGGGGTGTCGATGACGGTCTCCCAGTCGGCGTCGATATGACGCTGGATGTAGGTCACCGGCCGAATCAGATAGGAGCGGTATTTCTCGTCCCAGCAGGAGATAAAGGCATCGGCCCCGGCGACTCCAAGCACTGCATACAATTCGGCTGCCCGGGCCAGATCGAAGTCCTCATCGTCGACGATCTGGACGGCGATCTCCATCCAGTGGCCCGGCGGTGTCGCCGTGTTTCCCGGGTCGTCGGCCCAAAATTCGGCGATTTCCTCTTGCTCGCTGCCCGCTTCGGCGGTGTTGTCGACGACGGCCTGCGCCTGTTCATAGAAGCGACTGCTCTGCCGAGTCGAAAATCTCGCCGGTGGCTGAGGCTGGCAAGCATCGGATTGCGACAGCGCAAAGGGATCGAGGTGACGCCAATTCGGCTCCAGGGGCTCCTCGCCGTCGACGGGCTCCCATCCGCCGGTGAAATCCGGAGCGTAAAAATCATGGTCCCGTCGATCGTAATACCCGTCGTTGGCCATCCGAGAGGAGATGACGCCGGCGATGCGAACCCCGCGGTCGGCCGAACGACTCCAGACGTCGCTCGAAATCTCGGTATAACGCCCCTCAAGCAGTCGTTCGGCGACGTCGATGAGATACTCTTGACTCTCAGCACTCTCGAAGAGCAGTGGCGCCAGGTGACCCAGCGTGGCATGCATCATGGTGACCACATCGTAGTCCTGGTCCCCATCGATGGGCGGTATCTCATCGAGGCCGTTGAGTTGAGCGCCCAGCGACTGTCGTTGGGGCACCCCATCGACGGTCGACTCGTAGATGCCGATGCCAATATAGGCCAGTATCCGCGAGGCCACCGGCGGCGATACCGCGTCGGCTTCAATGCGCGAAAGCACCTGCTCGACCCACTGACTGGCCTCTTGGCCATCGAAATGGGCGGTCTGCGCCGACTCGCCAAACGACGGGTCCGAATCGTCACCGGCGCCGCACCCGGCGACGACGACCAGCAACACAGATACGGCGACCAATATACAGCGATGCGCAAACTGAATCCTCATCGTCCCCCCAACCATAGATGTGCTCGTTCAGTGGTGCCGTTCCCGGCGACACCGTCTGTCGTACCCCGTAATCTAAAACTCTAGACACGTCGATGGCACTTCGTAGCCTCGTATCCCACCCGACAGATCTGGATTCGTCGTGCGGCGAGGCGACGGCGCGCCGACGCGCACCGCCCGTCACCTGTCAGCGGTCGGGCGCCATCTTGACGATTCGCGGTTCGAATGTGGCGACCACATCGACCAGATCGTCTTGATAGCCCATGACCTCGTCGATGTCCTTGTAGACGTCGGGTGCCTCGTCGAGTCCCGCCGACAGCAATTTGACGTTCTGGTCTTCGAGCTGTTGTTTGACGCTTTGCCAACTGATCGAGCGCTTGGCCTGGCGCCGGGACATGACGCGCCCGGCGCCGTGGGCGGCGCTGTTGAGCGACGCCGCGCTGCCCTTGCCGCGGACCACGTACGCCGGCGCCGTCATCGACCCCGGAACCACGCCCAGCGTTCCCGCCCCGGCCGGCGTGGCGCCCTTTCGATGCACAATGAGTTCTTTTCCTCCGTACTCCTCTTTCCAGGCGAAATTGTGGTGGTTTTCGACGCCGGCGATCACCGGAGTGCCGAGCATATGCTCCATATCTCGGTGCATCACTTCGTGGTTTGCCGACGCATAGCGCCCCATCAGATTCATGGCCCGCCAGTATTCTCGGCCCTCCGGCGAATCCAATGTTAGCCACGACAATGCATTGAGCGATTTGGGAAGCTCGGGATGCTTCTTTTTGGCGACCTTCGAAAAATGCTGAGCCACCGTCGCCCCCGGCCCTCGACTTCCACTATGGGTCAGAAGCGCCAGATAGCGCCCTTCTCCCAGCCCCAATTCGCCATTGTCGACGGTCAACACCCCGAATTCCGCAAAGTGATTGCCCGAACCACTGGATCCGAGCTGGCGACGGGCCTTGTCTTTGAGCTTGCGGGTCACCTCCGAAAAACTCCAGTCCTCATGGAGAACCGGGTGATCTTTGGGATTGTCGAAGGAGGCGCCGACGCCGAAACTCGTCGAGTACTCCAGGGCCTGGCTCAGCGTGCGCTGATCGTCGTCGATGGCCTCTGGCGGCATCTCGAAGACACTGAGTTTCATCCGACAGGCGATATCCATGCCCACCGCGTAGGGGATGACCGCCCCTTCGGTGGCCAGCACACCGCCGATGGGAAGCCCGTAGCCGCGATGGGCATCGGGCATCAACGCCCCGTAGACCGAAATGGGCAATTCCACGGCCCGCCGCATCTGCTCGACGGCTTCCGGGTCGATATCTCGCCCCCACTGACGCCAGGGCGCCGGCCCCTCGCCTCTCGAAAAGGTCCGCGCCTTTTTGACCATATCGGCCAACTCCTCGAGCAAGGGCTCGTCGAATGCACCATCCGGATCGCCGGCGAGCTCCACCAGCTCCCGACGGATCTGCTCGTCGTCCCACCCCTTTTCGCCGAGCCGCTGTGCCGTCTCTTCGGCAAGCGCCACCACGGGGCCATCGGAGTAACCGGCGTCCAGTAATTCCTGTCGTTCCATGACTCTCTCCCTGTCGCAAAAACAGATTTCCGCACCAGTCTACGATTCCCCTGGCGCACGCTCCGGGACCGGCGGCCATCACAAAAGCTATTCACGTCGTCGGGATTCATGCAGTGGAAGCGCTGCCCGACCGTGATAGAAGGCCGTCATTGTAGATTATGAGTATCATCGGCGGGGTCGACGGGCTGCTCTCCCGGTCCCGGAGGCTGCTCGCCGCTGGGGAGCGCTCCGGGGGCCATCGAATCGCCTATTCCCTGCGGTTCGCCGCACCGCCTGGGTTCGTCACCGACCTCTTCGCCACAGGTCAACTGACCGGCGCACTCGTAATTAAACCGGCACTCCTCGCCGTCGGTGAGAGTTCCCGCCAACATCTGCCCACAGGCCTCGAAGTGCTCGTCGAGCTCCTCCTGGTGACTCATCATCGTGCCCATAACGTGCTCCACATCCGGCGGCCCATCGCCCAGGGGACGGTCTTTTGAGCAGGCGTCAAAGGGTTCGCCGAATTGAGCCAGACAGCGCGCCGCCTCATCGGCGTCGTACTCCACAGTGCCCGCTTCCACACGTTCGCCGAGCGCCTCCCCGTCCAGTCCTCCCTCCAACAGTACGGGACCGAACACATCGCCGCAGGCTTCGCGATCGGGGACCAGTTGGTCGCCGTCGCGAAGATCGACCAGTCGCTGCTGATAGACCTCGTCCTGGTGGTCGTCGTCGGCTTCGGATTGATGCTCGATCGCCGACGTCAGCATCGTGCGAAAGACCACCGCCTTGAGTTGCTCGTTTCGACAGTGGTCGTAGGCCAGACAGACCGAATCGACGAGCCGATCGCCGAGTTCCTCGGCCCCGACGGGCTCCGACGGGTCGTGGGCCCCGTCAAAGGGGCCTTCCAGCGGTGGCAAGACCGCGTCGTCTTCGGCTTGTTCATCGGCCTGCTGGGCCTCTCCGGCCTCGGCGTCTTGTGAGGTGTCGTCGCTGTCACACCCCACGAGTGCAACGACTGCGGCGAAAACCAGAATTGCGCGGTGAAATCTCATTGCCTCTCCAATTCCAGAGCGGAATGTCACGGACCCATCGGCGCACGCCGATTCGAGCATTCCCTACAGGCCCACACGTACCACGTCGCCGTCAACTGGCTCAAACTACCTCGGCCTTCCAGTGAGTCTATGTCGTCAAACTGATTCACCACCGGCCTAAAACCGGTTGGGTCTTTCGACCTCCTGCGGCCCCGGCCGGCTCTATGTTCTCA
>LFFM01003014.1_pt1 | contig 10797 bp, 8 predicted proteins | sample 643131 | NCBI WGS metagenome assembly LFFM01 (sample SAMN03777445, study PRJNA286221) | soda lake metagenome | biome: soda lake; feature: Kulunda steppe; material: water; isolation source: sample Tc-Br brine of Tanatar trona crystallizer | place: Russia: Kulunda steppe | collected 2011-07
CACACCGTCTTAGAGGAACGGGACGTCCCGGTCGGCGTCGTCACGACGATCACCGGGATCGCCCGATGTGACGTCGAGATAACGGGCGAGGCGAACCACGCCGGCACGACGCCGATGGGCGATCGACACGACTCGCTGGCGGCGGCCGCCGAGTTCGTCCTCGACGTCGAACGGGCGGCAAAGGAGGTCGTCGCGACGGACAGTTCGGCGGCCGTCGGTACCGTCGGATCGGCGACCGTTCGGCCGAACGGTATAAACGTCGTTCCGGGACGGGTCGATCTCGGCCTCGATATCCGCGATGTCGATCCCGAACCGATAGACGCCCTCGTCGATCGGGCGCGGAAGAGTCTGGCCCGGATCGAGACCGATCGGGAGGGGATCTCCACGGACATCGATCGGTCTTTCGACGTCCGGCCGGTGGGGATGAGCGAACGCTGCCGGAACGCGCTTTACGCCGGTAGCGACCGAGCGGACATCGGTACGACTGAACTGCACTCGGGCGCCGGACACGACACGATGGCCATCGGGCGGGCCACCGACGTCGGACTCCTGTTCGTCCGCTCCAGGGACGGGATCTCCCACAATCCGCTCGAGTGGACCGACTGGGGGGACTGCACGGAAGCGACGAGGGTCCTCGCGGAGGCGATAGCGGAACTCGCACTCGAGTGAACGACGGCCCGAGATCGAGCCGAACGGAACGACCCGTCTTTAACATAACAGGAATAACACTGTTATTCAAATACGAGATATCCGATGCGTTCGGGGAGCCCTCGCCGACCGTGTCCGGGTCGACAGGGGGATGACTCCGGACCGACTTCCCCGGAAAATAAAACGGCGGACGGGACGGATATGTCGAACGACTCTCGGAAAAATACGGGACGAACGATTCTGTGAGTATGGCCGTCCTCGAGCGGCGCATCAACCGTTCGAGAACCGATTGCCGGTGTCAGTAATTGCCGTCGGTATCGATCGGTCGTTCGGCATGTTCGGCTGTACAGTTCGTTTCTTATTCTGGGAATAAATGCCTGAATACTCAGAGAATAGTGCATTTTAGCGACCATATAAATAAATTCGGCGGTGAAAAACACAGATACGGATCCGACCCCGGCTCGTAGGCGAATGCCGGCTCCATTCGCGTCCGAAAATACCGAACGGCCGATCGACTGATCGCCGTGGCGGGGTCCCTCTTTCCGGAGCGTCTGTCGACAACTGTCCTCTTTGATCCCGGAGAAATAATGATGTGTTCAGTATATATGGATATTAAAACAGTATTGCAGTCCCATTATGACAAAAATGGAAAGAGATATATGATTAACTTTCTTTGGAGGTAACCGTATGTCATCAGAGACAGACCACTCGCGGTCTATAAAACGACGAACTATAATGAAGACGCTGGGGGCGGCATCCGCCGTCGGCCTGGCGGGCTGTGCTGGAAACGGCAACGGAAACGGCAACGGGAGCGACGCTCCCGAGACCGCCGACGAGGATCTCGGCGAGCGCGTTCCGACGTTCAGTCTGGAGTACTGGTCGGACTACGGGGGCTTTACGACGATGCAGGAGAACATGCTCCCGACCATCCGTCGGAACATGGAGGATCTAGGGCTCGACGTCGAGGTCGTCCCCGTCGAGTTCTCGACGAACACCTCGAACGTTTTCGGCGATCAGCGGTCGATGGACGCCACGTTCTGGTGGCACACGAACAACGCGGACCGACTCGACCCGAACTCGATTCTCCGGCGGAACGTTATCGACTGGGCCGGTGGAAACGGACGGGGTAACGTCGGCAACTACGCGAACTGTGAGTACTCGGAGCTGGTGTTCGAGCAGGCAACCGCGGAGACTCAACAAGAGCGCGAGGAGATCATCGAGGCGGCGCAGATGGAGATGATCGAGGACGTCCACGGCGCTCAGGTCACGCCGAACCCGATCATCGGCGCCTACAACGACGACATCGTCGATCTCCAGGGCGTCGGCGCGTCCGGTATCGCCCGCATCAACCCGAGCGTCTTCATCAAGAGCACCACGAGCGTGGATCCGATGGTCGCGGCGATCGATCCGGTCATGCTCGAATCGCGGAACTTCCAGACGTTCACCAACGGGCAGGCGCTGTTCGCGTGGAACCACATCATCCACTCGCCGTTGATACAGTTCGACGAGGACTTCGAACTCCAGCCGATCATCGCCGAATCCTGGGAGGTCGAAGACGCGTTCACGATCGACGTGACGCTCCGCGACGACGCCACGTTCCACAACGGCGACCAGATCACTGCCGAGGACGTGAAATTCACGTGGGAACAGCTCACTCGCGGCGGGAACGCCGGCGTCTATCCGCGCGTCGTCACGCCGCCGTTCGAGGGCGGCGAGGAGCCGCCGTTCGACGACGGGATCGAGATTCACGACGATCTGAACCTGACGTTCAACTTCGAGGAGCCGTATCTCCCGTTCGTCGCGACGGAGATGGCGCGGTGGGGGATCATGCACAGAGAGTCCTTCGAGGCCGAAGGCGCGCTCGAAAATCCCGACGGCTTCGAGTGGGAGTCGGAGGTCGGATCCGGTCCCTACGAGGTCACGACGCTCGCGACCGGGGAGACGATGGAGATGGTCCCGCACGACGGCCACCCCGTTTATCCGCCCGAACAGGGACTCATCTTCCAGCCGTTCCGCGAGGAGGAAACGGCGGCTTCGGCGCTGCTTTCGGACGAGGTCCACATCCTCCCGGAATCGTCGATCGGCGCCGCGTTCCGGGCCGACGAGGAGGAGGGGCCGTACGAGATGTACCTCGCGGAGGGGTTCGTCGGTCACTACCTCGCGTTCACCCATCCCGAGGCGCCCTCGAAGTTCCAGCCGTTCCGACGGGCGATCAGCGCGTGTCTCGACCGTCAGGAGATGGCCGCGGTCGCGTTCCGCGGCGAGGTCGAGCCGACCATCGTCGACTCCGTGCTCCATCCGGCCCACCCCAACGCGGTCGATCCGGACGAGGCTCCGCTCGCGACGGACGACCCGTCCGGGGACCTCGATCAGGCTCGCGAATACCTCATGGACGCGGGCTGGGGATGGGACGGCGACGGCGAACTCCACTACCCGCCGGACGCCGACCTCGAACCGCTGTGGCCCGAAGGGGAAGAGCCGAGCGTGGATGACTTCCCGTGTCTCGAAGAGATGCGGGACTGACCCGAACGGACCGATCGACACGCGACTGGATCGAGTCCGCCGAACGGTATACGGCGCGCCAGATACCGGTTTCGACGACGGTCAGTTCCCGACGCGCGATCGAGCGCGACGACGTCTCTCATCGATTTCTCGATTTTTATACGAACCAGTTGAACTATACTGTAGTGTCCACTGAGGGTCGGTATGGCACCTTCAGACGAAGCGCGCGTTATCGAGGAAGCCCGAGAGCTCGTTTCCGTTCCGACGGTGAACCCGCCGGGCGGGGAGGCGGAGCTCGTCGAGTATCTCGTCGATCGGTTCGAGGCGTCGCCCGTCGAGTTCGATATCGAAACCCAGCGGATCCATCCCGACGACCCGGACCGTCAGAACGTGGTCGCCCGCGCCGGCGATCCGACACGCGGAACGCTACTGCTGACCGGCCACATCGACGTCGTTCCGGCGACCGAGGCGGAGTGGTCCGTGCCGCCGTTCGAGCTGACCCGGCGGGGGGACAGACTCGTCGGGCGCGGGATCGCCGATATGAAAGGACCGCTGGCGGGAATGTTGCTCGGCGTCGAATCCTATTTCGCGAGCACCGACGCGCCGGGGGAAGTGATTCTCGCGTTCGTCGGGGACGAAGAGGCGGGCGGACGGGGGACACGGGAGCTGGTCCGGCAGGGGATCGACGCCGACGCCGCGATCCTCGGCGAGCCGACGAACCTCACCGTCGGACGCGCGAACAAGGGCGCCCTCCGGTACGACGTGACCGTGCGGGGCGAGAGCGTCCACTCGGGGAGACCGGATCAGGGAACGAACGCGGCGAGCGCCGTCCCGGGGATCGTCGGACGGCTCGAAGCGCTCGACGACGAGATGGCGACGCACACACACGAACTGCTCGTCCCGAGCTCGACGATAACGGTGACACGGATCTCCTGTGGGACCGCCCCGAACATCGTCCCCGGCGAGGCCACGATCACGTTCGACTGGCGGTTTCTCCCCGGAATGTCGAGCGATCCCGAGTGGTACGACCGGAAGGTCGAGGAGGCGATAACCGGGATCACGATCGAGGACGAACCGGTCGAACCCGCTATCGACAGATGGAACTTCAAACCGGCCGCCGATATCGCCGCGGACGAACCCGTCGTCGGCGCACTCGAGGCGGCGCTCGATGGGATCGGATCCGATATCGAGCACACCGGCTTCAACGCCGGTACCGATGCGGGCTATCTCTCAGAGGCTGAGATTCCGACGGTACTGTTCGGTCCGGGAAGTATCGAGGGACAGGCACACACGGTCGACGAGTCGATCGACGTCGCGGAACTCACGGCGTCGGTCGGCGCCTACGAGGGAGCGATCGAGGCGTTCTTCGAGACGGGCGGGTGACGCACCCGATCACTCGACGACGAGTGTGCCCGACATCTCGTACCCCCGGGACTGTTGGGTGATCGAGTAATACTCGTACTCACCGGGAACGGTCGGCGTGTAGGCGTACGTATCGCCGCTCCGTATCTGTCCCACGAAGGGGTACAGAAGCTGTGCGACCGTCTCCGAACCGAGGCCGCCGCTGGCGAAGTACTCGGCGTCCGGGGGGAGCGTCCCCTCCTTCGCGGTGACGGTGTAAACACCCGAGTCGGTGTTTCGCCACACGACCCGATCATCGACCGCTGTCCGGAGGACGGCGGGATGAAACGCGTCGTCGTGGATCTCGACCTCGTGATCGGTCGAAGGCCCGTCTCCGGACGAATCGACGTTATCGCTCCCGCCACCGGACGTACACCCGGCGAGGGCGATCGCGCCCACTGACAGCAGCGTTCGTCGTCTACAGGAAGTGTCCATCTTGTCAGGTCCGCTCTTCGAAACGGCTCGAAATAAGCGTGTCGTTCGTTCTTACAGTATCCTGCCTGATTTTCGCATGTGCGTCCGTGTATCGATCCGATCGACGTGGGAACTATCGGCTGAGAACGGCGTCCTAGAATGACATTCATTGGTTATTATCGTCGTGACAAAGGATTTAATATCACCCTCCCTGAATCGGAAAACGATGGTACAGTTAGTGAGCTGGATCGCGTCCCTAGCCGGGGGCGTTACGGGCAACTACATGATCCAGAACTTCATCAAGGGGCTAAACCTCATGCTGGAGGACAAGACGACGACGTTCTTCTTCCTCGTCCTCGTCGGGATCCTCGTCTTGGGACTCGTCGGACCATGGGTTGCGCCACACGAGCCGGACAGAACGCTATACGACGAAGAGACTGGTGAAATAAAGGATCTACAGCCACCGTCCGCGGAACACCCACTCGGAACCACCTGGGCCGGGTACGACGTGTTCTCCCGGGTTCTGATCGGCGCCCGGCCGACGGTACTTACCGGACTGTTGGGCGGCGGGATCATTATCGCGATGGGGATGTCGATCGGAATAACGGCGGGATACGTCGGTGGCCGGACCGAGAACGTACTGATGCGGTTTACGGATTTCGTCTACGGCGTTCCGCTTTTGCCGTTCGCGATCGTCATCGTCACGCTGCTCGGCGTCGGGTTCTTTACGTCGATCCTCGTGATCGGGTTGGTGCTTTGGCGCTCCAGCGCCCGCGTGTTACGATCACAGGTGCTCCAGATCAAGGAGTATCCGTTCATCACGGCGGCGACCGCGTCCGGGGCGAGCACCCCTCGGATCATCTTCAAACATATCCTTCCGAACGTGATGCCGATGGCGATCCTGTTTTTCGCCCTCGGTGTCGGGTACTCGATCCTCATCCAGGCCGGACTCGCGTTTCTCGGCGTCGTCGATCCGTTCGTTCCCTCGTGGGGCGTGATGGTGCGAAACGCCTTCCAGTCGGGCTATATGGCGTCCGCCTGGTGGTGGTCGATCGTCCCCGGATTTCTGATCGGCATGACGGTGCTGTCGACGTTCATGTTCGGTCGAGGATACGAATCGCTCGCGGCCGGCGAAAGCGGCGAAGACCAGGAAATCGATACGGCAATGTCAGGGTAACCATATGAGTGAACCGCTACTCGAAGCAGAAGACCTAACGATCCAGTACGAAACGAAAGACGGCATGTTGACCGCCGTCTCGAACGCATCGTTCACGATCGAACCGAGCCAGTTTCTCGGCCTCGCCGGCGAATCCGGGTCCGGTAAGAGCACGTTGGCGAAAGGCATCATCGGCGGCCTCGACGACAACGGCGAGGTCGCGAGCGGAACGATCCGATACAAGGGACGGGAGATCCAAGGGCTGACCGACAAACAGCTCAGCGAGGAGCTCCGGTGGACGGAGATCTCCTGGATCCCCCAAGGGTCGATGAACAGTCTCGACCCGCTCCAGAGGGTGATCGACCAGGCGCTCGAGATCGCGGACGTACACACGGATCTCGAAGAGTCGGAGGCACGCGATAAGTTCAAAGAACTGTTCGAGATCGTCGGCCTCCAGGGGAGCCGTATCGACGACTACCCGCACCAGTTCTCCGGCGGGATGCAACAGCGTGCGATCATCGCGCTCGCGCTGTTTTTGGATCCGGATCTCATCATCGCCGACGAACCGACGACGGCGCTGGACGTCATCATGCAGGATCAGATCTTCAAATACCTCGACAAGGTCAAAGGGGAGGACACGAGCCTGCTTTTGATCACACACGACATCAGCGTCATCTTCGAGTCGTGTGATACGGTCGCGATCATGCACGCGAGTCAGATAGCCGAGCGGGGCACGGTGTCCGACGTGTACGAATCGCCCCGCCATCCGTACGCGATCCTGTTCAAGGACGCGTTCCCCGACATCCGCGAGCCGGATCGCGAACTGCAGATCATCGAGGGACACCCACCGCAGTTGCTCGGCGAGGTCGATCACTGTAGTTTCGTCGAACGGTGCCCGTGGGCGGCCGAGGAGTGTCGGGAGAAGGCGCCCCCTCTCGAGACGGTCGAGGACGGGGGCGACGGCCAGTACGCCTCGTGTTTCAGGAAGGACGAGGCCCACCGAGAGTACAACAGGGACGATTTCGAACTGGCAGCGGCGAAAAAGGGCCGGAGTGATTAACTCATGACGAAAGGACCGATACTCGAAACGGAAAACCTCGAAAAGCACTTCACACAGCAGACGAGCCTCGTCGACACGCTGTTTCGGCGCGACCCCGACAGGATCCAGGCCGTCGACGGAGTCGATCTCCGCATAGAAGAGAACGACTCGATCGCGGTCATCGGCGAAAGCGGCTGCGGGAAGACGACGCTTCTGTTCACGCTGATGGGGTTACACGACATCACTGGCGGCACGATGCGATTCAAAGGGCGGGACACGGCCGGATTCACCTCGTCGGACTGGAAGGAGTTCAGGCGGGACGTACAGGTCATCTTCCAGGACCCGTTCAATTCGCTGGATCCGAAACTGAGCGTCGAGGAGACGCTCAAAGAGCCGCTCAGGATCCACAACATCGGGGACCGCGACCGACGGGTCCACGAGATCCTCAAGCAGGTGGAGTTGGATCCGCCGGAGAAGTACAGCCAGAAGCTCCCGAGAAACCTCAGCGGCGGCGAAAAACAGCGCGTCTCGATCGCGAGAGCGTTGATTCTCGAACCGGACGTCATACTGGCCGACGAGCCGGTATCGATGCTCGACGTATCGACGCAGGCGGCCGTCCTGAACATGCTCCGACGACTGACCGACGAGATGGACGTGGCGATGATATACATCTCACACGACCTCTCCACCGTCTCGTACGTCGCCGAGGAGGTGAACGTGATGTATCTCGGTCGGATCGTCGAGACGGCTCCGACCAAACGGCTCGTCGACGATCCGCTGCATCCGTACACGCAGGCGTTGATCTCCGCGGTTCCGATCCCGGATCCGAACCACGATCGACCACGGACGGAGATGGAAGGGTCACCGCGGGACCCGATCAACCTCGGTGACGGCTGTCGGTTCCGGGATCGCTGTCCCGATCGGATGGACATCTGTGAGACCACGCCGGAGTATCTCCCCCACGGGGACGGAGACGCCGATCAGCAGGTCGCGTGTCATCTCTACTACGACCACGAGGAGCACACCGAAACCGAAACGCGGAAGAAACCGTCACAGGCGGTCGAATAACATGAAACGGAGAAACAGCATCTTTCGGGCGGGATCGAGAACTGACCGACGACGGCGAAACACCGCGGAACGCGGGAGGGACATGAAATGTCACGGTTAAAATACATCGGGGTTCGGACCGTCCAGACGGTGTTCGTTCTCTGGTTGGTGCTCTCGGGGCTGTGGCTTATGTTCCGGCTGATGCCGGGCGATTTCACCGCTCGGATGGTTCAGGCGGGGGCGAGTCCGGATGCGATCGCGGCGGTCGAGGAACGATGGGGGTTGAACGACCCGCTGTACGTACAGTACTGGCGGTACGTCTCGAACTTCGTCATGTTGGACGTCGGTGACTCGGTCGTTTACGGCACCGACGTCTGGGAGTTCACCAAGATGAAGATATTCAACACGTTCATCCTAGTCGCTCCCGCGATCACCTTCGCCTACATCCTGGGCTCGGTCATCGGGACGATCATCGGGAGTAGCCGGGGATCGCGGCTCGAGAAGTGGGGGCTCGTCCCGCTCATCTTCAGCGGCTCGTTCCCGTCGTTTTTCACCGCAATCGTGCTGATCGTGATATTCGCGTCCGCATTGAACTGGTTCCCGACGTCCGGGATGTTGTCGCCCGGGATACGGGGCGAGCACACGACCTGGTGGACGCCCTATTTCACGTTCAACTTCGCCCACCACTACGTGCTGCCGTTCGTCGCGGTCATCCTCCGGTATCTGTTCATGCCGTCGCTGATAATGCGAACGAGCGTCGTCGAGACGAAGGACAAAGACTTCATGGAGTACCATCGGCTCACCGGGCTCCCGGTCGTCAAACGGTGGCGGCACCTCGCGAAACACTCCTCGCTGCCGGTCATCACCGTCTACCCCGTCTCGATGAGCCGGGCCCTCGGCGGGCTCGTGTTGATCGAGACCGTGTTCAACTGGCCCGGGATCGGGTTCGCGCTCGTCGAGGGCGTTTTGGCCCGCGATTACCCGGTCGTCCAGTTCGTCTTCTTCATCGTCGCGGCCTTCGTCATCATCGCCAACTTCCTGGTCGACATCGTCTACGGTGTCATCGACCCACGGGTGACGGTCGGGGAGTGAACTGCTTTCGCCCGCTCGATCTGTCTTTAAACAGCGAGAGATTCCCGCCGTTTACGGCGGGCGAGGATGTCACCCGGGAAGTTCCTCCTCCGGTGGCATCGGGACGAACCGCATGCTCACGATGAAGAGCGTCCCGACGATCGTCACCGCGAGCAAGAGAGCGAATGCGGAAACGAGTCCGACTGTGTCGGCAGTGACGCCGAGCGCGGCCGGCGCCGCGGCACCGACGAGCAACATGACTGTTCTGACGATACCGAGTACGCCCCCGCCGATATCGGACGGGATCATCCGCATCAGGTAGGCGTCGCGGACGGGGCGGAAGCCGTGAAACCCGATCCCCATCAGGACTGTCGCGGCGGCGAAGGCGACGAGCGTCGAGGAGAGGAGAACGGCGAGCAGGCTGAGCGACATGAGGACGAAGAGAACGAAGACGAGATTGACGGCGTCGTAGAGGTCGCTCAACGCGCCGGTCGCCGTCTGGCCCAGACTGAGCGCGAAGAGCACGCCGTACAGTACGCCCGCCGTTCCCGATCCGAGCCCGCCGACGGTGCTCAAATACAGCGGATAAAACGCGGTGACGCCGGTCCAGGCGAACGTGAACGACGTCGAGACGACCACGAACGCGACGAAGTGGTACTGCCGAAAGATCCGGAGATACGTCCTTCCGGACGGCGCTTGATCCGTCTCGGCACCCGCCCGCGAGACGCTGTCGGCTTCCCCCTCCGAACTCGCGAAGAACCCGTACAGGACGAGCAGACAGACGACCGTGCCGGCCAGAAAGATCAGCCGCCAGCTGATCGCGACGTCGAGCACCACGACGACGGTCAGCGGCGCGAGAACGCCGCCGAAGATGCCGATCGAGTCCATAATCCCGATCGAGAGGCCGGTCTTTTGGGGGTAGAGACGCGAAAGCAGGTTGATCGCGGCCGTCTTGTGGACGCCCGTACCGATCCCGATGAGCCCCATTGCCACGGCGAGCGACCAGAAGGGGTCCGAAACGAAGACCAAAAGCAGGCCGACACAGAAGGCGAGCCCCCCCGCGATGATGACGATCCACTCGTTGAACCGATCGGAGAGATACCCGCCCGGGAACTGCATGGACGCATAGCCGAACAGAAGGAGGGAGTAAATAAGGCCCACCTCGGTGTTGGAGACCGAGTACTCCAGTTGTATCGTCTCGAACAGCGGCGGGAACACGTAGCGCAGATACTGGACCATAAACCACAGCAACGACGTGAAGACGAGCGCGTCGAACACGGACACGAGACGGCGGATCTCCGAGACGGAGACCTCTCGCGACGCTACGCGCATGAACGCTGTGGATAACTCGGTCGCCTATCGTGCGACGATTCCCCGAGGTCGGTCGTGTGACCGCGGTCGTCGATCTCCTCCGCTTTCATACTGATGTTTCGGTGGGGCGGGTACATTGTGGTGTTTCGGTGGGGCAGGTACATTGTGGTGTTTCGGTGGGGCAGGTACATTGTGGTGTTTCGGTGGG
>LFFM01003017.1_pt1 | contig 10791 bp, 8 predicted proteins | sample 643131 | NCBI WGS metagenome assembly LFFM01 (sample SAMN03777445, study PRJNA286221) | soda lake metagenome | biome: soda lake; feature: Kulunda steppe; material: water; isolation source: sample Tc-Br brine of Tanatar trona crystallizer | place: Russia: Kulunda steppe | collected 2011-07
GGGGAGGTTTGGCACCTCGATGTCGGCTCATCGCATCCTGGGGCTGGAGAAGGTCCCAAGGGTATGGCTGTTCGCCATTTAAAGCGGTACGCGAGCTGGGTTCAGAACGTCGTGAGACAGTTCGGTCCCTATCTACTGCGGGCGTGGGAATATTGAGGAGATCTGCCTCTAGTACGAGAGGACCGGGGTGGACGAACCGCTAGTGTACCTGTTGTGTGGTCGCATGCACCGCAGGGTAGCTATGTTCGGCCGGGATAAGCCGCTGAAGGCATCTAAGCGCGAAGCCCACTCCAAGATAAGTATTCCCCTAAGGGCCCTGGCAGATGACCAGGTCGATAGGCAGCAGGTGCACGTGCAGTAATGCATTCAGCCGAGCTGTACTAATCGCCCTTGCGGCTTTGTTGATCCGGTCTGTCCGGCAATTCCCCCACCGGCCTTTGCTTGTCGGCTCGCCCACTCACTCACCCCAGGTTCCTCACCCCCTTTTTGATGAGGTGGCCACAGCGGGGAGGTCACACCTGTTCCCATGCCGAACACAGCCGTTAAGCTCCCCTGCGCCGATGGTACTGCCACACCGGCGGAAGAGTAGGTCGCCGCCTCATCTCCTCCTTCCCATCCCCCATCCCCAAGGCTCTGTTGACAACCGTCAGCAGAGCCTTTTTTTGTGGTCTAGCGAGTGGTCAGCTTCACAGATATATCTCAAATCGCCCTATTCTTTCAAGCCTAATAACAGCATATATTAGTTTTAAAATTTTATTTAAAATCATCTGTAATTCATATAAAATTTGAAAATTAGACGATCAACGTCCACTTCGTATTAAGCACAATAAGAAGAGTTATTTGTTTCCTTTGTGCTGAATTAAAATCTTACTTATTTCTTATCTTTAGTTTCTGATATTAGGTTTCAGAGAAGAATTAGTTATTAACAAATAAAAATTAAAAGTATTTATGAGTAATAAATTTAGAACCGAAAAAGATTCAATGGGCGAAGTAAAAGTGCCGGCAGATGCATATTACGGTGCTCAAACCCAACGTGCAGTTGAAAATTTTCCAATCAGTGATCTGCGGTTTGATCGAAAATTTATACAGGCTTTGGGAATTGTTAAGCAGGCTGCAGCGGAAGTTAACAGTGGCCTTAATCTGATCCCGGATCAAGTGGGAGTGCTGATTTCTGAGGCTGCAGAAGAAATCAGAGAGGGAAAATGGGATGAACATTTCCCCGTAGATATATTTCAGACCGGTTCCGGTACTTCAAGCAATATGAATGCCAATGAAGTGATTGCTAATCGCGCAAATGAGTTGGCAAAGGAGAAAAATATTGATGCTTCCATCCATCCTAATGATCATGTAAACTTTGGGCAAAGTTCTAATGATGTAATTCCTACTGCGCTACGCATTTCTGCAATGATAAATGTATCAGAAAATCTTAAGCCGGCTCTAAATGATTTAATTGAAGCATTTAAAAAACAAGCTGATGAATATGACAACGTAGCCAAAACAGGACGTACGCATTTAATGGATGCCATGCCATTGACTATCAGTCAACAATTTGGTGGATATGTCCGGCAGCTGAAGTTAGGCATTCAGAGACTGGAAGCAGCTGAAGATCGAATGAAGGAGTTGCCTCAAGGTGGTACTGCAGTAGGTACCGGTATCAACACTCATCCGGAATTCGGAAGCAGATTTGCAGAAAAGGTTTCAGAGTTGAGTGGATTGAAATTTATTGAAGCTATAGATCATTTCGAAGCCCAGGCTACGGTAGATGCACCTGTAGAGTTAAGCGGCCAACTTAAAACTATAGCAGCGGGGATTATGAAAATGGCTAATGATCTGCGGTGGATGAATTCCGGCCCTAACAGCGGGTTAGGTGAAGTTCAACTTGCTGCATTACAACCGGGATCTTCAATAATGCCGGGCAAAGTTAATCCGGTTATAGAAGAGTCGGTGGCTATGGTCTGTGCACAGGTAATTGGTAATGATTCAGCAGTTATGATCGGTGGACAGTCCGGAAATTTTGAGTTAAATGTAATGTTACCCGTTGTGGGTTACAACTTGAATCAAAGTATATCGCTGCTGGCCTCAGCTGCCAGGAATTTTGCTGAAAAATCGGTAATTCGACTTGAAGTTAAATCAGATAATATCAAAGATAAGATTGATAAGAATCCGATTTTAGTTACAGCACTAAATCCGCTTATTGGGTATGACTTGGCTGCTAAAATTGCTAAGAAGGCTTTTCAAGAGGGCCGGCCGCTCAAAGAGGTTGCCAAAGAAATGACAGATTTAAGCGATGATGAGTTAGAACAGGCGCTGGATCCGATCAAAATGACCAGAGGTGGTTTTACCGAGTAACATATCTTGAAAAAGACTGCGGGTAAATTACCCGCAGCTTTTATATTAAAAAAATTTATCAGAAGAATATCATAAAGAATACTTTATCCAGTATGATAAGTACCCAAATGGCAGGCAGATAAATTAATGATCCAAACATTAGCTTTTTAGCATTAGGTTTATCACGCTGTAACAGGAATTTTATGCCCGGCCATAAAAAGTATAATCCGCATAACAAAGCCCCAATGAGGTAGAACCAACCATTAAATCCAAGTGTATAAAGACCGATACTTACAGGAATAATCAATAAAAGGCAGAATAAGCAGGTTAAAGCTGTTTTGATACCGGTTTTATCATTTTTGGGAAGCATGAGAAAACCGGCTCGGCTATAATCTTCATTGCAAAGCCAGGCAATTGCTACCACATGAGGTACCTGCCACAGAAACACGATCCCGAAAAGAATCCACATTCCCGGTTCAGCAATAGTTCCGGAAGCGGCTGCCCAACCACCAACCGGAGGCAGTGCACCCGGTATTGCTCCAACCCATACATTGGAGAATGACAAACGCTTCATAGGCGTGTATGCTCCAAGATATAATAAAGCTGTGATAGCGGAAATCGCACCCGCTACAGGATTAACTACAAGCAGGAGGTAAAAGAGCCCGAGAAAAATCAGCCCAAGCGAGAAAACAAGCGCAAGGTGGTGAGGAATTTTATCAAGTGGCAATGGACGTTTGCCCGTTCTGACCATTAACTTGTCAAGATCACGTTCGATGTATTGATTGTGCGCTGCAGTACCACCGGCAATGAGGGTTGTACCAATAGCAGCATGGAACAGCAGAATAAAATCAATATGACCTGCTGAGCCGAGAATAAACCCAATAACCATACTTGCAAGAACCAGCATGGTTATCCCGGGCTTGGTAAGCTCAATATAATCCTGTATGGTTGTTGCCCGTAAGGTGTCCGATAAAGTTTGTTCCGTGGCTAATTTCATGGAATGAGAATAAAAACTTTTACTATTGAATAGGTGTTAATAAACCGGCCAAATTTAAAAAATACTGAATTTTTTAACATGCAAATTCAGAAAAATATCGTTTCATATCAGAAGATTTGTAACACACCAAGCTAATCAAAAGTTTAATGTTTATTTAATGATTATTGATTAATTGTGTAACCAATAGCAAGCCTTTAGCTTACAGGCGAGGTGCAATATGAAACCGGCAAGCGGTTTACAAATAAAATTTTATATTTCGGAAGATATTGACTAATAGGATATGAATATATTGAATTGGTATAGTAGTTTGAACAGGTTTCAAAAGGTATCTTTTATTACAATTTCGCTTACATTTTTTTTGATCTTTGTGGGTTCGTTTGTTCGGGCGTCCGGTGCGGGTTTAGGGTGCCCGGACTGGCCTAAATGTTTCGGAATGTGGATTCCTCCTACAACAGCTGCTGAATTACCCGCTGAATTTGATCAGTCTGCATTCAATCCGGTTCATACGTGGTCTGAATATGTAAACCGCCTCGTTGGTGTACTTGTTGGTTTCATGATTACGCTCACACTAATTTTTTCAATATCGCATAGGAAAACAAACCCCCCTGTATTTTATGCTTCACTCGCGTCATTTGTGCTGGTGCTATTCCAGGGCTGGCTTGGCGGGCAAGTTGTTCAAGGCGGTTTAATCGACTGGATGATAACTACACATATGATTGTAGCCCTCCTGATAGTAAATGTTTTGATTTATGCTTTTTTCAAATCAAGAAGCAGACAGTTAAAATTTAAAATAAGCCAGTTTCAAAAAAAAGGCTTATATAGCATTGCATTGATTTTACTGGGAGTTACCTTACTTCAGGTTGTACTTGGAAGTCAGGTAAGAGAAGCTCTGGAGGGAATCAGCAATGCATATCCGGATTTGGAACGGGCAGCATGGCTTACTGAAGTAGGGTTGATAGATCAGATTCATAGATCCGCATCCTGGCTGGTCATGGGATTTGGCTTCTGGTTATGGTATCGTGCAAGAAATTTTGGTGTTGCACTGCAAATTACGAGGTTAGCTATGGCTATCAATCTGCTTATTATTTTGCAAATAATAGTGGGTACAGCTCTGGCTTACATGGGGCTTCCACCTGCATTTCAGATAGTTCACTTGCTTTTTGCCGGTTTTCTTATAGCTGCTCAGTTTTTATTGATTTTGATACTCAACCATTCCTCAAAAGCCGAGGTTTCTTTTAGAAGCTAAGAGGCAAAACGAACGACAAACGACAAACGAGTAACGTCAAAACGCAAATCCGAAAAGGACATCCGTTCGATAGAAAAAAATAAATTTTAGTATTGACTTATATATGCTCCTTATAATAAGTTTGAAATTTAATTTTCACGGGGGAGGGGAGGTGCTGAATCTTTAGCTAACTGATTTTTTGTTGGTGAAATAATTCATAAATGGTGTGTTTTCAATTTACATGTATTATCTTTGTATCCTTCGCTGATGTGGGATGAGAAAAAAACAAAATTCACGTGATATTTTTTTGAACTTCTCACTTATTTCTCAGTATCATTGGCGACACAGCTGTGACAAACCATATTTACTTAATTGTATTCATAATTTATGGCTCAACTTTTTCCAAAATGGGCAGACAGAGTTCCAAAGCGATTGCAATTAGGAATCATTGTACTGATTACCGCTATTGTATTCGGGTTTTGGTATTTCGGCTCACCAGAGTTTCTGGAGGTTGGATATGCTCCTGAACAGCCTATACCATACAGTCATGATCTTCATGCGGGCGAATTAGGAATTGACTGCCGGTATTGCCACGGTGGCACAGAAGTGTCTGCAGCGGCTGGAATACCATCTTCTCAAACATGTATGACCTGCCACGAAGCAATTGAAACCGACAATCCGGAGTTGCTAGAACCATTATTTGAAAGCTATGAAACAGGTAACCCGATTGAATGGATACGCGTACATAAACTTCCTGAGCATTCCTATTTCGACCACAGCATCCACGTAAATGCAGGAGTCGGGTGTGATACCTGTCACGGCAGAGTTGATCGCATGGAAGTGGTTATGAAAAGTGAGTCTATGAGTATGAGTTGGTGCCTGGATTGCCACAACAATCCTGAAGAAAACCTGCGTCCTGTTGAGGAAGTCACTAATCTGGGATGGGAGCCTCCTGACGAAGACTATAAAAAAGAATTTGGCGAGATGATGGTGTCCAAGCGCAACATCGTCGCCCCGGTTTATTGTAATGCTTGCCATCGATAATAATTTGATATTAAACAGCTTTTGCTTCTATAATGGGTAAAGAGGACCAGAAAACTTATTGGAAAAGTCTTAACGAATTAGCTCAAAACGAGGAGTACCGCAAATTTGCCGAGCGGGAGTTTCCTGAAGATGCTACCGAATTAAAAGACGGTGTATCACGTCGAAACTTCCTGCAGGTAATGGGCGCATCTATCGCTCTTGCCGGACTTGCTTCCTGCCGGAAACCGGTGGAAAAGATCCTGCCACACAGCAGGCAGCCGGAATATATGGTTACCGGAGAACCCAGCTATTATGCTACAAGTATGCCGTTTCGCGGGTATACTACCGGGCTTCTTGTTGAATCAAATGAGGGCAGGCCTACTAAGATAGAAGGTAATGAGCTTCATCCTGCAAGTGGCGGTAAAACTAATAGTCACGCCCAGGCCGAGCTGTTAAGCATGTACGATCAGGAGCGTTCTCGTAACGTACGTCAGAATAACAGCGAGTCAACCTGGGATGATTTTGTAAGTTTTTGTAATGATCATTTTGCTGAGACTGACCGGCGTATTGCAATAATAAGTGAAGCTAACCATGGCCCCACTTTTAACAGGCTAAGGCAAGAAGCACTTGAACGATTTCCGAATGCTGATTGGGTCACTTTTGAACCTTTCGGAGAAGAAAATGTATTGAATGGACATCAAATAGCATTCGGCAATAAATATCGTAAAACCAACCGGTTTGATCGGGCCAATGTAATTGTATCACTGGAAGATGATTTTATGCTTACCGGTGATAACAATACTCAGAATGTAAAAAGATATACCGATTCGCGGAAAGTCGAGTCTACACAAGATGAGCCTAATAGATTATATATTGTAGAAAGTAATTATTCATTAACCGGAAGTAATGCGGATCATCGTCTGCGGCTGAAGTCCTCTGATATCGAGGCTTTTACGTTTGCCCTTGCCGCCCGATTATCGCAGGACATTGGTGGCCTTGATGCTTTTTCGGGTTTTTCAAATGAATTTTCTGATCATGAGTGGATCGGGCAGATCGCAGATGAACTGATCAACCAACAGGGAACTTCCGTTCTCACAGCCGGTGAAAGTCATTCTCCGGCAGTACATGCAGCAATTGCTGCAATTAACCTGGCTGTCGGAAATGCCGGTGAAACAGTGGAGTATCTGGAAGTCGATACAGTTGATCAGCAAGATCAGCACCAGCGTTTCCGTGAGATTATTCAGGCGATGCAAGGCGGCGAATACGACACCGTAGTACTTCTCGGTACAAATCCGGTTTATAATAGCTACAGTGATCTTGATTTCAGTGAAGCTCTGAATCAGGTCGATACCAGCATACACCTTGGATTGCATAATGATGAAACAGCCCAAAACTGCTCATGGCATGTAAATCGGGCGCACTTTCTTGAAAGCTGGAATGACGGTCGCAGCTGGGAAGGCGAACTATCTATTGTTCAGCCGTTAATAAAACCCCTTTTCGATGGCAAAAGTGACATTGAGTTTCTGACCGCTATAGTTCATGGTGAAGATGAAAAGGGGCATGATCTCGTAAAAGAGGTTTGGGATGAAATCATAACAGATGATTTCGACAGCCAGTGGGATACCGTCCTTCATGACGGGATTTTAGAGGATACAGGATATCCGAGACCACAGGTTTCGCTCTCTGAGGATTTTGGAAATCAGATCGAAACAGCACTGGCTGAATCATCCGTAGCTGATCAGAACGAAATTGAACTGGTGCTCCGTCCCGATCCAAAAATTGTTGATGGACGATATGCCAATAATGGCTGGCTTATGGAGCTGCCGGATCCAATGACTAAAATTACCTGGGATAACGTAGCACTGCTTAGCCCTCAAACAGCAAGAGATCTTGGCATTTCTGACTCCCGGGATTTCGGCCAGGTAGAAGTCCCGGTATTAAGTATTGAAACCAATGATGGTACTCTTGAACTTCCCGCATGGGTGCTGCCCGGACTTGCCGATAACAGCATTACAACCTATACAGGTTACGGCCGCGAAATCGGGAAAGTTGCCGCTGGTGTAGGTGTAAATACCTTTGCTGTTCGCAACAGTGAGTCACCGCTTGTGCATCGCAACGTGTCGGTTTCAACTACAGGTCAGAGGTATGAGATTGCCTCTACTCAGGATCACCACAGTATGGAAGGCCGCCCATTGGTAATGGAAGGTTCCATGGATAAATACCGGGAAAATCCAACATTTGCCGATGATATAGCCGGTATTTATGAAGGTGAAATCGATCCTGAGACCGGAAAACCCATTAACCTATACAGTGTAGATCATTTTCCGGATCATGAACCACAATGGGGAATGACTATAGACTTAAATTCATGTATAGGTTGCGGAGTATGTACCATTGCCTGCCAGGCAGAGAATAACATTCCTGTTATTGGAAAACGGGAAGTTCGGCGTGGCCGGGAAATGCACTGGATACGAACGGATCGCTATTTCAGCGGTGATGAGGAAGGGAACCCAAAAGTGTTGCATCAACCGGTGCCATGTATGCACTGCGAACAGGCGCCTTGTGAGCAGGTTTGTCCGGTTGTTGCTACCACTCACAGTGATGATGGGTTGAATCAAATGACCTATAACCGGTGTATTGGTACCCGCTATTGTTCGAATAACTGTCCATATAAAGTTCGTCGATTTAATTTCTTCAATTACGCCCGTGAATTTCTTGCAGATGGTGAGGATCCGGAAATCGTACAAATGGCGATGAACCCTGAAGTTACGATCAGGTTCCGCGGTGTAATGGAGAAGTGTACATACTGTGTGCAGCGAATCAGCAAGGCGAAGATTCAAACAAAAAATGAAACCGGAGATTCAGTAAAGCCCCCGGATGGTATGGTTAAAACGGCATGTCAACAGGCGTGCCCTGCTGATGCTATTGAATTTGGGGATCTTACTGATTCAGAAAGCCGGGTAAGTAAGGCTAAGAAGAACGATCGTAATTATAATCTTCTTGAATATTTGAATGTAAGACCGAGAACTTCTTACCTGGCAAAACTTCGAAATCCGAGTAGAAATCTGGCGGAAGCCTGAACGTGAAATCTATTTTCTGAAATGAGTCAAAACGCTGATATAGCAGCTCAAAAACCACTTGTAAAAGGGAATCACGACTTTAAAAGCATAACTAAGCTTGTAAGTGACATTCCACAGCAACAAACTCCAACCTGGTGGTACATCGCATTTGGAGTGGCAAATCTGCTTATGGGTTTGCTGCTGGCGATGATCATCTATCTGATTTATGAAGGTATCGGAGTTTGGGGACTTCAGCAACCTGTAGGATGGGGTTGGGCTATTATCAACTTTGTTTGGTGGGTCGGTATCGGCCACGCCGGCACGTTGATATCCGCTATACTTTTTCTCTTTCGGCAGGGTTGGCGAACGGCTATTAACCGGTTTGCCGAAGCAATGACCATTTTCGCGGTGATGTGCGCCGGAATCTTCCCGGCGATACACGTAGGCAGGATTTGGGTGATTTACTATATATTTCCTCTGCCAAATTCCATGGCGCTTTGGCCTAACTTCAGCAGTCCGTTGCTGTGGGATGTTTTTGCAGTAGCCACCTATTTTACTGTATCCACCCTTTTCTGGTATGTGGGTTTGGTGCCTGACCTGGCAACAATGCGCGATAAAGTTAAAAGCAAAGTTTCCAAGTTGGTTTATGGTGCCTTTGCGCTTGGATGGCGCGGAGGTAACCGGCAGTGGCAAAATTATGAAAAAGCTTACATGTTACTTGCCGGGTTAGCGACACCACTTGTACTTTCGGTTCACTCTGTTGTTTCCTTTGACTTCGCCGTATCGGTTATACCGGGATGGCACACCACTATTTTCCCACCATACTTTGTTGCCGGTGCTATTTTTTCCGGCTTTGCAATGGTATTGACATTGATGTTAATCGCCCGCAAGCTTTACAAGCTTGAAGATATCATGACCATCGACCATGTTGAAAAAATGAATATAATTATTCTTGTTACCGGTTGGATGGTGGGCTTTGCCTATATTATGGAGTTTTTTATAGCCTGGTACAGTGGTGTTGAATATGAAAAGTTTGCGTTTGTTAATCGCGCTTTCGGCCCTTATGCATGGGCGTACTGGATAATGATGTCATGTAATGTGATAGCTCCGAACTTCTTCTGGTTTAAGAAAATGCGAAGAAGTATTGTTGTTTCATTTATTTTGTCAATTGTGGTCAATATAGGTATGTGGTTTGAGCGGTTTGTGATTGTCGTCACCTCACTTGCTCAAGATTTTATGCCTTCATCGTGGGGTTACTTTTCACCCACATGGGTAGATGTGCTGACTTATGTAGGAACCTTCGGTCTGTTTTTTACTTTCTTTTTACTCTTCCTGCGATTTTTACCAATGGTTGCAATATCGGAGGTTAAAGGTGTTATGCCACAGGCTGATCCCCATAACTACCATAACGGTGAGTTTAATGACCCAAATTCTAAAGAATCTAAAGCTTGATTGTTGAAACATGAGTACAAGCGAAGAGAAAAAACTTTACGGTCTGTTAGCTGAATTCAAAAATCCGGCTGATTTAATGGAATCGGCTCGTTCCGTAGCCAAGGCCGGATATCATAAGTTTGATGCCCATAGTCCATTTCCGATTCACGGAATGGATGAAGCTATGGGTTTAAAAAAATCCAAACTTGGTTGGATTGTACTTGGGCATGGATTACTTGGAGCTATTGGTGGTACTATACTTCAGGTATGGGTGCATACCACGGCATATCCCATGAATATCAGTGGAAAACCGGAGGCTAATTTGCCTGCGTTTGTACCGGTAACATTTGAGTTAACAATATTGCTTGCGGCATTTGGCGCTTTTTTCGGAATGTTTGCGCTGAATAAATTACCCAAGTTAAATCACCCGCTTTTTAATTCTGCTACATTCGAAAAAGTGACTGATGACGGCTTTTTTATAAGCATCGAGGCTGATGATGATCTTTTTTCGGATGAAAAGACCGAGAAGCTTCTGAAAGACCTTGGGGCAACCCATGTTGAGAAAGTTTACGCAACGGAATAATTGACTGTATTAAGTTGATAAAATAGTAAGATATCGTGAGAAAAATTCAAAAAATATCATTGTTCCTGGCTCTTCTGATTCTCTTATCGGCTTGTAGGGGACAGCCGTTTGAGGATCCGCCCATTTTCGTGCAACCAAATATGCA
>LFFM01003018.1_pt1 | contig 10790 bp, 12 predicted proteins | sample 643131 | NCBI WGS metagenome assembly LFFM01 (sample SAMN03777445, study PRJNA286221) | soda lake metagenome | biome: soda lake; feature: Kulunda steppe; material: water; isolation source: sample Tc-Br brine of Tanatar trona crystallizer | place: Russia: Kulunda steppe | collected 2011-07
GTGTCGAAAACGCTGTTCACGGCGCTTGATTTAGTGTCGATTCAAACGTCAACGCGCGTGGACGGGGATAAGGTCAGGCGAACGAAAACGATCACGGAGGTGAACGATTACGACTCCGGGACGGACGAGTTACGCGTGTCACCGGTGTTCGAGTGGGATGCGGAAACTGACACGCACGAGCACACGGGCGCGACGAACAAGGTGCAGGATATCATGGAGATGCGCGGGTGGGATCGTGACCGAGTGGACCGTGAAATTCGCGTCCGGAAAGTCGTGTTAGCGTACTTGATTCAAAACGGGTTGAACTCGTACACGAATGTCGCCGCGACAATTCAAGGGTTCCTGAATGATAATGACACGATTTTGTCGTTGATTGCGAATGATGAGTTACGGTCGAGTTTGAACGGGTTGCAGGATATCGAATCGGTCGTGATTAACATTCCGAGTGAGAAAGAGGAGATGGTGCCGCGCCCGGACGCTCCTGGTGACGTGAAATCCATGGTAGACGATGTGTTGTCGGACGCTCGCTCGCCGGGCGGGGTGTTGGTCGAGCACATCGATGCGGACGGGGCGGGGGACGCGGACGTCGTTGACGCGTTAGCACCGCGTCGCTCACCGTCCCCGACTGCTGATGGGGTCGATGGTAGTACGGTTGATGGTGACGTGTCCGAGTTCCACGGGTTAGGTGACGGGACCGGTGACGGGGTGACCGGGGAATGATGCTTGGGAGTGATGGGAAGGAGGAGATCCCGCCGCAACTCCGCGAACCGGGCGTGGTGACGACGGTCGGTGAGCTCGTGTTCCCGTGGTTCGATGAGCTCGTCGACGAGGACTCCACGTTCCGCCGGTCGTTAGATGAGGATCTGCACGCTGCTCGGAACCCGGCTACATCGAAGCAATTCTTCGTGCGTGCGCTCGGGACTGGTGTACTGGCCGGCGCTGTCACCGGCGTACTCGCGGTTGTCGTGTCGTTCATCCTAATCGGCGTGTTAGGGTACACGGTCACCCCTATCGGGTTCTCGATACAGAATGATGCGGTGCGGGAGGCGCTGCACGTGTTACGGACACCGGCGTTCGTTCTCGTGACGGTCGTGTCCGCTGCGTTGCTCGGCGCGGTGGGCGGCGTGCTTGGCCGGGTGTTGAGTGTCCGGTTCGAGGCGAAGGCTCGTGCTCGGGAGATCAACTTACTGTTACCGGACACGGTCGCGTTCATGTACGCGTTATCGTCCGGTGGGATGAACCGGTTAGATATCACTGAAGCGGTTGCTGACGCGGACGACGTGTACGGTGAGGTGTCGAAGGAATTCCAAATCATTCAGCAGGAACTGCAGTATTTCGATGTGGATTACCGGACGGCGATCCGGAATCGAGCGGTGGAAACACCGAGCGATGAGTTAAGCGATTTCCTCACGGATATGCTGTCGATCATCGATTCCGGCGGTGATTTAGAACAGTTCCTCGATGATAAGCGAGATAAGCACATGAAGGAAGCTGAGTCGATGCAGGAACGCGCGTTAGACTCGCTTGAACTGTTCGGTGAGATGTTCCTGAACGTGTCGTTGTTCCCGTTACTCTTGTTGATTCTCGTTCTCATCATGCAGTTAATGGGGTCCGGATCGATGATGCTGATGAGCCTGACAACGTACGTGTTGATTCCGTTGCTTGGCGTGGCGTTCGTCGTGTTGTTCTCCACGGCGAAAATCGATGAGGTTGGCGGCGGGTACATCGATCCTGATGGGGCTGCGGACACGTCGGTTGGCGTGTCGTACACTCCGGACGTGTCGGCGGCGTACAAGTCGCGGAATAACGTGTTGAGGAGGATTCACCGGTACGAGCAGTGGGCGATGATTAAACGGTTCGCGTCGAACCCGTTGACGTATTTTGTGTGGAATCCGGCGCACACGCTCCCGTTAACGATCCCGGTAGCGGTGCTGGTCGTGGTGTTTTTCGTGACGTCCGGGTTAGCACCGGTGACGTTCGACGCGTTCAAACAGGAGTACTTCACGGCGACGTTATTGTATTTCTACATCCCGGTGTTCATTTCGTTCGGTGTGTTTTCCGTGTTTCACGCGTTACACGGGCGTGCACGGTACGGTGTGCTTGACCGGTTCACTGAATCGTTGCGGAAGCTCGGGTCTGCGAATGCGACCGGGTTAACGGTGTTAGCGTCGATTGAGAACGTGGCTGAGTCTACGCCTGGGAAACTCGGTGATGAGTTCCGGTCGGTGTATTACTCGGTGCAGTTTGATGACACTGTTTCTGATGCGTTCATCATGTTCAATAACCGGTATCAAATCCCGCGCGTGGCGCGAACGGTGAATTTGATTGTTGAAGCGCATGCAACCACGAATAAGATCAGTCATATTCTCTCGATCGCAGCTGAGGTTTCGGAGAATCAGGATGAATGGGTTCGAGAGCAGAAACAACGCGCGTTGATGCAAGTAGCGATTGTCATCATGACGTTCCTCGTGTTGCTTGGTGTGATTCTCGTGGTGTACGTCGAGTTCGTCCCTATTTTCGGTGATTTACCGGAGACGGATTCCGGGATGATGAGCGCTGGGTCGCTCGATACTGAGTTGATTGGTGTGCATTTATTCCATGCGGTGACGTTACAGGCGGTTGTGTCCGGGTTGATTGCCGGGTATTTACGGTCGGGTGAGGTGCTCGGATCGGCACCGTACGTGCTCGTGTTACTGGCGATCACCGCGGCAACGTGGGGTGTTGTCGCATGATCGGGCATCGTTTCTTCCGGGATGTTCGCGGGCAGACTCCGACGGATTTCGTGATTGGTGTGTCGTTGTTCTTAGCGACGGTTGCAGTTGTGTTGTCTCTCGCCCCTGTGTTGTTCACTGGCGGTGTAGGGGGCGTGCCTCCGGATGCTGGCGGTGCGGATCGTGCGGTGGAACACTTGAAGCATGGTGTGTTGGCTGGGACCGGTGACGGTGCGCTCGACGAGCGGGGGAGCGTGTCGCGGGCGTGCACGATCGCGTTCTTCGACGCGTCGTCTGCGCCGGCGTCCGCTGGGTGTGCGTATGACTCGTCGCGTTCGCTGCCGGTGCTGGTTGGCGTGCCGGAGTCGCACGCGATGACGGTCACTGTCGTTGACCAGGGTGGTGACACGGTGACGGTTGATGGTGTGGAGCTCTCGCGGTCGCACGACGCACCGGGTACCGAGGGGATGGACAGTGTTGTTGTTACTCGCTCCATCAGTATTGTTGGTGTTGGTGAGGATCCGGTCCGGTTACGGGTTACGGTGACGCCGGGTGGTGCGGAATGATACTCACTGCCCTCCATTCGCCCTTTGACTACGGTGCCGGTGAGCGTGACGCGTCGTTCGTTGCGGCGTGTCGCGGGCAAGCGACGACGTTCGAGGCGGTGATCGCGTGCGTTGTGATTATCGGAGCGGTCGTGGTGGTGATGGGTGGTGTTGTGCCGGGCGGGTCGGACGCCGGCGTGTCGGTGCCGGGAGAGTCCGCGGCGGAGTCGTCGTTGTCGAGCTCGGTGTCTGGCGTGGTGTCGGCGGCGGATCGGGATTCGTCGCTTCGCACTGCAGTGTTAGCGTGGGATTCGGACCAGGGGACGTTCGTGAACGCGTCGTCGTCGGGGTACGCGTCACCGGGCGCGGTTCCGGGGGAGTTCGGCGATCGTCTCACCACGGGAACGCCGGCGGACGTGACGGTGAATGTTCGCGTGACGTTCGCGGACGGTGACGGCGAGTCGCAGTCTGAGTGGTTACTGTATCAAGGTGAACCGGGTAGTGATGCGGTGACGGTGACGCGCCCGGTTGTGCTTGCAGGGTCGGATACGGTGCCGGTCGGCCCGGATGCTGGCGAGGAGATCCGGGACGTGCCCGGGTTCTACGTCCCCGACACGAGCACGGTTGATGAGTCCGGTGTGTACAACACGGTTCACGTTGAAGTGACAGCGTGGCGGGTGGGGGAATGACACGTCGACGTCCTTCTCGGAAGGGTTCGCGGTCGTCGTTCGCTGCGGATGACCGCGGGCAGTTACTGTTAGTGGCAGCGGTGGTGATCGCAGCTGCGTTGATCGGCGTGATGATCATCGTGAACAGCGCTGGCGTGGTCCCGGTTCAGGACCGGTCGGGCGTGGTCTCGACTGGTGAGCACGTCGATGCGACGGTCGCCGCGGCGGCGGACGCCGTCCGCGTGGAGTCGCGCGTGGAGCACGACACGGAGGCGGGTGCGGTGCAGGCGACGGACGCCGGCGTGTCTGGCGTGTTGGGTGATCGGGAACGGTTCGTGTTCGAGCGTCACGGGATGGTTGTGGATGCGTCTGTGACGTCAATCACCACGGGTGAAAGGGTTGTGCAGGACGATGGAACGGCGTTCACAGCGTCGGGCGGGGAGACGGATTGGCGTGTCGCGGAGTTCGATGGTGTTCGTGAGGTCCGCATGACGGTGACTGGCACGGAGTCGTTCGGCGTGGTGACTGACGAGCAACTCGATGCCGGTTCGTCAGTGACGCCAGCGGAGAGTGACGCGTTCCGCGTGGTCACGGTTCAGGGCGGGTCGGAGTGGCGCGGGTTCATCGGGGAGAGCGAGAACGGTGATGACGTGGTGGTGGCGACGATGCGTGATGGGGACGTTGAATCGTCGTGTCGTGTCCCCGCACCGGACGGTGACGGTGACGTGACGGTGGATTGGACTGCCGGTGTGATCGAGCACGACGGATCCGAGACGGCGTGCGATGTCGCGTTCGCTGATGCGGGTGACGGGAGCGGTGATGCGGTGACGGTTGATTTCGTGAACGGTGACTCGGTTACTGGGTCGTACGAGTTAACCGGTCACGGTCAGGACGGCGCGGACGGCGTGGCACCGGAGAATGTCGATTCGGTCTCGACGTCGGGCGCGTCACCGCGGTACCATGCTGCGCCGTTCTCGGTGACGGTGACGGTCACGGCGGATGATCGTGACTCTGAGTTTCAACGCGTGATCCGCATCGTGCCTGGTGACGCTGGCATCGCAGGGTGACTCACTCTTCACGGTGCCGTTCGAAGTCACCGGGTTTCGAATTGCGAGTCCCCGGTGCTGAATTCGAATGTTTCCGAATCGGTCATTGTAACGAAGGCAACTTTGACAGGGTCGATCGCGTTCCGGTCTCGCCCGTACGCCCCGCGTAACCAGTTGGTGTCTTTGGCGAATTCCGTCCGGTGCCATGCTCCATCGATGAGTTCGTATTTCGATGTCGCTGCCCCGGCTCTGGTGATGAGTTCCGTTTTATCCGTGCTCCATTCGATGATTTCCTCGCTTTCGTTGGCCCATTCACCCCGGCTTACAGTCCGTATTCTATCACCGACGTTGAGATCGATCGGGTCCGTGATTGTGACGGTGTTCCGGACTGTCCTGCCGGGATTCCACGATCCGTACGCGTGCGGGTCGCCGTACGTTATTTCGTCGCCGGTAGCTCCCCAGTACCGCCGGTGATCGTGCGATGTGATTGCTTCGATAAGGACATCGAATGCGTGTTTTTGTGCGCCTGTGAGGGTTGTCTCTGGTTTCCCAATTGTTCGTGTCATGGTCTGCAGGCACGCCTCCGGACTCGAACCGGGGTGTCGCCATCGTTCGCGTGCGGGTCGTGTTATCCGTAGAACGGCTCGTCTGCTGTCTCGTACACTTGAATGTAGATTTCGTGGTACTCCCACGCGTCTGCTGGGTGGCGTGACACGTTCATGACATCCTGCTTCAGACTGTCCGCACACTCGGTATTTTCCGAGATTATCCCGCGGGCGTTCGGCGGGTCTCGCAGGTCACGAATCATCTCTCGTGGGAGCCCACGCTCCCACCTGATGTCTTCGACCGCGCGATCGATAACCTCCCGATCAACGTCCTCGCAGTCGCGTGTTTCCCGCTCGATTTTCCGCGCGAGACGGTCACCCATTCGATTCCCGGTCTCTGTCGCTAACTCCACGCTCACATCTTCTACCTCGGTTTTATCGCGGAATAGGTCTCGAATGTTTGCTGCGATCCTGTACCTGTTCACAGGGTCTACGTACACACTCCATGTGCGTGTTCGAGCGTACCCTTCATTTTGGATGTGTTCGCGGAAATCGACCGGGATGCGTCCGTTTGATTTCGTGACGAGTTCCGCCAGCTGCGAATTCCAATCCTCTGCGTCGCGGTCGCGGTCGTGGTGGTAGACTCCGTCTCCGGCTTTGCGCGCGTCGCTGGTGTTTCTGTGGTCTGCTGTAGTTTCCGCTGTGTACGCCTCCTTGATTTCTTCAAGGGTGAGTTTGCTTCCGTTCTGCGTTGTAGTTCGTGTCATAGTTGTTTGGTGATCGGGCGGCGTCGGGTGTTCCCCGTCGCTCCCTCTCTACCCCTTACTAGTACCCCTATGCTTATAAACTTGTTGAGGTGTGTAGGTTATAGGTTAGAATAGGGGCGGTGCGCCACGCCACGGTACGGTTGATGTGGTGCGGTCGGCGGTTCTACTGCGGTGTGTTTTACATCGGTCCTTGTTGCGGGGCCGTCACGGTGCGGTGAAGGGGTTTACCGACCTCGCGGTCGTACGGTCGTGTATGTTGCAGGGCTTCGTCCGGGATGTTCGCGCGGTGACGGTGCCGGTGTCTGCAGTGCTGTTGTTCGCGTTCGCTGCGGTGATTGCGGTGACGGTGATTGGCGTGACGACGGGGTTCGCTGCTGATCAGCGTGCGGATGCGGTGGAGTCGTCGAGTGATGTGGTGGTTGATCGCGTGACGACTGGGGTGTTGGCGGTTGACCGGGCGAGCGCGGCGACCGGGACTTCAATGGCGAGCGAACGCGTTGCGTTACCGGATCGCGTTGCTGGTGAGGAGTACACGGTGACCGTCGCTCCGGATCCCGGGTCGGACGTCGTTCGCATCACGGTTGATGTGCCGGGGAGTGACGTGACGGTTGAACGTGTAGTAGTAGTGACGGCGACACCGGTCGGAGAAGTGACGGTGAGCGGTGGGGATGTCGTGATCGAGTTCGACGCCGACGCGGAGAGCTCGTCGATACGTGTTTCATCAGCTTAGTGCCCACCCGCCAGTTTTCCTGTGTCTGCCGTGACGGTGACGATTTCACGTGAATTGTCTTACCAACACCCGAGTCGTTTTCGAAAAGTTTGGTAAGACCACCCCAGTCCCGGGGTTTACCGGTCCGGGACGCGTACAGTGAAGCATGACACGCGGGTCTCCCGGCACCGGTTTTCGTAGTGATTCTCGCGGGCAATCCGCACCGATCGGGGAGATACTCGTGCTCGCAATCGTAGTGGTTGCAGCGGTCGGGATTGTCGCGGTCGGTGTTTCCGTGTTGTCGGACGGCGCGGACCGGATCGAGGAAGATGCGGTGACAGCGGAAACAAAACAACTCGCTACGGATATCGATCTCGTTTACCAGGGCGTTTCGACTAACCGGTCAGTTTCACTGGGTGGGGAGACGGGTGTCACGTCAACCGCGTTCGATGCTGGGACCGTGACGGTGACGGTCACACCGGCGTCTTCGAGTGACGCGGTGACAGTGCTTGATGCGGACGTGACGGGCGTTCGTTCTGACACGCCTTCCGGCACGGTCACGTACGCGACGGGCGGGGTGTGGGAGCACGCGGACGCCGACGGGGACACGCGAGGTGACGTGATTCGTGAACCGGCCGGGATCGGCTCGACTGGTGACACGGTCACGGTCGGTGTCGTTTCACTCGACACGCAAACTCATCAACGCGATCTCCACGACTCGACGCTCCGTCACGCTTCGACCGATCGTGCATTCCCCACCCCGGACGATGAGCATGAGAACCCGGTTGAAGAAGTGACAGTGACGTACCAGGGAGAGTTGTTCGAGGAGTTCGCTGCAGTGTTCGAGGAACAGTTCGCTGCGGGGACCGTCGCGGTCGATGAGTCAGCACGAGAGGTGACAGTGACAGTGACGGCGTCGGGCACGAAGACGGGAGAGCTGTTCGTGCACGCGTCTGATACGCGCGTCACGGTTGAGTGACGCGTTGAACTACGGGGTTATACGGGTTCGATGTACCCGGAGTACTGCACTGGGTGGGGTTGTCGTGTTTTCTCACTGATGGTGGCGGTGAGGATCCGGTGTAATTTGTCTACGAGTCGGAAGAAGTCGGATTTCTGCGGGGTTAACGGTGTGTTTTCGTACGTATCGTGAATAGCGTCGGCGGCATGTTCGGAAATAGTTTCTGAGTCCACACTGCATGGTGTGCGGATTACGTCACCGGTACAATCGGTGTTCTCGTTCTGTACAGCTTCACGGAGCTCGTTCCGTGCACGGGTTTTCCACTGTTCAACGAGCACTGCTGCGATTTCTTCGGCGTGATCGGTGACGTGCAACCAGAACAACGTGCTTTCCGCGTTAACATCTTTCAGGATGACGCGGTACGCTTCATGACAGATTTCCTCAGCGAGGAGGTCCGCGTCGATGTGTTCTGGTGTGATGGTGATGTCGTTCATTGATTTTCGATGCTTGTGTTGTCGGTGTCCGCGCCGGTGTTTCGTTGCATGGTTGGTTGTTGTGTGATCGGTTTGCCGATGTTGATCGGGGTGGTCGGTGGTTCGCTTCACCACCAGTTACTGTATTTTCACTTAAGTACCTTTGCGTTTCACAGTAGTGCTGTGTGAAAAGTGTGTCCCGGGCGGTTCCGGTGGCGACGCGGCATCGTCGTCGGCGCGTGGTGGTTACGTGATGATGAGGATCGCGGCGAGGGCTGCGGCGATGCACGTGTTGTTGGCGAGGTGCGCGGCGAACGCGGTGTTACGGTCGTGACGGTCGTGAACGAGTTTGAACACGATGCCAGCTGCGAATATCGGGATGATTGCGAAGATCGGGATGCCCATGATGAGGTGCGCGGCAGCCCACCCGGCGACGTGCCACCATGTTTCTCGCCCCCAGGTTTCTTCGTCGTAGTTGAATACGAGGAATGCGGCGATGAGAGTGAAGAAGAACGCGGTGACGAGCACGATCTCGACTGCTGGGTGTGCGAGGACTGGGTGGATGACGGTTCCGGTCGCATCGGTCCCGGTTCCGGTGGTGGTGTCGTCGGTGATGAGCGGGGTGACGAGGATGTTGTGCCCGGCCCATCCCCAGTTGAGTACGGGTACGTGTTCGGCTGCTCGGTGCGCGGTGATCGCGGCGGGAAGCATGGCTATCCATACGATAGGGGTGTATGCGATGCCTCGAATCCCGTCTCGGGCGTTCCGGATGCGGTCGGGGATGTCTCGTGCGTACGGCGCGATGAACGCGGTAAGCATGAGCGTTCCTGCGATGAGTCCAATCATAGGTCTCCTTTCTACTTCACTGTAATACCGTTGAACGGTTAAAAGACCGTATTCGAGTGCGTGTTCGTGTGTTTACGTGATAGTGACGTGGGGTATCCGGACACGCACTTCACTCGTCGTTGCTCTCCACGACAGACTATCATCGTCACCGGTCGCTGCGTTCACACGCTCGAACCCAGCCTCCCTGAACACCGTCTCCCATGCCGCTGCGGTCTCCCCGGTCACTGTCACTGTCACCTCGATCCCCTCACCCTCACCATCACTCCGTACGACGTCCGTCACGGTGTGTTCATGCTCTGCAGTTACTGTCACTCCCTCACCATGCCCGCCCCCGAACGCGGTGTTCCCGGCACCACTCGTCACGTTATTCATCGTGACAACGACACGATCGTCGTCAACTGCCCTGATACCCGGGTGGTGCGTGATAGTCGATTCCCCGTTCGTGGTGGTGTGAATCCCACCCCCGCCGATGTACCGCGTATCTCCCCCGTGGGTTGTCTGTCGTGTGATCGCGGTCGTGTTGAACGTGTGAATCACTGCATCACCGGTGCTGGTGTCTGTGACGTTCACTTTGATGTGCGTGTCAGGACCTGCGTGGACGTCACCGTGATCGGTGTCGATGTGCGTCGATGTTACTGGCCCGGTGTGCCCGGTCGTTGCTGCGTCGATGTTACTGGCGACCGTGTTGATGTCGGTGATTGCTTGGTCGGTGTTCGCAGCTGCTTCTTGGTCGGTGACGATTGTCGTGCCGGTTGCGGCGATTACGGTGATTGCAGCGAGCAGCACAGCGAACGTGAGGATGTACCCGATGCTGGTGGTGACTGCTCTCGTATCGTTGCTGATCCGTACGGCGTGTTTGGCGGGCATGATGAGCGTCCGGTGTCCTCGTTCCGGTACACGATTGTACGCGGGCCGGGTCGGTAAACCCTGACCTTGCACCGGGATCGTGGTGTTCTCACCTAACAGTTAGAAACATCCCACGTTCGTGTTGGGTAAGATTGAGGGACAGACGGGTGCGTGTTCGATGTCCACGTCACGGTTCACACCCACTGTCGCGGATCGAGGGTGACGTGTCCGTTTACTTCGCACATCACATCGTCGTGTTGTACGATGTCGTCGGCTTGGTACGCGGGGTTATCGCGCGTCGCGGTGAGCGTGTTATCACCGACTGGTCCGGGGTTCTCAGCAACACGGTGGAATGATTGCCCGCCCATGTATTCGTACGCGATGATGTCACCGGGTTCGAGTTCGGCTGGGTTGTCTACGGGTTCACAGTGCGTGATTGCGGGGGTGTGAACGGTTGGTTCCATGCTGTCGCCGTTTGCGAGGTAGAACGGCCCTGCTTCGATGCCGACGCCGATCGTGAGCGTGAGCATCATGCAGACGATTACGATTTGTGTTGTTCTGTCTATCATGGTGGGTTGTGTGGTCGGGTGCGTCGGGTGTTCTCCCTCTCCACCGTCTCTACTTCTTACTACTACCCGGTTACGTAAATACCTTTGGGGGTGTGTTGGTGATGTTA
>LFFM01003020.1_pt1 | contig 10787 bp, 11 predicted proteins | sample 643131 | NCBI WGS metagenome assembly LFFM01 (sample SAMN03777445, study PRJNA286221) | soda lake metagenome | biome: soda lake; feature: Kulunda steppe; material: water; isolation source: sample Tc-Br brine of Tanatar trona crystallizer | place: Russia: Kulunda steppe | collected 2011-07
CCTGCCGCACCACGCAATCGTCCGCATCGATGAGGTCGAGAAACAGGGCAGTGGCCGTATTACCAGCGCCGACGGGACGGTCACGCCCTTCCCCGGAGGAACCACACCCAGCACGTAGGCCCGCGAGCCGTGCGCCTGCGCGCTGGCGAGGCTCAGCGAACACAAGCCGCGCAAGTCGCCGAACTCCTAACCTGACCCGTCTCGCCGAACAACTCCAGAGTGAGGCTCAGCGCTTCCGGGTCTGACCCGACGGTTGCTCACAAAAAAGGCCCCCGCAGGGGCCTCGGTTTCCCCGGCCGTTATCCGCCGGGGGTCCCACGAGCGTCGCCCGATCAGTGGGCGTGGCCGTGGGCGATCTCGTCGTCCGTGGCCTCACGCACGTCAACGATCTTGACCGCGAAGTTCAAGGTCTCGCCAGCGAGCGGATGGTTCGCATCGACTTCCACCTCCTGCTCCTGTACCGCGGTGACGGTCAGCAGGATCGGCGAGCCGTCAGGGCCCTGGGCCTGGAACTGGTTCCCCGGCGCGACTTCGGCCTCTTCCGGGAACATATCCTTCGGAACATTTTGGATAAGGCGCTCGTCCCGCTCACCGTAAGCCTCTTCGGGCTCCAGCGTGACGCTGAGTTCTTCACCCGCTTCCTTGCCCTCCAGGGCGTTCTCCAGCCCGGGAATGATGTTGTTGCTCCCGTGGAGATAGGCGAACTGACCGCCCTGGGATTGGTCGACCACCTGCCCCTGGCTCTCCGTCAGGGTGTAATCGAGGGTGACGACCTTTTGGCTTGCTACCTGCATCTTTAACTACTCCGGCACGTTATTGCGTCCGATTAATGCTACCAGAGACGCCCCACCCTTGCCCAAGGATGCGACCGTCTCTAAGCACCAAAGGCGAGATTGATAAAGGGGATGGTCATAAAGGCGAGGATGACCGCGATCAAAAGGAAATAAAGCAGAAACCGGAGAGGATCCCGGAGAATGCGTTGCGTGACGGTCTCCAACTCCCCCCGTCGGCGCATGGCCTCGTGCTCGGCGCGGACACGCTCGAAACGCCGCTTCTGGTAGGCGTCGAGTACGCGCTTGGCATCCGGGTACTGATCGGGGTCCCGCAACCAGATCCCGCCCTGCGTAATCCCCCAGCGGTTGGGCGAGGTCTCGTAATAGTCGAAGTGGTAGTCCGACAGCAATTGCCGGACCTCATCCGCCTCGTCGTCCGGGACCCCGCGGAGGTTGAGCAAAAGCTTGGCCATAGCACGTCAAGTTTGCGCCACACCCGCGCCACCCACAAGCGCTCTATCCGGGACTGGGGAGCACCTCCAGCAGATCGGTGAGCGACGCTACCGTGGCCGTCGGCTCACCCCCCCAGGGGTCGAAGACGGCGCCGGGCAGCCGCCTCACCCAGACGGTCTTCCAGCCACCGGCACTGGCGCCGATGATATCGAACGGGTTGCTTGAGATCAGCCAGGTTTCGTCCGCACGGCGGCCGGCGCGTTCCAGGAAGTGGTTATAGACCTGCGGCGCCGGCTTGAAGGCCTGCACCTCTTCGACACTGATAATATCCGTCACGTATGGCCGCAACCCGTTATCCCCAAGCAGCTTGCTGACCGTCTCCCGGCTGCCATTAGAGAACGCGTAGCTGGTATAGCCCGCCTCCTGCAGCGCTTGCAGAGCCAGGCGTGCCTCCTGGAATGCCGGCAACCGCTGGTAGGTCGCCAGGAGTCGGTCGCGCTCCGCGGCGGTCAGGGTGACCCCGTGGGCGCGGGCCGTAAAATCCAGTGCATCCGTGATACAGACCGCGAAATCGGCGTATTCGCCCATCACCGTCCGCCGAAATGCATACTCCAGCTGCTTGTCGCGCCAGGCCCGGGAGAAAGATAGTGCGCGCTGGCCCATCCGCTCACGGAGCACTTCCGTGACCCCGTTGGTGTCGATCAGCGTGCCGTAGACATCGAATGCCAGCGTCGTCGCCATTTGCTACCCCGGAACGTCGAAGATAACGGATACCGACCTGGGCACACCAGTCAGCCGCCCAACCTTAGCACCTGTCCCACGCCTGGCAAGCGCTCTAGCGCTGCCAGGCCGCTCGCAGCTATACTCCGCGCCCTATGGAATGGATCGATATCGGCGCCAACCTGACCCACCACACCTTCCGCAAGGACCTGCACCAGGTCCTCGAACGGGCCGAGGCGGCCGGTGTGACGCAGCTGTTCGTCACCGGCACCGACGAGGCCGAATCCGTCAAGGCGCAGGCCCTGGCGGCAGAACACCCTGGGCGGCTCTTCGCCACCGCCGGGTTCCACCCGCACATGGCCAAGACCTTCTCTGCGGACTCCGAATCCGTCCTGCGCGATCTTGCTCGGCGCCCGGAGGTCGTTGCCATCGGTGAGACCGGCCTGGATTTCTACCGCAACCACTCGCCGCCGGAGGTCCAGCAGCGGGTCTTCGAACGGCACCTGGAACTGGCGGCGGAACTCCAACTGCCCGTTTTCCTGCACCAGCGCGACGCCCACCAGCGGTTCGTGGAGATTCTCCGCGCCTACCGCGATCACTTGGTGGACGGCATCGCCCACTGTTTCACGGAGGGTCCAGAGGTCGCCCAGGAGTACCTCGATCTGGGGCTGCATATCGGCGTGACCGGATGGATCTGCGACGAGCGCCGCGGCCAGGCGCTGCGCGAGGCCGTCCGGATCATACCGCCGGAGCGGCTGATGGTGGAGACCGATTGCCCCTACCTGCTCCCGCGCGACGTGGACCCGCAGGAAATCGGGCTGCCGGTCAAGAATCGGCGCAACGAACCTTCGCTGATGCCGCATATCGGGCGTGCCGTCGCTCACTTCAGCGGCCGCGACGTTGCCGAGCTGGCCGCCACCTCCAGCGAGGTCGCCCGGCGCTTCTTCCGCGTCGACACTCCGGCGTAAAGGGCTGGGGGGATGGAGACACCCCTGCTCATCGCCCTGGCCGTCGGACTCTTCGGCACAGTCCACTGCCTGGGGATGTGCGGGGGTATCGCCGGGGCGCTAACCGCCAGCGTCGACCCAGCCCAACGGCAGAGTTCGGGACGTCTGACCGCCTTTGCGCTCACCTACAGCCTGGGACGGATCAGCAGCTACACGGTGGCCGGCGCGATCACCGGCGCCCTCGGCGGCTCGGCGGTGGCGGCGCTCGGCGACGATGCGGCCCGCGTCGCCCAGTGGGTGGCCGCTCTGTTCCTCGCCGCTCTGGGCCTTTACATCGCTGGCTGGCTGCCCGCTCTCGCCCGTATCGAGCGCTGGGGGGTCCCTCTGTGGCGGCGCCTGCAGCCCGTCGCACAGCGGTTGCTCCCCATTCAGCGGCTGGAGCAGGCCTACCTCTTCGGCCTGCTATGGGGATGGCTGCCGTGCGGCCTGGTCTACTCGGCACTGATCTATACGCTGGGCGCCGGTGGTGCCGTGGAGGGGGCCACCTTCATGCTGATGTTCGGTATCGGCACACTCCCCTCCATGGTCCTGACCGGCGTCGCCGCAGCCGCATTCCTCAGCTGGGTCCGGCGTCCGATGGTACGCCGCGCCTTCGGGCTGGCGATCGTGGCAATGGCCGCGACGACCCTCGTTGCGCCGCAATCGCTGATCCCGTAAAGACCCGGGCGCCTACGAGGAACCACCCCGCTCCAACGCGTGCGCCGAGCGGCGCCTGCCGTCGAGCCAATCGATCAATGCGTCCGCAGGCATCGGGGCGGCATAGAAGAATCCCTGTGCCTCGTCACAGCCGAGCGAGCGCAGGCACTCCTGCTGGCCAGAGGTCTCGACGCCCTCGGCGATCACACGCAATCCCAGCCCATGTGCCATGCTGATGATCGTGCGACTAATCACCGTATCCTCAGCATCATCCGGCAACGCAGAGACGAAGGACTGGTCCACCTTGAGCTTGGCCAGCGGTAGCCGCTTGAGGTAGCCCAGATTGGAGTACCCCGTCCCGAAATCGTCTACGGCCAGCTGAATACCGGCGCGGCGCAGCACCGCCAACGCTTCGGCCACCGGCCCCTGCTCATGAACGAAGAGGCTCTCGGTCATCTCCAACTGAAGTGCGTCGGTGGGCAGCCGGTACTCCGCCAGTAGCGAGCGCACCCGATCGGCAATGCCCGCCTCCGCCAACTGAGCGGCTGAAACATTCACAGCTACAGGCACTGGAAGGAGTTCCGCGCGTCGCCAGGCACTCGCCTGCCAGCACGCCTGCTCGAAGACCCAGTACCCGATCGGTACGATCAGACCGCTCTCTTCGGCAACCGGGATGAACTCCCCCGGCGAAACCCAACCACGATCCGGCTGATACCAGCGCAGCAGAGCCTCGACACCCACCACCGAACCGTCCTTCAACGAGACCTGCGGCTGGTACCAAAGCGCAAGCTCTCCGCGGTCCAGCGCCCGCCGCAGCAACCCCTCCAGGTTCAAGCGGTACTGAACACGCTGGTTCATCTCCTCGGTGAAGAACGAGTAGCGGTTACGCCCGTCATCCTTGGCCGTTTGCATGGCCGTATCGGCAGCGCGGACGAGGGCATCCGCGTCCGCGCCATCGTCTGGGTAGATACTGATGCCGATGCTCGGCGTGACGAAGTAGCTCGACTCGCCGAAGGTCAGCGGCTGACCGAGTGCCTCCACCACCTCACGGGCCCGCTGCTGCGCCTCCTCGAAGCCGCCCAGGTCGCGGGCAAGGATCACGAACTCATCTCCGCCGTGGCGGGCTACCGCGTCGGTCGAACGGACCGCTGCGCTCAATCGCTCTGCCACCTGACGCAAAAGCTCATCGCCACCCTCATGGCCGAGCGCATCATTGATCGTCTTGAACCGATCCAGATCGATGAACAGAACGGCCAAGCGACCCCTCTGGCTCTGCGCCACCACAATGGCCCGCTGCAGGGCGTGGACCATCCAACTGCGATTGGGGAGCCCGGTGGTCAGATCGTGCTCAGCGAGATAGCGAATCCGCTGCTGCGCCTGGAGATTGGCGACAGCAAAGCTGACGTCGTCAGCCAACTCCCCGAGCAAGCGCAAGATGTCGCCGGTGAAAAAGGCACGCTCTGCCGCGTAGACGGCCAGTACTCCGGCAACTCGTCCATTCTCGCGCAGCGGAAATGCGGCTACCGCCTCGAATCCTGCCTCCCGCGCCGCTGCTTGCCACGGCGCAGCGTCCGGATCACTGAGGAAATCATCAAAGACTACCGGCTCACCGCGATTGATCGCTTGGCCCACCGGCCCGCGGCCCTCCGGGTGAGCGGCATCAGCACTGACGCGGATTCGTCCCAGATAGCGCTCACCGGCACGATCCCCGGCGAAGGCCTGCGGGACCACGTCAGCGGATTCGCTGTCCACCAGGCCGACCCAGGCCATGCGCAGTTCCGTATGATCGACGACAATCCAGCAGATCCGCTCAAACAGGGCGTGCCGATCCTCAACCCGCATGATCGTCTGGTTCGCGGCACTGAGCGCCGCGTAAAGATTGCTGAGCCGCTCGGCACGCCTTCGCGCCTGATGCAGATCGGTCAGGTCCCGAATCAGCGCAAGGATGGTTGCCACTTGGCCCCGGTCATCGAACTCCGGCACCAGGCGCGCCTGGAGCTGCCGCTCCTCGCCGTCCTGATCCACCACCGCGAAGGAGAAGGTCCGGGCCACACCGAGATCGCGAACGTGGGCCACTTCAGTCTCCAGAGCGGAACCGATCCCAGGGCAGCCCAGCTCCGAATGCGTCGCCCCCACAGCCTGGCCGGGGCTGAGTGCACAGAGGCGCTCAAAAGGGGGATTGGTGTAACGGAAGCGAAGGTCCCGGTCGAAACGCGCCAGTAGATCGGGAAGGTGCTCGGCAAGGCTCTCAAAGGTCCGCTGCCGCCCACGGGCCTCCGCTTCACGGTGAATCTGCCAGCCCAGGCGGCGCAGCACGAGGTGGAACAAACCGGCGGTCACGACGACGAAGAGTACGCCCTTGGTCACTTGCGCTGCGGTCAGCCACGCATCCGGCAGCCAGCGCTCCACGAGGAGATCACTGCCGATAATCCAGAGGATTCCAATAAGGAGGTAGCCGAGGGCGATAACCGCGGGCGCGAAGCCACCGATTCTCAGCTGCCCAGCGCTCATAAAATGCCCTCACTGGCCAGGGGTTCAGCCACCCCGTAGCGGCCTGCGGACCGGAACCTCGACGCTCTTCCGGCTCCCGTCGTCGAACTGCAGGACCAGTGTAACTGCTTCGCCCTGGTTCAGGGGGCGGCGCAAATCCACCAGCAGCAACCGCGGCCCGCCCGGCCGGATTTCCACGCGCTGCTCCGCGGGCAATTGAAGATCCGAAAGCCGCCGCACCTGCTGAATACCGTTCTGGTGCTCCGGCACGAAGAGCAGCGCCTCTTCCGCGACCTCGGTGTACACCGCAACCAGGCGGTGGCTCTTCTCCGCAGTGTTTGCCAGCGCCGCCTCGCCTTGCACACTACCGGCACCGGCTGCGCTCGCCTCAAGCCAGAACCGCTCCACCTCGATCACCTCAGCCGCTTGCTCCGGTGCGTCCTCAGGTGGCTCGTCCGTCACCTCCGGCGCCTCAGGCGCGTCGATCAGCGGCAAGAGAAGGGGTAGCTGAGGGGCTTCCCGCTGGCTCAGCAGTCGTTCCACTTCCGCTGGGCGGGTCTCGAGCAGATCGATTGGCTCACGATCCGGCCCCAGGATCGGCAGCCGCACGCCCTCTCGCAGTGGACGCGGCTCGTCCGCCGCAACCGTATAGACCGGCCCTATGACCAGCGTGACAAGGACGGCGGCGACCCAGTAGCGATGGCTCATCGGTGGTGATTTCCGTAACGACCCTCTCTGCTGTATCGGCGCACTTGCCGTCGGCTTGACCGGTGCTACGGCCGCAGGGCCCGGATCCAGGTCCAGAAGCTCAGCAATGCGGCCAGCGATTGCGCTACGTAGGTCCAGGCCGCGGCACTCAGTATCCGGCGGGCATGCGGCGGGTCCACGTCCGCATAGAGATAGCCGCTGCGCCGAAGCAGAGGGAGCGCGCGCCGGAAACTCGCGTCCAGCTCGGTGGGCAGCGTGATCAGATGAACCACCACACCGGCTCCCATGCTGAGAATTCCCCCGAGAAGCATGAGCCCAAAGAGCGCGGGGGCTCGGGTTACACCCCCGATCAACGGCGCCGCCAGGAGCAGCCCGGCCCCGATCTGCCGGGCCGGCCCGACTGCCCGCACCAGGCGCTGCCGCCAGCGAAACGGCCCATAACCAGCAGCGTGCTGGACCGCATGACCCACCTCGTGGGCCGCCACCGTCAAGGCCGCCAGCGAGCGTTGGCCATAGTGGGCCGAACTCAACCGCACCGCGCCGTCATCCGGATCGTAGTGATCTCCCTGCTCCGTCGCCTCCACCCGCACCCGATGGAGCCCCAGACCGTCAAGAAGCTCTCGCGCAAACGTCGCTCCCGTGACCGGATATCGGTCCGCTGGCTCCGCATAACGCGCCATGACGCGCTGCACCCACCAAGTGGGCCCATAGATCGCCGCCAGGAGAAGAAGAATCAGGATTGCCCATGCCATCGCGCTATTGTGCCGCACCGGACATTGAAGGCGCCAAACATGATGAGCTGTTCACTTTTGGTCGGCGCTGGGTTAAACTTTGTTGCAAAGCACCATAAGGAATCCTTTCGGAATCCTGAGCAACGGGCCTCGGCCCAGGAGAGATCCGCCATGTTTACTGCACTGGTCAGCCCGCAATACGCGGAACGATACGGCCAGGCCACCACCGTCGCCGGCGGCTTCATCGCCCATGGCCTCGTGCCCCCGCACCGCGGCTCCGATGATGGCCACAATGGCTGGTTCTACGCGCTGCTTCCCGGACGTCCCGACGCCGCCAGCCCGGAGCACGTCCGCTCCTTCCCTGCCGGCCAGCTGGAACTCGTCCTGCGCGGGGAGCGCGATCGCTATCTGCAGATGGCCCGCACGGACGGCGATGCGGTATGGGCCGATGCAGCGGCGGCCATCGACGACATGATCAGTTGCCTGCACCGGGCACAGGTGACCGAGGACTTCCAGGACGCGGCCGTCAGTTGAGAGGTTGAGAGACAGCGCGGCTCATGGCCGCGACTCGTGCTCGGCCTCAGTGCTCTGATCCAGGAGTTCGGCGTCCGTTAGCACCGGTACGCCGGGAGGATGGTTCTCGCTTCGGCCCAGGAAGACGTCACGGTAAGACGTATAAAGCAAGGCACCGAACGCCGGCGCCAGCGCGACGCCAAGCCAGCCGGCCGTCACCACCACGACAGCAACACCGACGAGCAAAGCGCCCAGCAGGCCGGTCATGGCCACCGGGTTGATGGCGTATGCCCTTACGCTCATCACCATGGCCATCCCCGGTTGCGCACCGTGCAGGGCCACCATCGCCAGAAGGAACCACTGCCCGAAGGCGAGCAGACCCGCCACGGCCCCCAGCACGGCGACTCCCCAGAGGCCACCGGCCACCAGCACCGGACCGACCATTGTATGCCGATGCGCCGGATCCACCGGTTCTCCGGTGTCTAGTCGAGGCTCGTAAAAGCCGAACCCGGTGAGGCTCGTCTCCAATGATTCGGCGAGGGGGACGAAAAGCGCTGGCCCCAAGGCCCCGAACGCGGCAAAGAGACCGGCTCCGACAGTGATGGCAACGGCCCCGTCGAGGTTTCCGGGCAGGACATAATCCGGACGGGCGGAGCGATTGTAGTCCGCAACCAGGGCCAGGCGAACGAAGAGCACGAGGGCGAGCACCGCCAGCGAAAGCGTGAGCAGCACGCGCAGTGGCCCCCAGGTCACCAGATGGGCTGCCATAAGTGCAGCGGCCACGCCCAGGGTATAGAAGAGAAAGGCGCCGGGGCGGCGGGCGAGGAGCACGCCGGCCTCACGGACCCAGTCCTGCCAGGCCTCCGGCTCGGTCTGGCGCGGTCCCAGGGCCGTCACAACGCCTCCCCCGTGCCGCCTCGCCCGCCGCGGCTCAGCCTACACCCTCCGGCGAACCGAACTTGTCGAGCATCTCCTCGAGGATCTGGAGCATATCCACAGCGGAGACCATACCGACAAGGCGCTCCTCCTTATTGAGCACCGGCAGGGCACCGAAGCGATTCTCGCGCATGACCTGTGCCGCACGCTGCACCGGGTCATAGGTGTGAACAACGATCGGGTTGCGGGTCATGACGTTTTTCAGCGCCATGTTGTCGTCCAGATAGTAGACGTGGGAGATATCCGGCGCCTCATCCACCCAGTCGGGGCGCCGCAGATCCCGGTCGGTGACGATCCCCAGCAGCTTCATATCCGCATCGACCACGGGCAGATGGCGGATGTGGTTGTGGCGCATCTTGAAGAACGCCTCACGCAGCCCTTCATCCGGCTGACCGGTGATGACCTTGTCGGTCATGATCTCTGGAAGCTTCATCGGCATACTCCTGATTTTGCCGTCTTCTCCCGACACCAAGCAGCGGGTTCGGGTTGTCAATCGTTTTCCGGGAACAGGTCGGCGTCGGTCACCGCACCGCGGCTTGCCGAAGCGGCAAGCCGCGCGTACTTGCCCAGCACGCCGCGACGGTAGCGGGGCTTTGGCACCTTCCAGGCTGCCCGCCGACGCTCCAGCTCCTGCGCCTCGACCTCCAGCTCCAGGCGGTTGGCATCAGCATCGATGAGCACCGGATCGCCCTCCTGGACCAAAGCGATTGTGCCACCATCGAACGCCTCGGGCGCCACGTGACCAACCACCATACCGTAGGTACCGCCGGAGAACCGGCCGTCAGTGATCAGGCCCACTGAATCGCCCAGCCCCTTGCCGATGATCGCCGAGGTCGGCGCCAGCATCTCGCGCATGCCCGGCCCGCCCTTGGGTCCCTCGTAGCGGATGATGATGACATCGCCGGCCTGGATCCCGTCATCGAGGATCGCCTCCAGACACTCTTCCTCGGAGTTGAAGACGCGTGCCGGGCCCCGGATCTGGCGCTGTTTGATCCCGGTTACCTTGGCCACAGCGCCCTCCTCGGCCAGATTGCCGCGCAGGATGGCCAGATGCCCCCGCGGGTAGAGCGGGCGATCGAAGGGCAGGATGATCTCCTGATCAGCCGGCGGCTCGGCCGGCAGATGGCCGATCAGCTCCTCGATGGTCTGCCCGGTGATGGTCAGACAGTCACCGTGCAGCAGCCCGTGCTCGAGGAGAATCCGCATCACCTGCGGCGTGCCGCCAACTTCGTGGAACTGGCTCGTCACGAACCGTCCCGACGGCTTGAGATCGCAAAGCACCGGCACCTTCCGCCGAATGGCCTCGACATCGTCAATGGTGAACGGCACTTCCGCCGTATTGGCAATCGCCAGCAGGTGAAGCACAGCGTTCGTGGAGCCCCCGAGCGCCATCACTACTGCGAAGGCGTTCTCAAAGGCCTTGCGGGTGAGCATCTGCGACGGCCGGCGGTCGTGGTGCACGGCGTCCATGAGAACCTTGGCGGCCTCAGCCGCCACGTCGCGCGCCTCATCGTCCTCGGCGGAGACCGTGGAGGACCCCATTAGGCTCATGCCCATCGCCTCGAAGGCACTGGACATGGTATTCGCCGTGAACATGCCGCCGCAGGAGCCCGCGCCTGGACACGCATTGCGCTCCACACCTTCCAGATCCTCGCGGGCGAGCTTGCCGGCGTTGTACTGCCCCACCGCTTCAAAAGCGCTGACGACGGTCAGGTCCTCACCCTTGTAATGCCCCGGCTTAATGGTGCCGCCATAGACGAAGACGGCGGGAATATCGAGCCGGGCCAGTGCGATCATGGCACCCGGCATGTTCTTGTCGC
>LFFM01003022.1_pt1 | contig 10781 bp, 9 predicted proteins | sample 643131 | NCBI WGS metagenome assembly LFFM01 (sample SAMN03777445, study PRJNA286221) | soda lake metagenome | biome: soda lake; feature: Kulunda steppe; material: water; isolation source: sample Tc-Br brine of Tanatar trona crystallizer | place: Russia: Kulunda steppe | collected 2011-07
CACGCTACCCGAAGTCTGCGGCGGCGGGGGTCGCGAGCGACGACCGCCCGACGCTGATCGTCGGGTTCCGGTCGCTCACGGAGTACGACGCGCGATCGTTCGCGGACCGGCTGGCGGCGTCGGGCGTCCCGTTCGACGTCGCGGGCGTCGAAGTCGAGTTCGCGGAGGCGTTCCGTGCCGACGCGAAAATAACCCGGCTCGCGAAGGCGCTCGATCGCGATGAGGCGATCGACGGGACGCCCGCTCGGGAGGCGTTGGCGAAGGCGGTCGCCCCACACCTGCACGACGTCGTCGACGACGAGGGGGGCGTCGACCGCGTCGAGCGCGTCGGCTTCCCGGCGTTCCTCGGCGACGACGAGGGTGCGGACGTGCGCGCGGAGCTCGCCGACCGGCTCGGTGCGGACGTCTTCGAGATCCCGATGGGGCCGCCGAGCCTCCCCGGGCTCCGGCTGGAGGACCGGCTCTACGACGCGCTCGACGCGGAGGGTGTTCGGTTCGAGACCGGGACGCCGGTCGTCGACTACGAGACGGACGCGAACGGTGAGATCGAGCACCTGATCATGAACCGGAAGGGGAGCAAGGTCCCGTACGGCGCGGACGCGGTCGTGCTCGCGACCGGCGGGCTGGTCGGGAAGGGGCTCGATTCGGACCGTGACGGGGTCCGCGAGCCGGTGCTCGACTTATACGTGCCGCAGCCGTCGGACCGCTACGAGTGGTTCGTCGACGACGCGTTCGGCGAGCAGCCGTACGCTAGGTTCGGGGTGCGGCCCGACGATCGGTTGCGGCCGCTGGACGAGTCGGGGGCTGTGGCACACGGGAACGTGCGTGTCGCCGGCGCGGTCGTCGGCGGGGCGGACGTCGCACGGGAGAAATCGGCGAGCGGCGTCTCGCTCGCGACCGGCTTGGTGGCCGGACAGGAGGCGGCACGGGGGGTTCGACAATGACACGAGAGACAGGAACCGACGACACGGACGGGGGAAGCGACATCGACGAATCGACCGAGAGCGAGGCGGCGGAGCGGCGGGCCCAACCGAACGTCCCGGAGATCGGGCGCGACGAGCAGCCGTCGATCTTCGTACCGGACGATGGCGAGGGGACCGACGCCGAAGCTGACGCTCGAACTGAGACCCGGACCGCCACCGACGGGGGCCGCGCAGCTGACGACGCGGCCACCGATGGCGGCGTTGAGAGCGCGACCGGCGGGAGCGACTCGCGCGAGCTCGACCCGGGGACGTACGACCCGATCGACGTGTTCCCTGAGGGGGAGCTCGACCTCCGTGACGGCGCGGACTCCTGTTACAAATGCACTTCCTGTGACACGTCGTGTCCGGTGGCGGAGGTCGACGACGAGTTCCCCGGGCCGAAGTTCCAGGGGCCGGAGCAGTGGCGGCTCAAGCGGAAGGACGACGCCGACATCGACGAGTCGATCTCCTCCTGTTCGAACTGTATGCGCTGTGACGACGCCTGTCCGTCCGGGGTGCCGCTCTCGCAGATGCACAACGAGGCGCGCGGGCAGTTCGTCGAAGAGCAGATGGAGAAGCTTTCCGTGGAGTACGTCCGCAACCGGATCTTAGCGAACTACCGCACCTCCGCGCGGCTGGCGAGCATGGTCCCGCGGCTCTCGTCGTTCGCGATGAACTTCGGGCCGGCGCGGTGGGTGATGGACAAGACGCTCGGGATCCCCAAAGAGCGTGAGTTCCCCGAGTTCGCGACGACGACGTTCCGCGAGTGGTGGCGCGACCGCGGCGGCGCGCAGGTGTCGAACCCCGACAAGCGGGTGGCGTACTTCCACGGCTGCTACTCGAACTACAACACGCCGGAGGTCGGCAAGGCCATGGTCCGCGTGTACGAACAGTTCGGGTACGAGGTGATGGTGCCGCCGCAGAAATGCTCCGGCACCCCGATGTTCGCCAACGGGATGTTGAAGGACGCTCGCCGGCACGCCGTGACGAACGTCGAGAACCTCGTCGAGGCTATCGGCGACGGCGCGGACGTGATCGCCTCGTGTACGTCGTGTTCGATGTCGCTTCGCCAGGAGTACCCCGAGCTGTTCGACATCCACGGGATCGAGGACGTCTCCGAACACACGTTCGAGGCGCTGGAGTACCTCCGGATCCACGAGGACCTGACCGGCGCGCTCGAGGAGGCCAGTCCCGACGACGAGCGCTCGTACGCGTACCACGCGCCCTGTCACGCCCGCAACCAGGGGCTCTCCCGGCAGGCCGTCGAGACGTTCCGCGATGTCGACGGCGTCACCATGGAGGACGTCGGCGACTCCTGTTCAGGCATTTCAGGAACGTACGGCTGGAAGAGCGAGAAGTACGAGAAGTCGATGGAGATCGGCGAGGAGATGTTCCACCACATGGAGGACGCCGAGGGCGAGGTGGGGATGACGGAGTGCCCCACCTGCGCGATGCAGATGGAACACGGCACGGGGTACGAGATCGAACACCCCCTCCAGCTGTTGGAGGACACGCTCGTGGCCTGACGGGTCGTCACGCTACCGGATCGAGACGGCTTCGGTGCTGTCGGTTCCCGGCCGACTCCGATGGACCGTTCCGTTTTCACCGCCGATAACGGGAGACGAACGCTTATGTTCGACGGATCCCGAGGCAGGGACGTGACGCTCGCGCAGCTCGTGGACCGTTTCGAGACGACGGAGCGATCGATCGTCGTCGTCAACCGTACCGATCCCGACCCGGTTCACGACATGCTTGTGGATACGTTCGGCGACGACGCGGTTCGGGTGGTCGAACGGTATCTTCGGCGGGAGGGATCCCCGGAGGGAGCGACTCGCGACGACGACTTCGCGGCACGCCACGACGTCGACGGCGTCCCGCTCACCGGTGACGGGTCCGCCGACGTCGAGATCCCGGTCGACGTCGAGGTACCCGTCGATGTCGAAAACCTCGTGTTGTTGGTCGAGGATGGACGGGTAGTCGCGGAGTCTACCTTCGAGGAGCTCGGCGAGGCGGCGTTGTTCGTGAACTCTGACCTGTACATCACTGGGACGCGCTCGCTCGACGAGCTCGAACTGCCGCGAGTGATAACGGGGCTCGAAGACACGGTATTCTCGCTGCGCGGGTACCCGGAGTCAAACCGACAGAAGCTGTTGTTGATCACGATCTCGCGGTTCATCGAACGGGCCGCGTGGACGGCTGGAGACGGTACGATCCGCTCGTCGTTCCAGCGACTCTCGCGGATCGACGATGAGCTGGGGACGCGCCGCGTGTACGAGCGGATCGGGGACACCGATGTGGACGCGCACCTCTATGGCGTCCCCGATGACCCGCCGATCGGGTTGGACGCGACGATCCACGGGGGCCGAAACGTCGACTTCACCGACAGCTGGTTCGTCGTGTTCGAGCCACCGGATGGGTTCGGTAGACCGGCCGTGACCGACACCGCAGCCGAGTGTCCCGCGCGGGGCGACGGTGGGACGCCCGTCAACGACCTCCGGCGCGGCGTCGATGGCGGCGTCGGGCTGCTCGCCGTCGAGACGGAACCGCGCCTCTGGCAGGGGGTATGGACGTTCGACCCCGAACGCCTCCGACGGCTGACCGAGTACGTTCGGCGGAACCTCTGATCCGTCCGCCTCGCTCGCGCTGGTCGCGTGTGAGGTATATAAGGCGCTCGGCGGGGGTGCCAACCCGTGCGTTCATATCCCCTGGGCGGTGACGGGCGGCCATGTTCGCGGATCGTTCCGACCTCCTCGCCGATGCCGACCCGATGCGAGGGTACGGCGCAGCGGTGACGCCCGGCCGGGACGGTCCGATCCTGTTCGTCGCCGGGTACGGGGAGGCGAACCGACTCTACACGCGGGACGACGACCGCTTCGTCGACACCGCCTGCGGGATCGTCGCCGATCGGGAACGCCACGCGATGGGGGTGTGTGCAGCCGACCTCGACGGCGACGGCTGTGAGGAGGTGTACGTTCACAACTGCGCCAACGGCGTCGGGATCGGCGGCGACTCCGACCTCCTTTTGGACCGCTTGGAGGCGGAGCGGTACCGCTGGACGGACACGTTCGCGCTGCCGGTGAACGCCGACCGGCTCAACTTCCGGGCGGGCCGGTCGGTTGCCGCGCTCGACCGTCACGGCACCGGACGATACGGTGTCGCGGTGGCGAGCTACGGCGCGCCGCTGGCGTTTTACGAGCTCGGCGACGACGGCGAGGCGTCCGACATGGCCGACGCGGTGGGGCTCGCCGTCGAGGCCGGCTGTCGCTCGCTGCTCCCGGGCCCGCTGTGCGGTGAGGGGACCGACCTGTTCGTCGGCGTCGAAGGCGGGCCGAACCGCCTGTTCCGCAACGACGGCGGACATTATCGACCCGTCGACGGCGGGCGCGACCTCGCTGACCCCGACGGCGACACGCGCGGCGTCGCGCTCGTTGACGAGGGCGGACGTTTCGCGCTCGCGCTCGGCAACTGGGAGGGCCGGAGTCGCCTGCTGAGGCGCGGCGACGACGGGCGGTTCCGCGATGCGGCACCGCCGGCGCTCGCGAGCGCGCGGAGCGTCCGCGCCGTAGTCGCCGGCGACTTCGACAACGACGGGCGAGAGGAGCTGTTCTGTAACGCGCTCGGCGTGTCGAACCGGTTGTTCGAGCGGGTCGATCCAGGCCGAAGCGAGCGTTCTGACCGGAAGGCGGACACGAGCCGAACGATGCGGATCGGCGGCGGTGCCGGCCCGGACCCCGAACACCAATGGGTCCCCCGCGATCCGGGAGCGGCGACCGACTCGGAGGGGTTCGGGACGGGCGCAGTCGCCGCCGACATCGATGGTGACGGCGTACTCGAACTGGTCGTGATCCACGGTGAAGTGGCCGCCCAGCCGGTCCGCGTCTACGCGGTCCCCGGTGCGGCAGCGAACGGGTGGCTCCGGGTCCGGCCGACCACCGCGCAGGGCGCGCCGGCACGCGGGGCGACGGTTACACTGGAGACGAGCGCAGGGACACAGCGCCGCGTGATCGACGCCGGTGGCGGCTATCTGTGTCAGACGGAGCCCGTTGCACACTTCGGGCTCGGCGGGGCCGACCCACGAGAGGTCGTCGTGCGGTGGCCGGACGGCCGTGATCGGACCCTACGCGAACCCGCCGCGGACACGACTCACGACGTGGCACACCCGGCGGCTCGCGGCCGGTGAGCCCGGCACACCGTTTCCCGACTGGTCGGTAGCCCGCGCCCGGCCAGAACTGCCGCCCTTCGCGGGTTCAAGTGCGCGGAGGTCCTCGGACGGGTATGGTAGATCCGACCTCCGATCTCGAGGCGGACGTCGACGAGGAGTCCGCGCCCCGGTGTGTCGTCTGTGGCGGACCGGCGCTCGGCGTCGGTCGACGAACCCTCACGTGGGTTGACGACGGCGAGCTGGAACGACGACAGTTCTGTAGCCAGGTGTGCCGCGACGACTGGGCCGACGAACGGCCGACAACCTGATCCGCCTCCACCGGAGCTGTCGGACCGAACGTCGTTCCGATACGCTCTGGAGACTCGACACACCGGGGCGACTCGGCACGCTCGGCGCGGGAGGCTTTTTTACTGCGGAGGAGAAACGTTCGTCCATGATATCACTCGACGAGGCCGTGACGGCCCGCTTGGAGTCCCACGGCGAGCGCTTCGAGGTACTCATCGATCCGGACGCCGCGCTCGCGATGAAACGCGGGGAGTTCGAGGGGGAGCTGGAGGACGTGATCGCCGCCGAGGACGTCTTCGAGAACGCTTCGCGGGGGGACCGACCTGCCGAGGAGGACCTAGAGACGGTGTTCGGGACCACGGATCCGCTCGCGATCATCCCCGAGGTCGTCGAACGAGGCGAGATCCAGATCACCGCCGAGCAGCGCGAGGAGATGCAGGAGCGTAAACACCGCGAGCTCGTCACGACGATCACCCGCAACGCCGTGAACCCGCAGATGGACGACTCGCCGCACCCGCCCGAGCGCATCGAGCGCGCGTTGGAGGAGGCAGGGTTCCAGATCGACCCCATGGAGCCGGTGGAGAACCAGGTCGATGACGCGCTCGAAGCGCTCCGGCCGGTCATCCCGATCCGGTTCGAGGAGGTGACGATGGCGGTCCAGCTCCCCGCCGACTACGCGGGCTCCGGCCAAGCGCAGGTCCGGGAGTTCGGCGACCTCGAACGCGAGGAGTGGCAAAACGACGGTTCGTGGGTCGGCGTGTTGACGTTCCCGGCGGGGCTTCAGAACGACCTCTACGACCTCGTCAATGAGGTCACCTCCGGCGAGGGTGATGTCCGCGTCATCAAGGACAAAGACGAGCTCCGCACCCGGTGACCATGCGTCTCGGCATCGTCTCGGACACCCACGACGACCTCGCCGCGGTCGAGGCCGCGGTCGACCTGTTCGAGTCCCGCGACGTCGATACTGTCGTCCATTGTGGCGACTTCGTCGCTCCGTTCTCCGTCACCCCGTTCGACGCCGATTTCACCTTCCACGCCGTCCGCGGCAACAACGACGGCGAGTGGACGGTCGAGTCGACCGTGGACTCGTTCGGGTGCTACCACGGTGAGGCCGGGACGCTCACCCTCGATCCCGATCACCCTAACCGCGAACCGGTTGAGGTCGCGGTCGTCCACGGGACGAGTGGGATCGTCGTCGACGCGCTCGTCGGCTGTGCGGAGTACGACTACGTGTTCCACGGCCACACCCACGCACATGGCGTGGAAGCGCGTGACGGCACCGTTCGGGTGAATCCGGGCGGGCTCCCGATCCCAGTTGACGGGGCGGACGACGCCTTCCACGTGGCGACGCTTGACACAGCCGACAGCGGCGTCGACGCGGTGACACACCACCGACTGAACGTGTGAGACCGGCGGGGCCGGGTGGGCGGGTGAACCGAACCGAACTGAAACGAACGACACGTACTGAACGGAAGAGAAACGGAGCGGCCCAGTCGCGTCGCGATCTAGAACTGCTCGGCGACCGCGGCGACGACCGCGTCCTCGACGGCGTCGCGCTCGCCCGAGAGGAACTCGATCTTCCCTTCGCGGAGCCCGGCCGTCGAGATGTCGGCTGCAGGCGCTATTTCGGCCGCCCGGTCGGCCACGTCGCGGACGGTGAGATCGGTCGTCGCGCGGACGTACAGCTCGTCGGTCCCGATACCGACCGTCGCGAACGGGTCGCCGTTCGCGTGCCGGCGGTGAAGGTCGTCGAGGAGGAGCGGTGTCGGCGGGAAGTCGAACCGGTGGGTGTAGCCGTCGGTGTCAAGCAGTGCGAACTCGACGCCGTCGACGGCCTCCGTGATGACGTTCGCACTCGCGGTCTCGATCTCCGTTTCCAGCTTCTCGCGGAACTGCTCTGAGACGTGCGCGGCGAGGTCGCCGCCGTCCTCGAACAGCAGGTCCGTGATCAGCTCGCGTTTGTCTTGGTAGGACTGATAGTACGCCTCCAGGGCGATCGCTTCGCGGAGCTCCGCGACGCGTTCGAGGTCGTAGCCGGCGTTGTGTGCGAGCTCGGCGTATCGCTCGGGGGTGTCGCTCCAGTAGCTCACCGCCGGTAGGTGGACGAGGTCCGCGCGAACCTCGTCGTTGACGGCGGACGCCAGCGACGCGGCGAGCGCCCCTGTCGAGAGGTCCGCGTCGACCGCCGCGAGCTCCGGCGAGACGAGCGTGTCGACCGTGTCGCGGGTCTCGGGGTCCGCGACCGCGGCGTCGATCACGACGGCGTCGACGCCGTACACGGAGAGCAGTTCGAGGCCATCCGCCGACTCGACCGTCGACCCGGTGCCGACGAGGACGAAAAGCGGGAGTTTCTCGTCGTGTCGGTCCCGGTCCTGAAGCATCCGGGTGGCGTCGTTCGTCGCATCGTTCATCCCGTAAACGGGGTCCTCAAGCGGCCGACGGGTGAAGTAGTGGTACTCGGCGTCGCTCTTGGCGTGCTCCTCGCGGATCAGTGGGAGCGTCGCCCGCTCGATAGCCGCGCCCGCGACGTAGCCGTCGGCGGTGGCGGGATGGCGGACGACGACCGGCCGCGACTCGAGTACGGCGCGCCGGATGGCCTCGGCGGCGTCCAACAGTCCCTGGCCGAGCTCGGCGACCGCCTCGTCGCCGGCGAGCGGCTGCAGGCCTTCCGGACGTGCCTCGGCAGTGAGTGCCTCCGCCAGCCGGCGGCGGACGCCCTCGGCCTCGTCGCCCTCCAATATCACGAGCGCTTCCGTCTCCACCTGAATGTCGCCGCGGCGACGCTCGACCTCGCCGTCGAGCCGGATCGTGTCGCCGACCTCCACGTCGGGGTACGCCCGGACGCCGGGCTCGACGAAGGCGGCGGCGTCGACGACGCCAGTCTCGTCACGCAGTTCGAAGACGGTCGGTCCCCCGGTCTGGCGGACGCTGACGACCTCGCCCTCCAGCCGAACCGCGTCGCCGACGGCGGCCTCCAGCGTCTCGATCGGGACGCGCTCCGGCGGTTCGTCGTCCGGGGAATCGGTGTCTACACTGTCGGCTTCGGCCGCGCCGTCCACGGACGCATCGTCCGTCGAGGGCTCCGTCGTGTCGGCGTCCCCGTGGTCGGCGGGATCAGCTGTCTCTTCGGTTGATTCACCGCGATGGGACGGCTCCGCTGTCGATTCGCGTTCCGGTGGCTCAGTGTCGCCCGCGTCGATTCCGTCCGCGCCGTCCGCGTCGGTTCCGTCCGCGTCGTCGTCGGCCCCGGCGCTTTCCGCCGACGCGTCCTCCTCGTCGGTGTCGTCGTCCGCTTCCGACTCGGGGAGGTGTTCGGTTTCGGCCTCCTGAACGAGAGCACCGCGGAACTCCCGGTCGGCCTGCCGAATGGACCACGCGAGGTCGATGTTGCCGTTGTCGCGGACGCCTTTGACTTGGACGAACACGTCGTCACCGGGCTCCCAGTCGAGGCTGTCGAGGCGACGGTCGAGCTCGGATCGGTGGAGCAGACCGGTGATGCCCGGCGCGAGATCGATGAACACTCCGAACTCGGCGTATCCGTCGACGACGCCTCGATAGAAGCGATTCGCGACGAGTTGGTCCGGTGAGTCGCCGCGGAAGTCGAACACGACGTCCTCCTGATGGGGTCGGCAGATCCGACCGCCACCGTCGACGTCGGTACCACAGATGATACAGGATCCCATTTGAGTACACCGAGTGGCTCACGCCTAAAACGGTTGTCGAAACCCGGCCGGACCACGCTGGAACGTCCGCCGGATCCCGGCCGCGGACCGGGCGGTTCACCCGCCGAACAGCGTCCGCGCGGCGGCGACGACACGGTACCCGACCCCGTAGCCGAAAAGCGCCGGCGGGAACCCACCGACGAGGGTTCGAATCGGTGTCGTTCCGTGGACGGTCCACACGCCGAGGCACAGCAGAACGGCCGCGTACGCGCCACAGACGAGTCGAAGCTCGGGGATCGGGGGTCCGGCAAGCGCCATCGGGGCGCTCGCGTACGCGACCACCTGGACCGTCTCGCTCACACCGGCCCGATCCCGCGTGGTGAGCCCCCAGCCCCTCCCCCCGTCGCCGTCGCCGTCGCGCTCGATACTCGCGACGATCATCGAAACCGTCGCGACCGCCGCGGTCAGGTGGAGGCCGACCGGCGCGGCGAGCGCCGCCACGACCAGCACGACCACGACGGCCGAGAGAACGACCGACTCCGCGATCGGGGGAACGACGCCTGGGTCAGCGACGATCCACCCGATCGCGTATGCCGCGGCCACGACGGCGGCGAACGTCAACGCGGGCGCTTGGTCGCCGGGCGAGGTCCCGTTCGCGAAGAACCGCCGCGGCCGGATCAGCACCTCGATCCACGCGCGAACCAACCCGCGCAGGCCGCGAGCACGCCCGCCCTCCGGGTCGGTGGTCCAGTGCGTCACAGCTGTTCTTGGTGTCGCCTGAATAACCGGGTTCCGGTTTCTATCGATGGCGATGTCGACCGCGCAGCGTTCAGTCCAGCGCCCGGTCGGCCCCGCCGCACTCGTCCTACCAGCCGACGCTCACCGTACGGCCTGCTACCCGCCGTTATCTGGACTGATACCCGGCGGGTAAACCCTTATATCCAGCCACCCGGACACAACCACGAATGCAGCCGTTCCGAACCGACGATCGAGCGTTCACGCCGGCCGCGGGGACCGGCGTCCTCGTCGGCGTCGTCGTGTTGTTGCTCGCCGTCGTCGGTGCCGCCGTGTTCGGACTCATTGATGGGGTTGCACCACCGGACGCCGAGTTCGACGTTGACCACGAGGACGGTGAACTCGTGATCGTCGCGCTCGGCCCCGATCCGATCCCGGCCGAGGAGCTGTACGTCCGCGGCGAGGACCCGAACGACGAGGTGGTTTTCGGCGGGTGGCCGGCGGACGGCGTCGTCCATCCGGGCGACCGGATCACGGTCCCGGAAGCGACCGGGAACGAGGAGATCGAGATCGTCTGGGAGCCCGTGGCGTTCGCGAGAAGCGAGACGCTCGCGAGGTACGGCGAGGACGACATCGACACGAGCGGGTGGGACGAGGCCGACCCGCTCGACTCCGACCCGTTCGGGTGACCGGCCTCCGCCTCCTCCGATCCGGAAGGTGATCCCTCAGTCGAGCGAGACTCGCTCGCCGCGTTCGTCCGACCGTTCCACCGCGTCGAGGACGCGCTGGACCTCGTACGCCTCGGTGAACGAGGGCGAGAACGGTTCGCCCGACTCGACCGCCGAGAGGAACTCGTAGTTCTCGTGGACGAACGTGTGCTCCCAACCGAGCACGTGGCCGGGCGGCCACCAGCGGTCGACGTACGGGTCCGACTCATCGGTGACGAGTACGGTCTCGTAGCCACGATTCCCCGCG
>LFFM01003024.1_pt1 | contig 10776 bp, 11 predicted proteins | sample 643131 | NCBI WGS metagenome assembly LFFM01 (sample SAMN03777445, study PRJNA286221) | soda lake metagenome | biome: soda lake; feature: Kulunda steppe; material: water; isolation source: sample Tc-Br brine of Tanatar trona crystallizer | place: Russia: Kulunda steppe | collected 2011-07
ACTAAGAAATATGATAACTGTTTCGATAGTTATAGCTATCTTAATTGTTATTGTAGTAGCTATTTTATTTGCCCGCAGTATTTCTAATCCAATTAAGCTAATCACTAATGGAATGGAAAAATTAGCTAGTGGAGACTTTAAGGCTGCTATTGATTTGGAGCGCAATGATGAATTAGGCGTTTTAGCTAAAAGCTATAATAAATTAATCGAGAGTCAAAAAGGATTAATTGAGCAGATAAAAGAAGTTATTGATAGCTTAAATAGTTCCAGTAGCGAGCTAAGTGATGTTTCAGATAGTTTTATGGAAAATGTAGATAGTACCTTAGATGAGGTTAATAGGATTTCTGCTTCTACTGAAGAGGTATCAGCCAGTAGTGAGCAGGTAGCTACTATGGCAGAGGAGACCAATAATATAGTAAAAGAAGGAAATGAATCAATTGAGATGGTAATTCAACAGATGTCTAAGATAAAGACTACAGTAAAGCGATCAGTTGAAGTTATTGATAAACTTGATGATAAATCAGTTCAAATTGGTGAGATAGTTGATTTAATTACTAATATTTCCGAGCAGACCAACTTATTAGCTTTAAATGCAGCTATTGAGGCAGCTAGAGCTGGAGAAGCTGGAAAAGGTTTTGCTGTAGTAGCAGATGAAATTAGAGATTTGGCCCGTCAATCTGCTGAAGCAGCTGAAAAAATCTCAGGCTTAGTTGAAGAAACACAGAATGAATCTGATAAAGCTGTAGACGCGATTAAGAGCGGAACTAAGGAAGTAGAACATGGCGAAGAAGTAATTAGTGAAGCTGGAAAGGCCTTTGCAGGGATTCAAGAAGCTACTAATGAAACTTCTTTACAGACAGAAGATACCAGTGCTGCAACTGAAGAGCTAGCTGAGAGTGCTTCAGAGGTAGTAAATGTAGTCAGTGATTTAGAAGAGAGGTCTGGTAATGTAGCAGAGACTGCTAATGAATTAGAGGAGAAAGCAAAACGATTAGAAGATTTAATTGCAGAGTTTAAAGTATAAAATTATCAGCAGGGAGGCTTTTGCTTTCCTGCTTTTAATTTTGGGGGTGGCATAATGGATTTAGATTTTTTAGAAGATTTAGAACTACCGGCAAATCAATTAATAACAAAAGATTTATTAGAAGAGTATCAAAAGATTGAAAATGATAACTTATTTATTTTATTGAAAAGAAACGGAAAAGTTCTTGCTACTACTAATGACTTTTCTAAAGATTTTATTACAGAAGTTAAGAGGAGAAAGAGTAGGAAAAGATTAGCGGGTGTTAGGTTATTAATATTAAAGAGGAAAAGATTAGAATTTAATCCAGGCAATATATTATTAAACAATAGATTTGATAATCTATTGGTAGTTGAAGCAAAAGATAGTTTTAAGCTATACCTCCCTAAAATAGAAGCTGGTCAGTTAGAGAGTTGGGAAATAAAAGAGTTTAACGATTCGGGAAAAGTAATAAATTATGACTTCCAATATTTAATCGAAGCTGCTGAAAATAAATTAGCTAAAGTTGAAACATATCAGGTGGCTAATAATTATCGTGATTTAGCGATTATAGTCAGCCCCTTTGCTGATGAGGTTGAAGAAATGAAAAGTTTAGCTCAAACAGCCGGGGTAGAGATTAAGGATATTGCTATACAAAAAGTAGATTCTATAAATTCAGCTTATTACATTGGCCGGGGTAAAATTAAAGAGATAAAAGAAAAAATTCAGTTAAGGCAGGCTAATATGATTATTTTTGCTGATGAATTATCTCCAGTCCAACATAGTAATTTAGAAGATTTGCTAGAAGTTAAGGTAATAGATCGAACTCAATTAATCCTTGATATATTTGCTCAACATGCTAATACTAAAGAAGGGAAGCTGCAAGTGGAGTTGGCCCAATTAGAGTATTTATTACCACGTTTAACGGGTAAAGGAGAGCAGTTATCACGCTTAGGAGCAGGAATTGGTACTCGAGGACCAGGTGAGACAAAACTTGAGGTAGATAGGCGTAGAATTAGAGAAAGAATTCACAAGTTAAAAGAAGAGTTAAAAAAGATTGAGGCAAATCGTGAGCAGCAAAGAAAACATAGAGATGATCCAGTAGTTGCACTTGTAGGTTATACAAATGCAGGAAAATCAACTTTATTAAATTCACTGACTGGAGCAAAAGCAAAAGTCGAAGATGAGCTATTTGCTACTTTAGATTCTACTTTGCGCCAGGTTGAATTAGAATCTATTGGAAGAGATGTTATTTTCACTGATACAGTAGGATTTATTAGAAGATTACCACATCAATTAGTAGCTGCTTTTAAAAGTACTTTAGAGGAGGTAAAAAAAGCAGATATTTTACTACATGTTATTGATAGTGGGACAGAGGAAATAGAAGAAAGAATGAAGACCGTTTATCAAGTATTAGATGAGTTAGAGGTAATGGAAAAAGAAATAATAAATGTATTTAATAAGCGAGATTTAATAAGTGATAGCAAAGCAGAATTATTGCAAAAAGAATATCCAGATAGCATCATAATCTCAGCACGAGAGGCTAAGGGGATTAATAACTTGTTACATAGAATAGCAAAGATTATAAAAAAGAGTATGGAAATAATAGATTTGGAGTTGGAGTATGAAAATGCTAATCTAGTTGACCAACTCCATAGAAAAGGTAAGGTCTTAGCTGAAGAATATACTAAAGCCGGAATTCAAATAACGGCTTTAGTACCTCAATATCTAGCCAAAAAATTAATTAAATATAGAGATTAATCTATTTTTCTATAAAAAGAAGTATGAACTTTTTCTAAATTGAATTGTGCAGGATTAAGTAGATACTCGGTATTGCCTAAAAATAATATCCCATCTTTAGCTAAGGCGTTACTTAATTTCATCGTTAGGTCATTTTTGACTTCTTTAGTGAAATAAATAAAGACATTACGACATAAAATTAAATTTATATTACGGTCATAACTATCTTTAAGTAAATCTAGGTGACCAAATTCTACTGTCTGCATGATTTCTTTTTTTAGCTGATAGTATTTTCCACTTTTAGTAAAATATTTATCAAGCAATGAGTCATCTATTTTTTTAAAAGAGTTAGCCTTGTATTTAGCTCGGCGGGCTTCTTTTAAAATACTGGGGTCTATATCAGTAGCTTTTAATTCAAATCTATTAGGTTTAATACCCATTTCTTTTAAAATTATTGCTACTGTATAAGCTTCACAGCCATTTGAAGAAGCAGCACTCCAAATTTTAACCTTTTGGTTTTTTTCAAATAATTCAGGTAATATCTTTGCTTTTAAATAGTCGAAATTAGCCGGATTTCTAAAGAATTCAGAAGTGTTAATTGTCATATGTTCTAAAAATTCTTGTCTAAAACTCTGGTCTCTTTTAATCTTTTTTAGACCTGCTTGATAATCACTGATATCATGTTTTTTCATAAAGTTATTACTTCTTCTTTTGACTCTTTTTTCTTTATAACTAGCAAGATTTATTCCAATCTCATCTGAGACTTGTTCTTTAAAGTTTTGAAAATTCATGCTTGCCCTCCTAAAATAATTTGGATTTTAATAAACATTTTAGCTAATCTATGCTATAATAGATATTAACAATAGATAGAGTTACTTTTTAGCTTTTATTAATTTATATTATTCACTGTCTATACTTATAATTCGAGCTTGATAAGAAAAAATCCTTTTTTTAATTTAAACAAATATAAGATATATTAGATAGGAGGAGATTTATATCTCAAAGTTAAATATCTGTGTTTTAGCCAGTGGTAGCTCAGGCAATGCAATTTATATCGGTTCAGAGAAGAGAGATTTGCTTATAGATGCAGGGTTGAGTGGTAAAGAGGCTAATAAGCGATTAAATAAAATAAATGTTGGATTAGAAGAGATTGATGCTATTTTATTGACTCATGAGCATAGTGACCATATTCAAGGGGCTGGAGTTATTTCTAGAAGGTGTGATGTACCTATTTATGCCAGTCAAGGTACTTGGCAAGGGGCCAACGATAAGCTAGGCAAAATAACCCCGGCTAATAAGAATATAATTAATAAGGATAATCTAGTCTTAGGCGATTTAAAGATTACTCCTTTTAGTATTTCACATGATGCCAAGCAACCTTTTGGCTATAGTATTTACCATCAAGATTGTAAGTTAGCAATCGCTACTGATACAGGTGAGTTTACCCCTGAGGTTAAAGAAGCAGTTACAGGGGCTGAATTTGTTGTGTTAGAGTCAAATCATGATTTAGAGATGTTAAAGATTGGCCCATATCCGTGGTCATTAAAAAAGCGGGTTATGAGTGCTAAGGGTCATCTATCAAATGATGATGCTGGAGCAGCAGTAGTTGATTTGGTAAAAAATTCAACGTCTAAAATACTGTTGGCCCATCTTAGTCAGGATAATAACATACCTGAGTTGGCATATTTAACAATAAAAAATATGCTTACTGATGCAGGAATAGAGATTGATAAAGATGTTCAACTTGATTTTGCTTGCCAAGATCAAGTAAGTAAGTTGTATCAAATTTAACTAGGAGTTGTTAGTGTGAAAGTAGAGGTTATAACAGTAGGAAAGATAAAGAAGAGATATTTAAAGCAAGGGATTGTTGAATTTAAAAAGAAACTAAATAAGCATGTTAAATTTAAAATTATAGAAGTTAATTCAGAAAGAATTCCTAATAATTTAAGCCAAGCTGAACAAAATAAAATCAAAGCTAAAGAGACTGAGAGTTTAATTGCTAAATTAGATAATCGTGCTTATAGTTTAGCGTTAGATCCAGCGGGTAAGCCTATGACTTCTAAGGGTTTAGCTAAATCAATTAATAATTTAAAGGTAAGAGGCTATAACAAATTTCAGTTTATAATTGGTGGTGCTTTAGGCTTAGATGATAGTCTGCTTGAGGCTACAGATTATAAGTTAAGCCTATCAACTATGACTTTTACCCACCAGATGGCACGTTTAATTATTATGGAACAGATTTATCGTGCAATCAAGATTAATAAAGGTGAACCTTATCATATATGATAGTGTAATAAGAGTGTAAGGTGTATAGTGTTAAGTGTGAAGTGTAAAGTCAAAAAATAATAAGGGATAAAAGTAATAAGTATTAAAAATATAAGGAGGAATAAATTATGATTTCTGATGAATTATTAACAGAGTTAAATAAACAGGTTAAGTTTGAGTATGAATCGGCACATTATTATCTGGCAATTGCTAATTATTTTAGAGCTGAAGATTTAGAAGGTTTTGCTCACTTTTTTGAGGTGCAGGCTGAAGAAGAGAGGTTTCATGCTGAAAAGTTTAGTAACTTTATTGATGAGTTAGGAGCTGAGGTTAAGCTTGCAGGTTTAGATGATCCTAAAAATGATTTTAAATCTCCTCAAGCAGCTTTTGAGTATGCACTAGAGCATGAAAAGTTTATTACTAAAAGAATTAATGAATTGATGGATATAGCACATTCTGATAAGAATTATGCTGCTGTTAATTTTCTAAACTGGTTTGTTGAAGAGCAAGTTGAAGAAGAGGCATCAATGGATGAGATTATAACTAAGCTGGACAGAATTTCTGATGATGGGGCAGCCATTTATATGCTCGATGAAAAATTAGGACAAAGAACTTTTGATCCACAAGCAGAAGAATAAGTGTTTGCAAAACTGTCATCTTAATTAGGTGGCAGTTTTTTTCTTTTACAGGATAGCAGGGATTTAAAGTTTATCATATAATAATAAGCTAGTAGTGATTATTTTTTAGGAGTGATTTTTAATGAAGGAAAAAGTTTTTAAAGATCCAGTTCATGATCATATTTATGTTTACGACCCGCTTATTTTAAAATTGATAGATAGCTATGAGATGCAGAGATTGCGCCGGATTAAACAATTGGGATTATCTTATTTAACTTATCATGGAGCTGAGCATAGTCGGTTTACTCATTCTTTAGGCAGTTATGAGATTATGCGTTTGGTTTTAGGAAGGTTAGAAAAAAAGAATGAACTTTTTTTAAATGAGAGAGAACAACTATTGGCTAAAGCCGCTGCCTTATTACATGATATTGGACATGGGCCATTTTCTCATTCTTTGGAGGAGTTATTTGAGTTAGGTCATGAGGAATGGGGCAAAAAGATAATCTTAGGTGATAGTCAAGTTAATCAGATTTTAAAAGAACAAGATAAGAATTTTCCCAGTGATATAGCTCAAATAATAATGGGAGAATATAAAAATGAATTAATCAATGATTTGATTTCTAGTCAAATTGATGTGGATAGAATGGATTATTTATTAAGAGATTCTAAAATTACTGGGGTAAACTATGGTGAGTTTGATTTAGAGCGGATTATAAGAGTTATGACAGTTAATGAGGAAGGGTTAATTTTTGCAAAAAATGGAATGCATTCTGTTGAATCGTATATATTGGCCCGTTATGCAATGTACTGGCAAGTTTATTTTCATACTACTACGAGAAGTGCTGAAATAGTACTAAAAAAATTATTTAAAAGGGCCAAAGATTTATTTAAAGCTGGAGAAAAACTTTATTTGCCTCCTGTGGTCAAAAATCTCTTTTCTGGTGACTTAACAATGAAAAGTTATCTTAAATTTGATGAGCCTTTAATTTTTTCTTTGTTTAGTCAATGGCAAAACCACTCAGATTTAATTTTATCTGATTTAAGTAATAGAATTTTAAGTAGGAGGCTATTTAAAACAAATAATCATAAATTGAGTAATGAAAAGATAGAACGCTTAAAATTTTTATTCAAAAAAGCTGAAATTAACCCAAGGTATTATTTAGAAGTAGATATTCCTAGTGATGTGCCATATGATTATTACCGACCTGAAACTAGTGATAAGAAAGCAATTTATTTACAAACTGCTCAGGGAGAAAAGCTAGAGTTATCGCAAGTATCGCAATTGGTAAATTCAATAGCTGGGAAGAAAAAGGTTAGAAGGAACCTGTACTTTCCTCGTAATTTTATATTAGATAAGCAAGGGCAGGTTTATCAAGAGATTAGAGCTCTTTTACTTAAGTGAGATATTCTTAAGCATGATTTGACAAATATTATGTCAGATGTTAATATGATGAGTGGTTAATAAATCCAATATGCTAAAAAATATGGAGGGATATATATGGTATCAAGTATGGGAGATGCATTGGCAGACGCTGGTTTAGTTGATGACGAGGATGTAGAAGAAGTTGAAGTTGAAGCAGAGGAAACTACAGATGAAGATCGTCAAACAGGTCAAGTAAAATGGTTTGACACTAAAAAAGGATTTGGCTTTATTGAACAAGATGGAAATGATATCTTTGTTCACTTCTCTGCTATAGAGGAAGAAGGATTTAAAGATCTTGAAGAAGGAGAAGAAGTTGAGTTTTCTGTTGTAGAAACTGATAAAGGCTTACAAGCAGAAAATGTTGTAAAAGCATAACCTTTTAAAATTATTATTTAAAAAAGCAGGCTTAAGAGTGTTTTACACTCTTAAGCCTGCTTTTTTTGTTTTTTGAATGAGTTAATGTATAAAAAAATATTTTGTTTGCCATAATAGATAAGAGAAAGCGAAGGGGAATAGATAAGTTGAGGTGCTAAGATGATAATAATCTTTGAGCAATTATTATTGTTGTTTGCAGTAATTTTTGTTGGTTTTTTAACTAAAAAATTTAAGGTAATAAATAAAGTAGGACAAGAGAATATAAGTAATTTAATTATTTATATTACTTTGCCAGCATTAATTGTAACTTCAATGCAGTATGAATTTAATTTAGAAAGACTACGTTTGATTAAGAATACTTTTTTGATTGCTTTAATAATCTATTTGACTATGATTTTAACCTCTTATATAGGGATTAGATTTTTTAAACTAAAAGAAGAAACTGATAAAAACATCTATCAATTTATGATAATTTTTGCTAATACGGCTTTTATGGGCTATCCAGTAATTGAGGTTGTTTTTGGTAGTCAAGGTATTTTTTTAGCTGCTATTTATAATTTAGTCCTAAATATTATGCTTTGGACTATTGGAATTTTTATAATTGATACTAAAAATAAAGGATTTAATTTTGATTATAAAAAATTATTCAATCCGGGTATAGTATCGGTCTTATTGGGATTGATATTATTTGTTTTACCAATTGAACTGCCTCTATTAGCTGGTGAGATTTTAAATCTGTTAGGAGGGCTCACTACTCCTCTAGCATTATTAGTTATTGGGTCTTCTTTAGCTGAAGTAAATGTAGTCAGTGTCTTTACAAATTTTAAATTATGGGTAATAGTTTTTTTACGTCAGATATTATTTCCCTTATTGGTGTTATTTATTTTAATTCAACTTGAAATTGATTATTTAGTTATCGGGGTTAATGTTATTTTGACTGGAATGCCTATAGCAGCAATAACAGCTATTTTTGCCCAAAAATATAAAGAAAATTTCATTTTAGCTTCTGAAGGAGTATTTTTAAGTACTTTATTATCTTTTTTAACCATACCATTATTGATTTTATTTTTATAAAAGAGGATATTAAAAAATAAAATTAAAATTTTATGTATAACTTCTATTATAACTGTCAATGATATTAATAGAAATAATTGGTATTTATGGGAGTGGTTAAAAATGAAAAAAGCTAAGGTGTCAGGTGTTAATACTTCTGAATTACCTCATATCTCCAATAATAAAATAATGGAGCTATTTAAAAGATGGAAAAATGGGGAACAAGAAGCTAGAGATAGATTAATTCATTCAAATTTAAGACTTGTATTGAGTGTGTTAAAAAGATTTGAGAATAGTAAATATGGCGGGGATGATCTATTTCAGGTTGGCTGTATGGGCTTAGTAAAAGCGGTAGATAATTTTGATCTTAATCGTGGTGTATGTTTTTCTACTTATGCAGTTCCAATGATTATTGGTGAGATTAAAAGATTTATCAGAGATAATAAAAAGATTAGAGTTAGTCGTTCAATTAGAAATACTGCACATAAAGTATTAACTATTCGAGAAGAATTAAAAAAGAGATTGAATAGAGAACCTGGAATTAATGAATTAGCATCAGAGTTGGATATCTCTCGGGAAAAGATAGTTTATGCTCTTGACGCAGTTAAAAGTCCATTATCTTTAGCTAAACCGATGAATGAGGGTGAAGATGAACCATTACGGTTAATGGATCAAATAGAAGATAAGATTGATTTTGATGTAGATAAGTGGATAGATTTAGAAAAAAGCTTTGCTAATTTATCTGAACGAGAAAGGACAATAATAGTTTTGAAATTTTGGCATGGTTATACACAAGCAGAAATAGGAAAACGTCTAAACATTTCTCAAGCCCAGGTATCCAGACTGCAAAAAAAAGCATTAGAGAAGATTAAACAAGAAAGAAATTATGGGTGATTTATTTTATGGATAGAACTAAAGTGTTGATATTAGTAGTAATTATTTTAAGTAGTCTATTTATAGCGGGAGAAAAAGCTGTTTTAAAGGTTGAAGATATCGCTTTAGAAAAAGATGAACTGTTAAGATTTCATATAATTGCAAATAGTAATTCATTTCAAGATCAATCACTAAAAAGAGAAGTTAAAAGATCACTTAAGAAAGAAATAGAAGAAATCTTAGGAGAAGTAGAAAGCACTGAGCAAGCTAGAATAAAATTAAATAAAAATTTAGCTTTGCTAAAAAATCGACTTAAATCTAGGCATAGTAAATTAGATAATAATTATCAGGTTAATTTAGAACTTAAGAGAAAAGAATTTCCAAAACGTAGTTATGGTGGACTTAGTCTTGAAGCGGGCCAATACGATACCTTGCAGGTTGAATTAGGACGAGCCCAAGGTAGTAATTGGTGGTGTGTATTATTCCCACCTTTCTGTATAGTAGATTTAGAGGAGGAAGATATTGAGCTTGCTAAAGAAGAGGAGAAATTATTATTAGAAGAAGAAGAGAAGAAAGAGGTAGAATATAGATTTAAAATACTAGATAAATTAGTAGAAAGTGAATTTTTTAATGATGAAAGTTTTTCGCTTCCTCTGCAAGAAGATTAACATTTATTCTATTATTGAATACAATAATAGAAATAAAGGCTATTCAACTGAAAGTAGAATTATATCAGTTGTAGCCTGCTAAAGAAATAACGGAGGGGAAGCTAATTGTCAAAAATAGAAAAGATAGCAAGCAAATATAGAAATATCCCATATAAACATAGGGGTAGATCTTTAAGGGGGCTAGATTGTCTTGGTTTATTGATTAAATTTTATCAAGAGTTTGAGATTAATCTTTCTAATTATGATATGGAGTATCAAAAAGACTGGTATAAAAGAGATCCAGAAATCTATATTAAAGGATTGTTAAGTTTGGGGAAAAAGATATCTTTTGCAGATTTAGATGCATTAGATCTGGTATATTTCACTTTATATAAAGATGTAGTTACTCATGCTGGAATTATGATTAATCAGCATGAGTTTATTCATATTCTCCAAGATAGAAATGTAGAAGTAAGTTCGTTTAATCGCTTTTGGAGAAAGAAGTTTAGCGGAGCAAGGAGGATTGTAGCAGTAGAGAAATTAGCTGAACTTAAATAAGAGATACCTTCTAATAAGTTAGCTGCGGGAGGAAAATATGAAAAAGCTTATATCTCCTTTGCTGAATAGAGATATTAAATTATTTTATTTGATTAATAATAATTTACAATGTAGAACGCTGGATTTACTACTGCCTAAAATCACCTATTTAGGCAGTAGTTCATTACTTGGGATTATAATTGCTGCTTTGGCTTTATTTAGCCAAGATAAATTGCAAGAGATTGC
>LFFM01003025.1_pt1 | contig 10776 bp, 12 predicted proteins | sample 643131 | NCBI WGS metagenome assembly LFFM01 (sample SAMN03777445, study PRJNA286221) | soda lake metagenome | biome: soda lake; feature: Kulunda steppe; material: water; isolation source: sample Tc-Br brine of Tanatar trona crystallizer | place: Russia: Kulunda steppe | collected 2011-07
TCGCACTCATCTACACCTCCAGCCCGTCTTCGAGCGCGACGAACAGCGCCCCAGCGACGAGGTCTGCGGTGGTTCCGGGATTGATGTCTCGCTGTACCAGCTCTTCGGCGAGTTCGTATGGGTCTTCCTCGCCTTCGAGCACTGCTCTTGCACGGTCTCTCACTTCCAGCGCTGTTGCGGTGTCGTGCTGGGTGACCACGAACGTGTCGACTTCACGGGCGAGAAGCGCAAGAAAGAGCGCAGACGTGCGATGTGTGATGGCTCCGTCGCTGAGTTCGAGCGCCTGTGCGCTCTCGAACGTTCGAGGAAAGCCCGTGACCCACTCGGCTGCGATACTGTCGCCGTCTGCGCTCCGCTCCATGACGTCCGCGAGCATCAGTCCACGCTCACGGATGGCGCTCTCGGCCTCGCTTCCCCGCCGAACGTCCAGCGTTTCCATCCCGTCGGGAGGGTCGTCCACGGAGACGTCGACGTGGTCGAACGCCCGGTAGAAGTAGACGGCGTCGTCGACGGTCGTCTCAGCAACGACTTGCTGTGCACCCTCAGGGGTACAGTCTCCTCGTGCTGCGGCGGCGACGAGCGGTGTGACGAGCAGGATGGCTCCGAACTGGGTGTTCCCACCGCGTTGGTGGCTCATCCCGGCAACTGCCCGCTCGAACGCCTGGCCAACCGGCGCACCAGTGCATGCGAGTTCGAATCCATCGAGCGCACCGACGGCCCCCGCCAGAAAGTGTTCGAAGCGGAGGTCCTCGTACTCTCGCTCGCGGTCCACGTTCCCTGGTTTCGGCGTACCGGACACTTCGAGCAAGAGGGCGAGCATGGCGTTCTGTGTGGTCGAACGAGTCATACCCACTCCTCCTGTCGATGTGCAGGCGTCATCCTGATTGGTCTTCGAGCGCAGACCCTATAGGGATTCTCGTACCTGTACAGAGATTCTCGCTGCGACGTACAGCGAGAACACTACGATGACTTACGAGAATCCCTCTATCGTTTTTGTGCCCGCTCTTGCTGTGTGAACCACTCGTCTGTGGCGTCTCGAACCCGCGAGAGCACACGTGGGTCGTCGCTGGGCCGTCCAACGCTCACCGCATCGGCCCCGTAGTCGAGATACTCGAAGACGGTTTCGCGGTCACGCACCCCGTTGTTGGCGATTATCCTCATCGTCGTGCTCCGTGCAACCTCGGCAACGACCTGTTCCGAATCCATGGCGTCGACGTGGATGAAACAGGCACCCGCCTGTTCGAGCCGTGGCGCAAGCGTCGTCAGGGAAACGCCGGGAACCTCTGTGCGAACTTTCACACTCACGTCCACACCCATCCTCGCGACGGCTCTGACCTGTTCGCAGAGTCGCTCGGTGTCTCTGAGCAACGACTCGCCAGCACCGACCGCACACATCTCGTCCTGGCGGCAGTGGGCGTTGATTTCGACGAGCGCGCCGTGTCTCCGGCACAGCCCTGCAAGAGCCACCAGGGGTTCGAGCGTCGTCGTGCGAACGTTGACGCCCGGACGTATCGAAACGGCGGCCAGTTTCGAGAACTGGTCGTCGACGAACGCGAGCGGGTCGGGCGGGAGAAACTCGTGCCGGTCGCGCGCGACCAGTTCCCGTGCCGCCTCGCGAGTCTTCGCGTCGACAGCGATACCGCCGAGAAACGCCACACCCGCGTATGGGGCACCGCGTCTCGCCCACGCAGCATCTGACTCGCCACTCAAACTCGCAAGCGCGACGCGTGGCTGAAACAGTGCGTCAGTATCACTGGCCGATTCGACATCACTCACTGTATCACCTCCAGCGCCTCGGCCACTGCTGTCGCAACCCGTTCTGAATCCGCTTCAGTGTCCAGTCGGGTGTCTGTTCGGACGACTGGTCGCTCCAGTTCGGTTCCATCGTCGTCGTCGAGGACGAACGCATCAGCGAACGGATACGCCTCGGCAACGCCAGCAGTCGAGGGTTCGTATCCCTCGGCTGCCATCAGCTCCGCTGCTGGACCGGAGAACACCTCGCGTTCGACGAACGGCGAAACCGCAACGACTGGCGTCGAAGACAGTGCCGCCTCGAATCCGTCGAGCGTGCGCATCGGGCCGATGCTGGTTATCGGGTTGGACGGCCCGATGACGACTGGGCACTCCAGCGCATCGAATACGGCGTCTGTCGGCACTGCGCTCGACCCGCCACGGAACTCGACATCTTCTATTTTCGGTTCTCCACGGTTTGCGACCCAGAACTCCTGAAAGTGCATCGTCCCCGCTTTCGTGTGAATCAGCGTCGCAACCGGGTCATCGCTCATCGGCAACACACGCCAGGGGACGTCCAGAGCGTCACAGAGCGCCTCCGTTGCCGAGGTGAGCGTCGAGCCTTCGTCGAGGAGACTCGTTCGCATCACGTGGATTGCCCGGTCGCGGTCGCCGATGTGCATGAATTCAGAGATACCCGAGAATCGCCGCCAGCGTGCGATGGTGCGTCCGGAACTCTGTTCGCTCTCGTCGAGATAGCGCGGCCCAGACTCGAATCCAGCCTGCTCGGACAGGCGGTGTATCTCTTCGTGTGTCTCTGCCGTGTCATCGTCGATTCCCCACCACGTCTCCCGGTCGAGGACGCCACCGCCGAGAAAGAGGACGCTGTCGACGTCCGGACAGACAAGCACTCCGCCGAGTTCGACGTCGTCTCCTGTGTTGGCAATCACCGTCGTCTCTGCGGGTGAGAACACGTCGTCCGCACCCGACAGGAGCTTCGGTGTCCCAGTCCCACCAGAGAGAAACGTAACCATAACCGGGCTATGCCTGCCACCATCATAAGTAACATCGTTCCAAACAGTCGGATACTGGTGGACCTGGTCGTGACTGATTTTCCTGCGTCAGTACGTCATTTATATATGAAGGCAGCCAACCGTCAGGTATGATAACCATCAAAGACAGCGTCCACGACCATATCGAGGTCGACGGTGTGGCCGAGCGGTTGCTGGATACGCCGACAGTTCAGCGTCTCCGGCGCATCAACCAGCTTGGAACCGTCCGACTGGTGTATCCTTCAGCCAACCACACACGCTTCGAGCACAGCCTTGGTGTGTTTCACCTCGCAAACCGTGCACTCGACCACCTCAACATCAAAGGCTTACAGGCAGAGCGCGTGCGTGCCGCCGCCCTCTTGCACGACGTGGGCCACAGCCCGTACAGTCACAACATCGAGTCCGTCATCTACCGGGAGACGGGCACCTATCACGACGACGTTCACGACCTCATCGGGTCAGGTCCCGTTGCAACCGTGCTCTCAGAGGAGGGTCTCAACCCCGACCACATCGCCGACCTGATTGCCGGGAAAGGCGAACTGGGACAGCTCGTCTCGGGTGAACTCGACGTCGACCGGATGGACTATCTCGTTCGAGATGCCCACCATACGGGCGTTCCGTACGGGACAATCGACCACGAGCGACTGTCACGGGAACTGCGGTTCGTCGACGGCGAACTCGTCCTCGACGAGGGGAACGTCCAGACTGCAGAGAGCCTGCTGCTGGCACGGGCGCTCATGAATCCGACCGTGTACAAACACCACGTTGCACGCATCGCCAAGGCGATGCTCCGTCGAGCAACCGAACACGCGCTCGAAGCGGGAGCGACCGACGCCGAGACGCTCCGTCGAATGGACGACCACGACTTCCGTTCCCTGCTTCGAGGATGTGAGGCAAGCGCACTGTTCTCACGACGACTCGACGAACGGCGTCTCTACAAACGCGCAGTGTGGGCCGAACTCGATGCAGTTCCTGAGGACGTTCTCGACGCCGAATACGGGACACTCCGTGAGTTCGAGCGCCAGATTGCCGACGCCGCGAACGTCGAACGGGACGCCGTGATACTCGATGTACCTTCGAAACCGTCGATGAAGGAGTCGACCTCACGGGTGCTCGTCAACGGTGACATTCGTCGACTCGACGAGCAGTCGACGCTTGTCAGTGCGCTGCAGACAGCACAACTCGACCACTGGCGACTCGGCGTGTACGCACCATCAGCCGAAAGTGAACGGGTCGGTGAGGCCGCCGTTCGAATCCTCGGTCTGGACCTCGACGGAACGCATGTTCGGGACGCTGGACCCGGTATCAACGCCACACTCGGAGAGTTCGTCAACGGGTCGTAGATATGCAGGTCTTCTATCGCTCTTCGGAGACGTCTATCGGCTTTCCGTCTTCTGTTGGTGGCGCAACGTAGTTGATAACCTCCTCCACAGATGGCTCGGTCACTCGCACCCGAACGGAGATCGCTCCGAGTTCGCCGGGTTCGTCGACCACGAAGTTGACGACGCCTTCGAACGCGGCCTGTTTACTCAGCGTGAATGAAAACGAATCACCACGTCTGGTGTCGAAGAAGACACTCCGTGCGGTGTCGAGAATCGTCTGCCTGTGGAGTTGCTCCGAGAACTGTTCGAGGTCGTGGACCGTTGCCGTCAACTCGCCGTGTCGGAGTTCAGGTCTGGCACCCGGGAAGATCGCCGTGATGGCATCCCTAACTCTGTCCGTGACTTCCGTGTCGTACACCGGCGCGGTGATTTCGACGTCGATGCTGTGTATCATCCTATCTCCTCCGTGAACAGTTCCTCGATACGGTCGTGGAACGTTTCGAGGTCCTCGGTGTTGTCGACGGAGACGTCGGCCTGTTCAATCGCCTCGTCCATTCCGAACGCACGTTCACGCTCGTCTCGTTCTTCGAGGGACTCCCCGCCGTCATCGACACCAGCATCGCGGCCACGGAGTTCGAGACGCGCAGCACGCAGCTCTCGCGGTGCCTCGATGCTCACGAGCACGAACTCCTCGCCGAAGGCTTCCTCGAACGCCTCGACCTCGACGTGCGAACGAATGCCGTCGACGAGCACGGTCTCAGCGTCTTCGAGTTCGTCTTCGAGTATGGGAAGCGAACGCTCTGCAACGGCCGCAGGACCGTTTTCCTCGCGGAGTGCTTTCGCAATCTCGCCGTGGTGCGTTGTGGGATTCAGTCCGCGGTCACGGCACTCCTGACGGATGACGTCGCCCATCGTCACGACGGGGATGTCGAGCGCTCGCGCGACTGCCGCCGCCTCGCTCTTACCGCTGCCAGGCAAGCCAACCGTCCCGATAACTGTCATCGCTCGAACGTTGGCCGACCCGCCAGATAAACACTGCGAAGCACTCTGTGACCCGGGACGAATCAGTAGATTCACCACCTGCCCACCTGATCACCCGGTATGGCACGACTCACCGAGTACACTATCGGAGACGCCTACTGTAACTCGATTGCCTGGGAGACGCTCGAATCGCTCGTCGACGTCGAGAACAGGATGGCTGGGCACGAGGGTGAACAGGAGGGTGCAGAGATACTCGCCGAGACGTTCGAGGAGATTGGTCTCCGGGAGGTAGCAATCGAGGAGTTCGAGATTCCTGGCTGGTGGCGCGGAGACGCCGCGCTCTCGCTTCCCGACCGCGGACAAACGTACGACCGTTCACACCAGGTCATCGCGCTGCCGGGGACACCGCCCGGCGAGGAGACGACCGAACTGGTCGACGTCGGGTACGGCACGCCCGCGGAGTTCGAGGAAGCGGACATCGACGGCACCATCGCGATGGCGTCGAGCGAGACGCCCGAGGACTACGACGGCTGGATTCACCGCAAGGAGAAGTACGACGCAGCAGTCGAGGGTGGGGCAGTCGGGTTCGTATTCCGGAACCACGTCGAGGGCTGTCTGCCCCCGACTGGCGGTATCTACGGCGACACCACTCCTGGACCGATTCCGGCTGTGGGTGTCTCCCGCGAACTCGGCGAACGGCTGGTCCGCCACTGTGAGGCAGAGACAGTCGAAGCAACCCTCACTGTCGACTGCGAAGTCGGTGACGCCACCTCCCAGAACGTCTCCGGTGTGATTGGTCCCGACACCGACGAACGGATTCTGGTCACTGCACACCACGACGCCCACGACATCGCCGAGGGTGCAGAAGACAACGGGGCTGGCTCCGCCCTCGTCTGTGAGGTGGGCCGACTCCTCGGGCACATCGAAGACGACCTCGAATGTACTGTCGAGTGTGTGACCTTCGGTGCAGAGGAGATCGGACTCTACGGGTCGAAGCACATGGCTGAAACGCGCACCCTCGACGACATCAGGGCTGTTGTCAACCTCGATGCAATCGGTGGGTCCCGAACCCTCGGCGTCGGAACCCACGGCTTCGAGGAACTGACCGACGCCTTCGAGCACGTCAGCGAGCGGCTCGACACCCCCCTCGAAATCGACGAGGACATCAAACCACACAGCGACCACTGGCCGTTCGTCCGCGAGGGCGTTCCCGGTATCATGGCGTACTCAGTCTCCGAGGAGTCCGGCCGTGGCTGGGGACACACCCACGCAGACACGCTCGACAAACTCGACAGACGAGACCTCCGTGAACTCGCGGTGCTCGCCGCGGATGGGGTGGCAGAACTCGCCAGCAGCGACCGGAACCCACAGCGAGTGGACGCCGAAACGATAGCCGAACGAAAGGACGAGTAGACGACTGGCGGAGTGACTCCGACCGACAGTTACTGCCGACCGACAGTTACTGCCGACCGACAGTTACTGCCGACCGACAGCTATTCCCGACCGACAGCTATTCCCGACCGACAGCTATTCCCGACCGACAGCTATTCCCGACCGACAGCTACCGCCTCTCGACACTCCTTGCGTGTGCTTCGAGTCCCTCGACTCGTGCGAGGGTCGTGACAGTCTCTTCGAGGGCTCCCAGTGACTCTTTCGAGAGACGCTGAACGGTCGAAGCGTGCATGAACGTCTCGACTGAGAGGCCTCCCACGCGTTTCGCTTCACCACCGGTGGGGAGAACGTGATTCGGGCCACTCGCGTAATCACCGGCCGCAACTGGGCTGTACGGGCCGAGAAAGACCGCACCTGCGTTGTCGATTCGAGACAGGAGCGCCTCGTCGTTCTCGGCGACTATCGAGAGGTGTTCGGCCGCGTACTCATCGGCGAACAGTGCTGCCTCGCTCATCGACCGTGCGAGGAAGACGCCGCTCGCGTCGTTTTCGAACGCGCTTCGGATAATCTCCTCCCGGGGCATCTCGGTCGCCTGTTCGTCGATTTCGGCGGCGATCGCTTCGGCCGTGGCTTCGTCGGCTGTGACTGCAGCGGCGACGGCGTCGGTGTCGTGTTCCGCCTGTGCCACGAGGTCGGCTGCGACGAGTTCGGGGGCCGCTGTGCTGTCTGCCACGACGAGCAACTCGCTTGGTCCTGCGAGGAAGTCGATGTTGACGTTACCTTGCACTTCGGCTTTGGCCGCCGTCACCCACTTGTTGCCAGGCCCGACCACGACGTCACAGGCGTGGACAGTCTCAGTTCCGTAGGCGAGCGCCGCAATCGCCTGTGCACCCCCGACCTGATAGACGGCATCCGCACCAGCCACGTGGATAGCGGCCAGCGTCGCACTCGATATCTGTTCCGCTGGCGGTGTCGCGACCGTGACGTGTTCTACGCCAGCGACTTTCGCCGGGATGATTCCCATCAGCGCGCTCGATGGGTAGGCGGCGGTCCCGCCCGGTGCGTACACACCCGCCGAAGAAAGCGGTCGAAAGCGTCTCCCGAGCTCGCGGCCGTCGAACTCCTCGTACCAGTCACCCGGCCGCTGTCGCTCGTGAAAGGCCCGGATGTTCTCGGCCGCCGTCTCGATAGCGTCGAGAACCCCGCTGTCGACGGCGTCGACAGCCCGCTCAGCTTGTCCCGTGATGTCGATACTTCCGACGGTGACGCCGTCGAACTCCTTCGAGAACTGTCGGAGTGCGACGTCGCCCTCCTCACGGACACGGTCGATAATCTCGCGGACGTCACTCCTGACCGCGTCTACTCCACTGTCACGTTCGAAGATTGCCTGTCGCTGTGTGGGGGTGAGATCTGCGACTGGGTCGACGTTCATATCTTCCGTAGCGAGGGGAGTTACTTATACTGCCGGAGAAACATTCTGTCGGATTTTGGTCGTCAACATCTGAGTGAACTACCCCTGCCTACTCACTCACCGCTCTCGCGGTTCGTTCCTTGAGGCAGGGGCTTCCTGTTTCAACGACGCGCTTTGCAGACACAACCGCAGTGTCCACAGGGAGCGCAGTCTCCACAGGCGTGCCTTCGGAGTGACCCACTCCTAGTTCTGAAAGACCGCGAGAAAGAATGTTCCACGCTGCGTTTGCGTCTCTATCCGCTTCGAAGCCACAGGCCGGACAAGAGTGTTCACGCACCCACAGCGGCTTGTCTGTTTTGACTCCACACGACGCACATTCCTTGGTCGTGTCTTCTGGGTCAACCTCCACGAAATGTGTACCTTCGCGCTTGCATTTGTATTCGAGTAGGTCGGTGAAGGTGTTCCACGCCGACGATGCCGTGTTGCGGCTGTTGCCTGGCGATTCCAGCATCCCTTTCACGTCCAGGTCTTCGACGGCCACCAGGTCATACTCCCGAGCATAGTAGTTCGACAGTTTGTGCAGGAAATCACGCCGCTTGCGCTTGATGTCGAGATGGCACTCCGCAACACGCCGACGTTGCTTCTCCCAGTTATTCGACCTATGCTCTTTGCGCGAGAGTTTCCGTTGCTCCCGTTCGAGTCTGTCACGTTCGTCCGTGAGGTCGAGTGACTCGACCGCTGTGCCGTCTGTATCGTGGGCATACTTCAGAATCCCCACGTCGATGCCAACCATGTCGTCGGCGTCGATACCCTCTAGCGACGGTTTGGCAGGTTCCTCTTTATCGTCGACGGCGAAGGAGGCATACCACTCCCCGGTCGGTTCTTTCTTGAGCGTGACTTCTTTGATTGTTTCATCGTCGGGGATTTGTCGGTGGCACTCAATCGGGATATCCGCGAGTTTCGACAATGAGAGGACAGTCTGACCGTTCTTCTTGTCGAACTCGAAGCCAGACTGGACGTAGGTGAAACTGCGGAAGTCCTTGGGTGTCTTCCAGTTGAGACTGCCGACGTCGTAGCCCCTCTCTTTCAGTTCAGACAGGGCTTTGATGCTGTCCTCGATCCGCATGACAGCGGCCTGTGCAACCGTTGAGTACAGGTCGTTCAACTCGTCCCACCAGTCTTTGAGGTCGGTGAGTTGGTCGCGGACCTGTCGCACTCGGTGGGTGAGTGTTCCATCGGACTCTGGAATCTCGTTAAACTCACCGAGCGCGTGGTTGTAGAGTTGCCTACAGGTGTCCCGGTGATAGTCCAACAGCTCACGCTGTTCGGTGGTTGGCTTGAGTCGGAACCTGTAGGCGTAGTGCATCGGTTACTCGGTTGGGTCTGATGTTCGGACGATTTTCACGTCTGCGCCACGCCAGTCTTTGGGAACGAGGACGTGTGCGCCGTTACCGGTGGGTTTCACCTCGCCTTCGATGACTTCGTGGCCTTCAATTTTGTGTCTATCCATCACCTATGTTTAAACTTTGTATCAACATAAACGTATCGGTTCGTGGGCCTGTGGGCCAGCAACGGGAAGGTGCAAACGAGACAAAGACGGCGCTGTATCCCCTCCCTACTGTGCTACTCGGTCGCTCCGCTCTCTGCGTTGCTCCTTGAGGAAGGGGGCTTAGCGCCTGCAATCAGCTAAAACGACGGCAGTCACAGATGTTCCGAAGAATTGGAAGACTCTAGCTGGCGGACCGTCAGGACGGGAATTGGCGAGTGGCGGACGACAGCCTCGGCGACACTCCCGAGCAAGAAGGCGTGTTCACCGTGGCGACCGCGAGTCCCCATAGCGATAACGTCGGCATCGACATCCTCGGCGTAGCGGATAATCTCAGTCGCCGGGTCGCCTTGCTCGACGGCAGTCACGAGCTCTGTGTTTCCAGTGGCTTCTCCCTCGACGAACGCCAGCGCGTCGTCACCAAACTCGCGGATGGCCTCATCAAGTTCCGCTCGTACGGCTTCAGGAGAGGATTCAATCTCGGTCGTGTCGACGACGTACAGGGCGTGAACTGTCGCGTTGAAACGCTCCGCGATGTCGAGTGCCGTCCGGATGCCCCGGTGGGCGCTCTCGGAGCCGTCCGTCGCGATAACCACCGTCTCGAACATACCTCGCGCTTCGAGGCAGAGGATAAAAAAGCGCGTGATTCTATACCGGTCAACGGAATCTGTGATAGATTCTCGACCCGTCCGTACCGTGTGGGAACTATCAATCGTTCCGTCGACCGGTATATCGGCGGTTTTTTGCCGTCGCCACCCGGAGTCCGAACCAATGACTCTCGACATCGACCTCGTGCTGGTGGCAGTCGATGGAAGCGACGTATCCAGTCGGGCAACGGCGTGTGCGGTTGCACTCGCCGAACGATACGAGGCTGACGTCCACCTGTTACACTTCGTCGACAACCGCGTGATGCAGGGCATCGATGCGGGCGACCTCTCGCCCGAGACCATCGCACAGGAACAGCAGACGCTCACGGCCGCCACCCAGAAAGAGCTTCCAGACGATGGGAGTGTCGAGTTCACCATCTCCGGCGCGGCAGGCTTTTCGACGACGAAACTCGGACAGACGCCGGGATTCGTCATTCTCGACGTTGCGGACGAACTCGGTGCTGACTTCCTCGTGGTTCCCCGCGAGACACCGACTGGAGACCCCGATGAAGTCGTCGGCAAGGCCGCACTGCAGGTACTCGAGTACGCCAGTCAACCGGTGCTGTCGGTCTGATACCGATTCTTGTCTCAGAGTGCCTTACGCATCACTGTTCGCGGCCCGTCTTCTTCTTCCATCACGAGTTCGAATCCCGCACTCTCGTAGAGTGTGAGCGGTCCCTGGCAGTGTTCGGCA
>LFFM01003026.1_pt1 | contig 10774 bp, 10 predicted proteins | sample 643131 | NCBI WGS metagenome assembly LFFM01 (sample SAMN03777445, study PRJNA286221) | soda lake metagenome | biome: soda lake; feature: Kulunda steppe; material: water; isolation source: sample Tc-Br brine of Tanatar trona crystallizer | place: Russia: Kulunda steppe | collected 2011-07
GATCCCGACACGCTGCTGCATCCCTCCGGAAAGCTCTCCTGGATATGAGTTTTCCTCACCCGCAAGACCGACGCGCTCCAGATGGTCGGCGATCCGTCGCTCTCGCTCGGTTTTGTCGTGGCCTTGGGCTCTGAGTGTAATGTCGATGTTTTTGGCGACGGTCGACCATTCGAGTAGTCGCGGTTCCTGAAAAACGTATGAACAGGAGAGTTCGTCTTGTCGTTTCGGCTGGTTGTCCTGTTTGATAACTCCGCTGTCGATCTCCAAGATCCCGGCGATTATGTTCATCACCGTCGATTTACCACAGCCGGAGGGGCCCATTAGGCTAGTAAATGATCCTTCCTCTACAACGAAGGAGAGATCCTCTAGTACCTGTAGTCTGTCGCCGTCGCCGTCGGTGAACGCTTTCGATATGCTGTCTAGTTCTAGTTTTGTCATTGTTGTTTTCTTTTACTTGTGTTGATTTATTCTGTCACCGGGTGACCTCAAGCCCGTTCTCGTCGCGCCAATCGAACACCCGATCCTCGTACCGTTTCAGCAGTCGTTCGAGGACGACAATCACCACCACTACGGGAATTGCCCACGCAAGCAACAGATCGTTTCTCTGGGCTTGAAACATCGCGTTTATTACGTACCCAAGCCCGCTTCCGGCACCGAATACCTCGATGATCAACATGACACGCCAGCCGATTGCGAACACCATTCGACTGGTCGAAAAGAGGTATGGAAGCAGATGAGGGATCAGTACGTGCCGCCAGACTGCTACCGTGCTTAATCCGAAGACTCCCGCCATTTCCATTAGGTCAGCGTCGACGTCCTGTGTTCCTTTCCATGTATTCACGATTACGTAAGGCAGTAGTGTGAGCATGCCAGCCAACACCGGGACCAAGTACGGAGAGAGACCGAACCAGATCACACCGAGAAACGCCCACATGATGGCCGGGATTGCGAGGAAAATAAGTAAATAAAATAGCAGAAAGTCCTCGAACGACGTATACAATCCCATTGCGATCCCGAACGGAACGCCGATGAGCATTGCAAACACCACACTCAGAATGATTCGAGCGATAGTGATCGGTACGCTACCGGTAAAGGTATACATCCCAGAGCCATCGAACACCTCCATGAGTGCGGCACCGAGTTCCAAAATATTCGGGAACTGATGAGACGCATAGAACAGCGAGATAGCCTGCCAGACCACAAGGATGACGGTCACAAGCAGGATGGTGTTGACTGGAATCCGCGTTTGGTCTAGATTCGATGGTAGAAATCTCCCAATTGTCCCCTGCTGGGACCAATATTTTCTACCTTTCATTACCACACCACCTACGCACCATATTGCGTGACAAGTCTGTATTCTTCCAACACTTGTTTGTTTCCACGACCACAAGGTACTCGCCTGCTGTCTTATATTCTTCGGATAGGACGAATATGCCCATATTTTTGAATATAACTATTCGTTTGTCCATGCAAACATTCAACTTCGACATAGCGCTGTAGCGTTTTTGGACTCAGTATCTATTTCCTTTACAAATCATAACGAGACGAAATTTCGACAAGTACCATCGGTAAAATTGATAGGTTCTACGGTGGTCGACGACAGCCGGTCTAGGACCGAACACAGTGCTATGTCGAATATAATTATAAAAATAAGTGGTGTATTCATCGATAGTACAAAGATTTTTAATCTATACTGTGAAACTCTTGGTGAGATGCAGCAACCCAACGACCGGAATGTCTGTTCTGCACTGATGGTGTATATGAAATGAGACATGGTACAAATCCAATCGGTGGTGAGCCGAGATGAGTGGCCTGAACGTTCACGTGATCCCGACAGGCGCTCCGGACGATATGAGTGGTCTCGAAACACTGCTTGAGACCGAACAGTTCAGCGTTGACCAGCTCATTTGTCTGCTCGGCAAGACAGAGGGCAACGGCTGTGTGAACGACTTCTCCCGGGGATTGGCGACGATGGCCGCCGAGCGGACACTCGGAGCATACACACCAACTGCGCCCGGAAAAATAAACGACGATGTCATGCTCATTATGTCCGGTGGCACTGAAGGCGTGATGACACCCCATCTGACTGTGTTTAGCCACCTCCCGACGACCACGCCGACGAATACAGAGCCGAGACTTGTCGGTGGGACGACACGGACCAAGGCCTTCGACCCCGCCGATATTGGCCGTGTGCCCCAAATCAACGCGACCGCAGCGGCTGTTAGGACCGCGATGGAACGGGCAGGCATTTGTCGCCCCGAAGCGGTTGAATTCGTTCAGATAAAATGTCCACTGTTGACTGCAAACGATATCGAGCAGGCACGAGCAGACGGCAATACCGTTGTAACTGACGATACGTACAAATCTATGGCCTACTCGCGGGCAGCCTCGGCACTCGGGGTTGCCGTTGCGACCGGCGAAATCTCAGACGATGCGGTCACCGATGACGTAATCTGTAAAGATGCATCAGTTTATTCAAGCGTCGCGTCAACGTCAGCCGGTGTCGAACTTGATCACTCGGAAGTGCTGGTGCTCGGAAACAGCTCTGAATCCAACAGTGATCTGGTGATCGGGAGCGCGGTTATGGAAGACAGCCTTGATACGGGAGCGGTCGAACGGGCGATCGAGACGGTCGGCCTCTCACCGACGGACCCCGATCTCAGTTCGAAAATCCGAAACGTCTTGGTAAAGGCTCAGGCCAGCAGTAACGGGATGATCCGTGGTCGTCGGCACGTAATTCACGACGATTCGGACATCCAGCCGACTCGTCATGCTCGGTCGGTTGTCAACGCCGTTGTCGGAGCGATCACTGGTGATCCACTTTCGTACGTATCAGGGGGAGCTGAACACCAAGGACCGGATGGAGGCGGACCGATCGCAGTTATTGCCCAGGCTGACTAGCACGACAAATGCACATCTATGGTACCGAATCGAGCGAGAAAGACCGTTCCGACCGGGTCGGTTACCGGGAGTTTTGATGGATATGTGGGAACACAACCAACGTCGTCGTGAGCATTCCAGCGAGTGACGCTGCCCCCGAGGTATGACCGATGTTGAGTACCGCATCCGCCGCCTTTTTTACTTCATCGAAACTTGATTCCGGATCGACAATTACGTCGAGACAGTCCCTGATTGGTTCGGCGGCTCGACCGTTGGCAGCCTGTGTAAGGAGCGCAATACTCATTGCCGTCGACCGATTTTCTGCGTCGGCGAGTAGCCGATCGGTAAACTGGTCGACACCAATCTGCAGCCAGTTATCAGAACACCCCTGGAGGGTCACCAGGAGGCCTGCAAGAACATCGTCGCCTGCAGGTGTCGCTCCAGGACCATAGCCGAGATACGACTGCGGTGTTGACAGGTCGTACACATCTGTGGTACGTTGTGTCTGTGAATTACTTGTTTCTAAGAGCTTAACGGCCAGGTGGTGATTCGACCCTGTTACCGCAGTTACGACTGCTGCCACGAAGTTGACAAACGAGGACGGAGCCGAGGCGTATGAGGGCTGATTGGGATTCGGCCAGCACTGTTGTAGCGCGGCGAGATGTCCGATACCGTCGGTAATTCCCCGATCGGTGAGCCATGCGAGTAATCGAGCATGGGTTCGAAGCAGATCCGAACCAACAGAGAACCGTCGACACGAATACTGAGGTAGATTGGTACGGTAGGCAGGTGTTCGAAACACATCGGGCTGTAACTCTACGACCAGTGTCGTTCCGATCTGGAGGTCGATTGCGCCCGTTTTGTTGATCTTGAGCCGGCACGTTGAACCTTGCTGACAGTGGGTTCGGAACGAAAATCCGAGTGGTGTTTCGAGATGGGTGAGTAACGGACCTACCCGGAGCGTCTCTATGCCAACTGCGACGACTGATGACTGAGACCAGCTACCGGTTGTTGGGAGCGAGAGATACACTGTCCGATCGAAAACCGCAATCGCCGTCGCCGTCATCTCAGTTGAGCCAGTGAGTTCAGACTCAGCGCAGATCTGCTGCCACAGTTCGGCTGCTGTCTCGCCGGCCCCAGTCGCCGATAGCCGGACGTATCCCTTATGCATCGTTATTCGGGTCGGGAGTCGGTCGGTTGCGGAGCGGCTGGCGGGCAGAACGTTGTCCCGGTTGTCCCCGCGAGTCCGGCTCGACAACGGTTGAGACTCGTTATCGTTGCCTCTGTCCCGACGCCCGATTCAAGAAACCGACACACAGCTTCGACTTTTTCGTACATACTGCCACGGTGGAAGTGGCCATCTGCCTGATACTTCCGTGCGGTTTCATAGTCGACTACTTCAATTGTGGTTTCTTTTGGCGTCGCATAGTTGAGCGCTACATAGGGAACATCAGTCAGGATCACTAGCCGATCGGCACCAAGCTGTGTCGCCAACTGTGAGGCGGCGAGGTCCTTGTCGACGACCCCGTTGATGTACTGATAGCCCGCTGAATCCGAGGCGACAGGAAGCCCGCCACCACCGAGAGTGATCGGTATATCGCCGGTCTCTACGATTCGCTCGATCGATCCTGCCTGTGGGACAGCCACCGGTTCCGGCGATGGGACAACACGACGCCAGCCACGCCCGGCATCTTTGACATAGGTTTCATCGTCCCGTCGTCGGCGCTCGACAGTTTCACATTCGGTATAGAAAGGTCCGACTGGCTTGGTCGGTTCTGTTGCTGACTCCTCATCGACGATGATTGAGGTGAGTATCGGGATCGCATGGGCTTCGAGTTCACAGTCTGCAAGCTGTTCTTCGAGCGCAAGCAGGAGCACTGCACCAATAAATCCCTGACTCTCCGCACCCAATGCGAACAGCGGAAGCCGTGATGTATCGTCGCTTGCCGTCTCGTTTCGCAGGAGTCCGTGGCCGACCTGTGGACCATTACCGTGGGTGATCACGACTTCGGTCCCCTCGGCGACCACGTCAACGATCTGATCAGCGATGCGTCGAGCATTATCCAATTGCTGGTCGAAGGTTTGCGCGTCGGAGGCAGTTAGCAGGGCATTGCCACCGATTGCCAGTACGATACGTTCAGACATCCTTTTGGTCCTCTCTCAAGTGATGACCGGTCTGTAGAACCGCCGACCACGACCCGCTCATAGCGTTAATATTCATATTTTGTTCCAATGTGGATCGAGATCCACAGATACCAAGCAATTTACTTACAATCACTTAATCACTTTGGTAGTGAACATACGTTTAGAATAGAAGTGTAAACTAACATAATACAAATAGAAATACGTTTTTTAGTCTCTACTCGTCACTCTCCACGTCGTTGGATCTATCGAATGAGATTCGGCGGAGTGTTCGGGGTAGGTAGTAAAGACCATATATGTTGTCCGCTCTTTGAGGTATTCCACGAGCTCGTGGAGATTTGCCTCCGAGAGCCCCCCAACCCGATCGACGAGGATGAATGGAGCAGTATCTGCGACATCGAAAGCACGGTAGCCAGCCATCGCGGCGACGAATCCAAGCAGTTCGATTTCACCCTCACTCAGCGCATCAAGAGCCGCTTGACGTCCTTCACGGGCAACTATCAGTTCGAAGTTGTCGGTGAGCCGTGCCGTCTCGAAGCCGGTTTCGAACCGGTCGACAATAGTCTGGACGGCCTCATCGAACGCCTGGCGTGTCTCACGTTTAATACTCGCTTTCCGATCACGTAGCCGGGCGAGTTCGTCAGCAATCTCTCTGCGTTGAGCTTTAAGTCCGTCAAGTCGCTCCGCACGCTTTCGAAGGTTCTTGCAGTCGTCAGTCTCGCTTTCGAGTTCTGCTTCGCGGTATTTGATTTTGCTTTCGATGTCAGTGAGTCTATCAATTGACTCGTCTACCTGTTTGGAGAGTGTATTGATACGACCGGTAAGTTCCTTTAGTCGCTCACGGGCCGTCTCAATGCTCCGACGGTCAACTGCGAGTTTCTCTACGAGCTGCTCGATATCAGCTTCGAGATGCTGTTGCTGCCGACGGTGTTGAGTCGCTTTCTCACGTGTTGCTTCCAGTTTCTCGACTCGTTCTCGGCAGCGTGCAGTTTTGGACTTCACCGTAGACAGTTTTTCGTGTAGTGTTTCCAGTTGCGACTCGATGTCGTTGGTCAACGTTTCGTTGCCACAGCACCAACAGACCGCACGGTCGCCATCCAACTCGTGTCTGATCTCAGTGACGAGTTTGAGACGGTTTTCCTGTAGCACCAGTTCGTTCGCCGAGTAGAGTGATTCGACGACTTTCGTATCCTTTTTCAAGCTACGAAGCTGGGTCTGTGCCTCCTGAAGTTCAGCTTCTACATCTTCGACGGTGATCTCGTCAAGATTCGCCAGTTCCGCACGCTTCGATGAGAGGCTTTCTTCTGTCCGTTTGATGCTCTCTGCAAATCGTGTGATTTTTTGTTCGATTCTGTCGCGCTCGGCTTCGACCTTCGTTAGCTCGTCGCGTGTCGACTCCGCATCTGACTTGTCGCCCGACGAGAGTGACCGCCGCTTTTGACGAAGTGATTGGAGTTTCGCCTCCAGTTCACCGACTTTCGACTCCGCGGTTGAGAGCTGCCGTTTGGCCTGTTGTGCCTGTTCGATTTCGGCGTCGACCTGCTCTCGTTCGCGCTTGTGGGCGCGGATTTGTTGGTCGATATTTTCGAAATCCAGCGGGCGCAATAGTAACGATTCGAGATTTGTTCCGTTCCTGACGGCCTGACGAAGTTCGTTTGTCTCACCCAGACAAGCAAACAGTCGTGTCCGGACGCGGTCGTACTCGGTCGGCAGTATCGGCTCGCCTTGTGACTGAACGGTCCCGTTTGTCCGCGTCAGTTCAACGACACCGTCCTTATGAGGTCCCCGATACGCCACTGAACCGCTGTCGGCTCTTTCCATCAGCGTCTTCGAGACACCAAGTGAACTCTCGATGGCGGCGATGAAACTTGATTTCCCCTGCCAGTTGGATGCCGTGACCGCGTTAAGTCCTGGTTCGATCTGTGCCTTAGCTTCCAGAATACCACCTATATTTGTAATGTCGAACTTCCACGTCATCGTGGTACCTCCGCAGAGAGCTGGCTATGTTGCTGACAGACGTAGCCTTGATCGAGAGCTACGTCGAGTGGAACGATTGTTTTGCACTCCTGACATCGGAGCTGGACATCGACTTCGACCGCTGCGGCGTCGACCCCGGCCAACTTGCCTTTTGTTTCAAGCGAAGAAAGTGTCTTGCCGACTTTCTCAGCGGCGATATTACATGTCTTGGCGAGGGAATCGTATTCCCATCCCGACTCGTTGATCGACTGTGGTTTCGATTTGTCAAGACACTTAGTCAGATGACGCCGCATTGTCCCCCACGATACCATATCGGAACGCAGTTGGTCGACATCGATCCCATCGGCTGCGATATCTGCGCTGATCTCTTGGCATACTAACCCGTCGTCACCAGTTAGCCCATCGAAATCCGATTGGATCCGGTTGCCAAGTGTTTCGCGGCCACAGCGATCGTACTCGGTCCAAAGCAGGTATTTGTTGAACCATTCAGTTAACGGTCGATAGCCACGTTCGGTGTGATCGTCAGTCCCTTTCCATCGTGCAACCAATGCCTCGTCGAACGACTCATGATCCGGAGCAATCAGTTCGTATCGTCGTATAGCTGAACAAACTTTGCATATTCGGTCGCCCATTACTGCTAAAGTTGTGTTACATTAGCCTAATTGTATCGATACCACATACACTTACTCAGTGTGATTGATAGTTCGGCTGGGATCAGCGCGTCCGACGTTACCTATAAAACACTGAGTCCGTTCCAGCATGGTAGCTGATCTACACATTGGTCTACACAGTTTGTAACACACTTAGTCTATTACAGAGACGACAGCATGTTCTTTCTGTTTTTATGCAAACACTCTCTGTTTACTATTTGGAAATAAAAAGTAGTGTGGACAACTGGGATACGGATGGTGCTTACAGCTCCCGATGCAATTATATAACCGCTTACGTATCTCTATCCATGTCAGTCGACGCCACGGAAGTGATCGATATCAGCGAAGGGTTGCTGAAGCAGCATCCTACCGTGTTTACGGACGATTTTAAACAGAACAAAGCCGCCGTCGAACGATTGACCGACATCCGAACCCACCATACACTGAACCGGATTACCGGCCACATAACCAGACAGCAGACGGCTTACGGGGAAACCGATGCCGACAGTTAGAATCAAAAAGTGGACAAAGAAGAAGCTCGAAGTGGTTAGAAATGAGGAGTCGCACTCCTCGTTCGACTCCGTCATCAAGGCTCTCCTTCGGGATCATGAGTATGCCAAGCTCGCATCCCAGCCGATCAAGACCGATAGAGTCGTTGACGAGCCAGTCGACCAGAAGGATGACAAACCCTTCCCACACCTGACCGTCCTTGCCGAGCTAACGCATGCCAACGAGGGGATCCTGTTTCTCTGGTGTCCCAACTGCTGCAATGAGGTCGCTCACGTCGTCACAGACAACCCCGTTTCTCTCCAGGTCTTCGAGACCAAATGCCAGCAGTGTCTCTCACAGCTCGACCATCACGGACTGGTTGTCGCCGAAATCGATCATCCGGTCGAAGAACAGCTCGTTGAGAGCACACTCAAAGGACACCTACGAGCCTGCGTTATCGACTATTGGGACCGAATGCTCGAACGGATTGGTGACGAGAACACGGAGGTCGAAAACAGGGATGCGTTGATCTGGCAAATTGTTCAATACAGCGACCAGTACGACTGGGACTGGCCAACTGACGTTCCGGTGGTTGGACTCAAACCAGGCAAGGAATATGTGAACAACGAAACCGACGAATTCGTCGCTGTGATCGAACCATCCTCCGATCGGCGTAACGATATCAATGATCTTCACATTGAGCGATGGCCAACGGGAAAGTCTCGAACCGAAGCGACGACTGACGTTCTTGAACGCAGTGAGATCGTCAAACTGCTTACCGATCGGAAAGTGTATCCCAACTAATATTCCCGATATAGCTGTCTGAATTTACTCGGAAACGGTTACTGCACGAAGCTCCCGGGCGACGGCCGCAACTGTCTGGTCGGCGAACGCGTCTCCGATGACGGTGACACCGAACCTCGGTCCTGTTTCGAATGATCCAACAGGGACCGTGACCGCCGATAGATCAAGGAGATTTAGAAAGTTGTTGTAGTAACCAAGGTTCGAATTCAGTTCGACTGGCTGTTCACGTACTTCTTCGATGGTATAGACCGTCGGGACCGTCGGAACAACCAGCACGTCGAGCGTCGACATAACGCGGTCTGTTTTAGTTCTCAGCTCCTCAAGTTTGTAGAACGCCTCGAAGGTATCGCGCGCTGAGTACGTCTTACCCTCCTGGATGATCTCTTCGACGACGGGATGAGAGACACCAGGGTTCGCATCCATGAAATCGCCAACCGCGGCGAACCGCTCGGCTACCCACGGACCTCCATACAGTAGCTCAGCGGCGGCCGAAAACGGTTCGAAGTCGACAGTCACAACATCGCCGACGCTGCTGAACCGCTTGACTGAGCTACTGAATATATTCTCAGCCTCCTCGTCACCGAAAAATTCCCTGTCGGACGAGGCTGCGACACCGATCGTGGGACTGTCGACTGAGATTGACTCGAGAGTGCTGTCTTCATGCTGGCGGGAATAGGGATCCTCGGCATCAAACCCGGCCGCAATGCGTGTGACACGGAGACAGTCAGCGACAGACGGTGCGAAGACAGCAACACAGTCCAAACTTGCACAGGCGGGGACGACACCGTTGGTGCTGAGTATTCCACGGGTCGGTTTCAGTCCAACAACTCCGTTCAGTGCCGGTGGCACCCGCCCAGATCCTGCCGTGTCCGTTCCCAGTGCGAAAGCAACGTCGCCACAGGCGACAGCGACAGCAGATCCGGAACTCGACCCACCTGAAATGTAGTCGTTGTTATGTACGTTCCGACAGGCACCGTAGGGGCTTCGTGTGCCCACCAAGCCCGTCGCAAACTGGTCCATGTTTGTTTTCCCGAGTAACAGTGCCCCCGCGTCGACGAGTTTGTCGACGACTGTTGCGTGAGTACTGGGTTCATAGGCATACTCTGGACAGCCCGCTGTAGTTGGTAGCCCGGCGTAGTCGATGTTATCTTTCACTGCGAACGGAATCCCGTACAATGGGGAGGTGGCTATCTCACGATCTGCAAGAGATTTAGCCTCCGCTAACAATTCCTGCTTGTCTCGTACGCTGATCCACGCGTTGGTTTTGCCCGCTTCGATTCGGTCGTACGCCGCTTCGACAACCGAAACGGGGGTCGTTTCACCAGACCGATAAGCCTCCAACATGGCATCAATTTCCAATTTCACCGTAAACCACGTCCGAATAGACTATTGAAAGTGTTCTGATAGCTTCCGTTAGTGTACATATGTGTTCTTTTTAATTTGTCCGCGGTACGTACGTTTTGCTGTAGACTAATTATTGTTTCGCATATCCAATTAGGTGCGGTGGTATCACAACCTGTCTGATATCGGTTCTCTGACTCGACAGCAAGGCCTGGAATCTGCCGAGGAAGTCGATACCTCCTGAACGTGACAGTCGACGTTCGCAGCGTCACAGGGCAAATTAGGTATATCACTATGCACTTTATCACTATTGCCCGAAACCACTCAAATGCTGTATTCATAGAGTAGAGCGGCTGGAAATCCATTCTAATTTCATCACAATTGGATTTTAAGCCACTGTGCATTAGACCAGTAATGTACAGTAGATTTACTAGGGTCGCCGCTGTACACGAAGCACGAACGATGGAACGCACTCAGCAGGACGCTACCCC
>LFFM01003027.1_pt1 | contig 10773 bp, 14 predicted proteins | sample 643131 | NCBI WGS metagenome assembly LFFM01 (sample SAMN03777445, study PRJNA286221) | soda lake metagenome | biome: soda lake; feature: Kulunda steppe; material: water; isolation source: sample Tc-Br brine of Tanatar trona crystallizer | place: Russia: Kulunda steppe | collected 2011-07
GTGAGTGAGAACCGCGGATCGTACCATCAGTGTAGTTGCAGTTGTTCCGATACTTGCTCCTCAGAACACTGCCCTCTCAGCTACTGCCGATCGGCTCAGCCAAAGAGTGACCACGTCCAGTGACTGTCCCGACAGTCGAACAGTACCGGCGACCCTGAAGACGTTTTACACGCATGGCCGGCGTAGGGCCGACCATGAGCGATCGAGTATCGGATTCACAACTCCCGGTCGAACGAATGGCCGGGATCGTCGCCGTCGTCGGCACCTGGATCTTCTGGTCCGGTGTCTTCGTCACTGGAACCGGCTGGATCGTCACGCTCAACGTCTTTCTCGGGGGTGCGATCGCCACGATTGGTGCGTATACGGCAGCCTGGCCCTCGGACGGCCCGCTTCCGGTCCCGTCAGTCGCCGCCCCGATGGTCGCGTTCGTTCTCGGACTCGTCGTGATTGCACTGCCGTTCTTGCTTGGGGTCGGCTACGAACTGTTGGTCTGGAGCAACGTGGGTGCTGGGGCAGTCGTCGCGTTCATGTCGGGGGTCAGCGTCTACGGGAGCTGGCAGCTGACTGGAGCGACGACACGCGCCTGACGTCGGCACCGACGAACGGATTAACTCTTCTGAAACTAACGAAATTCCGACACTCACACCATCTGGGTGGCGGGAAAGGCTACCGGAAACCAAATCCGTCTATACGTCTTCGTGGTGGGTCCCAGTGATGACTACAGTCGTCGAACTCGAGGTTCCGGCCGATCAACTGGGGCTCGCCCGGACCATCGATCGGGTTCCGACGTTCGAATTTCAGGTCGGGGGATTGATCGGGACGTCGCCACCGCTGGTCTGGGTCGCCGGCGCGGATCGACCGACGATCGAACGGGCACTGGAAACTGATCCATCGGTCGACGTGTTTGCCACCGTCACCGACGAGGCCGCCGCAACCGACGGCTGCTGGCTCTTTCGACTCGAGTTTGGCCGTCGGGTAAAACTGTTCCAGCAGATCGTCGCAGAAAACGGTGGGGCCATCCTCGACGCCTACGGGGCCGATGGCCGGTGGTCGATCGAGTTGCTGTTTCATGACCACGAGACGGTCTCGGAGTGTCACGACCTGTTCGATCAGTACGGGTTCCAGGTCGAGGTGATGCGCATTTCCGGGACATCCGGGATCGCGAGTGCCCGGACGCCACTGACGAAAACCCAGTATGAGACGATCTACAAGGCCTACGAACTGGGGTATTTCGACGTCCCACGCGGAGTGACGCTCGAAGAACTCGCCGCCGAACTGGGAATCTCCCATCAGGCGCTGTCCGAACGGCTTCGGCGAAGTCACGCGGCGCTCGTCGGCGCGGAGCTCTCCGGTGGGATGACGCCCGTCGAAATCGATCCCTGATACTGATTAGCGTCATCAATTACCGCCGATCGCCGACCCGTTACTGGCGATCGGCGGTAACTACGGACACTAATCAGTATGAGACGACCCGCTGGACGCCGACGCTGCTACTGGATTTCGAGACCGCCGACCGGCTGATGGCGACAGCTCCGGGTGACACCGTGGCCGCTGTCCCGTTGAATGTTGTGACAATCTGGGGATCTGATGTTCGAATCTCACAGATACCGGTACAATTTCACACCAACACGCAGCTTTATTTGTACATCTGTGTAAAAGAATACTGTCGGTGTGGTCCCGACGAACTACCAACCCTGTACCGACGGCGCACACCGCGTTCGGTCCGGGAGCGATTACTCGTGGCTGTGTGATCGCTTCCGCTTTCTGTTCTGTGTGGCCAACAAGAGTAAGTCACCAGTTGTCAACCCAGCGTGTGATCCGATCGCGTGGCACGCTGGTATCGATACTCCGGTTGCGCTGTCGTCTCACCGCGCTGTCGTCGAACGAGTTACACTCGTTGTCGATCGGCGGTGGTCGGATAGCACAGTTCGGCCCACCCGCGGAGCGTCCGCGGGTCGGCGGCGTCCACACAGCCCGGTGACCGTCAGTCAGCGCGGGACGGGTGGGCGGTCTCGATCGCACGGTGAGCATAGAAGACGACGGCGAAATCCTGTGGACTCGGAATCGAGCAGGCGAGCCAGCCGATCGCTGCGGCGGCGACGATCGGCGTCTCGGCGGTCAGTGCACCGCCGATGCCGAGTCCGAGCACGGGGAGTGCCAGACAAAACGGCGCGAGGGCCGCCAGCCGGAATCGCCAGGCGGGTTCGGTGCCCGTTGGCTGTGGCCGGACGACGGCCCACGGACAGCTCGCGAGGACGCTGCCGACGCCCTCGGTCCGGCCGGGGAAATAACAGATCTCGTAGTCGACGCCGCTCAGTCGGAGGACAGCGGCGTGTGACCACTCGTGGGCGATCAGGCCGATGCCGACGGCGAGGGCGAGCACACAGCCAGCAACCACCACATCAAGTCCGATCATGTCACGCGTGAGCCGTCGGCCGGCGTCTCGACGTCCGGCGCGGTGGTCGGTCCCACGCATCCGAGTCGAGGGGTTCGACTGTGGAAGCCATCCGGGTGTACGATTCCAGCGTTTAGGTTCCTGCAGGGACCGTTGGCCGAGCCATTAAATATTGTGCACTGGTTTCACGCGCCATGGAATCCAGCGATTCGTCGACCGTTGGCCACGGCGATCGGATGGCACTCTACGACTACGTGGGCCGACACAGTGCAGTCGAGCCTGCCGATGCTCGGGAGGCTCTCGGTCTCGATCCCAGTGGCTTCCGCCATCACGTGGCAATTCTCAAGCGGGACGGCCATCTCGACGAGGGAGACGGCAGGCTCCGGGTGGCGCTCGATTCGAGGACCGAAGCGGAGTACGCGTCTGCAGCCCTCGAGTTTCACGTTCGTCCGGCGAGACAGGCGGATCTCTCGAGGATCGTCGGGGTGATCCGACAGGTTACCGGGGAACGGACTTCCATCGAAGCCGAGAGCGTCGCCGACGAGATCGACCACGAGGAGGCGATCGCGTTCCTCGACCACCACGGCTGGGAGATCGAAGCCGTCCGCAGCGACCACTACAGACTCGACGACCGCTCGATCGACGATGCTGGCAACGCGACTCTCTCCCTGAGCGCAGCCGATCGCACCAGCGCCGTTCTCGCCGACCGCGACCGCTATCGACCCGATCGCAGTTCCGTTCCTTACCGACTGATTTCGGTGGCGGGGAACGCGAACCGAAAGACAATTCCACCACACCCGGCTACAGGAGCGCATGCTTTCGATCGCGCTTGCCGGGAAGCCAAACGCCGGCAAGTCCACGTTCTATACGGCGGCGACGCGGGCGGAGGTCGACGTCGCCAACTACCCCTTTACGACGATCGACGCGAATCGGGGCGTCAGCTACGTCCGGACGGCGTGTCCCTGTCTCGATCGTGACGAGCGGTGTACCGCCGACAACTGCACGGATGGCAAACGCTACGTCCCGATCGAACTGCTCGATGTCGCGGGGCTCGTCCCGGGAGCCCACGAGGGGAAGGGACTTGGCAACCAGTTTCTCGACGAACTCACGAACGCGGACGTGATCGTCAACGTCATCGATGCCTCCGGCGGAACCAACGAGAAGGGCGAACCGGTCGATATCGGCACCCATGATCCCCTCGAGGATATCGACTTCGTCGAGGAGGAGATGGACCTCTGGCTTGCCGGCATCGTCGAGAACAACTGGGAATCCGTCGAACGCAAGTCCCGGTCGCCCGATTTCGACATCGACGACGCCCTCGCGGAGATGCTCTCGGGCTTTGGCGCATCCCCGGCCCAGATCGCCATCGTCCTGCGAGATCTCGACTACCCCGACGACCCGATTCAGTGGGAGGACGACCACCGCGAGGCCCTCGCCCGGGACGTCCGCCAGCGAACCAAACCGATCGTCGTCGCAGCGAACAAGATCGACGTCGCTCCCGAGGAGAACGTCGAGAAACTGCTCGATCTGGACAAACCCGTAATCCCGACGACCGCGGAGGGCGAACTCGCACTTCGACGGGCCGCGGACAACGGCCTCGTCGACTACGATCCGGGCGACGAGACGATCGCGATCGGTGACGACGTCAACGACGCCCAACGCGAGGCCCTCGAGGGCCTGGCCAACACGATGGCCAAGCACGGCGGCACGGGCGTCCAGACGGCGCTGGATTACGCGGTCTACGACCTGCTCGACCATCTCACGGCGTACCCGGTCGAGGACGCCGCCAAGTGGTCCGACGGCAGTGGGAACGTCCTGCCGGACGCGTTCTTGCTCCCCGAGGGATCGACGCCAGTCGATCTGGCCTATACGGTGCATTCGGACATCGGTGACGGCTACCTCCATGCGGTCGACGCCCGATCGAGCCGGGAGATCAGCGAAGAGTACGAACTGGAGGAAGGTGACGTGATCAAGATCGTAAGTACTAATTGAAGAAAGTCAACACTTCCCTCATTCCCACTTTCGTCGAGAGCGGCGTTTCGCACTGAAGAGACAAGTATTGACCACACAAGTGGTATTACTAATTCGTTGGGAGAGTCTCCTATCCCCCGATACTTACCGACGCCAACAAAACCGTAGTTCGTTACTCGTTTTCGAGCGCGTCGTAGATATCTCGGTTTGCGTCCCGATCAGCTGCTGCTACCCGCCGGACGAGCTCACCTCGGATATCCTCCATCACTTCATCGAGTGGAGTCTCGGGCTCTGAACTTTCCTTGGTCGCCATAGTTGTTGTATCGTTCCGACTTCGGTTAATCGTTCGGGTTAGACGAATCACCGGTCAGTTCGTCCAGTCCGTACTGGATGAGATCGTCGCGCCACTGCTCGATCTCGCCTGCGAGGTTGAGTTCTTCAGTGTGAGAATGAAGGTATTCGAGGGTTTCCGTTTCGTTGACGGTTGCCTGATCCGTGCCGAACTGCTTGAGAATCGTCCTGATTTCGTCGTCGTACGTGAACCGATATCCGTTGAGGAAGTAGAACACGACCGTCGTGTTGAGCGCGGTGCGTTTGTTTGCATCGACGAACGGGTGGTTCGCCACCAACAGCCGGATGAGGTGAAACGCTCTTTCGTGAATTGTCTCGGGTACCGTTCCGAAACTCCCATTCTCGATGTAGTTCAAGGCAAACTCAATATGCCCACGATTCTGGACGCCAGCGTGCGTGTCAGAATACTCTGATACGATGTCGTCGTGGATGGTGAGAATGTCGCCCACTGACGGATACCAGAACGAGTCTGCCATTCGTTCGTTCACTCAGACTGCACCCGAGGTAATCCTTGCTATTGCAGCTCACGAAGCCTGGCTGTATTTATCCGTTGTGTACGTTGTGTGCACTCAGAAGTACTGATCAAGATCGTCAGCACCAACTAACGACTCCCGTCTCGACCCACCGACAGCGGGCCGATCGCGATCACCCCGTTTCGGTCTCGGACTCCCAGTCACGCGAGACGGGGGTTTCACTCGCGCCGATCGCCGTCGCGAGCCAGTCGCTGGCAGCGGCGAGTTCGTCCGCCTCCGTCCCGGTGAGTTTCAGCCGGTTGTGTTTCGCCTCCCGATCGGGGTAGCAGCCGACGCTGACGGCGAACCGTTCCATCGTCTCTTCGAGCGTCGGCACGATGTTCGCCTCTGGCTCGACCGTATAGAGAAACCGGGATCGGCGATCGCCGGCGAACTCTGTGGCGACGGTGTGAAACATCACTTTCAGTTCGTCCGGAATCCCGGGGAAGACGTACACAGTGTCTATCACACAGCCCGGCGCAAGGCCAGCCTCGTTCAACAGCGGCCGACTTCCCGCGGGGAGGGCGGCTTCGGCCGCGACGTCTACTGCGAGGTCGCGATCCGGTATCCGTTCACGAATCGTTTCCAGCCGGCGTTCGACGGACTCCCGCGCGACCGCCGAGACGGCCAGTTCGCGATCGAACGCATCCGCGACTGCTTCGATCGTCACGTCGTCGGGGGTGCCACCGATCCCCCCGGTGACGATCACAGCGTCGAACCGTTCGCTGTCCGACCTGACCTGGGCGGCGATCCGCTCGCGATCGTCGGGCAGCGAGAGGATCTGGGAGACGGTAACGCCACGGTCGGTGAGCTGTGTCGCCAGCCAGTTCGCATTCGTGTTTACGGTATCGCCGGCCAGCAGTTCGTCACCGACTGTGATCAGGGCGACCTCCATCGTTCTGGGGTCGGGCGGGCGCATAATAGGTGTTGTCACTCGATCGTGACCGCGTCAAAACGCTGTGACGGCACGCTCAGTCGCGATCGACGGTCGGATGCCGCCCTGAAACGACGAGCCAGTCCCGAGCGAAATTCAGTACGAACGGAACGAGGACGCCGATCGCAACGGTACGGGAGACGGTGGTCCCCGGGACCGGGAGTAACGCGAGGCAGATCGCTGCCATCGCGAGCGCGCCGAGGAGCCGCCTGGCCGTGCTCGGATCGAGTTCGGAGACGGGTCGGTCGTTCCACCGCCGGTAGTGGATGCCGGCGACGAAGGCGTATCGTGCGAGCCCGACGGCAAGGAAAGCGACGGGGACGCCACCGTAGCGGACGGCGAGGACGGTCCCGAAGAGGACGGTCACCGAATCCATTTCGACGTCGAGCCGCCGCCCGAGTTCGGAGACGCTATCGGTCGCACGGGCCAGTTTGCCGTCGATCGCGTCGGCTCCCGCGGCGATCGCAAAGAGCACTCCGGGGAGCCACGCCGCCTGGCCCGTTGGTGGCTCGATCAACAGGAAGCCGGCAAGCACTACGAGCGTCCCACCACGGCCGATCGTGACCCAGGTTGCGAGGGTGATCGGCTCGGCACCGTCGGTTCGACGGGCCAGCGCGATCGTCCGCCAGGCGATGGCGGTGACGGCCACAAAGCCGATCGCAGCGCCGCCGAGGACGAGGCTCCCGCGGTTACCGGCCCATCCATCGATACTCTGGCCCAGCCCGATACCGATTCCGGCTGCGAGCGCCGCTGCGACGCCCGAGAGGAGCGCCCATTGTCGAGCCATCGGTGTGACGCCTGGAGACGGCTGCTCGGTCATCGCGAGGCGCCCTCCGACGGCGCCAGCAGATCCTCGAGATCCGGATGTGTCGTCTCCTCCGCAGGCCTCCGCTGTTCCGATGACCGTTCTCGGAGCCGGTCTCGACGGCGCTGCCACGCACCATGTCGACGATGGAGCAAGACCGGGACCGAATCGAGTTCGAGCAGTTTGGCGATAGCAAGGCGGTGTTGGCCGTAGCCACGCCAGTAGAGGGCCCCATCCCGGGCAATGTCGACGTTGATCTCGTTCGTTCGCGTCGCGATCGATTCGCGGGTGCCAGTCGCCACTGCCGCCGATCGGCGCGTGTATCCTCGCGTCCGAATCGACTCGTAGAGCCGCTCGATCGCTCGGCAGCGCGTCTCGAACTCGTCGATCGAACGGTGGCCCCAGGCGTTTCCGAAGCGCTCGAGCTGCTCGCAGTAGGCCTCAAACAGGGCTGTCTCCCGCCAGGGGACCCCCTCCACAAAGTGCTGTCTGATCCCGCGAGGGACGGCCCGCTCGTTGAAGGGATCCCACTGGCGGTCCCAGTCGCCGCCCTCGACACGACCCCACTGTGGCCACTTCGGTGCCGATTCGAGGACACTTCGGGTGAGCCGGTCCGGATCGATCGTCACGATCCGAAACGGATTGGCGTCGGTGTACCGTCCTGGCATCGCTGCCCGACGAAGGCGGTGCAGACGCTCCAGGATACACACTGGCGTTCGCCTCGCCAGTGGGAGCGTGATCGTCCGCCGAACCCAGACGACAGCGCCGCCACGAACGCGGGTGCCGGTCGATCGGTGTTGCATCTCGGTTATGACTCCCGTCGGAGTAAGACGACGAGTGCCACGAGCAAGACAACCTGGGCGACCTTGTCGACGAGAGCCGGGACGGAGATTGCCCCCAGAGCTGTCGGCTGGTTTACGGCGTACCAGAAGACGATCTGGCTCCCGGTAAACGGGATGCCAAGCAGGTACAGCAGCCGACGCCGGTAGCCGACCAGGACCAGGGCGACGGCACCGACGAACCCGCCCGTCGAGAGTACAAACAGCACCCCCATCCAGTGGGGAAGAAAGCCGATTCCTACCACCAGATGGACGATCGCGCTCACGAGTGCCATCGCGATCGCGATCCAGTGCAACGGCGTTATCGATGCATGCTCGAGTCGGAGTGTAGCTGTGGTCATTGGTTATCGTCGTGGGGGTCGGTGATCGTCGGTGATTTTTGAACGGGGGTGTCGTCGTCAGTACAATCGTCGTCTCGGGTGGGTGCTGTCTGTGTCGAGTTGGGTCAGGCGATCGGTTCGTCGAGGAGGGCTCGAAGCCGGCGTTTGCCAGCCGCCGGGTCGTACCCTTCCTGTCTGAGGTGGGCGATGGGGGCCACGTTCGGGTTTCGCTCCCAGTGACACCAGACGTCGGTCCACCCCTCCGGCGTCGGAAACAGTCGGATGTGAAGCTGCCAGTCACTAAAAAACCCGTTGGGGCGGTAGGCACAGCTGGCGAGTTCATACCGTGTCTCGCCGTCTCGTTCGTAGGCGTGGAGATAGGCTCGCAGCTGCTGTGTGAAGCCGTACTCCGCTATCAGACGGTTGCGGGCCGCCGCTGGCGGGCGTTTCCAGACGCCGAGATATTCACGCTCTGGCGGTGGAAGCACGCGGATCGGCGTCGGCACCACACGCGCCGGGAACCGATTCGAGAGTCGGGCACCGAACAGCCGCAGCTGCCACAGCGACAGTCGTCTCGCGAGGAGCAGGGCGATCGCCACGAGCAGGCCGCCGGCGAGGGCGGTCCGGAGGCGTCCCGGGCCCGTGATCCGGTCTCTTCGATCACGCATACGTGAGCAACACCTGGCGCATCGACTCGGGGGTGGTATCGAGTTGGGCGTAGGCCTCGGCACCCTCGTCGAAGGGGATCCGGTGGCTGATCAACCGCTCGGTGTCGATTCGGTCCAGCCAGGTCAGCGCACAGTCGGTCCGCCGATCGGTGTCCCACCGCCCGCGAAGCTCGGGGGCGATCGTACTCACCTGACTCGAGACGAGTTCGATCCGGTCGCGATGAAAGTGCGAGCCCAGATCGATCGGAGCCCGTTTGGTGCCATACCAGGAGCCGACGACGATCCGACTGTCGTAGCCGACCACCTCGATCGCGTCGTCGAGAGCGTCCGGCTGCCCCGAGAGCTCGATCGCGAGGTCGACGTCTGCGACACGGTCGGCGACCGCTTCGGGAGCGACTGCCTCGTCGGCACCCATCTCGATGGCGACCTCCCGACGGCGTTCGAGCGGGTCGACCACGACGAGCCGATCGAGTGGGAACGCAGACAGCAACCGCGTCGTACAGCAGCCGACGACACCGGCGCCAAAGACCACGACCTGCTCGCCCAGCCGGGGCTGGCTGTCGAGGACGATGTTCGTCGCCGTTTCGACCGTCGGGAACAGCGCGCCGGCACCGACTGTGACCGTCTCGGGAAGTACAACGACCGAGTCTGCCGCCGCGCAAAATCTGGTCTGGTGTGGTTCGAAGGCGAACACCTCACGACCGAGCCACTCCTCGGCGACCGCCGACCCGGTTTCGACGACGGTGCCGACGGCGGCGTACCCATAGCGGACCGGGTACGAGGCGTCGTCGTCGAGCGAGTCGATCGTCTCGTCGAGTGGGATCTCCGTCGGGACCTCGTCGCGGTAGACCAGCAGCTCCGTTCCTGCACTGATGGCGGACACCTGTGTCTCGACGAGGAGTTCGTCCGCCGCCGGCGACCCGACCTCGATCGGGCGATGTTCGACCGTCCGCTCGTCGGTAAAGAACAGTGCAGCGTCCGTCATTACTCGATCGTCGCCCGTGGCTGGTGTTCGTGCTGGCGGTCGCCCGTCTCCCGACACTCCTCGAGAGCGAGCTTCGCCCGATAGCCAGCCTCGTGGGCCGTCTCGCCGCGCCCGATACCGACTTGTAACTCGATTCCCGTGGTTGATCGGACGTGTTCGCGGGCTCGCTCGAACGCCGTCGCGTCGAGAGACGGACAGACCGCGATGATGTTGTCGCCGCCGACAAAGCGGGCGATGCTGTCGAACTCCTCGGCGAGGATCGTCTGCAGTTCGACGGTTGCACGCTGCACCGACAGCGAGGTATCGACCGGATGCTGTCGATCGGTGAACTCGCCGGTGACGTCGACGACGTCGAAGTGGGCGATCGTCACCGGGCCGATCGCCGCCGCTGTAGGGCCAGCCGTCACGAGCCGTTCGGTCCGCGTCGCATCCTGTGCACTCCCTTCGGCCTGGAGTGTGTCCGCGGCGACTCCGAGGGCCTCGAGTGGCGTCGTCCCGGCACCGATGGCGGCGCTGACGGTGATCGGATACCGATTTCGCACTTGGTCCTGAAACCGTCGGTGGTCGTCCGCGTCGATCCCGTTGGTGACGGCGATCATGTTGTCGAACCGATCGAAAAACGCGTAGCCGTCGGCCTGGCCGACGAAATCGGAGAGGTCCGCATAGAGTCGCGACTGCATCGCCTGGAGATCCGTCTCACGTCTCGGGGCGGGCGTGACCGTCCACGGCCCGTAGTTGTCCAGCTGAAAAAGGGAGAGTTGGACAGTATCTGCTGAGTCCATCACGCCTGATGGTTGGATAGGATGATATTAGTCGGTCGTGTAGCGGCAAGCGAAAAAGTCGACAGCAAGCCCCCGCCACCGGTAACGCGTGCTGTTGGACATCGATCACAGATCCCGCTATCTATACGTCGCTGGGAGGGACGTCTCATACTGAGTAGCGTCATCAATTACCGCCGTCGCCGGATTACGTCCGGCTACGGAGAGGGATCAA
>LFFM01003028.1_pt1 | contig 10768 bp, 10 predicted proteins | sample 643131 | NCBI WGS metagenome assembly LFFM01 (sample SAMN03777445, study PRJNA286221) | soda lake metagenome | biome: soda lake; feature: Kulunda steppe; material: water; isolation source: sample Tc-Br brine of Tanatar trona crystallizer | place: Russia: Kulunda steppe | collected 2011-07
GCCGTCGGTGGCCTCGACCGTCCAGTCGTGCGCCTCGGCGACGTCGCCGACGATCGCGAGCCCGAGGCCGGTGCCGTCGTTCAGTGAGACGCCGCGCTCGAACACGGCCGTGCGATCCTCGGCGGGAATGCCGGGGCCGTCGTCCTCGACGCTGATCCGTACCTCGTCGTCGTCCCGCGTCACGGCCACGCGAACGGTCACGTCGGAGCCGGCGTGGTCGATCGCGTTCCGAAACAGGTTCTCGAGGAGCTGCCGGAACCGGTCGGGATCCGCTCGGACGGTCGCGTCGCCGCCGACGACCAACGTCGCGTCGACGGTCTCGAGTCGTGACCACACGGTCCGGACGGTCGCGTCCACGGGAACGTCCTCAAGCGAATCGATCGTCTTTCCCGCGGTCGCGAGCGAGAGCAACCCCTCGATCAGGTCGTCCATTCGTTTGTGGGCCTCGACCGCCCGATCGAGCGCCTCCTCGTTCCCACCGTCGCCGCGTCTCGCGAGTTCGACGGCCGCGGTCGCGACCGCGAGCGGGTTTCGGAGGTCGTGGCTGACGACGCCCGCGAACCCCTCGAGTCGCTCGTTCTGTCGTTCGAGCTCCGCCTCCCGTCGCTCGAGCGCCGACTGGCGACGCTCCCGGGCAGTGACGTCACGGAGGAGGAACACGTGTCCCCGATCGGCTCCCCGCGGATCCCTGATCGGGTCCTCCTGGACGTCGAACTTCCGGCCGTCCATCTCGATCGGATGCGTGCTCCCCGAGGCGATCCGAGGCAGCATCCTCGAGACGTCGGAGCCGATCGCTCCGGGTGAAAGCAGCCGTTCCGCCGCCGGGTTGAGGTCACGGATCCGTCCGTCGGCGCCCGAAACGATGACCGGGTCCTGCATCACCTCGACGGCGGTGTCACGGGCGGCGACCGTCGCATCGAGCGTGCCGAGCCAGAACACCGTTCCGTAGAGGAAGACGCCGTGCAGCACGAACGCGACGGGGGTCCAGTCGAGATACCCGAAGCTGCCGAGGTCGAAGACCGTGACGAATCCCGCCAGCAACGGAAACAGCGTCCCGAGCAGAAGCAGAAACGTCTGGAGTCGGTACCGGTTGCCGATGCGCCGGTAGACGTCGACGGCGATCACCAGCCCGGCGAGAAATAACGCGTACGCGTACAGGAGAAACGCCACGCCGGCGGGACCAATGCCCAACTCGAGGAGGGTGAACGGTCCGTCCGACACCGCCTCGAACGAGCGTCGGGCGAGGCCGTGCGTCCGGCTCGACCAGGCGAGAAGCACCCAGACGAACGCCGGCGTCGCGAGCGCGACGATCCGACGCTCCGTTCGCCAGCCGTCGTGGCCGCCGTACGCGAACGCGAAGCTGATCCAGAGGATCGGCATGACCGCGAGAAGTGGCGTCGACAGCTGGAGCGCGATCGCCATCCAGTCGGCCGTCGGTGCGGCGATCCGAGCCGCATACAGCAGCGAGAACCCTCCGCCGGCCGCCAGGTAGAACGCGACCTCGATCCCGCCCGCCTCGTCCCGCTCGATCCACGCATCGCGGGCGACCCAGAGCCCGACGACCCCTGCGAGGACGCAGGTGAGGAGGTATGCCCGGACGGGAAGTGCGCCGAGGTCGCTCATCGGTACCTAATGCAATCCAACGAACGGCAAAACGTTTGTGTCACGCCGCGCCGCGTGACGCGACGGTCGTTCGACCCGGCGACCACGTCGATTCTCCCCGCGGGACGCCCGGAAGAGCCTTGGGTCACGATCCCTCGCTGTCCACCATGGACGTCGTGCGTGGACGCCGGGACACCCCTGCCGCCGATCGGGAGCTCACCGCCGAGCTGCTCGCACGCGCGGCGACCGAGGACGTCGCCGCGGTCCGCGTCTGGACGCCCCACCGGCAACTGGCGTTCGGCCGACGGGACGCGACGCGGGACCGGTATTCGCGAGCGTGTGCGCTCGCCCGCGAACACGGCTACCAGCCGATCGAACGCCGGGTCGGCGGGAGAGCGGTCGCGTACACCGGCACCACGCTCGCCTTCGCGGTCGCCGTCCCGACGGCGGATGCACGCGGGGGGATCGACGAGCGGTACGAGGCGGCGCGGACGGTCGTCCGCGAGGCGCTCGTCGATCGGGGCGCCGCGCTCGGCGACGGCGAGCCCGCCGCGTCCTTCTGTCCGGGGGCCCATTCGATTCGAGTGACGGGCGGGGGCAAGGTCGCCGGGATCGCCCAGCGCGTCCGGCGCGACGCGGCGCTCGTCGCCGGATGTCTGGTCGTCACGGACGACGATGCGGACGCGATCGGCGCAGTTCTCGATCCCGTCTACCGCACGCTCGACGTCGCGTTCGATCCGGCGTCGGTCGGCAGCGTCGCGACGGCCGGCGGGCCACGGGACGTCGGGGCTGTTGCCCGCGCGATCGAGTCCGCCTTCGTCGGGGGGCCGTGGGGGGACGGACGCCGAAACGTTCGACGGGTCGGCTCGACGATCTGAGACGCTCCGGCCCGACGTCGTGCGTTCGACCCTCAAGCGTCCATCCGTCGCCGGAGCGGTCGGATCTCGGTTTCGACGTGCTTTTTATCCGCGGGCGACTCGACTCGTCCATGGCCGAATTCAAAGTCGTCGTCGCCGACCCCGAGACCGGCGAGACGTTCCAGCGAGAGGTCGACGGACAGGACGCGAATCGATTCCTCGGGCGGGAGCTCGGCGACGAGATCGGCGGCGACGCCGTCGGTCTCTCCGGCTTCACGGTCGAGATCACGGGCGGCTCCGACGAGACCGGCCGCCCGATGCGCGCCGACGTCTCCGGGACGCGTCTGAAGGAGCTGCTCCTCGAGGGCGGCGTCGGCTTCAAGCCGAGCCGTGACGGCGAGCGCAAGCGCATCACCGTTCGGGGTCGTCAGATCGATGACGACGTCGCACAGATCAACGTCTCCGTCGTCGACGGCGACGGCAGCGTCGCGGACGCCCTCGGCGAGGGCGCGGCCGACGGCGACGAGGAGTAACGGCTCGTTTTCGATGCCGCGCGTTCCATCCGACGACGAGCAGCTCGCGTCCGTTCGCGTCACGCTCGCCCGAAACGGCGGGACGCGACGGCTCTGCGTTCGACTGCCGGAGCGGGGAGAGCTGGAGCGCCGGCTCGAAAGCGGCGACCTCGACGCGCTCGACGTCGCCGCCGGCGACGTGGTTCGCGTGACCTTCGGACGCGAGGAGCACCACGCGGCGATCACCGCCGATTCGCGGGGGCGGCTGATCCGCGGCGCCTTCGACAACCGACGGCTCGCCCGGTCGTCCGGGGAGGGGACCAACCGACTCGCCGAGTGGTTGGGCGCGGACGACCGTGAGGAGGGCGACACGCTCGTGCTCGACGTCCTGGTCCCGGGCGAGGCCTACGGGCTTCGGGTCCCGGGCGAACGGGTCGTCTACGACGTTCGCCGCGGCCCGCGGTCGTCGCTTTCGGACATCGCGGAGGGGCTTGACGGCTGATCGGACCGGCGGCAACCGGGCACGTCTCGCCGGCTGGCAAGCGGGGCGCTTATTCGCGCGCGGCTCCGACACGGGGACATGAAGGAGGTCGACGCGGAGCTTTCGACGCTCGACCGGGCGATCATCAACGCGTTTCAGGGAGGGTTTCCCGTCACCGCACGTCCCTTCGAGCCGGCAGCGGCGGCGCTTCGTGAACGCGGCGTGGACGTGACCGGCCCGGAGCTGTGTGAACGGGTTCGAACCCTCGACGAGGAGGGGACCCTCTCCCGGTTCGGCGCGCTCGTCAACGCCGAGGAGATCGGCGGCGCCGCCTCGCTCGTGGCGATGCACGCGCCGGAGGACCGCTTCGAGGAGGTCGTCGAGACGGTGAACGGGTTCCGGCAGGTGGCTCACAACTACGAACGCGAACACCCGCACCTCAACGTCTGGTTCGTGGTGAGCGTTGCCGACCACCCGGACCCTGAAAAGGACGGCCACGACCGCGTCGAGGAGGTGCTCGCGGAGATCGAGGAGGCGACCGGCCAGGAGACGTACAACCTCCCCAAACGGCGGGAGTTCCACGTCGGCGCGAAGTTCCTCGTCGACGGCCCGGTCCCCGACGGCGACGTGGACCTCTCGGATCTCGGTCCCGACGTGGAGCCCTCCGGACGGGCGACGTTGACGCCCGCGGAACGCGATCTCGTCGTCGAGATCCAGGGCGGGCTCCCGATCACCGAGACGCCGTACGCGGACGTCGCCGCGGCGATCGACGCGGACGTCGACTGGGTGATCGAGACGATAACACGGTTCAACGAGGAGGGGAAGGTCCGGCGGGTCGGCGTCATCCCGAACCACTACGCGCTCGGCTACACGGAAAACGGCATGACCGTCTGGGACGTGCCCGAGGACGTCCTCGAGGAGGTCGGGCCGGTCGTCGCGTCCCTCGATTTCGTCACCCACTGTTATCAGCGGCCGCGCCACGAGGGCGTGTGGGAGTACAACTTCTTCGCGATGACGCACGGGCGGACCGAGGCGGAAAGCGAGCGCCGCGTCCGGCAGGTCCGCGAGACGATGGACGAGTACTGGGACGTCGGCGCATCCGACTGGGACACGCTGTTCTCGACGCGGATCTTGAAAAAGACCGGGATCAGACTGGCCGAGCGGGCCGACAGCAACACCGCGTGATCGGGGGGCCGTTCGGGAGATGATCCCCCTCTATCACGATCTGTCCGACGAGACGGTGCTCGTCCTCGGCGGCGGCGCCGTCGGCGCCCGGAAGGCCCGCCGGTTCGCCGAGGAGGCCCGCGTCGTCGTCGTGAGCCCGACGTTTGCGCCGTCGCTTTCGGAGTCGTCGACGGAGCGGATCGAGCTGGTCCGGGCGGCGCCCGATGCGACGGGCGTCGCGGACTGGATCGACCGCACGTCGCCCGCGCTGGTCGTGGCGGCCACCGACGACGCGACGATCAACGCCGCGGCGGCGGAGGCGGCCGACCGTGCGGGAGCCCTGGTGAACCGGACCGACGTCTCCGGCGGGCGGCGGGTCGGCAGCGTCGTCGTTCCCGGCACGGTCGAGGACGGTCCGGTGAGCGTCGCGATCTCCACGGGCGGCGCGAGCCCGGCGTTGACGAAGGTACTCCGCGAACGGATCGAAGCCGAGATCGAGGGTGCCGGCGCGATGGCGGCGCTCTCCGGAACCCTTCGTGCGGAGCTGCAGGCACGGGAGATCGATCCCGAGAGACGGCGGGAAGCGATCCGCGCGGTGGTACGCTCGGAACGGGTTTGGAAGGGTTTACAAGAGGGGGAATCCAACGGACGGCAAGAGGCCGACAAGGTGATCGAGGAGGTGTTACTAGGGTGAAAGAACCGGGCGTGATCACGGGCGTGAGCGTCGACCATACGCGTGCGTCGATCGACGAGATCGAGGCCGCGGGCGAGGACGGCGTTCGCGGAACCGTCTCCGATCTGCTCGCTCGGGAGGGCGTCTCGGAGGCGTTCGCCATCCAGACCTGCAACCGGTCGGCGGCGTTCGTCGTCGCCGACGGGCACGCGATCGCCACCGCGGCGCTGGAGTCGTTCGCTCCGGACGTCCGCGGCGGCGCGATCCGCCGGCTGGGCCACGAGGAGAGCCTCGAGCACCTGATGCGCGTCGCGTCGGGGCTGGAGTCGCTCGTGCTCGGCGAGGATCAGATCATCGGACAGGTGCGCGAGGCGTACGAGGAGTCACGCTCCGCGGGCGGGATCGGACCGGTGCTCGAGGACGCCGTGACGAAGGCGATCCACGTCGGCGAGCGCGCCCGCAACGAGACGTCGATAAACGAGGGCGTCGTCTCGCTCGGCTCTGCGGCCGTCGAGCTCGCGGACGAGGAGGTCGATCTCGACGGCGCACGCGCGGTCGTCGTCGGCGCCGGCGAGATGGGAACGCTCGCGGCACGTGCACTCGACGACACGGCGGTTTCGGAGATCGTGGTCGCGAACCGGACGGTCCCCCACGCCCGGTTCGTCGCCGAGGAGGTCGAGACCGACGCCGACACGGCGCCGCTCGTCGACCTCCCACGCGTGGTCCCGGGCGCGGACCTCGTCATCACCGCGACCGGAAGCCCCAAGCCGGTGATCGACGAGGAGCACCTCGTGGGCGTCGACGGGCTCGTCTGCATCGACATCGCCAGACCACGAGACGTCGACCCCGCCGTCGCCGACCGACCGGAGGTCACGCTCTTCGACATCGACGCGCTGGAGCAGGTCACCCGCCGAACAAGGGAGCGGCGCGAGACCGAGGCCCGGGAGGTCGAGGCGATCATCGACGAGGAGCTCGACCGCCTCCTGAGCACGTACAAGCGCAAACGCGCCGACGACGCCATCTCGACGATGTACGCGGCCGCCGACCGGATGAAGACCCGCGAGGTCGGAGCCGCGGTCTCGAAGCTGGAGGCGCAAGGCGAACTCACGGACGACCAACGTGAGACCGTCGAGGCCATGGCCGACGCGCTCGTCGGACAGCTGCTCGCCGCGCCGACGAAGTCGCTCCGGGAGGCGGCCGGAGAGGACGACTGGGAGACGATCCGGACCGCGTTGGAGCTTTTCGACCCCGAATTCGACGCGCCGCCGGAGGGGCCCGACGGGGCTCAGGAGTCGAGCCCGCCGATGGACGTTCCGGCCGGAGCGGCGGAGGAATCGGACGACTGACCCGTCGCTCGTCACGCCGACCCCGAACCACGAAAGCCGCGGACGACTCGCCGTCTTTAATCCGTCGCCGCCACGTCTCCCGTCATGGAACGCAGCGAGTACGTTCGACGACTCGACGATCGACTGGACACCGGCGCGTACGCGGGCGTCGACGCCAGCGCGAACGGACTACAGGTCGGAACGGCGGACGGCGAGGTGACCCACGTCGCGTTCGCGGTCGACGCCGCGCTCGGGACGATCCGCGAGGCGGCCGACGCCGGCGCGGACCTGCTGGTCACCCACCACGGGCTCTCGTGGGGCGGCATCGAGCGGGTGACCGGGCGGACATACGACCGGATCGCGGCGCTCGTGGACGCGGATCTGGGACTGTACGTCTCACACCTGCCGCTCGACGGGCACGCGAGCCTCGGCAACGCCGCCGGCGTCGTCGATGCGCTCGGATTGAGCGACGACGGGCCGTTCGGCTCGATGGGACCGGTGACGATCGGGCGGCTCGCGACGGTGCCGGAGTCGACGACCGTCGACGACCTCCGGGAGCGGCTGAATGAGTTCGAGGGAAGCGTGAGCGACGCGCGCGTGCTTCCGTTCGGGCCCGACCGGATCGAGCGCGTGGCGGTCGTCACGGGGTCGGGGGTCGACTGGCTCGACGAGGCCGTTGCGGCCGACGCGGACGCGCTGATCACCGGAGAGGGGAAACAGCAGGTCTACCACGACGCTCGCGAGGCGGGCGTCACCGTGTTTCTTGCCGGCCACTACGCGACCGAGACGTTCGGAGTTCGGGCGTTGCAGGCGCTCACGGCGGAGTGGGGCCTCGAGACGACCTACGTGAGTCACCCGACCGGGCTGTAGGGACGCCGTCGGATCGACGACGGGGCAAGTTCGGACGTCGCGTCGGATGCGAACGTCGCGTCGGATGCGAACGTCGCGTCGGATGCGAACGTCGCGTCGGATGCGAACGTCGCGTCGGATGCGGACGATCCGGACGATCAGTGCGAACGACATCCTCAAATCCGAACGGACCGTTCATTCCGCCGTGGCTTCCACGCCCGTCCCGACGGTCGGTCCGCTCGCCGTCGCGCTGCTCGTCGCCGCCGCGCTGCTCGTCGCCCTCGTGGTGGCGGGCACGTGGCCGCCGCTGGTCGCCGTCGAGAGCGGAAGCATGGAGCCGACCCTCGAGCGCGGGGACCTCGTCGTTGTGACGGCGACCGACCGGTTCCCGTCGGACGGAACGGTCGGATCCGGCGACGTCGTCGTCTTCTCCCCGCCGGCTCACGACGGCGCGCCGATCCTCCATCGGGTCGCGTTCGCGGTCGAGGCGGGCGAGGACTGGACGGAACGCGGGGACCCGGACCTGATCGACGGCGACTGTGCCACGTTACGCCACTGCCCCGCGCCGCACGACGGCTACGTCACCTACGGCGACGCCAACGGGGAGTACGATCAGAGCGCGGGCCTCGCGCCGATCGTGCGGGCGGACTGGATCGACTCGCGCGCGGTCGCGTCGGCATCCGGAATGGGGTGGCCGCGGATCGCGCTCGACGCCGTCACCGGTCGGTTCGGGGCGGCCGGGGCGCTCGCCGTCGGCGGGAGCGTGGCGTTTGCCGGCGGGTTCGTCGCCGTGCTGGTCGGCCGGATTCGGGATCGAGGTTAAAAGGGATAGAGCAGAAAGCGGAACGGGGAGGGAGGGTCCGTCGAGCTACCGAGTGCCGACCTCCGGTTCGGCGTCGATGCCGACATCGTCGTCGGCTTCGTCGACCGCGTTCACGTCGGCCTCGTCGACCGCGTTCACGTCGGCCTTCTCCTCCTCAAGCGTCATCGAGTCGGTCGCTGCGTTCCGCAGGGCGTCGGATCGGCCGAACGCGCCGGGCGCGATGGCGAGCGTCCGGATCCCGTACCCGTTGGCGGTCTCGAGAACGGGTTTGAAGTCGGTGTCGCGGGAGGCGATGGCGAGCGTCGACATGCGGCCCTCGGCCGCAAACCGCGCGGCGTCGACTGCGAGTTTCACGTCCACGTCGCCGCTCGTCACGATCACCTCGAATCCGCGTGCCTCCGCTGCCTGAATGAGCCCCGGCGTCGCGTGCTCGTCGAGATAGAGCCGGGTCGTGACGAGGTGTCCCTCGGCGGCCGCCGCCTCCCTGACGTCGTCGAGGTCGACGTCGAACTCCTCACGCAGTACGTTCGGTCCGTCGACGAAGAGGGCGACTCGCTCACCCTCGTCGGCCGGCGGCTCCCTGTCGTCCATACCTCGTGTACCCGTGCGTTGAAGATAGGCGTGCTGATTCCCGTCGGACGGGCGTCGGCCCGGCCGCGGGCGGGGCGGCGGTCACTCGAACCAGTAGCGTGCGTGACGCTCCCGCACCTCCTCGAGGGCCGCTTCGAGGGGTTCGATCGACTCGTCGAGCCAGGCGTACGGGTCGCTCTCGCCGTAGTCGGGAAGATCGAACCGGCGTCCGGTCGCGCCCTCCAGCGTTCCGAGCGTCGCGTACGCGAGATGGCTGATCTGGTAGCCGCCCTCCTGGAGGAGCGCGAAGCGGCCGCCGGCACACCGCTCGGCCAGCTCGCGAGCCCGTCGACCGAGCGACCGGAAGCCGTCGCGCGTCACGACGTTTCGTCCCAACGGGTCGGACGGGCCGGGGTCCCCGCCCGCGCTGTAGAGGATCACGTCGGGGTCGTGGGCGGTCACGATCGGCTCGACGATGCGGTCGAAGACGCGCTCGTACCCCGCGTCGCCCGTCCCCGCCGGGACGGGGACGTTGACGGTGTACCCCTCGCCGTCGCCGACGCCGACCTCCTCCATCCCGCCCGTCTGCGGATGGTAGGTCGGGTCCCAGGCGCCGTGATCGTTGTGGATGCTGATCACGAGGACGTCGTCCCGGTCGTAGAAGACCTCCTGCGTCCCGTTCCCGTGATGGACGTCCCAGTCGACGATCGCGACCCGGTCGATCCCCTCCGCCGCCGCGAGCGCGTGTTCGGCGGCGATCGCGGCGTGGTTCAGGAAGCAGAACCCGTCCGCACGGTCCGGCTGGGCGTGGTGGCCGCTCGGGCGGCAGAGCGCGTACTGGACGGCCGACGCGTCGGCGAGCGCCCGATCCGTCGCGGCGATCGCCGCGCCGACGGCGTGTCGTGCCGCGTCGTCGGTGGCCGAACTCGCCGCGGTCGTCGTCCCGTCGACGTAGCCGCCGCCCGCGGCACAGAACGTTTCGAGCCAGTCGAGATAGTCCGCGTCGTGGACACGTTCGAGCGCCGCGTCGGAGGCGGGATCGGCGAGCGAGAAGCTCGCGTCGTCGTCGAACGTCCCCTCGATCATTCGTTTGACGTTTCGAACGCGTGCGGGTTGGTCCGGATGCGGCTCGTCGACCGCGAGCAACGACGAGGACGGCAGTTTGAACGCGCCGTCCGGGGGTTCGTGATCGAGCGTGCGCGGATGCCAGTGGACGGATAGTGGCGCGACCGGACTCATGACGCCGGATCGATCGTGTCCCTCGCTTCTGGCTCTATCGGTCCCGGAACGTGGCGTCAAGATCGGCCACGTCGGGTGCGGAGCGCGGCGTGAGGGTCGACCAGTCGAGTACGAAATCCGACCGACCGAACCCTCGGACGCTCTCGAACCGATTCTCAAGAGATGTTCAAGATCCGAACCACTTAACGCAGCGTGACGCGCTGTACGTTGGTCAGCCCGATCGCGAGCAGGATCATGCCGATCGCCACGAGCAGGAAGACGACGCTGATGACGTTGACCTCGGGGGATGCCTCGAACCGGATCTGGTTCCACAGGTAGACCGGAAGCGTCTCCGTCGCGGTGTCCCGGACGAAGTAGGTGTAGACGAACTCGTTGAACGAGATGGTGAACGCGAGGAGCCCGCCGGCGACGATCCCCGGCAGGACGTTCGGGAGTCGGACGTTGAGGAAGGCGTCGAGTTCGTCGGCGCCGAGGTCCTTCGCGGCCTCCTCCAGGCTCTCGTCGAACCGCAGCATCGTCGGGATGATGACGAGGGCGGCGAAGGGAATCGTCCGAACGACGTGTGAGATGACGACGCTCCAGAAGCCGGTCCCGACGCCGACGAACCCGAAAAAGAGCACGAGCGCCACGCCGACCACCACCAGCGGGACGACGATCGGCAACGTCACGAGGA
>LFFM01003029.1_pt1 | contig 10766 bp, 8 predicted proteins | sample 643131 | NCBI WGS metagenome assembly LFFM01 (sample SAMN03777445, study PRJNA286221) | soda lake metagenome | biome: soda lake; feature: Kulunda steppe; material: water; isolation source: sample Tc-Br brine of Tanatar trona crystallizer | place: Russia: Kulunda steppe | collected 2011-07
ACACATTCTATGGCCGCAATCGAACTCGACGGACTGACCAAACACTTTGGCGACGTCGTTGCTGTCGACGACCTTGACCTGACCGTCGAGGAGGGTGAGATATTCGGCTTTCTGGGACCCAACGGGGCTGGAAAGTCGACGACAATCGATATTATGCTCGATTTCATCCGTCCGACGGCAGGAAGCGTCAGAATACTCGGCTACGACGCACAGACTGAGAGCCTCGACGTTCGTCAACGGACTGGGGTTCTTCCCGACGCCTACCACGTCTACGACCGACTGACGGGAAGACAGCACCTGGAGTTTGCAACCGAGTTGAAATCGGTGGACGACGACCCGATGGCGATGCTCGAACGCGTCGGTATCGCCGACGCTGCCGACCGAAAAGCTGGCGGCTACTCCAAGGGGATGAAACAACGCCTCGTCATGGGTATTGCACTTCTCGGTGAGCCCGAGTTACTGATTCTCGACGAACCGTCGACGGGACTCGACCCGAACGGCGCAAAAGAGATGCGAGACATCATCAAAGCCGAGAACGACCGCGGCACGACGATCTTCTTCTCCAGTCACGTGATGGAGCAAGTCGAGGCGGTCTGCGACCGCGTCGCCATCATCAACCGGGGCCAACTGGTTGCCGTCGACTCCGTGCAGGGACTGCGAGCGACGACTGGCGCTGGTGAAACTCTGTACGTGGAGGTCGAGATATACTCGGACGACGTTCTCGAAGCGATTGCAGGTGTCGATGGCGTCGAACACGCCGTGAACGAAGGAGACCGAATCCGGCTCACACTCGGTGAACGCTCGAAGTTCCGAGTCCTTTCAGACATCGACGAGATTACCGCAGTTGAGGAGTTTTCTGTCGTAACGTCCTCGCTCGGAGACCTGTTCATTCACTACACGAACGACGAACAGGAGGTGCGCAGATGAAAGCGCTCACAGTGGCAAAGAAGGATTTCAGAGACGCGGTCCAGTCACGCGCGCTGTGGTCACTCGTTGCTGTCTTCGTCGTATTGTTGCTGGTGACGACGTACGCGTACGTCGAGTTCCCCGAGATGTTCGGGCCAACCGGTGAAGCCTCCTTCGAGGGGCTGGTCTTTTTCACGGCCGGTATCACAGGACTGTTTATTCCGATTGCAGCTATTATCGTCTGCTTCAAAGCCCTCGCAGGTGAGCGAGAACTCGGAAGCATCAAAATCCTGCTGTCGTTGCCAGTCGACCGGTCGAGCGTCCTGTTCGGGAAGGTGCTTGGTCGTGCGTCGGTGCTCGCGACCGGCGTCACCGTGGGACTGGCAATCGCGCTCGGCTTCGGCTCGCTGTTGCTGGGGACTGTTGACGTCGTCCCCCTCGTGTTGTTTCTCGCGTTGACGCTGGTGTTCGCTGGGATCTATGCGAGCATCATCGTCGGGCTGTCGGCGACAACTGGGTCGACGACACGGGCGACGACGCTCGCAGTCGGATTTTTCGTCATCTTCGAACTCGTCTGGGATGTGATACCGCTTGGAATCGTCTACATCGTGAACGGCTTTTCGCTCCCGACAGAGTTCCCCGACTGGGTGTTTCTCGTCATACAGGTCTCGCCGTCGGACGCCTACTTCACGTCGGTTATCGCGTTGCTTCCAGAGGCCGCTGCCGATGTGGGCGCTGGAGTGACCGGAAGCGGAGTGGAGGTTGAGCCAGTCGACGCAGAGCCGTTCTACGTGACACCAGAAGCCGGACTCGTCTTTCTCATACTCTGGCTGGTCGTCCCTCTTGCACTCGGCTACTATCGGTTCACGAGAGCAGACGTGTGATATCGGGAGTATCGTCCGTCACCATCGATTCTCGCCGATGCCAACACCACCGGTGGATTTTTATATTACTTTGGGTTATTTGACGGTATGAACCTCCCGACACCCAGCGAGTTACGCGAGCGCCGAACCGACCTCGGTCTGACACAGAGCGAGGTCGCCGAGAGTGCGGATGTCTCCCAGCCACTGATTGCCCGAATCGAGGGCGGGGACGTCGACCCGAGGCTGTCGACGTTACGGCGGATTGTGAACGCGCTTCAGGAGGCCGAAGGTGGCCTGCTTCGAGCGGTCGACCTGATGCACTCTCCGGTAACGAGCGTCGAACCCGATGCAAGCGTGAGTGAGACGACCGCCCTGATGAACGAACGAGGGTACTCACAGGTACCAGTCATCCGTGGCGGAACGCCGCTGGGTCTGATAGGAACCTCGGACATCCGACGGCGCTCCGAAGATAATGTCGGTGACCTACCGGTTGCGGAGGTGATGCGCGAGGCAGTCAGTACCGTCGAGCCGGATGCGCTGATCGACACTGTTGACTCACACCTCGACCACAACGACGCCGTGCTGGTCGTCGAAGACGGCGAAACTATCGGCATCATCACCGAGGCGGACATCGCTCGCCACCTTTCCTGATAACAGTCCGCACCTGTTCACGCGTCGTCTTCTTCTTCGAGCAGCTCGAAGGTGTCGACGATTTTGAGCGGGACGTCCCGCAGTGCGCCGCCGATGTCACTCTTGGCGATGCGCTGGGCGTGTTCTGTGCTCTCGGCGTTGAACACTTTCATCTCCAGCATCAACCCCACGAGCGAGGTGTCTGCGGCGATGAATGCCGAATCGAACGGTTCGCCACACGCGGGACACTCGGTGAAACCCACCTCAACTTCGACGTACTCCATGTTCTTCTCGTTGAGGCGCTTGCCTGCTTCGCTCACCGCAACACCGATGGCGTCGTCGATCTCCTCAACGTCGTGAACCAGCCAGGCCGCTTCTAACACAACACGATAGTCCATATCTCACCTCACTCGGAGCAGATACTCGTGTGTTTTGATTTTCTTTGACAGCGACCACGTCCGTGTACGTTCCAGTTCATTGCTGTCCAGATGAATTCGTTTCATAATGTTTTTATACCAACTTATCGAACCACTCTCCTGGGTTGCGAATAGATGACACGAGACAACCTGACACGGCGAATCGTTCTGAAACTGGCGGGTGCTGGACTGGGTGCAGCTGCACTGGGGGGTGTAGCGTCCGGCGACGAACTCGATCCGGTCGACGACGACAAGTACATCGTGGGACTCGAAGCCGACACAGCGGTTGAGGCGGTGACAGACCTGGCTGAATCAGTCAACCACCAGCTCGATTTCGACGATATCGGGAGGGTTGTGTCCGGGACGTTCGACGAGGAGACTGTCGAGCGACTTCGGTCGGACCCGGACGTTCGGTACGTCGAGAAGAACGGTCGGATGAAAGCGCTCGGTGAGACGGTTCCGTACGGAATTGAACTAACCGACGCTGATGACGCGATAGACGAGGGCGAGACGGGAGACGGCGTCAGCATCGCCATTCTCGATACGGGAATCGACTCGACACACGAGACGCTGGAGACTAACCTCGGCAACGGCTGGGCGGCCGACGGCGCAGAGTGTGGCTCGGGCGGTGGCTGGCCGTTCTCGGCGGACGAAGAGGCGACCGACGAGGAGCTAGACGGTGACGACTGTGACGAGGACTGGGACGACGTTCAGGGCCACGGCACACACGTTGCGGGGACGGCCGCTGCTGCGATGAATGGCATCGGTGTCAAGGGCGTCGCACCCGATGCGACACTCCATTCCGTCAAGGTGCTCGACGACAGCGGTGGCGGCGACTTCGACGACATTGCAGCAGGTATCGAGTGGGCGGCAGACCAGGGCCACGAGGTCATCAACATGAGTCTCGGTGGTCCCGAGAGTGCGGCCGTCAGCGATGCCTGTGACTACGCGGCGACTCAGGGCGTCGTGCTGGTTGCGGCGGCAGGCAACGACGGGCCGTGTACGGACTGCGTCGGCTCTCCGGCCGACCACCCTGAGGTCATCGCTGTCTCGGCGACGGACGAGAACGACGACCTGGCCTCGTTCTCCTCGACAGGGCCAGAGATAGAGATCGCCGCACCAGGTGCGGACGTTCTCTCTTCCGTTCCTGGTGACGACTACGACGAGTTCAGCGGCACGTCGATGGCCTCGCCACACGTCGCCGGTGCGGCAGCATCTGTCATCGCAAGCGGAACCACCGACCGTGAAGATGTCCGTGATGCGCTCAAAGACAACGCAGAGGACATCGGACTCGGGGACAACGAACAGGGCTCCGGCCGGCTCAACGTCCTCGATGCAGTCGATGACGACGACGATGACGACGACCCTGACCCACCAGACGTGAGCATCGACATCGAGACGGACCCGGCAACCGATGTCGATGAGACGACAGCGACGCTCAACGGTGAACTGGTCGACTTCGATGACACTGACGAGGTGGAGGTCTGGTTTGAGTACGGCACCGTCGGAAGTGGGTTCCCGAACTCGACTGCTTCGACTACCTTCGACGACCCTGGCCCGTTCAGTTCGGATGTCTCCGGACTGAGCGACGGCACGAGTTACGAGTTCCGCGCGGTCGGTGAAGCCGACGATGTCGAAGAGACCGGCGGGGTCGAGACGTTCACGACCGACGAGGACGACGACGGCGGTTGTTTCATCACGACTGCGACCGCGCGTGACGACGCCACGCTCGACTCGTTGCGGCGGTTCCGTGACGACTCGATGGCTGCAACGCCACTCGGTCGTGGGATGGTCGGTCTGTACTACCGTATCAGTCCACCGATTGCCGACACGCTTGCGCGCCACCCCGACAGCACCGCGACCGGTGTGACGCGCCGACTCGTCGAGATATGTGCCTCGCTCTCTGACCGACAGGAGGAGACGGACTCACGGGTCGCGAGCGCATCGCTCGGCGTTGCCCTGACTGGGCTGTACGTCGTGGGTATCGTAACTGGCGGTGCTGGCCACGCCGGACTCCGACTTCGGGAGTTCCTCTCACGGAAGTAGACGAGTTACAGCTACACATTCGACTTTTTTTGATGTCACTGACGGCGAACCGCAGAGTACTGCTCGACTTCGGCACGCAGACGCTCACGCAACGCGTCGGGAGTCGTTTCGTCGTCGAACAGCGCCTGGAGGTACTGAACCAGGCGTTCACTGGCGAGCAGGTCCTGGACGGTGACGTACAGGGCACCCGCCTCAAGCAGGTCGAGCGCCGTCGACACGTCGCCTGTCCGGAGTATAATCTCGGCGTCGAATCCGAGTGAGAGCAGGCGCCTCGACACCGGGTCGGAGTCGATTGTCGAGAGAATCACTCTGGCGTCCTCGACGTTCGCTTTCTTCCAGGTGTAGCGCTCCATCGCGTCACCGAAGACGAACGCGTCACACTCTCGTCTCACCGTTTCGAACTCTGTCGGGTCGTTCTCGACGACGACGTAGGGCTGGTCGAACAGCTCACAGGTCTCGACGAGCTGTCGACCCTGTCTTCCGTACCCAGCGATAATGACGTGGTCGGCCAGGTCTTCGGGCACGCGGCTCGATTCGTCGATTTTCCTGTGTTTCCCGGCCAGCAACCCGCGGTCGGCGACTGCCCGGTAGATCTGCTCGTTGTAGCGCTGACTCAGACTCGAGGTAATCATCGTCACGGCGGCGGCGAGAATAATCACATCGAACACGTCCTGGGTGAGGAAGCCAAGAATCAGCGCCTCGATGGCGATGATGAGCGCGAACTCGCTCACCTGGTCGATGCTGAGGCTCGTTAGCGTCGCCGACCGCGCCTCGTAGCCCTTGTACAGCAGGATGGCCGTGGTGACGATGGGTTTGACAACGGCTGTCAGCACCACCAGACCAGCGACGAGGAGCAGTTTCTCCACCGAGGCTGTCATCCCCATCTCGACAAACGGGAGAACGATGAGTGCGCCGATGGTGGTGAAAAAGACCGCGACGAAAAAGTCACGAACCGAGGTGAGTCCGTTGAACAGACCGAGGTACTCGACAGGGTCGTGACGAACCGCCAGCCCCGCAGCGAACGCGCCGACGACGATGGAGACCCCGGCGAGTTCCGCTGCGCCGATGAACACCACCAGAATCGAGATTACGCTGATTATCATGAGTTCGTCGGAGTCACCGGCGAGTCGGCCGATTAGAGTGAACAGGTAGTGATTGACCAGCGCAGCCATGACGAGCAGTGTGAGACCGTAGCCAAGCTGTGTCGCAATCGGGTCGGCTTCGAGCGTCCCGGCCCCGAGGACGAGCAGTATCACGATGGCTGTGAGGTCCTGGACGAGTTGAATCGACTCCGCAAGCCGCCCGCGAACGAGGTTGCGTCTGATTTCGGTCTGGAACAGCGCGACGCCGACGATGGTCGAAGAGAGCGCCACAGCGATACCGAGGTACACCGCCTCTTCGACCGGGACGCCAACCAGCACACCGAAGCCGAGACCCAGCGACCCGACGACCAGTATCTGGGCGACTGCGGCGAGTTCGCTGTCACCGAGGACTGTCCGGACCGCCGAGAGGTTGATTCCGACCCCGAACGTGAACACGAGCAACGCGATGCCGAACTGTGCGAGTTCGAGCGTCTGTCCTTCGTCGACGAAGAGCCCACCGACGATTCCCGCGAGGATGAGAAGCGGGACCGTCGGCAGGTCGAATCGGTTGGCGACCAGAAGGAACGGTCCGGCGACGATGAACAGAATTGCAACCGTCGTCAGCAGGTCAGTCATCCAGACCACCTCGCAGACGCTCGGCGAGGTCTGGGAACGGCTCGTTTCGCTCTATGAGCTGGATGTCCGCTTCGATTGCCTGGTCGAAGACCTCCCGGTTGTCGAGGTACGCTTCGAGGTACTCTGCGAGGCGCTCGGCAGTGAACTGTGCGCTCAGGATGACACAGTGTGCACCCCGGTCGTAGAGTTTCTGTGCGTCGTCTGCTGTTTTTGCCTCGACGAACACTGTTGCGTCGTCACTGACCTCCCCGAGCAACGCCTTGTTCACCTCAGTCTGCACTGACGACGAGAGGACGAAATCTGCTTTTTTCAGTGCCGACTCTTTCCGAATTATGGAGTTACGGAAGTCACCGTAGATGGCATCGTAGCCATTCTCCTGGAGTGTCTCAATGTGGTCTGTTCTCCGGTCGATGACGACGACGTCCTCGTACTCTTGGTCGAGTAACGAAAGCGCGTTCCGTGTCAACTCGTCGTAGCCGATGACGACAGCGTGGTCTTTGTACTCTTTTTTCCCTCCCTGGAACTCGTCGCCGGTGTCCCACCGTGAGAGTGTGGGCTCGAGCCGTTCGAACAGCTGGTGATTGAACTCCATGAAGTACACGGAGACGGACATCGTGAGCAGTGCGAGTAACGTGAGAAAGCCCAGTACTTCGACGTCGATGAAATCACCCTGGAATGCGGCAACGCCGACGATGATGCCGAACTCGCTGATCTGTAGCATGCCGATGCTTCCCAGGAACGTCGTTTCGAGGCTGAAGCCCTGCCAGTTGATGAGGAAGAAAAAGATGAGGAACTTCGCGACCATCAACACTACGGCGGCGATGACGGCCTCCTCCGCGTAGAACAGCAACTCGTCTGCATCGAGCGAGAGAGCGACCGAAACGAAAAACACCATCACGAACAGGTCCGTCAGCGGGTTGACCCGGTCTTTGAGTTCGCTGCTGTAGGGCAGCTGTGCAAGCGCCAGTCCGGCGAGGAACGCCCCCATCTCGATAGAGAGGTACGCCTCGATACCAAACGGCGACAGAAAGAGGTTGATTTCGTCGGAGACGAACACGAACAGAAACGCCCAGGAGAGTGCAACGAGGAAGAACACGTCCTTGTTGTCGGCGACACGTCGGAACACCGGGGGGAGGACGTACTTCGATGCACCGATGGCTGCGACCGTCAACAGCGCCACGAGAACGAGCACGACCACCAGCGTCGTGGCCACCTCGGCGACGTCGTCGGGGCGGCCAGCAGCGAGCACCGCCAGCAGAATGACGACGACGATGTCCTGAACGAGCAACACGCCGACGTCGATTTTGCCGTGGAGCGATGTCGCCTCGTCCTTGTCGGTGAGCATCTTGATGACGACCGCAGTCGAACTGTACATCACCGCCAGCCCGATTATCAGCGCTTCGAGAGTCCCAAATCCGAGCGCCAGCGAGATTCCGACCCCTGCGATGGCGACCAGCGCCATCTGTGGAATCGATATCTTGACGATTGGGGCCAGCACGTGACTGATTTCGTCGATGCGCATCTTGATGCCGAGCAAAAAGAGCAAGAATGCAAGCCCCAGTTCCGAGAGCGTCTCCGTGAGTTCGGTGACCTCGACGATTCCCAGCGCGGCCGGACCCAGCACCACGCCCGTGATGATGTAGGCGATAATCGTCGGCTGGCCGGTCTGTCTCGCCAGAAACCCTGCGACTGTTGCGCTCAACAGGATGATTGCGAGGTCAGTCGTCAGAGCCACCTCTGTGACCATCGTATTGAGACAGGTGTTTTATCGCTCAGACATTAACGGTGTCGGTGTCTGTTATACCGGTCGACGGAATCTGTGATAGATTCTGGACCCGCCCGTGCCGTGTAAGAACTATCAATTGTTCCGTCGACAGGTATTGGAGAATTGAAAGTCGTCTTCGACCGTGACCAGGTCACACGTCACTTTCGGTACGCGTGACGTTAATTCCTCACGTACCGGAGTCTAGTTCGAGGACCGTTCGCAGGAGTTGTTCGAGTGTCGGATTCCGATGGTACGTGATCATCTGATACTCTCTGTGGTAGGTCACGACTCCTGTGTTCTCCAGTCGGGGCAGGTGGTTGTGGAGCAGTTGAATCTGAACCGCATCCGTGGCCTCTTCGCCACCTTCGACACTCTCTGGCGAGACCAGTGCTTCGGCTGCAGACTCTATCGTGACGTCTCGCGGTGCTTGCTCGACGAGAAAGACGAGCAGACGCCGTCGCTGTGGGTTTGCGAGCAGCGAGAGTGCATCGTCGATAGAGAGGGTGTGTTCGGATTCATCACCTCGAAAAAAGGCGCTGGACGCGTTCGCCTCTCGCACCTCAGACTGATTACCTCCATCTACCGCATCCTCTGTCTCGGTCATACCGACTCACTATTACCGCCCCTGCTACTTAAGAAAAGTCACCATTGGTTGATGTGTTCTGCGGTGGACAGTGGATGGTTGACCGTTGTATCCACCTGTGAGACTCTCTCACTCCGTGCTGGTCGACACGAACGTGAGGTCTTCGACGACATCGTCGAGCGTTTCGAGCGAGTCCTCGACGGTTTCTCCGGGGAGGGTAACGTGTCCCATCTTCCGGAGGTGGTACACCTCACGCTTTCCATACCAGTGAAGCGCACATCGCTCGGTTTCCAGCACGCTTTCGACACCCTTGAGTCGTGCAGGCTGTCGTCGGTCGACATCGCCGAGTATGTTTGCCGAGGCGGTCGGACACCGTCGTTCGGTCGTCCCGAGTGGCAGACCAGTCACGGCTCGCAGATGCTGTTCGAACTGCGAGGTGTAACAGCCCTCTATCGTCCAGTGCCCGGAGTTGTGAGGTCTTGGGGCGACCTCGTTGAACAGAATCTCCCCCGCTGTGGTCTCGAACAGTTCGATACCGTAGACACCGCGTCCTTCCATCACCGACAGCACGTCGAGTGCAACCGCCCTCGCGCGCTCGCGCACATCCGAAGATGTTCGAGGCGGTGACACTGTCCGGCGAAGAATCTCTGCCTCGTGAACGGTCTCCGTGACGGGGAAGGTTTCAACCTCACCCTCGCCGAGACAGCCCATCACGGCGAGTTCGCGCTCGAAATCGACGAACTCCTCGACCATCGCAGGTCCGTCGATTGCCTCGAAGGCAGACTCGACATCTTCGGGTCGTTCGACCGGGATGTTCCCTCGCCCGTCGTATCCCCCTTCGCGCGCTTTGAGCATTGCTGGATATCCAAGCTCGTCGAGCGCATCGCGGAGGTCGGCGGCGGAGTCGACCGGCCGGAACGCCGGGACGGGCACGCCAGCCTCACGCAGCCGACGCTTCTGGACGAGTTTGTCCTGGATGATGCGTAACGTGTCGGGGTGTGGGTGGACGGGCGTGGCCGTCTCTTCGCTCACTCGTTCGAGTGCATCGGGGTCGGCCAGTTCTATCTCGAAGGTGAGGTAGTCCGCTCGCTCGCCGAGTTCGCGTATCGTGGCTTCGTCGTCGAACGCACCCACGACCTGTTCGCGGGCGACCACTGAGGCTGGCGCAGCTGGTGTCGGGTCCGAAACGACCAGTTCGATACCGAGCGGGGCGGCAGCCTCCCCGAGCATCCTGCCGAGCTGGCCGCCGCCGACCACTCCGACGGTCGTCCCTGGTGATGTGAGTTGCATACAGCGGCTTCTCTCGCGGCAGTAAAAGTCACCCTGTTTTGTACCTGCTCATCTGATGTCCGCGCCGACTGCGTCACCGACACACTCGAAGCCGTCACGGTCGAGCAACTCCAGCAGCCCCCGGTTGATGTCACGGGCGACGGTTGGGCCCTGGTACACGATTCCGGTGTACAACTGGACGAGGCTCGCGCCCGCACGGATTTTCCGGTAGGCGTCAGCCGCGGTTTCGACCCCACCGACGCCGACGACAGGGACGTCAGTCCGTTCGGCGACGTATCGCACCATCCGGGTCGCGCTCGCTTCGATCGGCTTTCCGGAGAGTCCACCTTCTTCTGCGCGATTGGGCGAGCGCAGCGACGCCGGACGTTCAGTCGTGGTGTTCGTCGCAACTATGCCGTCAAGGTCAAACTCCTCGACGATAGCCAGTGCGTCGTCGACCGCGGGTTCGGGAAGGTCCGGGGAGAGCTTCACGAGGAGTGGGGCTGCGCCACGCTCTTTGAGAGCGCCGAGGATGGCGGCCATGGAGTCGCGGTTCTGGAGCGCTTCGAA
>LFFM01003031.1_pt1 | contig 10762 bp, 11 predicted proteins | sample 643131 | NCBI WGS metagenome assembly LFFM01 (sample SAMN03777445, study PRJNA286221) | soda lake metagenome | biome: soda lake; feature: Kulunda steppe; material: water; isolation source: sample Tc-Br brine of Tanatar trona crystallizer | place: Russia: Kulunda steppe | collected 2011-07
CATTGGGAAATCGCTGTATCGCTCGCAATCGGCTTCCGTCACTGCGGTCCTACCCCCGTGTTGAGATTCCCATAGACACCCGTTCACGCAAACATACTGTGCTCATTCGTGTAAGACGTAGCTTTCTTGGCGGTCGCGGTTTTTTGTAGATCCACTGGTGGAGCGAGAGGCTCCAAACAGCCTGCACGTGTTGCGTGCCAGGGTACATGTCGACGTAGAGGGCCTACCGCTTAACTCTGAAGTCCTCATGGAATATAAGGCAGCAATACCTGATATTTGGCACGAAAAATTCTCGAAACACCCCCCATCCTCCATTGGGAAATCGCTGTATCGCTCGCAATCGGCTTCCGTCACTGAGGTCCTACCTCCATGCTGACTCCCATAGAGACTGGTGTGCGCGACACTGACAGTGTGGCCGGTTCTCCTGCATGCAGCTTACGAATCAGTGCAACTTTTCGGATTCATTGGCGTCCGGAGCGCTTTCGAATGGAGCGCGATGGCGACGTTGACGGTACCGGTGATGGATTCTACGCAGTGGATGAAGATTTGTTCCATGCATTAGAAATCCTCGACACTATTGAGTTTGAGGAAGAAGTTCGAGAGTACCCCCACACCTGTGAGCCTCGAGAGCCCTCGTGGCGCGGACCGCTCAGGCGGTGGAATGAGATAATAGCCCGGGAGAACAGGTCCTGTCGACCGATGGAAAAAGCAATGCTCTTGTGGAAGCATGTTGCCGTGGTTGATGGTGTTACTTGTGTGTGGCTTGTCCCTGACACTGCTACCAAGAAGGCGGATCACCAACACCTAGCCTGTATTCGAGGATTCGAAGCCACAAGGAACGCTCGCAACAACGAATATCGGCGCGAAATCGTCACCGAAATGGATCCTGGCGAGAGACAGAAGGCTGTGCTCGCCTTCCTCGAGGAGAAGTGGGAGGAATGTGGGCAAGAATCGGATTTCGGACGCTGATGCGCTGGGTGCGTGCCAGTGAGTGGAAAGACAAAGTTCTTGCATCTGGAATTTCCTTCTTCTGCCTTCAACCCCAGCTGACTGGCTGGTATCACGATGTTCTCAGTAGCCGGGTCGGGTCGGGTCGCCGTGGCAGGTCCAAGGGCGATTCCTGACAAACAAAAAAAATGACCATGCTTACCTACAACGAAGCCGCATCTGCAGTTGCGAGCTTCCAGGCGGCCCATCCGTATCTGCATGGCTCTGGGGGAGCCACCCCGCGGCAGTCCGCCGCGGCGCCCGAGCTCCTTTACAACGATCCGGTCCCTGGGGGAGCTCTCAGCCAACTCCTGTGGTACCTAGCACACACAAATGATTGGGTATCACGCGGAGTCTGGTCGGCCTACCGACTTGGGGTAAATCCCGTGGAATCTGACGGGCACCTTCTGGAGCATCTCACCTTTTCCTGTGTCGCTAGTCGATACCAGAATTTCGCAGGCGAGGCCGATCGCAGTGCTGGGATGCGCCGTCGGTGTCCTGCACGAATTGTGGGGAGTCGCCGGGATCCAAGCGGGTCCTGGAGACTCTGGCGTCTTCACGAGCACATTGAACACCACGAAGCCGACGATGACCGACATCTCCCACTTCATCCCGCTGTTGTTGCCCTTGCAGTGTCTATGATGAAGGACTCTGGGGCACGAAGGGTGCAACTGCGACAGGCATTGTGCGAAGCGGGCGAGCAAGTGGAGTATTGCTGCAGGATCTCTCCCAAGTCGAACGAAGAAGAAGAAGCAAGTGAGATGCAAATCTTCCACCGACCAGGACGGGTGAACGAACCAGACGTAAGTGGCGTGCACGGAAACATCGTCCGACTGTACCGGGACTGCCTCGGAAGGAGCGTAAGCATCCCAGGGGCCACGCAAGAATGGCGCGATCACATCCATGAAAGCCCGAATCGATGCGATTATGTACCGCTGGACTGCTCGTCATGTGACGGCGTGCGGAGGGTGGAGATCAACGAGATTCGCGCAGAAAGAAGGCTCCAAGAAAGCAAGCATCGACGCGGTCGAGTAAACCCGATACTGAGGGAGCTCAAAATACCCCCCCTCTTCTGCAAGACCAGGCCGGAAGTGACTCCTGAAGATATCACTCGCATCCGCAAGGTTCTGTCCGCGAGTCTCTTGGGTGGCCCGGGTAAGGCCCCGATCGACAAATTTTGGGATGATGTTGCCCAACTTGCGAAGCGGAATTGCTCGGAAATCATCGAATCGGATGGACATACCGTCGTGCTGCTATTCGATGCAGTCCAGCGAGAATTCGTCGACGCGAATCCACACCACGGAACTACAGTGTCTGCTGACACGACATTCAACATCTTCCATCGCAACCTCAGGATGCACGTTGGAGTGATCGCTTGCAGCGCACCGGGGAGTCAAGTGTCGTTTCCTCTCCTGTGGTACATCTACCGCACAGCGAACGAAGTGAACGACAATCACCCTTCTCGACGAGCGCTCGTTGCTGCCCTCCAAGGGCTTGCGGCGCGTATGCCCGTCGACATTCACGTCGAATACGAGAATGAGTCTCCATCAATGATCGGAGATGCTTCGCAAGACGGTGCCGCGCCGAGAGCCATGACCGTGACTGCATCGGAGCGCATGACAGTGCTGTCACAGCCAGCGCCGCGGGTACGTGAACGGACTGAGCGGCAGCGACAAGTTCGCACGATAGTCGTCGACTACGAAGCGGGGCATATATCCGGCTGCCTAGACGTCATGCTAGCGTCTGCAGCGGAGCAGGCAGAGTCTGCGTTGAGAACGCTGCGCAGCAGGCGGCTGCAGGTGCAAACCCGTGCAATCCCTGTAGAGCCGCATCATGTTGAGGACGCGGAGTTGTGGGATGACTTCACGCTATTAACTCCACGGTCGCTGACATCCCGGCTCGCGACGCTCTCGATCGATTCCGCCGACGAGATACCACAATTCATCGCGCGAGCACTCAACGGACTGCTCCTATCACCTCCGGCTCTGCCTCCTGACCAATCCGTCCAATTGGCGCTACTGATACGGGTTTGCGAGGCGCTGCAGCAGTGGCTTGATGATGTTCCCCGCGCGTATTTCCAGGGGAAGCTCCCTGAGCAACTCTTGCTGTTCCGCCGATGGAAAGACATCCGAGCCCGATACAGCTGCCTTCTTGATGGTATTGTGGACGACACGCGCATACCGGAACTGGTTGGTTGTGCGTTTCATGCGCTGCAAGTGAACCGCCGCCGAAAAATACCTGGGGTCGTCGCCAACATGGGTGGCGCGAGGATGACCCCGAAGGAGTTGAAGGACAGCCTCATCACACGGGTGAGCATGTCCCTCCAAACCGATGGGTTGATGAACCAATACCACACCACCCCCACCAAGCGCAACAGGTCACGACAGCCAACGCGCCGGGGGATCACCCCGACCGCGCTCCATCGGACGAACCCGGCCACGAGTGGCAGCAAGCAGAGCAAGCACCACAAGATACGCGGGCGCATCCACTGCGCACACGCAACACCGGCAGCAATACAGCTGTCGCGGGCAGCGCATCGCCAGCCAGGCATTCCTCCGTGGCAGGACACCATGCGTCATGGCCACACGGCATCCAACGCACATGCGAAACGTCCTCCGTGGTAAACGTTTGCGTGCAACTGGTGTTCCATGCAACAAGAGGGCACCGTTCACGCTCCTGGGCCGCCGCTGCGCAGGTGGACTCAGACTCTCCCGTTCGAGCGGCAGCTGTCACGGCCTTCCGCCATTTGGAAACAAGGACTGCCTCCGGTGAAACGATCCGCGCTCTAGTCACAAGGATCATGGAGGAGAGGCGATCCATGGGCGCAGGGTCAGGGCTCGACCCGGACGATCAGCGATGCGTGGGCGAGACGTTTGCGACAGTAGCACGTGAGCTCGCACTGCCATTCTTCCCCGGAGATAATGTTCCTGACGAGCATCACGCCTGGTTGCGGCTTTTCACCGGGAGTGCCTTGGTGCTGAGAATGGCTCGGCAACGGGGGACCAGCCAAGGCCCCTGGTACTCAATGCGAGAGGAGGCTGTCCTCCCGCACCGGGTGCCCATCACGGATCCTGGAGGGAAGACACTGGGATCCCTCCAGGATTGCTTACAATCGCGCGCAACTGGACCCCCTTCTGCTGTCGGGGACTATGACGATGGGAGGGCAGACGATCATGCGCTCGGATTATGCTATGAAAGGGTCCTCTTCCATGAGCTACCGCGGTACCTTCCCATACAATTGAATCGGTTTAAGAGGGTTCAGATCGACGCTGGCGCATGGGAAATCCGCAAACTGTACCACACAGTACAGTTTGACCCCGTCGTCTCGCTGTTCCCGTACACGATGAATGGGTATGCGGCGCCATCGCAGCGGCAGCAAGCGCAGCATGCTGCATTTCTGCGAGAATGGACGGGTGCGCCCATCTCGGAGTCCGACGCAACCTATGCACTGAAGGCGGTAGTCACCCACGCGAACGACAACCGTGACGGCAACGGAGGAGGCCATTGTCGCCTCTTCATCCGACTTGGGGCGACTCCTTCGAAGAGCGGAGATTGGGGTAGCGACTGGTTCATCATAGATGACGAGACTGTGGCACCCGTCTCGGTCAATGACGCCCGCGTTGAAAATGCCGAAGGGGGAAACTCTGGCCGTGGGACTGGTTTGGGGACAATTTGCCGGCATCTGAGTCGGCTACGTTTCTCCTGTACGAAGCCACCCGGCCCACATCCGACTCTGCGGTGGAAACGAGCCAATGGGTAGCAGAAGCCGAGCACGGCATCCGACAGGCTACGTTCCCTGGCACGACTGCTCCCATACGATGCAACAGCGTCAGCGTTCCACCGAACGTCGCCGCAATTGCTGCGTCAATGCCACCGAACCAGGACCGCATGCGCTCTCGCCGTCGCTTTGGCAACAACCGCGAAAACGCTGCAGCCAGCGACTCCCAAATGCCACGGCCACATGGCATCCAGCGCAAGTGGAACACATGTTACTTCAACGTGTGCCTCCAGTTGTTGTTTCATGCAGCGAAGGAACACCACTCGCACTGCTGGGGCTCCGCTGAACGCCAAGCCTCTTATCCTGAAGCCTACACCGGCGTGCGAGACAGAGCGAGAGCGCTCTTCTTCCAGCTGGAACGTGGGACGGTTGCCGTAAAAGATGTCCACGGCTTCATTAACGAGATCAAACAGCCAAAGCCAACGGACGACGCCGCGGCCCCAGAGTCAACGGACGAGCCCCCCAGCGTGCCCGTGCTCGGAGACGGTCGCGACCTCATCCGGCAACAACAAGACGTGCAAGAGATACTGCCCCCATTGGCGTGGGAGCTGGCTGAGGCGTTTACGCCAACGGGCGGTGATCCGTCGACACACCCGTTTGTGTCCTTACTCAGCGGCTCCACCTGGGCAGTCAGGGTCTCCCGGGAACCAGCACCCGGCCAGCCCCTCTGGTACTTGACGCGCGAGGAGACGTTCCTTCCCTACACCCTCCCCATCAAGCATGCAACGGGAGAGGAGTTTTTTTCCCTGGACGATTGCTTGCAGTCGCTCGCCAATGGCTTCTCCGAGACCGCAATCGATCCAGAGAGCGCACACGCGGATCTTGGGCAAATCTATGAGCGGTGGCTCCTGCAGAAGCTTCCACCTTGCTTCCCAATCAACTTACTCCGATTTCAGTGGACTGCTGACCCCGAAACTGGCATGTGGATAAACAACAAGCTATCCCATACGGTGACGTTTGATCCCGTAATCTCTCTGTTACCCTACACAATAAACGGGTACAGAGCGCCAACGGAGAGGCAACGAGAGCAGCACGCAGCTTTGCTGCACGATTGGGAGAACGAAGCGAAGAACTCTGGGCGAAAGTGCTTCGAACCGGTCGCTGAGGCCGCAGCAAAGTACGCCATCAAGATGGTCGTTACTCATAGCGGCAACAATGGGTTGGGTCACTATCGCTGTTGTGTCCGACTAGGGCCCACGCCGGCAACACGCGGTGATTGGGGAACCGAGTGGTTCCTCCTCGATGACGAGAGGGTGACACCGATCGCAGTCAACGACGCCCAAGCCCCATCGTACAGCGAGGGAACATCGTGGCCCTGGCGGTGGTTCGGAGATGGGACACCTGACTGCGAAGCAGCTACGTTACTGCTGTATGAGCCCGTCCCGCCGTCAAGCGAGTCCCGCCAGGAGGTCGATGGGCGTCGGCAGCCCAGCGACGCGCCGATCGCACCGGCAGCGCGGCCTGACGATCACGGAAATGCCCCAACAAATGCGCTGAGGACGGACACTCATGGAGATCATTCGAGCCGACCGAGTGCACCGACTACCATAACTGCCAACCCACCGCTCCCGGCGCAAACAGAAGCGGAGACACGGGCGAAGCCGGACCAGCGCAATAATGCGGGCGGTGCCACGTTTGCAGAGGCCGTAGCACCAACCGCTGCCGCGCGAGCCACCGACGCGCAGTTCACCCGCGCGACAGAACCACGTGGCCTTTTCGCGTGCCCCTCTCCTGGGTAAATTGCTCACAATCTCCCGAAGAGCAAAGCGCCCAACAAAAATGCCCACGCAAGCTCGCGCAGCCCCAGTCTCGTCCGAGTCCTCAGTGTCGGCTCTCCCCACCGGTCGCCAGGGGGAGCACGCTGCAAGACTCTCGCTTGCACATCCCCGGTGACGGACGCAGCCCCATGCGAACCACGAACGACACCGACACAGCATCATGGCCGCGAATCCGTCGTGAAGACGATGAACGATGAGCCCGACTGGGTTCCGCGAATCCAGTGCAAGCGGGCATGCGCGAGAGAGGACGAGGCAGCCGAGGGGAGTGATGAGATCACAGAGCGGCGGGCAGCGCGCGATCCCAACGCGCAAGATAGTCAGCAAGTTGATTTCTCCCACATCAGTGACATGTTGAGCGTGCTTGCCTCCGTCTCCGGGTCGGAGAGGACGACCCCCCCGTCACCGAACGGGACAAGCCCGGTGGATCAGGTCCGCGAACACTTGCGCGAGGCCTACCTCGCTCTCAGTGCGGCCTTCGCGACACACCAGCAAGTATCTGGTGCGTCTCCAGTCCCATCGTCCCTCCCGCCAAGGCTGCATGCGCTTGGAGACCCACCCACAACGTCTGGCGAAGTTCGGGCGGCAACTGACAGACCTCGCCCAGTCGAGACACAAGGCGGCGCCGGCGCTCAGTTTCCCGCTCCGCCGCGTACGCCGATAGCCGGACAAGAGGAGCCTGATCGGTCGCACTTCCTCCCAAGACCACGTAATCCCAGACGGGGAACAGATCTGGAGCCGGCCGCAAAGAGGCCGCGGGTAGATCACCCGCCGCCATTGCCTCCACAAGCCCAAGGAGGTATTCTGGACCTCACTCAAGACGTACCCGGAGCTGCCTCTCACGGAAAAGATCGAGAGACAGAAGACCGCGACCGAATGACGCAACTCCTCAAGCCAGGCGGACTGCTTAACGACGAGATCATAATGAGGCAAGCTGGATGGCTTCGAAAGGTGTACGGCCGCGTGTCCGAGGCCAGCAGTTTATTCTTTGGGGTCCTCGAACGAGGCGGGCGCAGCAGCAACGACTCGGTCGTGTGGTCTGCGACAGTCAAAGTCCAGGAGAGGGCAAGGTCCCAACACGAATGGGACATCCTTTTCATCCCTATCAACGCGGGGGGAAGCCACTGGGCATTGGCGACAGTTGACTTCAAACACCACCTCCTCTGCCACTACGATTCAATGGCACACGCCCCCGGAATCGGACTCAAACGCCTCCATGAACTTCGTCGCTGGCTGGTTACAGACGTGGGAATCGATGATGCAGCGAGTTGGCGCTCCCGTTCTTATGCCGGCAGCGGCGAGCACCTGATGCCGCAACAGGAGAACGCTTGGGACTGTGGCACCTATGTCGCCCGCTTCATGGAGTTCATTGCGACTCTTCGAGGCAAGGCCGCAACTCTCCAGAAAGCTGACGAGGAGACAAGCGCCTTCAGCTTCACCGCAGCGGATGCACTAGCGTATCGACGCATTCTGTGGGAACGGCATTGCGGCCCGGGTGCGGCATTCACATGGAAAGACTACATCGAATCGCGGATCTTCCGGCCGGGGTGCCCTCGAAAGCGGGATGCAGCAGCCAGGGACCGCTCCGACCGCCAAGAGAGAGACGAATGAGCAGCCATGCGGCGAATTCTTCTGCGACTCACGGACGCACTTTGGAGCAGAATCCTTTGGCTTGATCGTCGAGGAATATTCAAGTTTGCAGTCCCACACAAATTCCAATGTGTCACACGCACCTCCGTTCCTCTACTCTACATGCCCTACGGCACCGGAGCGCCCACCACGAGCTGCAGATCCTTGGGAGCGACGTATTCCGCTCGCATCGCCCTCAGGAGCATCTGTCCACCGGCAGTCGCCGCAAGGCCTTTTCTGGAAGGAGGCCACCGAGGGACTTCGGGGTCCACGTGGCCGCACAGCACCAAACCGCTCTGCCACTCTCGCGATCGCAACACCAAATACGATGCTACAGTGCCCAGGCCGATGACGCGGGAAGGGAACGGTCTGCAAATGGCGTGCGGCCCAACCGAAGAGGGACGTGTGCGCATGTCACATGCACTCCGACCCGTCCAACGGTCATAGCCTGAAACAGTACACAACAACCAAAGTCGCAGTCGACTTCAAATGAGCTGCAGTCTCCCGCGAACGACCATAATCGCAGAGTGGAGGTGCCCCCACCCAACACCCGGTCAGTAGCAAGACCAGAGTCCGACAAAAATCGTTCGGACACGAAGTACTATGCAATGTACAATTTCCACGCACGTCAGCAAATAGCCTCGCTGAAGCACCATATCGCCGAAGAGGAGGAGCACAGGAATCTCGAACCCCGGGGGCTGTGCACGAGCGCTATACGGTTCCTCCTTCGGTACATTTCAGCGTAATGAGCCATTCAAACGGACACTGTACCTTCTGGGTTTCTCCGCGTTCACCAAACGTCACCAATTGTCGCAACAGGTTGCACATGACCGTTGGATCAACGCATTACCTGCCCCGACGCGTCACGCAGCGGGTTCCTCGCATCAATATAGCATGCAGCTTACATATCTTACCTCCATACGAGTTCCTCTGTAAGGAACGCCTCTGGCACGCAACGGATCGGTGACGACTAAGGCTCCGATTATTCCTCTAGAGTCACTGTCAGGCAGCGATGGCTCCCTCACTGCTCCGCGTCCTTCCCAGGGTGGCCGATGCATTGGACTCTGTGAGCCCATGCCAATCCTTGAAGCGCTACCGCGCCTCATCGCGCCCGCTGATCGACCCAATTGTGCTCCTCGACTGCTGCCTCTCCCCAGTCCGGACACCACGTCTCCCAGTCCCTTAACGGCGTACTCCGACCGCGCATCTCAACCGGCGTGTTTGTCAGCGGAGACGGAAGCGCTGGTGTCAATGCAAGAGTGCATATGTGACCTCCAGGACCGCCCCTGCAGCCTGCCAGACCCCACATCACGGTGGATAGATCAAAACAGGGCCGCCCTCATACTGCCGATCCGCTCGGAGACAAGTGAGTCCCCACCAAGGCGGATACCCGGATCACAGACGCGGGAGCGGCGATGGGAGCTTGCCACCGAACTTCAAGCCCAATCCTATCACTACTACTGGCGCCCCCGACGCCATTCATGCTTCAAATGAGGGGTAAAACACGCAACGAGAGGGGATCTACCGTCGCGTCTGTCCACAATGCCAGAATCCCGCAGAGTTCACATTGCGTTATTGGTCAATCCCGTGCCGAGAAGCCAAAATAATGCCGGTAACGATTCTGGGGCAGCAGGGCCTCGTTCCGGGGCGGAAACTTGCCTTCGCGATCGTAATATGCGACTATACGTATGAATCATTGAAGAAAGCGTGGCTGCAAGGCTCGTTCGGCGACGTGGCATGGACTTGAAGTTGCGGAGGGCCCAGACGCTTCATTTCAATTGAACTCTCTGGTCTGTGCCCCGATTGCGCCGCACACACAGAAGACCACAGCGTTTAGTTTGCACGAATCGAAACAATGGATTGTATATTGTGGGTAATTGCTATAAATGGTGGCCTTCTGCGATTTGTGCAGAAGGTCTCAGGCACCCCGGGTACGTTGCCGCACTTTGCGAACGATTTCAACACCGCTCCAGACTACCATCGGCAACGACCTCATATGTTCTTCATATCTAACGATTGCACCAGCGAAAAGTCTCCCCAAACCCCAAAGTCACCATATCTCGAGTTGGAGGGGCAAAGTCAGGTTGCGGAAGGTGAAAAACCACCGTTACACACACCGAGAGAAGACAGTATTTTCATCCACGCAAGAAAATCAACATTGTTTATGAAAGCCGGCACAGTATTGCCACGATCTCCTCTCCTTCTCGCACTATCGAGAGCTAAAGTGACGGAGCCTCGACGCACTTACCGCCCTTTCCCAACACCGTTCGAGGATGAAACGACGCATAATCATGTTAAACATACTTTTGAAACAGGTGAACCCGACAAATACATCCCCAAATGGTGCTGCAACGAGATATAGGGGGGCAAATGTCAGTTGCATAGCGGGGACACATGGTCCGGGACCGTCCAGGATCTCACATGTGCAAGTGCTACACATTACACATCTTGCCGTCAGTTGTGTAACAAGAATCGAAGAGATGGAGTACACTTGACTTGCGGCCTTCTACACACGCGCCGTCACTGCGCAACCTTCTTTGCAGCATCCTGTGGCACTCGATTCCGTCGCCGGACTCGCTGCATGCACCAACCC
>LFFM01003032.1_pt1 | contig 10759 bp, 7 predicted proteins | sample 643131 | NCBI WGS metagenome assembly LFFM01 (sample SAMN03777445, study PRJNA286221) | soda lake metagenome | biome: soda lake; feature: Kulunda steppe; material: water; isolation source: sample Tc-Br brine of Tanatar trona crystallizer | place: Russia: Kulunda steppe | collected 2011-07
ATCCTACTCGACAACCAAGCGCTCGCTCGGCGATGCCGTGCGAGCGCTCGGCTGGTATCGCCAGTTCCGTGAAATTGTCCTCATGTTCGCCATTACCAACATAGAACCACTGTGTGAGCCGCTCTAACCGTGACTCAGCATCTATTCAACAAAGCAGTTTCATCGAGCAGTGTATGTCGAGAATCGCGCTCGTGTCACAATCGACAAGCAGCGTGGTCTTAACCGCCGAAAACGTGTAATCTGTCCGTTTCGCGTAGTGCTGGCTCGCTTGAATACGATCCACACCGGTTGCGTCGATTGCTTGAACATCTCCGATGTCGTACAGTTCGACCGATCCGTCGAGGATATCCCGCCACCGCGTCATCGGAATTGCTTGCTTTCGCGCACACACGGTCAAGAAGCGAGGTAATGTCTCACCGTCAAACCGAGCGATTTTGCAACTCTCGGCATTTCACGTAGCACGTCCATCAACTTCCTGTAATCAGTGTCAAAATACTCTTTGAAGCCTTGAACGGCCAGAATCACCCAATCGGTATACCCGTCTTTTCCGGGCTTGTATGCCGGAGATGGCTCGCCAGCGACGCCTTTTTTTTGGAGAGGGTTACAAACACTTCTGCGAAGCGGGAGGTCTTGGTTTGTACGCCCAATCTCTCCCGCTTCACTCCCTATAGAGTTACCACTTCGCCAGAAATGAGAGCAGAATGAGAGTGGTCACACATCTCTCAGACTGAGTGAATCTATCCGTTTAAACAAGGCCAATTCTATCTATACAACATATTTGATGTTCCATAAGGCCTCATATTTATCGACAATAACCTTTTGTCGGGGGGCTTGGTATTGGAGTCTATGATTGACCTGCGGAGTGATTCGGTAACAAAGCCCACTGATGAAATGCGTAAAGCTGCGGCGAACGCTGAAACCGGGCATGATGGATATGGCGCTGACCCGACTATAGCGAAACTTGAACAAACTATTTCTGAGAGGACTGGAAAGGACGATGCAATTTTTCTCACCTCAGGAACACTTGCTAACCTAATTGCTATGGTGACTCATACGGAACCGGGACAAGAAATTATCCTTGAACGATCATCTCATATCTATACAATGGAGGTGGCCGGTGTTTCACAGGTAGCAAATCTCTTACCTAGGCCTGTGGATGGTGGAGCTCGTGGAGTTATTGAACCCCATCAGGTCAAGGAAGAATATTCAGGAGGGGAAAACATACATCTATTTGATCGAACTCAGACAGGGCTTCTAGCTCTCGAAAACACGCATAATGCAAAAGGAGGCACAGCTATTTCACCGAGTACCATATCTAATACTGTAAACACAGCAAAAGAATTGGGTTTAAAAACGCATTTAGATGGGGCACGAGTTTTTCGGGCTGCTGCCGCTCATGAATGTGAAGTAAATGCTTTAACAGAGCAATTTGATTCTGTGTACGTTGATTTTGCTAAGATTGGCGCTCCCTTTGGCGTAGCCCTCTGTGGCGACAAAGAATTCATTGAGCGAGCGAGTCGGTATCGCCAAGTCTTTGGGGGGCATATGAAACAAGGCGGTATTGTGGCTGCACCAGCTCTTGTAGCACTCAATCAAACTGACAGACTCAATGAAGATATTGATAAAGCCAAGAAGCTTTCGACCGAGTTAAATGGTATACCAAATCTAGAATATAAAGAACCAGAAACAAACATTCTTTATGTGGATGTGGAGTCCACAGGACTAACTGCTCCAGAGCTAACTACCATTTGTAAAGAAGAGGGAATTCTTCTAGAACCGTTTGGGGAATTTGTTATCCGAGTTGTTACTCACAGAGATGTTTCATCTGAAGAGATACTAACTGCTGCAAAAAAAATTGAATCAATTATTAAACGATAATCGCGCACGTGCGGGCAATAAGGTTGGAGAACTAATGTTGGAGAACTCGAACTTCAATCGAAAACTGGCCTTCCTCTGAGAATTTGTAGTGCTATCCGTGATATCCAAATCCACTCGCTTGGCTTAGACTAGAGCAACTCTTGCGAGAGCTGGTGTGGTTCAGAATATGCAATTATTAATAAAAGGTCCCATATGTCAGCCTCAAAATAGTTATTTGCCTTAGGATTAAATTTGAGTGAAAACTGGCTTGTTGGCCATTGGAAACTAGCACCAGTACCTCACAATGCATCCACAGCTAGCTGTTTCTGCGGCCTAAGTTCTGTGTCAGAGCGGTTGTACTGACGGTCTCAACGAGAGAATTACGGGCAGATCGAAGGAGAGCTGTCGCTGTCGGCGGCGGTCAGCCGCCGACGCGGCAGCGTCGCCACTCACTCTGCTGACTTGCTCGGTCGGCGGTTAGCGGTGGAACCGGTCGTCTGGTGGTCGATTCGCGGGGACGGCCCGACGCACCGCGAGGGCCGTCCACGCGGCCCGTCGAACCAGATTCACGAACTCCTTGTACGGCCACCAGCAGAGGCGACGCCCGCCTTGGCGGGGCGTCGCCACGTATTCGTAGTGGAGATACCGCCACGCGTTCTGTAACAGCAAACTCACCACAACGAACAGAGCAGTCTCACCGTCGCGTCTCGCGTCGTTGTTGTCGCTATCGCTTGCTCAGACAAGCGATAGCTCGATTCGATACCGAACCGTTTCGAGTAGTGGTATCGAGCGTCCCGTGGTCTCTCGATAAACGGCGCGTCAGCGGCGTAGCCGTGACGCGCCACACCGTGTTCGTCGTACTTTCCCGTTTAGGTACGTACAGTCGATGTAGACGGGAAACTCGACAGTCACAACTGGACCGTCGAGTTTCCCTGGCAAATCATGCTGAATGACACGACTCCACCCTTCCGAGAGCTCTTGCTGAATCGTCTTCCCCCACCGGATGATTCGGGATCACGTACGCGTAGTTATGTGCTTGAAGCAGCGTGAGGTACTTGCTGTCGTAGAATCCGCGATCAAGATAGACGGCCTTGACCTCAGTGTAAAGGCCATCGAGGACACCGAAGAACTCAGCGAGGACGCTGCTGGCGGTGTCGCTGTCTTGAAGACGGCGACACCGCCAGCGTGTAACTGTTTGTTCTTCACACACGCGTAGAGCGTCGCGTAGGCGTGGAACGCGGTGGTTCCACGCTTGGCTTCCGAGTGATAGAGGTTCTCCGTGTCGTCTTCAGCACCGTAGTAGGGCCGCAGGGGGAGGTCTGCACAGGCCTCCCCCTGCTCGGGGAGGAGTTCAACGGTATTTCGTCGAAGAAGGGTGTTAGCGACTCGTTCGAGCCATTCTGGCTCGAACTTCGTCCGTCGGTGGTAGAGGATCGTGTTCGCCGATGGTGAGTCTTGACTGGAGTTGCAGAGCGTTGAGATCGAGGTCCCGTCGGCGGTTGCGCCGACGAGGACCTCGTGGATGTCCTCTGTATCGATTTCAGCGTTGTTGGCGAGGTTCAGAGTAACTTCCTTGTCAAGATGGTTGGCGAGGGAGTTAAGGAGTTGGTCTTCGTGAAGTTTACTGTCTGCTTGCTGCTGGTGTTTGGTCACATTCACAGCAAGCAGCCGTTCTAACTAACCGGCTTTGTGAGGCACTGAGCATTAGCACTTCCAGAGAATTCTACATATTGGCCAAGGTTTATGTCAACGTACTGCATGGGTATTATTCACAATGGTGCAAGATGTTGCCTCGGAGCAAATGAATATTGACCGACGAGACGCACTCAAAATACTGAGCTTAGGCGGTGTCACGGCTCTTGCTGGCTGTGCAGGAGATCCAGCCGATGACACAGATGGGAGTAATGGTGATGAATTGACGATTGGGGTGAGCTCGGCGTTCGACGTCATGAACCCGATAATGACTACCAATTCTCCGGAGTACCCAATGTCTGAAGCAATGTATAGTCAACTCACTAGGTATGATCACAATTTAGAGGTTGTACCTGATGCGGCCACAGATTGGGAATCGAACGAAGACGCAACGGAGTGGGTTTTTACTCTGAGGGATGATGTCACTTACCACCACAATGGAGAGCAACTTGTTGCTGAAGATGTAAAAGCAACTCTCGATACCGTATACGATGAGGATGTCGGGAGTCTCGGGAATGGTACCCTGGGGCCTATTGAAAGCACAGAGGTTATCGATGAAACTACTGTCCAAATCAATCTCGATGCCCCATCCGGTAATCTGCCGCTCAGAATTGCAAAATCATGGGCTAGTATTGTCCCTAAGGATGTGATTGAAAATCAATTTGACGAGCTAGATTCCAATGATTATGGGTCTGGCCCCTTCATTCTAGATGAATTCACACCGGGTGACAGTGCTAGCTTCGTAGCGAACGATGATTACTTTGAAGATGACCAACCCAGAGTAGATCGGGTCACATTTAGACATATCCCGGAGGGTTCAACTCTTACTAATTCGCTCCTTCAGGAGGATATTGATTTTGTAAATCGGGTCCCCCCGGAGCAATTTGGAAGAGTTGAGGATGGGGATGGTATTGTAGCTGATCAGTTCCCTGGTGGCAGAGCATTCTTCCTTGAACTTGATGTAGAAACCGAGCCATTTGGCGATAATCGCTTCAGAGAGGCGATTAAGTATGCTGTAGACAAAGAGGCATTAATTGAGGGGTCCGTCAATGGACTTGGTGAACCAGGCTATCATCACTTAATAAGTGATGCATGGGCCAATTATGCTGATTTAGATCATGAGTATGGTCTAAACGCTGAGCCTGAGGCAGCTGAAGAAGCACTAGCTGATGCAGGTTATCCCGATGGCATCGAGTTTGATTTCCCGTTGCATACGCTTGGTGATTATGCACCTTTCGTCGATAACGCCACGGTAATCATTCAAGATCAACTTTCAGAGGTTGGTATTGAATTCGACATTCAACCAACAGACGCAACGCGTTATTGGGATGAGGTTTGGCGGCAGGTCCCATTTGCGGTTGCTACTCATGGAATGCGTCCTACGGAGGAGTTCTTCTTAGAAGGGGTTCTTTATTCTGAAGGTGATTGGAATGGGTCGAATTGGTCGGATGACGAATATGATGAAACCTTAGAAGCTGCCATGGCAGCGGGCGATCCCGATGAACGTGGAGAGTTATTGAAAGAGTGTCAAGCGATAGCTCAGCAAAGGGGTGCGGTTATTGTTCCCTTCTTTAGACAGAGACTCTCGGGATACAATAACACTCTACAGAATGTTAACCCGACTCCAACGGGGGACTCTATCAACACTCATGAAATTGAATTTGACAATTGAATAAAATTAATGAAGTTAAGACATTATCTAGTATTACGCTCGATCTACACTGTCATCACACTGTGGGCGATCTCCATCATCGTCTTTGCCGCAACCCAAGTTCTTCCTGGTAATGCCGCTTCGGCTATACTTGGCCCCCAGGCGTCGGAGGAAAGAGTAGCTGCTTTAGAGCAGGATATGGGTCTTAACCAACCACTCCATGAGCAATATTTGGGCTGGTTAATGGGGACTCTTAGAGGAGATTTAGGTACGGGCTTCGCCTATAATGCTCCAGTCATTGACGTTTTAGTGCCACGCTTAATTCGGTCTCTGGAACTCGCCTTAGTAGCTCTTGTTCTAACAATTACTATCTCAATCCCTATCGGAATCATGGCAGCTCTTAAGAAGGACTCTTCCATCGACTCTGGCTTGAGCACAGTTACTTACATCGGCGTCAGTATGCCTGAATTTGTCTCAGGCACTCTGCTGTTATTATTATTTGCCGGTCCTGTATTCGACATCTTCCCCACCTCTGGTTATGTTCCAATATCAGATGGGTTCATACCCTGGTTATCTCACCTAATACTGCCAGCAGTCACCCTTTCTATTCTTCTAACAGCCCATTTCATGAGGCATACTCGTGCAGAAATGGTATCCACATTGCAAGAAGACTACGTCCGAACAGCACGCCTGAAAGGGATGGGTGAATACAAGGTCGTAGTAAGTCATGCGCTTCGTAATGCTCTTATCCCAACTATAACGGTTATTGCGATTAATACTGGATGGCTCTTAGGAAGTATCGTTGTTGTGGAAGAAATATTCGCGTATCCAGGCTTGGGTAGAATGCTGTTACGAGCTATTGAATTACGTGATATGCCTGTCGTTCAAGCAACCATGATTGTTGTCGCAGCAGCTTACATACTTTCCAACGTGGCAGCAGATATCCTCTACTCGTATCTCGATCCAAGAATTGAATATGGTGAATCATGAGCAGCATTAACCAAATCAGCATGGTAGAAGACGCCCAGTCGACAATTGAACCGTACATCCGGATAATAAAAGAGAATAAAAAACTATCAGTCGGATTGGGAATATTTGGGTCGGTTACAATCATAGTTGTTTTCGCACCAATATTACTTGAACTACAAAGCCCAACCACCACAGATCCAGCTAATAGACTTCAAGGACCAAGCTTTGAACACTTGCTTGGGACTGATGGATATGGGCGCGATCTGCTCTCGCGGACTATTCATGGAGGTCGAATAAGTTTGCTTCTAGGATTTGGCTCCGTATTCCTGGCACTCCTATTGGGGGTACCATTTGGACTACTTTCCGGCTACTACGGGGGTAAAGTTGATGAAGTAATCATGAGGCTAGTGGATGTTCTAATTAGCGTGCCAACGCTAATGTTAGCCCTCTTAATTGTCGTGGCACTAGGAACTGGCTTAGAGAATACAATACTTGCTATAGGTGTTGTTTATGCTCCACGAATAGCTAGGGTAGTAAGAGGCAGTACCTTGTCAATAAAGGAAGAGGAATTCATAGATGCAGCTAAAGCTAGAGGAGAATCTAATGTATATATATTATTTAGGGAAATCCTTCCAAATGTGAGTTCACCAATAGTTGTTGAGGGTACTTCTCGGTTTGGCTTCGCAATCTTAGTTGGTACCTCTCTTTCTTTCCTCGGGTTAGGCACTCAGCCACCAGCTCCTGATTGGGGCTATATGGTCGCTCAAGGAAAGGATTACATTCATCAGAGCCCCTGGTTCTTACTTTGGCCAGCTATATCGTTGACGCTTCTCGTTGTCAGTTTGAATCTGATAGGGGACGGTTTGAACGACGCACTTGAAGAAACATCAGACTAAACACATTTAACCAACAATGACAAATAAAATCAAAAAAATTCAGGACAGTGATGGCGCAGTGGGAAGCCAAACAAGTGGCAAAATGATTGATGTTGATAATCTTAGCGTGAATTATGAGTCGAAAGATGGTACCGTCCAGGCACTACGAGATGTATCCCTGGCCATTGGAAAGGATGAAACGGTTGGATTGGTCGGGGAAAGCGGGAGCGGGAAAAGCACCCTTGCCCTAGCTATCCTTCAGGCTTTAGATGGGAATGCTGAAATTCATGAAGGAGGTATCTATTTTAAAGGTTCGGATCTTGCTAAGACGGGCAAGAAGGAGCTTCAAAGATTACGCGGAAATCAGATTGCTCACGTACCTCAAGATCCTAAGACCTCGTTAAATCCGAGCATTAAGGTAGGCGAACAAATTTTGGAAACAATCCAGCTACATCGTGATATCGGTAAGAAAGAAGCGAAGGAGCTAGCTCTAGAGTATATTGAAGAGGTAAACATTCCCGATCCTGAGGTCAACTATCATCGATATCCCCACCAACTCTCCGGAGGAATGCAGCAGAGAATTTTACTTGCGATGGCTCTCTGTTGTAGCCCTGATCTGCTGATTCTCGACGAACCAACGACTGGATTAGATGTCACAACTCAAGCAAAGATAATCGATCTAATTGATGAGTTAAAAGAGACTAATGATACAAGCATTTTATGGATAACTCATGATATCACAGTAATTTCAGAGGTTGCGGACCTGTTGTACATCCTGTATGCAGGAGAAGTAATGGAACATGGTGATGTAGTTGATGTTTTGAGCAACCCAGCTAATCCATATACACAGGGTCTAGTATCTGCTGTCCCTAGAATTGGCACAGATACTGATGTCAATCCAATCCAAGGTCAAATTCCTGATTTGATGGACCTTCCCAGTGGGTGTATATTTGCAGACAGATGCGACCACGCAACAGATGAATGCAGAACTAGCGAAATATCTCTAGAATCTGTTTCATCAAATCAAAGCCATCAGGTAAAATGTTGTCGTTGGGAAACTGTTATAGAAGATGACAGTTGGGAGACGACAAGTAGCAAGAATAAGGAGGCTGCACATGAAAGTGATGTCACTGAAAAAGCTGATGAATTGTTGAGGATTAATAACATCAGAAAGTCGTTTGGGAGCAAGGGGTTACTTGATTCTTGGTTGGATACAGAACCTCCTGTTAAGGCTGTGAACGGGGTCGATCTTGAAGTCGGGGAGTCTGAAGTAGTAGGTCTTGTTGGGGAAAGTGGCTGCGGAAAAAGCACTCTAGGTCGAATAATTATACAGCTATTGTCCCAGGATGCCGGTGAAATATATTATAAGGGCCAAGAAATCACCGAATCATCTACGGCGCTTAAGCAATTCAGGAAGGACACTCAAATTGTCTTTCAGAATCCTGGTTCCAGCCTCAATCCTAAAAAACCGGTAAAATCTATCATATCTCGTCCAATTAAGAAAAACACCGACTTAGACAAATCAAGGAGGGAAGACAAAGTCCGGGAGTTATTGGAACAAGTGAATTTACCGCCTGATGAATATATAAACAAAAAACCTGGGGAACTTTCTGGAGGAGAGCAACAGCGAATTGCGATAGCCAGGGCCTTTTCCACAGATCCTTCTTTTGTAGTACTTGACGAACCAGTTTCAGCTCTCGATGTAAGTGTTCAGGCTAGTTTATTAGAGTTGCTAAAAGATCTCCAGAACAAATACGATACCTCTTACTTATTTATCAGCCACAACCTAGGTGTTATCAACTATCTTTGTGATAGGGTCGCAGTAATGTATCTGGGGGAGATTGTGGAAATCGGGATGAATTCTGATATTTTCAGCCCACCTCATCATCCTTATACAAGAGCGCTTCTATCAAGTAATCCGGTGTTCGAACCTGGTGAGCGCTCTGAGAAAATACATCTAGAGGGAGATGTCCCTTCCCCACGAGATCTACCCTCTGGATGCTCTTTCCACACTCGTTGTCCTCAATATATAGGTGACGTATGTGTAAAAGAGAAACCTGAACTTGAGGGTAAATATGGGGATGGAAACCATAAGCTATCCTGCCATCATGACATTGATGAATTGATGGATGGGGGATAACTGGTTGCGTTTCTGATTGTCTATTAGGATATCCTCGCTGAAGATGATGGTCCCAATATCAAATATATTGATTAGTGAATGAAATATAATGAAAGTACATAAATATGTTGAAGATGCATTAAAAAATCTACAGGGTGATGGTCGAGGGAAAATCCTAGCTCTCATAGCCAGCGGTTGGTTTCTATCTTTGGGAGTTAGAATGGTTTTCCCTGCGCTACTCCCATTTATCAGAGATTCTTACAATTTTGACTTAACGACGGCTGGTCTATTGCTGTCTATTCTTTGGCTCGCATATGCTGTTGGGCAGCTTCCTGGCGGTATTTTTTCGGATCAAATTGGTGAAGGAAGCGTTATGTTTTTGAGCACAGCGATCACTGCTGGGACCATTCTATTAATATCTCTATCTAGTTCTGTCCTAATTTTGTTCATTGGGACAGGGTTGTTGGGTTTTGGAACAGCACTATATGGTGTAGCTAGGTTCACCTCATTATCTGATATTTATCCAGATCAAGTTGGAACTGCTGTTGGAATTACCATGGCAGCCGGTGATGCTGGCAACACTATTCTCCCTCCGTTATCTGGATTGATCGCTGCAATTTTAGCGTGGCAACTAGGGTTCGCAATATTAGTACCACTCTTCATTTTTGTGGCTATTGGTCTATGGGTAGTCGTTCCGGCCAAGACTTCACCTTCTGAAAACCAGCTTGTCCTTCCTACGATTAAAACATCAAAGGGCTTCTTCTATCAGTTGAATAAACCCTCGATAGTATATGGAGTGGTCACGATGATTTTTTGCGAATATATTTGGCAAGCGTTCACAGCATTTTACCCCACATATCTCATAGAAATAAAAGGGCTCCCTTCCCCATTAGCTAACACGCTCTTTGGTATATTCTTTGCTCTAGGTGGAATTATAAAGGTTATATCTGGAAATGCATATGATCGGACTGGGGTACACAAAACATTAGTAGTGATACTTATTGTATCCGCCGGAACATTCGCTCTTCTGCCCTTCATCTCTGGTTTTTGGCCGCTATTAATAATCACAGTATTCGCCAGTTCCTTTCTAGGTTTCGCAACAATTTCATTGTCTTATCTCACGGAAGCTATTCCACAAGAGATTAAAGGAACGGGGCTGGGGTTCTTGCGAACTATTTATTTGCTTATTGGTTCCACCAGTCCGCTACTTTTCGGGTTTATTGCTGACCAAGGCTTTTTTGACGAATCGTTCTTTCTTCTTTCTCTATTGTCTATTTTGGCCATTGGAGTCGTTATAAAACTCCCTGCCCCATAATTCCAAGAGAAAAATCACAAACATAGAGGCTGTTTGGTAATCGGTTTCCATGCACAATTTAACGGGATTCCAGTGCAACCTCTTTTGTTATTGCCGGAGACACCGAACCCTTTGGACAAGATGTGCCTTGTTTTGCCGCCGAGTGAGGCCAGGTTCAGACGCTGTCACGGCGTTCTTCCGTCAGATTAACCGGGAATTGGACGCCGTCTGGCGATATGGCATCGCTCAGACGGCTTGCTCGGATGTGTCGAGACCTTGCCAAACAGCACGTTGAGGATCCG
>LFFM01003033.1_pt1 | contig 10756 bp, 8 predicted proteins | sample 643131 | NCBI WGS metagenome assembly LFFM01 (sample SAMN03777445, study PRJNA286221) | soda lake metagenome | biome: soda lake; feature: Kulunda steppe; material: water; isolation source: sample Tc-Br brine of Tanatar trona crystallizer | place: Russia: Kulunda steppe | collected 2011-07
CGCATCGCACTGGCGGTCAGCGCGTTTTCTGCGGCCTCCAGACTGCCTCCGGTCCGAAACGCCCAGTCCGCCGCCGTGACCCGTCCGTTGTGGTCGCGCACAAAGCGGGCAAAGGCCTTTTCGGCGGCCAGTGGATCGCTTTTTTGCTGAGGGCCGAAGACGTAGCGAAAGATCTTTTTGTACAGCGGTTCGTCGGGTTTTTCCTTCTTTTTGGGGTTTCGAAGCTTGCTCATCAGCCCGCCGCTTCGGCGGCGACCCATCCGGTGGCCGCCCCGTCGCATCCGTCGACTTCGGCCCCGGCTTCTGCCCATCCGCGACGAATCGAAGAGACTAAACCAGAAGACCAATTCGAGAATCCGCAAGATCAGATAAAAGGGCAACAACAACATCTCGCCGGCGCCGTCGGAATCGGAACTGACAGCCGCCGCGATGCCGGCGATGGCAAAGGCGAGCAACAGCAGGATAAAGGCCACGGTGTAGCCGACGAGCATCACCATGATCAGGCCCTTAAAGCCCAGTGCCAGCACGCCCCAGAATTTCTTTTTGAAGTCGTGCCAAAGCCGCCCCGGCTGGTGGCCCCGGCGCTCAAAACCGGGGTGGAAGCGATACAACAGGTTGCCGTCGTCATCGACGTCGAGGTGGCTTTTGTAGTGGTGGACCATCTCGCGCAGGACCTGGTCGGTCTCCTCGAGATTCAGCCCGGTATCGGCGGCCACATCACCGGCCGTCGCCACCCCGTCGCGCCCTTTGAGGCTCTTGAGGATGCGATCTTCGGTTTCAAATTCGGTCAGTTGTTTGCCCATGAATTTCCGGATCCTCAGTCGCGGATCACTGCACAGCAGATTGGAGAGATATAACGGCTACAGGTCGTCGAAACTTCCACTGCGTCCGGCGCCCTCGGCGAATTTCCGGGCGCCATCGACGCCCTCGTCGCCGACGACCTGTCGTCCGGCGGCAAATTCTTCGCGCAATGCCCGGGCCTCGTCGCGCGACCACTGGCGATAGGCCGAACGGCGATCACTTCGAAGGCATTGCTGGGGAAATTCGGCGATCGTCGCCGCAAGCTCTTCGGCCCGTCGGCGCGCATCGCCGCGGTCGACGATACGGTTACAAAGCCCGATATCCAGCGCCTCGTCAGCGTCGACGGAACGGCCCGTCAGGATCATATCCATCGCCCGGCCCATGCCGATCGTTCGCGGCAGGCGCACCGTCCCGCCGTCGATAAGTGGGACGCCCCAGCGTCGACAGAACACACCGAATACCGCATCGGCGGCCGCCACCCGCAGATCGCACCACAGCGCCAGCTCCAACCCGCCGGCCACGGCGTGGCCCTCGATGGCGGCGATCACCGGTTTTGAGAGCTCCATGCGCGTCGGACCCATCGAGCCGTCGCCGTCGGCCTCCAGGCGATTGGGCTCTCCGTCGGCAATGGCCTCCAGATCGGCGCCGGCACAAAAGGTCCCTCCGGCGCCCCACAATACGGCGGCGAGGGCGCTGTCGTCGGCCTCAAATATTCGAAAGGCCTCCGCAAGCTTCGACGCCGTGGCTCGGTCGACGGCGTTCTTTTTCGCCCGTCGATCCAATACGACCGTCCACACCGCTCCATCGCGCTCGATATCAACGGTCATGACAATGTCCTTTGTCGCTGCACCATCGACGCCGCTGTCTGCAGAGCATAGGTCATCGATCCGGCGTCGGCGACGCCCTGTCCGGCGATGTCGTAGGCCGTGCCGTGGTCGACGGAGGTTCGAATCACGGGAAGGCCCAGCGTGATATTGGCGGACTGACCGAAGTGGAGCAATTTCAGCGGAATCAGCCCCTGGTCGTGATACATGCAGATGACGGCGTCGAAGGGGGCGTCGTCGCGAAACTTCGCAAATAAGGTATCCGCCGGAAACGGACCTTCAATCGACACACCGCGCGATTCCCATCGGTCTTGAAGAGCTTCGATCGCCGGTTCGATGACCTCGATTTCGTCGCACCCCATATGGCCCTCTTCGCCGGCGTGGGGATTGAGCCCGCAGACGGCGACCGACGGCTCATCGATGCCAAACCGCTCCATGAGCGAGCGAATGGTGATCTCTGTGGTCGCCTCGATATCGCGCCCGGTCAGCGCGTCGGCCACGGCATCGACAGCTATATGGGTGGTCACGAGACTGACGCGCAGTTGTGGGCCGCCGAGCATCATGACCGGGTCGTCGACGTCGAAGTACTCCGCCAGTTGTTCGGTGTGACCGACCACCGGCTCGTCGATGGCCGCAAAGAGTGCCTTATTCCAGGGGGCGGTGACGATGGCATCAATATCGCCGGCGTCGACGGCTTCCATCGCCCGCCGCAGTGCCCGCTTCTGGGCAATCGCTGCCGGCGCTCCACAGGCTCCAATCGGCGGCTCCTCCCAGGTCATCTCCGGCGTTACTTCTTCGACGACAATGCCGGGCTTACTGAGGATTTCAGTCGACAGCCGTTGGCTGCGAAGTAGCGATCGCTGTTCCGACTGAAGCACGGACTCCACACCGTAGATGACGACCTCCAGTCCGGAGCGATTCATTGCATCCAGGCCCTTTAGCACCACCTCCGCTCCAATCCCGCCGGGATCACCCATCGTGAGCCCCAGCCGCACCGAGGAGTCGGCGGCACCGGTCGACGTTGCTTGATCATCGGCCGTCATCACACACCCGGCGTCTCCAAACAGCAAAGTGAACCATCGACCATGACGGATCGATCAATATCGAATATCGAGAAAGGCCCGGGTCCGCAGCGTCTCCAGAAACGACTCCATCTGCTCTTCCATCTGTTGTTCCTGGAGCTCCGCCTGGATCTGCTGACGTCGCTGTTCGACCTGAGGGTCGGCGCGGTGGTCTCGATCCAGGACCTCGATAAGGTGGATGCCGAATTCGGTCTGTACCGGCTCCGAGACCTCACCGACCTGCTGGGCAAAGGCTACTTCTTCGAAGCTTTCGGCGAGATCGCCGCGCGAAAACGTGCCGATATTGCCGCCGTCGCCGGCCCCCGGGCCCTGACTGTAGGTGTCGGCCAACTCATCAAACCTCGCCTCCCCATCGATGATCTGCTCGCGCAGCTGTTGGGCCTGTTGACGCGCTTCTTGCTCGCCGCCGTCGAGCTCGTCGGGGACGAGCAAAATGTGGCGAACTTCGATGAATTCGCGCCCCTCTTCGGGGTCGCCGAAGCGCTCGTGATAGGCATCATCGACCTCGGCTTCCGACACCTGCCCACCGCCGCCGGGGCGCTGCTGCATCAACTGCATTCGGAGCAAATTATCGCGAATGATGTCCTCGTACTGTTCGTAGTCGATGCCGTACTGGGCGATGGCCTGCTGGAATTGCTGGCGCGTCATTCCCTGTTGCTGGGCCGTCATCTCGATCCACTCGTCGATCTGAGCCTGCGCAACTTCCAGCCCCATCTCTCGAGCTTCCTGTTCGACGAGAATGCTGTCGATTTTGTCGTCGAGCACATCATCGAGGATCTGCTCGCGCTGGTCGTCGTCTTCCAGCACCCGCGGGTCCTGCCCGTACTGAACGAGATAGGGCAGTGCCGCCTCTTCCAGATCGTATAGGGTGATGATCTCGTCGTTGACCTGAGCGACGATGCGGTCGACGACGTTATCCGACGCAACCGCCGTTACTCCCGACATTAGCGTCACGGCTACCAGTGCCACCAATCCGGCGGCGATGCGCGTCCCGATTCCGTTCTTCGAACTCGTCATAATAATCTCCGTTCGACAACTTACTGCTGATCGAATGTCCCGATGTCGTCATCTCCAACGCGCGGCAACTCGCCGAGCGGAGGCGGTGCCGAATCGTCGGGAGGGGTAACATCGTCGTACCGCTCTTCGAAGCGCTCCACATCGGCATCCTGTGCCAGATTGTCGACCCAGGCGCTTCGAGCCTGCCGGCGTCGCTCGTCGTAGATGCGTTCCGTGATCTCCTGCTCCAACTCCTCGATATCGGGCCGCTCGGGCTCCTCGATATCGATGACCATCGCCCATACCTTCCGACTGTCATCGTCGAACGGCCCGTAGACCTCGCCGAATTCCCAATCAAAAACATCGTCTCCCAAAAGGTGCGCCTGCTGCGGGGTGCGCCAACCGATGTCACCGCCGCGGTCGCCACTTCGTCGCTCCTGGGAGTAACGAAAGGCAGCCCGTCGAAACCGCGTCACCGCTTCTTCGGGGTCCTCGAATTCGCCGTCGGCAAAGGGGGCGAGCCAGCGGTCTGGCGAAGACGATTCGTCGGCCACCAGTATTGCCAGCTGTCGCCGTTCGTCTTCTGCAAATTGCTCGAAGTTGTCGTCGAAGTAGGCTCGCCGCTGTTCACCGTCGATATCGCTCATCGACACCTCTTCGTCGATCACATCTTGCAGCATCAACTGAGCCATCACCTCTTTGATGGCGTGGCGGACGCGGGGATGGTCGCTTAGGCCCTGGCGGTGGCCCTCGTCGGCCATCAATTCGAATTCGACGATGCGACTCAAAAAGCTCTGGCGCCGGTCCTGCGACTGCAGTCGCGAGCGAGCACGATCGATCATACCGTCGATGCGCCGATTGAATTCCTCGCGGGTGATCTCGCGACCGCCGACACCGGCGACCACCGCCTGAGCATCGTCGACCTCTTCAACATCGACGGCCTCGACTTCCAGATCCGCCAGGTCGCGATCGGAGGGCTTTTCCGGCGCGCAACTCCAGGGACCGACGATCAGCATTACCACCGCAAGGGCCGGCCACCCAAGTCCGACTGTTATTGGCTGCTGACAATTCATCCCATCTGACTCCCGGTTGGACAGAACTCCGGCGCCGATGCTCGCTTCGCCTACAGTGACAGCAGGGTATCGAGAATCTTGCGCGACGTCTTCATCGGCCGCGACGATTCGTCGACTTTGAGTCGATAGATCAATTTCATCTCCGATGTCAGTTCCCATCGCCCGCCACTGGCGTTGACCATCTCCACGACCTGCCCCGGATCGAGCGGCGTCGACTCGTCGAGTTCGATGCTTATGGCCGACATTCCGGCGTCCAGACGCGGAGCGCGCAGCCGGCGAAGATCGACCTTGATCGCAATGAGTCGCCGCAAACTCAGCACCGCCTTGGGCGGATCGCCGAAGCGATCGACCATCTCGTCGAAGATCCGCTCCAGCTCGTCGTGCGATCGGGCCAGCGAAAAGCGCTTATAAAAGGTCAGCCGCAGGCTCGTCGCCGGGATATAGCCATCGGGGATGTGGGCCTCGACGGGAATATTGACCTCCGGCTCGATCTCGTTTTGGACCTCGTCGTCGCGCAGGTCATTGATCGCCTCCTCCAGGAGTTCGGTGTACATATCGAGTCCCACGTCCTCGACATGACCGGATTGGTCTTCGCTGAGCAGGTTTCCGGCCCCTCGAATCTCGAGGTCGTAGCTGGCGACGTGAAATCCGCTTCCCAGGTCGGTGTAGGTCTGCATAACCTCCAGGCGCTTCTGGGCGTCCGGCGGCAATTTGCGCCGGGCCGGCACCAGTAGATAGGAGTACGCCCGGGTATCGCCACGCCCGACCCGCCCGCGCAACTGATACAGTTGCGAGAGCCCAAAGAGGTCGGCGCGATTGACGATAATCGTATTGGCATTGGGGATATCGAGGCCGCTTTCGACGATGCTCGTCGACAGCAAGACGTTGATATCGCCGTGGATGTAGTCGTACATCACCTCCTCGAGTTCCGACTCCTTCATCTGGCCGTGACCAATGCCGATGCGGGCTTCGGGGACGACGCCCCGCAGGTGTTCGGCGATCTCGTGGATCGTCGACACCCGGTTGTGCACAAAGAAGACCTGACCGCCGCGCGACAACTCGCGCATGACGGCCTCCCGGATGATGCCGTCGCTGAATTTGGCCACATGGGTCCGCACGGCGAGTCGGTTGTGCGGCGGAGTGGCGATAATCGACAGATCGCGAATGCCCAGCAGGCTCATCTGCAGGGTTCTGGGGATCGGGGTCGCCGTCAGGGTCAGCACGTCGATTTCGGAGCGCATCCGCTTGATGCGCTCTTTGTGTTTGACACCGAAGCGCTGCTCTTCGTCGACGACCAACAGTCCCAGTTGCTCAAAATCGACATCCGACGACAGCAGTCGATGGGTGCCGATGAGCACATCGACCTTGCCATCGGCGGCGTCCTCAATGATTTCGCGCGTCTGCTTTGCGGTCCGAAACCGACTCAGAGCCTCGACGCGCACCCCAAACTCCTCCAGGCGCTCTCGAAACGAAATCAGATGCTGCTCGCAAAGCAGTGTCGTCGGTACCAACACGGCGACCTGTTTGCCGTCGATGACGGCCTTCATCGCCCCCCGCATCGCCACTTCCGTCTTCCCAAAGCCCACATCGCCACAGATCAACCGGTCCATCGGTTTCGACGACGTCATATCGTCGAGTACATCGTCGATCGCCTGGGCCTGGTCGGGGGTCTCCTCGAAGGGAAAGGCCTCCTCAAACTCCTCGAATAACTCTCCAGGCGACGAGTAGGCGATGCCGTTGGCCATCTCCCGTTTGGCGTACAAGGCCAGCAGATCGCCGGCGAGCTCCCGGATATTTTCCTTGACCCGTTCCTTGGTTCGTTGCCAGCGCTTGCCACCCATCTTGTCGACGGCCACCCGCTTGCTGTCGCCGATGTACTTCTGGACGCGCCCCAGGCGGTGGACCGGAAGATACAGCCGGTCGTCGTTGGCGTATTCCAGCCGAAGGAAGTCGTTTTTGACACCCTCTACCTCCAGGTGCTCAATGCCCTGGTAGCGGGCGACCCCGAAGTCGACGTGGACCACCAAATCGCCGGCCGAAAGGTCCTTAAAGTGTGAAATCTCGGCGTGTTCAGTGATCGACTTCTGGTCGCGGGTCCGGACCTGCTTGCCGAATAATTCGACGCCCGACACCAGCGCCACGCCGCGCATCTGACTTCGAAACCCCGTCGATAGATCGCCCTGATAGACCTCGATAAACGGCGCCGGCGTCGGCGCCTTGCTCATATCGATGGGACGCTGACAGGCCACGGCCTCCTGGTCGAAGCCGTCGAGCAATTCCACAGTGCGCTCGACCTGGGCGGCTGTGCGACAGACCAGGGCGATGGTGCCGTAGCGCTCCTTCCAATCATCGAGCCGGCCCGCAAAGGCTTTGACCGTGTGTTCCGCTCCCTGATAGTGGCGCCGGATCTGAACGACGTCCGTATTTTCCCGGACCTGAAACTCCACCGGCTCCGGCGGCGTCTCCCAGTTGGCCGTGGTGTCGTCTTCCAGCACCTGAATGCGCCGCCACTCCACATCGCGCAGCGCGGCGAGTCGGTGGCGGACATCTTCGGGACGCCGGTAATAACGGCCGGTATCAAATACGTACTCCCCTTCGTCGCGAGCGGCCTCCCATTCGTGGCGCCGTTTTCGCCACGTCGACTCCGCGCGCTCGACCATCGCCTCCGGCTCGGCAATGACGACCAGCGCCTCGTCGGGAAGATAGTCGAAAAAATCCTGCATCTCTTCGTGCAATGCCGGAAGCAGGGCCTCGATGCCCACGATGTGAAGCCCGGCCTCCAGGTCCGAGATCGTCTCTCGAAGTGGTCCGAAGGGCCGCTCCATATCGGCGTTGAGTTTGCGCAACCGACCGATGGCCCGCTGGACGGAGGACTCGTCTAAAATCGCCTCGCGCACCGGATAGACCGCCACCTCCTGGCGATCGTCGAGACTGCGCTGGGTCTCGGCGTGAAAGGTCCGGACCTCGGCGATTTCATCGCCCCAGCGCTCCAGTCGATACGGATGGTCCTCGTGAGGCGAAAAGAAGTCGACCACATCGCCGCGAATCGCGTAGGTCCCCGGGTCTTCGACGACCGATACTTCGGTGTAGCCGCAATTTTTCATCGTCTGGCGCAGGTCATCGTTTTCGACGACATCGCCGATGCCAAAGCGCTTGCGGTGGCGAACAAACGCCGACTCCGGCAATGTCTTGCGCATCGCCGCCTTGACCGACGTCACCGAAAATCGCGGCGCCAGCGACTCGCTGACCTCGTGGAGCGCCGCCATCCGCTGCAGCCGAATTTTGCGATCGGCGGTCGCCCGGTAGAAGGGACCAACGTCGTAGCCCGGATACCAGACGGTGCGCTCGCGCCACAGATCGCCGTCGTTGCTCCCCTGTTCATCGAGAAATAACTCCAGATCGCCGGCCAACCGCTCCGCCTGGTCGTCGCGCTCCGTCAACACCACCACCGGCCGCTTGAGACGAGCGCCCAATTCGGCAATGACCGTCGCCCGCAGGCCGCCGCCGATGCCGCGCACGGCGACCGCATCGTCGCCGTCGTCGACGGCGTCGACAAATGCGTCGATCGGAAATTTCCCGGTCTCCGGCGCCAGCTTCGTCAACTCCAGTGCCCCCTCCTCGAGTCCACTGGTGTCGCCCGGAACCATCTGTTCAGCCATATCGGAACTCATATCTATCCTCGTGACCCCCGACATCCACCCCGCCGACGGGCCCCTGGCCGCCGACCGTCGATGTCGTTTGCATCGGGTGAACGATCAAACGGTGCTGTACTTGCATTGCTTTCGATTTCCAGAAGTTCCCCGGCCGTCTGACCGGGCGCGAGAGATGTAGCGACCCACCCTCACGGTGTCAAACACAGCGGTGGGCCCGACTCTTCCAACATACCCCGGTGGTATAATCCTTGCTTCCTAGATCCCCCGACAACTCGACGCCCGGTGGTTGATCGGTCCCGACGGGGCTGGTAACATTGTGTCACCATCTGGCAGACTGAACTTCGACGACGCATAACCGAGATGGAGTTCCGCTCATTCGGGCTCTATCACTGTGGCTGCCCCATGGACGAGGAGTGAATGATGATGCATCTCAAACTATGGTCGAAACTCGCCCGCGGCCTTCGCGCCCTCGACGACGACCAACGTGGTGTGGCCACCACGGAGTACATCATCGTCTTTTCGCTCGTCTCCTTTGGGGCAACCATCTCGCTGATGTCTACCGCGGCCTTTGTCAAAGCGTACCGCGATTTCATGGTGTGGTGGCTCGCCCACCCGGCGGTGTGAGTGTTGTGGACTCGATCCCCCGACGCTGTGTCACTGTGACACAGCCGACGGCGAGTTTCGGGGTCAGAAACTGTCTTCTGGCCGTGGCACGAACATTGCTCCATAAATGAACCGAGCTCCGGGCAACCGGTCTCAACGTCAAATTAAATACAACATCAATGCCGATTACTTCGGCCTACATGCTCTAACCAAGGATAAGCTCATGGACACCATCAAAAACCAGCTGCTCGCCCTGCACAATGATGAAGACGGCGCCACGGCCACCGAATACATCATCTTGTTGGTCCTTGTGGCCTGCTTTGTCATCGCTATTATCGCCCTGTTCGGGGAAGAGATCGAAGAACTGTTCTCCGAAGCCCAGGAAGAGGTCGAGCAGGTCGGTATCGACGGCTATGAAGGTGATTCCGGTCAGCGCTAAGCTGAACGGGCCCACTGTATGACCGAAGCGCCCGGGGCGACCCGGGCGCTTTTTTACGTGATGCACTCAACTTCGGTCCCCCCATGGAATCGATTGTCGAAAACTCCCCGCAGTGGGCTCAGTGGCTGCTGTTTGCGCCCCTGGGCGCCGTCCTGGTAATGGCGGCGATTACCGACTGGCAGGACCGCAAAATCTACAACTGGCTGACCTATCCGGCCCTCATCTTCGGTATCGCCGCGCACACCCTGGTCTTCGGCGCCAGTGGCCTCATCACCGGGGTGATCACCGTTTCGGTGGTCACCTTTCTGGGGCTGTTTTTGTTGCCTCTGGGATGGCTGGGCGGCGGCGACATCAAGCTATTTGGCGTCATCGGTGCCACCCTGGGGCCGGCGGCGCTCTTCGAGGTCTTTTTTTACAGCGTATTTGTCGGCTGTGTCATCGGCATTTGCCTGTCGGCGGTCAATGGTTATCTATGGGTGATGCTCAAGCGACTGGGCCGCTTTTTGAAATCTCTGTTTTTGACGGTCACCACGCGCACCAATCTGGCGTCGAATGTCGAGACCGATGAACGCGCCTACCTTCCGTTCGCCATCCCAATTCTGATCGGCGCCGTGCTGGCGACGACCGACGTCTACCTTCAGTGGCCCCTGTTTATGGACTGGGTTCGCGAGGGAATGGCAGCCATCGCCCAACGCTAACCCCCAGTGTACTTCGCATCATGACCACACCACGGACCATCGGCATCATCGGCGGCGGCATTGCTGGATTGGGACCGGCCTGGCAGCTGGCGAACCGGGGCTGGAACGTCCACCTCTTTGAGCGAGATACCATCGGCAGCGGGGCATCCCGGCGGGCCGCCGGGATGCTGGCGCCGACCTCGGAGGTCACCTTTGAGGAAAAGCAATTGCTGCGCCTCGGCCAACAGAGCCTCCAGATGTACCCGGACTTTATCGACGAATTGACGGCAAATTCCGGCATCGACGTCGATTACCGCCGGGAAGGGACATTGATTGTGGCCGTCGATCGCGACGACGCCGAAGCCCTGGAACATCTGTACCAGTACCACCAGCGACTGGACCTGGATGTCGAGCGCCTCGTCGGCGACGACGCCCGCCAATTAGAGCCCGGTCTATCACCCAATATCCACTATGGGCTGTACACTCCCCATGACCACCAGGTCGATCCGATCCGGCTTATCGACGCCCTGGGCAACGCCTTTGTAGCCGCCGGAGGCCATCTGCACGAAGACACCGAGGTCGCCGGCGTCGAACTCGGCGACGACGGC
>LFFM01003035.1_pt1 | contig 10752 bp, 10 predicted proteins | sample 643131 | NCBI WGS metagenome assembly LFFM01 (sample SAMN03777445, study PRJNA286221) | soda lake metagenome | biome: soda lake; feature: Kulunda steppe; material: water; isolation source: sample Tc-Br brine of Tanatar trona crystallizer | place: Russia: Kulunda steppe | collected 2011-07
TAGAAGTATCCATATACCAGGTACCAGATCAAGTACAGCCCGTATACCACGTAAACCCTCCGGAGTTTAATCTACCTGAAGAGAAGTATAAACTGCTTGATGCGGCCAGAAGATTCCTAGCATCCCATAATCCGGAGTCCGGAGAGTTCGCACGGCCGGAAAGAATGCGACAGGTATTCCAGAACATAGGAAGAGACATGATCAGAGATATCGCAGATCAAATGAATATAGAAGTGTCTGGAGAAGAGCTTGAACAGCTAACCGCAGTCCTAAACCGTTATACATCAGGACTGGGCGTTTTAGAACTTCTATTAGCTGATCCAAAAGTACAAGACGTATACATAAACAGTCCGATAGGAAATGCTCCAATATACATAAGCCACCAAGACTACGAGGAGTGTGAGACAAACCTTATTCCTACAAAAGAAGAGGCAGAATCGTGGGCCACAAGATTCCGTATAAGAAGCGGAAGGCCTTTAGACGAGGCAAATCCGGTATTAGATACGGATACAGAAGTTCCTGGGGGAAGAGCGAGAGTAGCTATAATACAGGAAAATCTTTCTCCAGAAGGATTAGCGTTTGCGTTCCGAAGACATCGTTCAAGAGCCTGGACATTACCTTTATTCATTAAAAGTGAGATGATTAACCCTCTGGGAGCCGCGCTACTCAGCTTTATTGTAGATGGCAACCGTTCGGTGCTTTTCGCAGGTACTCGTGGAGCAGGAAAAACCAGTATACTATCGGCTTCAATGTTAGAATTACTTAAAAAAGAGCGGATAGTGACTGTGGAAGATACTCTAGAACTGCCAGTAAAACAGATGAAAGATCTGGGCTATAACATTGAAAGTATGAAATCTCAGTCGGTAATTACGCAAGTGGAAAGCGAATTAGGAGCTCAAGAAGCTATACGAACCTCTCTACGACTAGGAGACTCTGCACTTGTAATCGGAGAAGTACGTTCTGATGAGGCTAAAACACTTTACGAAGCAATGCGTGTGGGGGCAGTAGCAAACTTTGTTGGAGGAACAATACACGGAGAATCAGCATACAGCGTTTTTGACAGAGTTGTAAACGATTTAAATGTTCCGAGAACATCTTTCAAAGCAACAGATATCATTGTTAGTGTTAACAAGATCAGAAGTCCTGATGGACTGAACATGTACAGAAGAGTAACAGGTATTACGGAGGTGCGTAAAGACTGGACAGAGGATCCAATGGAAGAAGGAGCTTTTGTAGATCTTATGAGGTACGATAGTAATGAAGATGAGCTTATACCTACGGATACGCTTTTGAATGGAGAATCAATGGTCTTGAATAGTATTGCAGAAAATATCAGGGAATGGAAGAACAATTGGGAGGCTGTCTGGGACAATATACAGCTCAGAAAGAAGATAAAAGAAGAACAAGTAAAAAAAGCAGAAGAGACAGGCAATGATGAGTTTCTAGAAGCAGAATTCACAGTTAAAGCTAATCAGAGATTTCATATATTGGCTGAAAAAGTGGGAGAAGAGTACGGAGAGCAAGACGTCGACCGTATCTTTGCAAGATGGAAAGAATGGCTAAATCAGCAGGATGCGTGAGCTTAAATGGATGAGGAAGAAAAAAAACGGCTGGAAGATATTGTAAACGACCTTGATAAAGAGCTCAAGATGCCTCCCTATGATACAAACTCTAAGAAAGGTTATTCTAGAGAGTATCAGAAGTATAAGAAAGAAGAAAGAGTAGAGAATGAAGACTCTAGTTATGAGAAATTTTGCATGAAAATGGGGGGCTTGCTAAAGGTAAAGGCCGGAGAGTCTACAAAAGAAAAACTTAACCCTCCTCTAAAGCTTTTAGGCTGGGATATAACTCCGGGAATGGTCTTATCTGCCTCAATAGGACTAGGTTTCATATCCTTTTTTATATGGTTTATAATTTTCGCTATCAATGCGGCTACAGGATTCTTTATACCGGTTTCAATCATGTTTATTTCAATGTTTATTCCTATAGGTATAGGTCTTTATACTTACTATTTACCTGCTTATGAGGCTAAAAATAAGGTTATAGAGAGTAGTGGAGAAATGATTCTTGCTATACTCTATATGGTTATTTATATGCGTAGTTCTCCTAACATAGAAGGCGCCATACGTTTCGCAGCATTAAATCTGGAGGGACCTATATCTAAAGACTTGAAAGGGGTTTTATGGGATTTAGAAGTAGGAAGATATGAGAAAGTCGATCAGGCTCTACAAAACTATACTATAAGGTGGAAAGATTACAATGATGACTTTTTAGAGTCTCTTCAACTACTGAAAGCAGCAGTAAATGAGCCAAATAGAGAGAGAAGAGATAGTCTTTTACAAGACTCGATTGATAGGATTCTTGATGGAACTCAAGAAAAAATGAAGCACTATGCTCAGGGGTTGAAGACGCCTGTAATGATTATAAATGCTATGGGAGCTATGTTACCTGTTTTAGGCATGATAATGTTGCCTCTAATATCTGTTTTTATGGGTGACGCTATAACAATTATGCACTTAGTACTTTTATTTAATATTATGCTACCTTTATTTCTTTTCTGGTTTATGCAGAGAGTTTTAAGTTCTAGACCTCCAACTGTGTCGTCTCAACCTACAAGCAAAGAAGAAATGCCCAAAAAAGGCCGATATAATATTCAAGTTTTCGATAAAAATTACAGCATTCCAGTATGGCCCTTAGGAGTCGCGGTGTTTGTCATAATTGCGTTTTATGGGGTTTTTGGATATGCTATATTTCCGGAGGTCTATCCTGTGTCAGATAACACAGTTGAAACGCCAAGTATTTTTCTCTCTGGCGACGAGCACGCACCTTTTCCTATGCTAGTTAGAAGTTTGAGTATAACCTCAGGATTAGGGCTTGCTATAGGAATAACGCTCTATCTAGGAGGTTTAGACCGGCGAAAAGCACAAAAAAACCTTGAAAAAATTGAAAGACAATTCCCTACAGCCTTGTTTCAATTAGGGAATAAAATCAGTGGAGGAACGCCTGCAGAAGTAGCACTACAAGAAGCAGAGGAGGCAACATCGGAATTAGAGATATCAGGGCTCTTCAGTTATGCAGTGAGGAATATTAATGAGGCAGGAATGACTTTTGAGGAGGCAGTCTTTAGTGAAAAATATGGAGCTCTGCGCCAGTATCCTAGCCAAATGATAAATACGGTAATGAGAGCAATCTTACAGTCTTCTGAGAAAGGTACTCGGATGGCATCAATGGCGATGATGACAATTTCTCGTTATCTAGAAAATATTCACAAGACGCAGGAGCAACTTAATGACCTGATGGAGGAGACTACTACTACTATACAGATGCTTGCCTACCTATTGGCACCTATTGTATCTGGTGTGGCTGTAGGAATGAGTCAGACTATAATAACATCTATGTATAGGTTGTCTATGTCTGTTGAAGGAGATATAGGCGGGGGTGATGTAGATGCTCCTGAAGCTGATCAGGGAATGGGAGGTTTTGATGATATCTTAGGCCTTGATTCGGCAATATCTCCGGAACTATTACAGTTTGTAGTTGGCATATATCTGATACAGCTTCTATGGATTTTAGGAGCATTTTACACAAAAATTCAGTACGGCGAGAATGAAACGGTAAGAAATATGTTCACAGGTAAAATACTTATTTCTGGAGTCGTATTCTATGCACTGACGCTAATTGTTGTGGGGTTATTGTTTGGAGGAATAGTTACAGGGGTGACAGATGGAGTATGAAGGGAAGACTAACGACAAGACATATGATACTTATTGTGCTTGGAGCGACATCTGCGGTATTAGTCTATATGGTTGTCTCTTCTATGGTTGAAGAACAGATGATTTCTGCGCTAGAAAGAGCTGCTAGATAGAAGCTTTAAATTTGAGAGTAATCTTGTATCAATTGTGAAAGCTAGAAAAGGCCTTGGGGATATGCCAATTAAGATAATAGTTGGTTTTATAATAGCTCTAGCTATAGCAGCATTATTTGCTGCACTAGCATATCCTGCAATATCTGACGCAGATGAGGCTGCAAGCTGTGCAGGACTTCTGAGAAATGTTGGAAGCGTTATTGCGGATGCGACAGGTAGATCAATATGTTAAAAGGAATGGGTATAAGCAGTATAATGTCCTTAGTTCTTGTTCTGTTAGTTGCATCTCTTTTTATCTCTATATCTACTGTAGGTAGTTTAGGTGATGCTATGAAACAAGGTTTTACTGATATTGGACAAACAAACCCTACTATGGAGATAGAAGATGAAGAAACGCTTGCAGAATTAATGAAAGTAACGAAAATCAGATCTATGAATGAGGGTTGTGAGACAATAGAAGATATCAATGATGGAGAAAATGTATACGATCATGACGATCTTAATGATCAGCTCAGAACAGATACAGGTTTTTATAATCTTGAAGGGACCGATATGTGGCCTCCTCCATGCTTTGGAGGGGAGTCTGGAGTTGCAAGAGAAGGTTTGACAGGAGCTGTTGATATCAGACCTCAAACAGGACCTGATGAGAATTATATGCCTGGTGTTTATAGTCGTGAGCAGTTCGAGATCACGGAAGAAATTCTCATAGACTCTTCCACGAGTAATACTTGGCTTTCGATGAATTCTTGCATCACTCAATCAGGCATGGGTATGGGAGGAGTGGTTCAAGGAGATTTAGAGGATTATGGTGATGCTATACGTGAGGCTGAAGAGGAGTCTAGCGGAGGCATAACGGGCGCATTATCTAGTGCTTGGTCTGCTATACCGCTGTCAGGTGTGCCAGGAGCTGTTGCCGGTTTCGCATGGGAGACTACTGTAGGTACAGCAAGTTATTATTTGGGGGAGGATACGGATGTTACTAATCCTGTAATATTTTTTGAAGATGATGATATAGAGGTAGAAGAAAGAGCTAATATACCAAATGTAGATGATGTCTGTGAAGAAGGTATGGGTAATGAGATGCAGATACAGCTATGTCCAGGTGATAAAGGGTACGTCCAAGGAAATAGAGAATATCCTGATACTGAAAGCCAAACATCGGCAGAACCTGTCTGGCCGGTTATGGTTATTGAAGAATCTGAAGAGAGAGAATGTGGCGATGCGGATCTTGAGGATCCTCAAGACTATAGTGGTGAGACAGGTCCTCAATGGCATATAAACCTTCCGCAGAGCCAGCAAGGAGCAGTATCTTTAAATGCTGCGAATTTTGATCTTCGAGAAGAAGATAACATGGTTCAAAAACCAGATTTATACGATCCTAATAGCAATTTAGGAGGTCATGAACCTGCGGATGACCGGTGCCAGTTGTTGATTGAGGCGCAGGATGAAGGTATTGAGGAGGCATTAGCCTATCCTACAGGGACTGTGTTTCCAAAGACCGAAAACGTTCTGGAGGTATGGCTTGATAATATACCTCGTGATGAGGCAGAAGAATGGGTGCATGGTGATGGAGGAACTGAAGACCAAGATGGTCCGGAGGAAGCCTCCAGAATATATTTGGATGGTGCGGATCTAGACTCAAATTATTTTGCAGATGATGATATACGAGACAGACCAAATGATGTTAATGAGCTTAGAGGAGAACTTCTATGCGCTAATCCGGAGGACAAAGAGTATGCAGAATGGCATATGTGTTATGGAGAATCTGAAGACAGTTCTGTAGAAGGATATAACTGTCAAGGTGAGGCGTGGGATTCGTGAAGAAATCTAAGGGTTTAGGAGTCTCTAGTATAATGATACTGCTTGTTGTACTTTTAGTTGCATCAACTATAATATCGATTTCTACTGCTGGAAGCTTAGGAGAAGCATTAAAACAGAGTTTTGGAGATATAGGCGAGGTCAATCCGACAGTTGAGGTAGATAATAGAGAGACACTTTCAGATCTTACTATGTTAGCCAGAGATAGATCTGTAAATCAAGGATGCGAGATAATAGAAGAGATAAATGATCCTGATGAGGAGGAGGCACAAAGTCAAGGAGATACAAGGTCGTGGGGAGAAGATGTTTATGGGTATCCTGGTCTGGAAGGTACTAAAGCGAACTTGACGCCTGATTGTTTTGGGGGAGAAACAGGAGCATTAAGAGAGGCAGGACAGTTATCGCCTTTGAGCGACTATACTCGAGGAGCACATGATGAGAATTATATGCCTGGTGTTTATAGTCGTGAGCAGTTCGAGATCACGGAAGAGTTCGTACTAGATACAAACACTGATGATTATTGGCTTGAAGATCAGTTGTCTAATGCGGTAGTTGGATCTCCTGAAGCTGTCCAGCAGGAAATAGAGGAGGCCGAGGAGGAAGAAGATAGTGGAGGGAGACTTAGAAGTGCTTATGACTCTGTTAAAAGCGCTGCAGGAGGTGTGAGAGACTGGGTTAAACGAGACTCTATTATCTACTATGGGATTGCGGGGGAACCAAGTACGGATGTGGCGGAACCTATACTTTTCTTTCAGGATCCTACCTTCAATTTGGAGGATAGAACGAATCTAGGCGATATTGATGTAGAAGAGTTGGATCCGGATGACATCGAATTTATTGTACAGTTATGTCCGGGGGATAAAGGTTATGTTCAAGGTAATAGAGAAGAGATAGATAATGATCGCGGAACTTCTTCCGAGGAACCAGTATATCCGGTAGTGGTTATAACTGAGACCGAGGAGGAAAGTTGTGGTATCGGTGTTTCAAGTGAGAGAGATTATACAGGACCTTACACAGGACAACAAATCTATATCCAGGCCTATTATCGAGATTATACAGGACGTTCCACGCCAGAGTGGCCGAAGTCGTCTGAAAATGATTTCTATTTGAGAGGAGGAGATGAGCCTAGTGAGGGTGCAAGTACATGGCAAGCGAGTTTAGATCTTGAGAGTGATCGGTGCCAGATTTATTATAGGCAGCGTCGTCCAGATGGTTCTGGAAGAGATGGTGTGACTGTAAGAAGTTATGAAACAGGGACGGTTGTTGACCGGCGTCAGAGCACATTTCGTCATGATGGAGGAGAAGGGCTTGAACGTATTGAGTCTGATCACCGATCTCGGACAGGACGTAGTGATCTTGATGCTCATGACTTAATTGAGGCTATGAGTAGAGGATCTGGAGGTACAGGATTAGATAATTCTCAAATAGCTGATACTGATCATTTGGGAGAATTAAGAGTAGAGTCAACAGCTAATATAGGTTTTAACAGGTTATACGGCGATTTACTGTGCGAAAATCCTGAGAATAAACAAGCTGCCGAGTGGCATCTCTGCTATGAGGGTATTAATTCTAATTTGGAGGAAATAAACGGTTGGCGTTGCAATACTGACTTAGGATCTTGGAATAACTGAATAAAACAATTTTGCCAAAATATTTCGAAATTGAAACGTTTTTAATCCGGATTGCTAATTACCAGTTAATGAAGTTGAACCTGTCATCTAGAAGCAAGGGCATTAATTTTAGCATAAAAACTATAGCTGTAATGGCTTTAGGGATAATGATGGTGGTTCTGCTTTATACTAGTTTTGAAACCTGGTTCAGTCACGTTACTTCTGAATTTCTAGAAACTTTGGCCTTTGATAGCGGAAATTGAAAAATTTATTTTAATCATGGATAGTAACTTAGTTATGTGAAAGGTCTTGACATGAGTATAGCATTATTAGTTACTTTTTTGGTTGCAGCAATAACGATAGTGGTTCTAGGTTTTCTTTTAACGGATAACTTTGCAAGTCTTGAAGTCTTTGCGGCGAATAATTCAGACCTTAATATTGGAGGTTTAAATGAATGAGAATAGTGGTAATGGTTATTGTCGGTCTAATAATGGTTTTATTGACGTTGGTAGGTATATATGGTGCGACAAGCACAATCTTTACAGAAGGAGGGGAAGAGATAGAAGATGAGGGAAGTAATATTATATCATGCTTTGGACAGGCAACTTCCGATCACGAGGAGAATGAATGCCAAATCTTTGGCGGTAGTGAGAGGGACGATTAAGTTATGGAGCACTCTGTAGTTTTCATAATACTTGGTTTATTAACGGTGGCTGTAGGTATGGCGCCCATATTCGGGCTATTAGAAGGTTTTGGAGACTCTGTTCCTGGTGATGACCAAGATGCATTTTTCTCAGAATTAGCTAGCTCAATTGAGGGCCAGTGTGATAATATAGAGAGGTATGACTCTATAGTTGATACGTCGGTTACGGGAGAGTTAAGAACTAGCGAAATAGTTTATGATGATCCTGAAATTATTTTAGAAGAGGATGATGATGAAGTTATGTCGCAAGAGTTAGGGTGTGAGGGTATATCTATAGATTTTAGAGGCGAGGCATCTGGAGATAGCATAGGAGAAGGTAATTGGGAAGTCATTATTTCTGCGGACTCAAGTAACGATGAGGTGGGTGTTGAGGTGAACTCATGAAAGGTCAGAGTTCTTATCCTTTTTCCATGTTGGAGGCGGCTCTAACTTTCATGGTTCTTATAGCTGTTATATATGGAGGTCAAAGCTTTATAATGGCCTTTGTTGAACAAGAAACTGTTGATTTAAGATTAGATAGAATTTCAAATGCCGCAGCAGGATTAGAGACTTATTCTGAAGGTTATATAGGTTTAGAGCTGGAGAACCACGAAGTTAAGGTAGAAAATAACAAAATAGTGTTAAAATTTAGAGACGAGGAGGAAGAGAGTCAAGATCTGACCGAAATAACGGATTACTCTAACGTAATGGGGCCCTCAGACTTTACAAGCGTTGATGTACTGTGCTTAGAGAAAACTAGAAATAACTTAAGAGTATCTGAGGGTTGCTAGATGGATTTGTACAATATAATTACTAAGATACCTTATATTATAATGCTAGGTATAGGGTTGGTGATAGTTTTCCATATTAATATAGGAGGTTTGACCAACCTTAGTATGCACTTAGATTCCGGTCCTCAAAATGAGTATAGCAAAATGGTGGTACAGGAAAATATGATGAACATGGAGTTTGAGGATGATGAAATAGAATCATATGATCATTCGGAAGTTTTAAATACGCGAACCTATATGCCGGTAGATGCATTCACTTCTTCAGGAGAGCTGGAGCCCTCTACGAAAGATAACAATTGTTATTTCTCTCGTGTTCCAAGGCTTGACGGTGAAAACTATGGTTTTTTTGTTTCTGAGATATATCCTCACAGCTATCCTGATTTGGAGTGCACTGTTGCTGTCCCCGATCACAGATTTGTAGAAGTACTGGCTGTAGATGAAAATGGTGAAAAATATCCTTTAAGGGTGCATGTGTATGAAGTCGACTAAAGGACAGGGTATAATAATAGAAATAATGATGTTTGGCACTGCCATAATTCTTTCTATCGCAATTTTCGCGCTCTTAACCTTTGGAGGTTATGAAAGAAGTAATCAAGTTACGATGGAAGCAGATCTTAATCTGGAAGGAATAAATCTTGTGGCATCTACAGATATGATTCTTCACAATAATGTTGAAAGCACAGACCATCTAGCGTCTATTAACCATGATTATCAGGGAAAAACTTTCTACGAACTTCTCTCTATCTACTATTCGGTGGATGAGGAAATAAGGATAGAGGGAGAGGATTATGATAGGGATGAGGTTGAAGAAGACCTACAAACATACATTGAGTATACCGCAAAACAATATTGGGAAGATCGTCCTGAGGGAAGCGAAGATTCAGAGATCCAGTATCAGATAGTTATTGAAAATGAAGGAGAAAAGTTTAATGCTAGTCAGGGCTCGCCTCAAGGAGTTCTGACTAGCACAAGAAGAAAAATACCGCTATCTGAAGGAAATGCACAGTTAGAGGTGTGGGTAGGAAATGAGTAAAAAAGGATCGCTCGAAGGAATAATACCTATGTTAGCGCTTTTAGTTCTTTCTGCAGCATTAGCAGTTCAGACTTTACCTATTGCGGAGGTTATGGAAGACTTGGCTCTTGAATCTACAGAAGATTTGACAAGATTGGCAGAAACGCGTTCTCAGTCGGAGCATTTGCTATACTATCAAATTCCTGTCGCTTCAGAATACTCTATCAATAACGCTGCTTATGCTTTAGGCAGAGGTAGCATGATCGATACAGAGGATTTTACAACGGATAGGTATGATAATTATGAGATTTTGGAGCGTCAATGGAGGGATGAAGCGGCAGAGAGACTAGAGGATAGAACCTCAGAAGAATTAGGGTGCGCTACTGCGCAAGAGCTAGATATCCGGTTTTATCCGGAACTTTCTGATTCTGATAAATTCGATACTGATCTTGAGAGTACGGTGTTTAGAGCTCAGCCTAGTCGCAGCCGTGCTGATGGAGGAAGTATTGATGTTCGGTGTGAAGATCCTCTTGTTTCGTTCACAGAAAGCGACTATTCACATCAGTCAGAGATAGAAGATAATAGGTATTCGGAACTATTGAAACATGCTTCGGAATTCTTCGCAGTAGTAAATGAAGAAGCTGAAGATTCTGATATTGAGGAGGAGTATGAAGGAGAGGGAGAAGCTTGTGGTTCTACAGGTGAAGCTTATGATAATGCATTGGATGATGCTGAGAGCGACTACAACTCAGATACTGTTTCTGCGTCGGATATGGCCTCAAATATTGATTTAGCGGACGATATGGAGAAAAATGTCGATCAGGATGATGATTTCGACGAATTATCTGAAGACCCTCATAAAGGAGATTGCTGTAATTTTGGAGAGTGCGAAGATTATGACTCTGAAACAGGAGAGTGCTTATCAAGAGAGTGCGAAGATTATAACAAGAACAACACTGTCATCATAAAACCAA
>LFFM01003037.1_pt1 | contig 10747 bp, 7 predicted proteins | sample 643131 | NCBI WGS metagenome assembly LFFM01 (sample SAMN03777445, study PRJNA286221) | soda lake metagenome | biome: soda lake; feature: Kulunda steppe; material: water; isolation source: sample Tc-Br brine of Tanatar trona crystallizer | place: Russia: Kulunda steppe | collected 2011-07
ACCGATGAGTTCGAGTTCGACGTGGGTGCGGTCTTCTATGCAATCGGCCACACTCCAAACACTGACTATCTGTCGGGGCTCGATGTCGAAACCGACGACGAAGGCTATCTGCAAACCGTCGGTGGTACCGGTGGCAACCAGACGGCAACCCACGTCGAGGGACTATTTGGCGCGGGCGACGTCGTCGATTTCCACTACCAACAGGCGGTAACTGCCGCGGGCATGGGCTGTGAAAGCGCACTCGATGCCGACGCTTATCTCGAAGAACTCGATCGAAAACGCGCAGCCGCCGAGGTCGACGGTGATGTTGCGGCCATCGAATCGGACGACTGACCACCCAGCGGGTGTCTGTTCACCACCCAGAACTCGTGGTCTATATTGAATCAACAGATAATGCTGGATGCTCAGAAATCACTACACTGGTACGCGTCTGCCAGTTTCTCGAGCGCGTCGTTGTGCTCGGTTGAGTGAGGCGCAGTCAGTGGTGAGACGCTGATTTGTCCGTCTGCAACCGCCCGCCGGTCCGTCCCGACCGGGTCGCTCACGTCGCCCGAACGCATCAGCTCCCAGATTCCGTCACGGAGTTCGATCTCACCGTCTCCGTTTTGATGCGCTCCCATTTCGTACCGCGTTGAGGGACGCGTGAGGACCATTTCGCACGGCCCGTCAACAGCATCGTTCTCTCCGGAGGGCACATTGACGTTCAGATACTCAGCTGTCTCAAATATTCCGTTGGCTGCGTGTTCGACCAGATAGGTCGTTGCGGCGGTGGCTGCTGCGTAATCTGCCGGATCCGAGGCGAGGTCGGCCCAGTCGTCACCGCCATCGATGTAGAGCGACACCGAAATTGCGGGCACGCCGAAAAAGGCGGCCTCGACGGCCGCACTCACTGTTCCGGACCGACCGAGGACGTACGCCCCGATATTTGCGCCTTTGTTACAGCCCGATACGACGAGATCAACCTCCGGGCAGAGGGTTCCCAGCCCTGCGACAACGCAGTCGACTGGGGTTCCGCCGATCGCGTAGCCGAGTTCGTGGTCAGCAATTGCGACCTCCTGTGACATCGTTCGGCCAACAGCACTCTGATCATCAGCCGGGGCGACGGCGGTCACGTCACCAATCGCTGAGAGCCCCTCATAGAGCGCCCGGAAGCCAATACTGTCGATTCCATCGTCGTTTGTCAACAGTATCCGTGGCTCATTCATATGTGTGTCTCACACGGGCACCACGAAAAATACTCGGCTGCCGTCCGGTCGGACTGAAACTTTTTGGCTCGAATAGCCGGAACCTCCCAGCTTGCTGAAACACAACGCACACAAGGGACGACACACATCAGTACCTATGGGACTCGGAAGTACGACAAAGAAGATCCAGATGCTCGCCGACACGGCCGAACAGATGTACCACCGGCTCAACGAGGTACGCGAACAGGTTGAAACAACCCAGCATACGGTCCAAGAAACGGGCGACCGGGTCAAAACGCTTGAATCCGAAATTGTCGAACAGCGGGCGATTCTCAACGCGGTTGCCGCGGAACTCGACATCGACCTCGAGGCGGTCACCGCCGAGGCACATATCACTGATGCTGAGGATGCGGCTGACCAAGGGGATGCGGCCGACCCAGCGACCGAGGCCAGCGAGGAGGCGTCCGCAGACGAACCAGCCGGCGATACACCGGATGCGGAAGCGGACCCGGCTCAGTAAGCCGAGTAAAAGTGCCAACCGTAGCTGTTTGGAGCGCTGTTCTTGACCGCAAAAAATGAGCGACAGTGGCGCTTGGCACACGACTGTCTTCAGCAACGAATCACTGTCTTCAGCAACGCACCACCGTTTTCAGCCGACGAGCCGCTGTGATTAGTCTACAAGCCGCCCGTATTTAGTTCACAAGCCGTCCGTGTTCGACCTTTAGACACCGATCTTCGACGACCGCGAGCCCGGCAGCTTCAGCCTCAGCAACTGCGTCATCGTCATGAATCCCGAGCTGCAACCAAAGCACGTCGACATCGCCATGAGATTCGTGTCGTTCGAGTGTCTGTTCGACAATCTCGGCGACCTCTTGACTCGGCCGGAACACGTCAACGATGTCGATCTCGCCGTCGACCGCTGCAAGTGAGTCGACCGCTGGCTCACCGAGAATCTCGTCGGCAAAGGGATTGACAGGGACGATCTCGTAGCCGTGTCGCTGGAGATACGCGGGAACTTCATGGGCTGCCTTACCGGGCGTCGTCGAACAGCCAATAACGGCGATTCGGTTGCCTGCAAGTATCGTCTGGAGTGCGTTGTCATCGGTGATGGGCATACACAAACAGTTGGGCTGTGGCTCAAAAGTGTTCACGGCTGTGACAGCAGCATGCAGCAGCTGACGAAAGTCATGTTCTCGGGGAAAGGGTTATATATGACAAAAACACACAGTCTAAATAGTCTCGGTCTCTGACCGGGCAACACCTCCCTGCGCGCCGTTCGTTGTCACGTGATGTCTCTTTGTTGCTGGTCGCTGAGTCGGGTGTTCGGCAGCGAAGGGTGGTATGAATGCACATGCCACGCCAATCAGCCGTTCGTAGCGACGTAGCCGTTATTCACGGCCGATCAACTGGCATGTTCCGGCAGCCGTTCGTCGACGACCGAGGGAAAACGAACCAGTCGTCGACTAACAGACAGCCAGTGATACAATGAGCAACGACAGACAAACCCTTACAGACCTCAGCCAGCACTACCAGACCTCAGTCCCGTCAGACCTTCGCGAAGCGAAATCCTTCGACTGGTATCTCGATGAGGTTGCTGACGATCCGCGGATCGCTCGTAACGCCCATCAGCGCGTTGCCGATATGTTCGACCACTACGGAACCGAGTACGACGACGACGCCGGTGTCGTCGAGTACATCATGGCCTCCGAAGACCCCTTACACGACGGCGAAAACGTCTTTTACGGCCGAGAAGTCCACGAGTCGATCCACGAATTCGTCAACAAAGTCAAATCCGGTGCCCGCGGGCTGGGCCCCGAGAAACGAATCAAACTCCTCTTAGGACCTGTCGGGTCGGGAAAGTCGCACTTTGACTGGCTCGTCCGACGGTATTTCGAGGATTACACCCTTCGGGAGGAGGGCCGCATGTACACCTTCCGCTGGGTCAATCTCTGTGATGTCATCCGCGACCAGGACCCCGCTGATGACACAATCGAGTCGCCAATGCACCAAGATCCACTCGTCTTGCTGCCACAGGAGCAGCGAGATATGGTCATCGACGATCTCAACGAGATCTTGGCTGCACCGTATACGATCCGGAACGAACAGCATCTCGACCCGGCCAGCGAGTTCTATATGGACACGCTGCTGACGAAATACGACGACGATCTCAAAGCCGTCATCGACAACCACATCGAAGTCGTCCGACTGGTCGCCAGCGAAAACAAACGCCAGTGTATCGAGACCTTCGAGCCGAAAGACAAGAAAAATCAGGACGAAACCGAACTCACAGGCGATGTCAACTACTCGAAACTCGCAGTCTACGGCGAAAGCGATCCGCGAGCCTTTGATTACGCTGGGGCGTTCTGTAACGCCAATCGGGGCATCTTCTCGGGCGAGGAGCTCCTGAAACTCCAGCGAGAGTTCCTCTATGACTTCCTGCACGCGAGTCAAGAACAGACAATCAAGCCAAAGAACAATCCGCGGATCGACATCGACCAGGTGATCGTCGGCCGGACGAACATGCCCGAATACCGAGAAAAGAAGGGCGACGAGAAGATGGAGGCGTTCAACGACCGGACCAAACGGATCGACTACCCGTACGTTCTCGAATACGAACAAGAAGCCGAAATCTACGGGAAGATGCTTCGAAACGCCGACGTGCCGAACATGAACATCGAGCCACACACCCTGCAGATGGCAGGGCTCTTCGGGGTGTTGACCCGTATTGTCGAGCCGAACGACGAGTCGGTCTCGTTGGTTCAGAAGGCAAAAGCCTACAACGGCGAACTTGACGACGACGACATCGACCTGAAAAAGCTCCGCGAAGACGGCGAGGCCCAGTCCGATATCGCTGAGGGGATGGACGGCATCTCCGCCCGATTCATTGGTGACGAGATTGCCGAAGCGATCATGGATTCGACCCATCGCGGTCGAAGCTATCTGAGTCCGTTGTCGACATTCCGACATTTCGAGTCGAACCTCGAAACCCACGGCTCGATCCCGGAAGAACACATCGACCGCTACCAGCGGTATCTCGAACTCGTCCGCGAGGAGTACAAAAATCGCGCCATTGAAGACGTTCGCCATGCGCTCGCCTACGATCTCGATGAAATCCAGCGACAGGGCGAAAAGTACATGGACCACGTCATGGCCTACATCGACGACGCGACGGTGGCCGACGAACTAACGGGGCGCGAACAGGAGCCCGACGAGACGTTCCTCCGATCGGTCGAAGAGAAACTCGATATTCCCGCCGACCGCAAGGACGACTTCCGCCAGGAGGTCTCGAACTGGGTTTCGCGTCGCGCCCGCGAAGGAATCAGCTTCAACCCACAGGATAACGACCGACTTCGCCGCGCTCTGGAGCGAAAGCTCTGGGAGGACAAGAAACACAACATCAACTTCTCGGCGTTGGTCTCGGCCAACGAGATGGCTGACGACGAACGCAGCGCCTGGATCGACGCGCTCTGCGAACAGGGCTACTCCGAAGAAGGGGCCCGTGAGGTTCTTGAGTTCGCCGGCGCGGAAGTCGCCAAAAGCGAGCTCGAAGAAGATGTCTGAGGAATACATTCGGAAAGCCGACCGCGAACTTCAGTCAGCCTACGAGGGGCCGATGAGCCTGAGCGAGTATGTCGATGCGGCCTTCGAGTCGCCTTCGATCGCTGCTCACGCGAGTCGGTATTTGCTGTCGGCGATCGAGTCGATGGACACCCGCACGGTGATCGAAGAAGGCGAAAGCCGCGAGCGATACCGCTTTTTCGACGATCCACACAACAACGGCGAGCACGCGGTTCTCGGTAATACAGCGGTGCTCAACGCCTTTGTTGATGACCTCCGAACAATTGCGGCCGACCGGGGCAAAGGAGAGAAAATCATCTGGTTCGATGGGCCGACCGCAACCGGGAAATCCGAGCTCAAGCGGTGTCTGGTCAACGGGCTCCGCGAATACTCGAAAACACCCGCCGGCCGCCGGTATACCTTAGAGTGGAATATCACCGGAACCGACAATAGCCGTGCGCTGAGCTACGGTGAGGATATCACTGACGACGAGCAGTGGTACGAAAGTCCGGTCCAGGTTCACCCACTGACGATTTTCCCGAAAGACGTCCGCGAGAATCTGCTTGCCCGTCTCAACGAGGTCGATCCTGACGGACCGCCAATCGTGATTCACGGCGAGTTGGATCCCTTTAGCCGCGAGGCCTACGAGTACCTCGAATCGAGGTACCGCAGCACCGGGAGCCGCAAGCTGTTTTCGGCGATCACCGACACCAACCATCTCCGGGTGAAAAACTACGTTGTCGACGTTGGGCAGGGAATCGGGATTCTCCACTCCGAAGACGACGGTAGTCCGAAAGAACGGCTCGTCGGCTCGTGGATGCCCGGCATGTTGCGCGAACTCGATTCGCGTGGACGAAAGAACCCACAGGCCTTTAGCTACGACGGCGTGCTCTCACAGGGCAACGGCCTGCTGACGATTGTCGAAGACGCAAGCCAGCACGCGGATCTCCTCCGGAAGCTGCTCAACGTGCCCGATGAGGGTCGTGTCAAGCTCGATAAAGGAATTGGGATGGATATCGACACCCAGCTGGTGATGATCTCGAACCCCGATCTCGATGCCGAACTCGATCAGTTCGCTGACCGCAACGGACGAGACCCACTGAAAGCGCTCAAACGACGACTCGACCGTCACGAATTCCGATATCTGACTAACCGCCGGCTGGAGGCCGAACTCATCCGCCGAGAGCTGACCAGCGAAAGCCGTGTCTGGGCAGATCTTAGCAGTGATGAAATCGAACGACGGGTTCGCGAACCGCTCGAAATCAACGTTCGCAACCAGCGCGGGTCGACCTGGCGTCGCGAACTCGCCCCACATGCGATTGGAGCCGCTGCAATGTACAGCGTCGTCAGCCGGCTCGACAGCGAAGATCTGCCTGCAGATCTCACGCTCATCGAAAAGGCTCGGCTTTTCGAACAGGGCTATCTCCAAGACGGCGATGAACGCCGTGACATCGAGGAGTTCGACTTCGAACTCGAAGCCGACGGCAAACACGGGATTCCAGTGACCTACACCCGCGATAGTATTGCCAATCTGCTACATATCGAGACCGACCGCGTCCATCCCGATTATCCGGTTGCAGACGTCATTATGCCAGAAGACGTGCTGAATGCGATGGCCGAAGAGCTCTCGAGTGCACCGGTGTTCTCCCGCGCAGAGGCCGCCGAATACGAAACTCGCGTTGCCATGGTCAAAGACTTCATCCTCGAACAACAGGAAATCGCCGTCTTACAGGCACTGCTTGCCGACAAAAGCGTCTCGAAAGAAACGGTTGCAGAGTACGTCGAGCACGTCTATGCGTGGGATGGGGACGACCAGCTCGAAACCGAACACGGCTTTGTCGACCCCGATCCGCTGTTGATGAAGGTTTTTGAGACTGAACATCTCGGCCGGTTTGGCTCGGCTGACTACGCCGGCAACACGCCCTCGGCCTCCGTCAAGCAGTTCCGCCGCGAGAAGGTCATTACCGCGCTCAACCGCTATGCGTGGGAACACCGTGATGAGGGCTTTTCGATCGACAATGTCGATCTCACGTCGATTCCGGTGATTCGCTCCGTCCTCGAAACCTACGACTGGGACGACGTGCGACGGCTCTATCCTGACTTCGACCCCAAGCAGTGGGACGAACCACCGGTTGGGACCGAAACTGAGCGACTCAAAGAACAGACGATTGCGACACTCTGCGAGGGGCCGTATTCGCCCGCCTCTGCGGAGCTGACAACCCGAGCCGTCATGCGGGAGGTACAACATACATGGGACTAAGAGATGACCTCGACCGATTCCGTGATGTCGGTGAACAGCGACGCCAAGACCTCAAAGCGTTCATCAGCTACGGTGATCTCGGCGGTTCACGGCCCGACCAGGTCAAAATCCCCGTCAAGATCGTCGATCTTCCGTCTTTCGAGTACGACAAACGGTCGATGGGTGGGGTTGGCCAGGGCAAGGGCGGAACGCCCGAACCTGGCCAGCCTGTCGGCCCGCCACAGCCCGGCGAGGGCGACGAAGACGGCGAACCTGGCGAGGAAAGTGCGGACCACGAGTACTACGAAATGGATCCCGAAGAGTTCGCCGAAGAACTCGACGAGGAACTCGGGCTCGATCTCGAACCAAAAGGCAAACGCGTTGTCGAGGAGGTCGAAGGTGACTTCACCGATGTAACGAAGGTTGGCCCGAAAGGGACCTTGGATTTCGAAGAGCTGTTCAAGCGCGGGCTCAAGCGAAAGCTTGCGGTTGATTTCGACGAAGAATACGTTATTGAGGCCCTGAAAATCGAAGGTGAAGGCCCCGACGAGATCTTCCAGTGGGCCCGCGAGCAGCGTATTCCGGTTTCCTTTGCGTGGATTACAGAAGCCTACAAGGAGATCCCGGACCGCGAGCGCAGCACGTGGCCCGACTTTGAGACGTTCGAACAGAACGTCGAACGGACAACCGTCACGCAACGAATCCGCCGTGACGGACTCAAAGAAATCCCGTTCCGTCGTGAGGACGAACGGTACCGACATCCCGAGATTATCGAAAAAAAAGAGCGCAACGTCGTCGTCGTCAACATCCGCGACGTCTCGGGCTCGATGCGCGAACAGAAACGCGAACTCGTCGAACGGACATTCACCCCGCTCGATTGGTATCTCACCGGGAAGTACGACAATGCTGAGTTCCGGTATATCGCCCACGACGCCGACGCCTGGGAGGTCGACCGCGGTGAGTTCTTCGGCATTCGGTCAGGCGGTGGAACCCGAATTTCGTCGGCCTACGAACTGGCCGCCGAGATCTTAGAGGAATATCCCTTCAGTGAATGGAACCGATACGTCTTCGCAGCAGGCGATTCGGAAAACTCCTCGAATGATACCAAAGACCGCGTGATTCCAATGATCCAACAGATCCCGGCCAACCTTCATGCATACGTTGAGACCCAGCCCGGTGGAACGGCAATTAACGCCACCCACGCCGAGGAAGTCGAGCGGGCGCTCAACACTGCTGGGAACGTGGCCGTTACACGCGTCACGAGCCCCGAAGACGTGATTGACGCCATCTACGACATTCTCAGTACGGAGGAGGCAGCCGCAGAATGAACCCCCAATCAGTCCCACCAACAGGTGATACAATATGAAAGACGAACGAATCGACGCCCGCCGAATCGCGGCTGACTTACAGGAGCCCGTAGCCGAGGCGGCTGCGCTCGCCCGAAAACTCGGGCTCGACCCGTATCCGGTCAACTACTGGATCGTCGACCACGACGAAATGAACGAACTAATCGCCTACAGCGGCTTTCAGTCGCGGTATCCACACTGGCGATGGGGCATGGCCTACGACCGCCAGCAGAAAACCGACCAGTTCGGGATGGGCAAGGCCTTCGAGATTGTCAACAACGACAATCCCAGCCATGCCTTTCTACAGGAGTCGAACACGATTGCCGACCAGAAAGCCGTCATCACCCACGTCGAAGCCCACGCGGATTTCTTTGCCAACAACGGCTGGTTCGGGCTCTATAGCGATCGTGGGGCTGCGGGCGGTGCACCCGATGCGGCAGCCATGCTCGAACGTCATGGCCGGGCCATTGGGCAATATATGGACGACCCGGAGATCGAACGCGCCGAAGTCGAACGCCTGATCGATGCGGTACTCTGTATCGAAGATACGATCGATCAACACCGGCCGCTTGCGGCTGCTGACACCGAGGACGACGACGAATCATTCGACGACATCCGAGCGAAACTTGACCAACTTGGGATCTCTGATGACGTTCGCCAGCAGGTGTTTGACGACCAGTGGCTCGAAGCACGGGACGACGCATTCGACGAAACGGCTCTCGATGAGCCGCGGCTCGATGTGATTGCATTCCTTAGAGACCACGGCAAGCGCTATGACACTGATGCAGCCAAAGCCGTCGACCGCGAGGAGTGGGAAACTGACGTTATCGAACGGCTCCGCGAGGAATCGTACTACTTTGCCGCCCAGAAAATGACCAAAATCATGAATGAGGGCTGGGCGGCCTACTGGGAGTCACTGATGATGGGTGATGAACGGTTTGCAGGCACCGACGAGTTCATCACATACGCCGATCACCAAGCTCGCGTGTTGGGCTCACCCGGGCTCAACCCATACAAACTTGGCAAAGAGCTGTGGGAACATATCGAAAATACGACGAACCGGACCGAAGTGGCCGACAAACTGCTCCGTATCAAGGGCGTCACGTGGCGAAACGTCCACGAGACAGTTGATTTCGACGAAGTCGAAGCCCTTTGTGAGCCGAATCCAGCGATTGCTGGCGTCTCGACCGATAGACTGGACGAACTGGCCGAGCTGGCGGCTGCTGAGGACCCACGGGTTGACCCCGAAGCCGTCGAGCGTGCGATCGCAACACGGGACGGCGAACTCGCTGAAGACGATCCTAATGGCATTGACGCGGATCGCTATCCGTGGAAACTCTTGACCTATGAAGGACTTGCCGAACGGCACTTCTCACTGGCAAAGCGGCAGAACCGTGGCTTTTTGCGTCGAATCGATCGTTCCTCACTCGAAGGGCTCTCACGGTACATGTTCGATGACGAAAAGTACGAGACGGTCGCCGAAGCCGTCGCCGACATCGATTATGCCGCTGGCTGGAACCGGATGCGCGAGGTTCGCGAGAGCCACAACGATGTGACGTTCATCGATGAGTTCCTCACGGGAGAGTTCGTGCTCAACAATCACTACTTCACCTACGAGTACTCTCACGCCGGCAGCGAGTACCGCGTTGCCAGCACCGCTGCAGACGACGTCCGAAAGAAACTCCTCCTGCAGTTTACGAACTTCGGCAAGCCGTCGATTGCGGTCTACGATGGGAACTTCGATAATCGCGGGGAGTTACTGCTTGGCCACCGGTACAACGGTATTGCGCTCAACGAGTCGAAGGCGAAAGCCGTTCTCGAACGCGTCTTCGACCTTTGGGGTCGCCCAGTGAACCTGATGACGATTCGGACGGAGTACGACGAACACGAACTGGAAGTCGCCCGTCGTCGCGGCCGCGAGCCAGAAGGCACCGAAGTCGGGGTCCGGATCCGGTACGATGGCGAGGAGTTCGATGAATTCACACTGGAATCGAAACTCCAGTCGGCGATCGAAGCCACCGAGGTTGATTACGACACGAAGCCTGAGGAGTGGCTGGCGTAGGGAAGAGGCGATGATGTTTGCAGGACGTTCATACCGGTTGGGCTCGTAGCTGAGACATGTCCGAGACTGCTCTCTGGTGGGTCCGAAATGACCTTCGATGTCACGACAATCCAGCGCTCGCGTCGGCCGCTGAAGCGGATTCAGTCCTTCCAGTCTACTGTTTTGATCCTGCCGCCTATGGCCAACAGCCCTACGACGACCACGGCTCGTTCGGGTATCAAAAAACCGGCCCCCACCGCAGTCAGTTCATCCACGAAGCCGTCGGGGATCTCCGTGACTCACTCCGTGAGCGTGGGAGTGATCTCCTCGTCTGTCACGGAGACCCCGGCAGCGAACTCGCCGATATCGCAGCGCAGGT
>LFFM01003039.1_pt1 | contig 10736 bp, 8 predicted proteins | sample 643131 | NCBI WGS metagenome assembly LFFM01 (sample SAMN03777445, study PRJNA286221) | soda lake metagenome | biome: soda lake; feature: Kulunda steppe; material: water; isolation source: sample Tc-Br brine of Tanatar trona crystallizer | place: Russia: Kulunda steppe | collected 2011-07
ATTCCACAGACTTTCGTCGACGGCGAGTTCGTCGGTGGTAGCGATATTCTGGTGGAACTGGAAGAACGCGGCGAACTCGAAGAAACGTTGCAGGTCTGAGCTAGTGGCTGCCGACTGAATCACCGTACTGAAACACCAGCCACGGAACAACCGCGCCGACGGCAATGAGGACGCCAACGGACAGGGCAAACGGAACCGTTGTGAACGTATTTAATCCGAGATAGAGTGCCATCGCGACGAAGACACAGACCGAAATGACAGCGTTCTCCTGAGAGAACAGCGGTTCGTTCCGGATAATAATGAGCATCGAAACGGCCAGCAGGACGAAGATAGCTATCAGCGCGGCGGTGAACACTTGCATCGAATCGATTGCAAGTCCATACAATAATCCCAGGCCGGCGAGGACGAACCCAACACCGAGGGCTGAGAGTCCAGCGAGTGCCGCATATGACCGCTCGGTTTCATCGTCGCTCACAGCCGTTGTCATACTACCGCTTGTCAATCGTTGTATAAAATAGTTGGACCACTGTTGCAGAGCCGTTCCAGCGCAAGCCACTGGCGGAAACCGAACTTACGGGAACGGATGATGTTCCCGTCCCAGAAGCGGCTTGAATCCGAGGTCTTCGGGAACCGTTGTTGCTCGCTCGCCGAAATACGGCTCGCCGAAACAGAGCGGCTGTGCCTGTGGAACGACGACGCGAACGGCTTCAAATCCGAGCTGGGCCACGTCACGAGTTGTCGTCCGGGAGGCATAGGGGGTCAGTCCCGCATCCGCCACGCGGTCGAGGACTGCCTCCAGTTCGGCCACGCCTTCTGGAGCGTCGTCGGTTCCCACTGACCCGGCCGGAACCTGTGTCTCAGTGTCGATAAACCCAGCCGCTTCACCCGGTGACTGGGCATACTCCCCAATTTTCCCCATCGCGTTCTGCGCTTGCTCTGGGCCCATGCCCCGTAGCTCCATCCAGTTCTGGAGGGCTTCACACAGCGCCGAGAGTGCTGCCGAAACCACGTCGAGGTCGGCATCGGAGCCAAACGCAATCTGTGGCCACTCTTCACCTTCGACGGCGACAGCGACAACTGGAACATCGACATCCTGGGTGAGCAAGACCGCTGTCACGTCAAGCGCCTCTGAATCCGCCCGGCGACAGAGCTGTTCGTAGGTCTCGTCCTCGATAACGAGTTCGAGCGGATCAAAGGTCGAGTGCCAGGCAAGCATCGTTGCATCGCGTTCGAGCACTTCGTACAGTCCGGAGAGAATGGCCTCGACGCTACTGTTGCCGAATCCGAGGCCGGTGGTGATTGCCGGTCGATACCGCTTTTCAGGTGGTGGGTAGTGGATAAACTCCGCAGGGAGGGCAACCGCCTCCTCGGTATGGAGGTTCTCGCCGGTCGTCCACGGAATCTCCTCGTTCTGTGGGTCGGTCTGGCAGACAAACTGGTCTGGGCCGACAGCGTTTCCCAGCCCGCTGGGTCGGGCGCGCTTGAACGAATCGGTGTGATAGATACCCGCGCAGTACCGTTCCATCCCTTCCCCGAGGGCTTTCATGAACGCGCTGTTCCAGTCAGGAGCGACACCGGCGGCGTCGCGGGCGGCGCTGACATCGCTAAACCCGCTCGTGTCGCTTACCCGGGCAAGGTAGTACGGCACTGGAAAGGATTCCGCCTCGCCGACCTCCTGTACGATGCCGAACTGGTCATCCAGTGCCCGTTCCGCTCGTGCGAGGGATTCCTCGACCGTGCGGTCGGTATACTCGCGGTCAAGGGTTCCGCTCTGCCCATCGTCGCATGTACAGTTCGGCAGCGGGAGAAACTCGCGTTCGGTGAAGGGAACCACAACGACGCGACCGAAAATGTCTGCATCACCAGTGACATACCGGGCAGCCTCGCGGCCGGCAACCGCTCCGGCAAAGCGAGTTGTGTGTGGTGAGGGCGCTGCAGCCGGGTCAGCCTGTGGGTCGAGATTCGCGTTCACTCGCCCACTCAAACACTCATAACAGCTTGTTTTCGGGTCGAATCCGGCGACGGCAGCGTCGACGATTGGAATTCCACCAACCCCACCAAGTTCGACGGCCAGCCACCGTGTCCCGGTCGCGAGAGCCTGTTCGTTTGCTCGCTCGAAAACGGTCTCGCCAACCTGTCCGATGACGACCGTCAGCTCCGTCTCGCCGAACGTTTCGACGCGCTCTTCGGTCGTCTCGACGCCAACATCTTCGAGTGCCTGCTCGACAGCGCCCGCGGCGGGGCCCGAGCCGACGATACCAACAGTCATACTCGGTGCGTCGGGCGGCGGGGCAAAAAGTCTGTGCTCGTCAGGGCGATGTCACAGGTTTGCCCTGAGTGCCTCGTTCATCGCGTCGACTGGCGCACTCTCATCCGTCCACCGTTCGAACGCCTCGACACCCTGAAAGAGCAACATCCACGCACCGTCGATGGTCGTCGCGCCAGCCTCGCTGGCCTCGCGGAGCAATCGCGTTTCCAGTGGACTGTAGACCGCATCGAGGACGGCGAGGTCGCCGTGGAGAGCAGCCTGTGGAATCGGCGAGCGGTCTTCTTTCATGCCGACGCTCGTTGCGTTGATGAGGATATCCGTGTCGGGCACGACGGTATCCAGTGAGTCCAATCCGCCAGCCGTTGCATTTCCAATCGTATCGCTCTCAGTGACTGCCGTAGCAAGTTTCTGTGCTTTTGACTCGGTCCGGTTAATAATCGTGACAGCTACTCCTTCATCAGCCAGTGCGAACGCTGCTGCTCGGCCTGCTCCTCCGGCCCCGACGACGACCGCACGACCCGACAACGTCACGCCGTGGTGTTCGAAAGAGCGAATCACGCCTGCTGCATCCGTATTATAGCCCGTCGGCGGGTCGGTCGAGAAATCAATGGTATTGACGGCACCAATTCGGGCAGCGAGCGGGTCCGGGTCGACGGCCGACAGTACATCCTCCTTGAACGGGATGGTGACGTTGAGTCCGCGAACACCGAGGGTTGCGGCACTTTCGACGGCCGCAACGGCACCGTCTTTCGGTGGCTCGAAGGTCACGTATTTGGCATCGATACCGAGTGCGTCATACCCCGCTTCGTGCATCGGCGGCGAGAGCGAGTGTCCGACCGGATTCCCAATCAGCCCGTAGACGTTCATATCCGTTGCTGGCAGGGAACGGACCTAAATGGTCCGTTCGATAGTTGTCTTATCTGTAACTTGTATGCTAACTTGTAATTCTGAGAGAAACTGGCTGCTGAATGGAGCGGTTCCCTGTAAGACGGCGGCTTTTTTGTCTCCGAGATGTTGGACTGACTGCTCGCTGAGCCTGTGAACTGAGTATTGATTTGCCCATCTACTGGAGTTGGTATCGGCGTGGCTTATCCTCTCAACGTTCTATCCCTGCGATAAATCTCTCAAGTCGGTTCCGGGATTCTTCGCTCCCAGCAATGATGAGGACGTCGCTTTCTTCAACAACGAAATTTGCACCGATGTCAGTGAGCACGTTCCCGTCCCGTTCAACCGCGACGACTGTACAGCCGGTTTGTTCACGTAAGTCGAGGTCTCCCAGACTCCTGCCGACGAAGGCGGGTGTTGCTCTCCTGACGAACCCGAAATCAACATCGGGAGTCAGAATCTCCTCTTTTTCAATAAGCAGTGACGCCAGACTTTCGCCAGTTACGTTCGCCAACGAGAGCACGAAATCTGCCCCTGCATTATAGAGTTTCTGGACGCTGTCCTCATCGTCTGCACGAGCAATAACCTCTACATCCGGTGCGAGCTCGTTGAGTATCAGTGTTGCAAAGATTGTCGGTGTGTCTTCGTCGAGCGAAAGCACCACAGCGCGTGCATTCCTGACATCTGCACGCAGGAACGTCTCCGGGTCGGTAATATCACCGACAACATCGACTCCCTCTTTGGATTCGATGTCAATCGTCGTCACGGCGATGCCTTCTGTCTGGAGGGCATCCACAATTGACCGGCCGACTGTTCCGTATCCACAGACCACGACGCGGGGTTCGTGGTCTTCGGGTGATGGAATTAGCCGCGTTTCTACATCCTGTAAATCGCCGTGTTCGCCAGCAACTAGCAGGATTGTGTGGTCTTCGATGACGGTGTCCGGGTCGGGTGTGACGACGAACTTCCCGCCAAGCCACGCTCCGACAATGGTGATACCCATTCGGTCAAAGACTCTGGCCTCCCGAAATGACTGCCCAACGAGGTTGCTGCCCTTCTCAATCAGCAGTTCCGTGATCTGGAGGTCGCTCTCCGCCTCGATTGCCTGCTGAAGCTTTTCTGCATACGTGCCTGATGCGCGAAGCCCGAGACTTTTTCCCAGGAGTTGTCGTGCCGAGACGATGTCGTCGGCTCCCGCGTATCGGTGATAGGCTTCTACTGTCTGTTCTCTGATGACGCTAATCGTCCGGAGCTCCGGGTTGACCTGCTTGGCGGAAAGCATTATCGTGGGATTCGCCTCGTCGCCAATATCAGCAACCAGGGCTTTCGCGTGGCCAGCATTCGCTGCCCGGTACGTATCGACAGCCTCCAAGTCCCCCACTATTGCGTTAACCCCCTGTTCGTTCAACTCCGTCACCAGGTCAGGGTCGGAATCGATGTACAGATATGGGATATCAACGGCTTCGAGTTCTGCGTGTAGCACCTCATCCTGGGCGGAGTGACCACAGATAATCACGTGGTCGGTCAGGTTACTGGACGTTGGCGGCCGGGTCTGGAAGGCCTGCCGGAACAACGGTACCGCATACAGTGGGATGGCGAGAAAGACCAGCAGGACGCCCGAGAGGTTCATCAGGACGACCAGTAATGCAAGTGCGTCGCTCTCCCGCCAGAGGTCCGTATCACCGCCGAACCCTGCCGTTGTTAATGCCTCGATAACGACCTGCAATGCTTGAAAAAGCGAAATTTCTTCCTCTACGAACGTCCACAGTGCCCACTGGTAAATGTAGGTGTAGATGATGACGAGTCCCGCGATGGTGGTTACTGTGAGTGCGATTCGGCGCTGCCAGTTGGTATCCGCCTCAATTGTAGTCGAGTTCGTACTCATGCCAGTGATGCGATGCGGTTAATAATTGCAGACCGGAGTGAACGCCGGGTTGGTTCCCCACTTCGGGTGAGAACAATCGTGCCAGAGGCCTGCTCTCCGATGGTATCTGGAATCGCACCAGAGAGGATACGTTCGACAGAACTCACCCGTGACACACCAAGGACAGTCGTGTCGTACCCCTGGGCGATTGAGACGAGTTCTGACGCGATATCGTCGGTGACGATGACATCCGAGTCGTAGTCTTCAACACCTGCTGTCTGGGCCGTCTCCTCGATGAGTGACTGCCCGCGTTCGACCACATCTGCCTGGTCTTCGTCTTCGGTACGTTGCTGGACGTTCACCAGGGTAAGCGAAGCTCCTTTCTCTGCACGGACGAACGCTGCTGCCTTTTTAACGGCGACACCCGAGTACGGGCCTTCACCGACGAACACGACTACGTCTCCGACAGCTTCGTCACCCTGTCTCACCAGTGTGACTTCGCACGGAGCGCGTTCGATGATCTTGTCGATATTCGAGCCGAGGACGCGCTCCCGCCGTTTGCGTGTTCCCGACCAGCCCATAACAACGTCGTCGGCTTCCTCCTGCTCGATTATCCGCAGGATCGTTTCGCCAACGTCCCGGCCGACGACTGCCCGAGTCCGCAGACCAACGCCGAGTTCCTGGGCGATGTCTTCGGCCTGTTCAAGCAATTCTTGCTGTCGTTTGATGCGTTCCTGCTCGTAGCTAACTTCTTGAGCGAGCGAGGTTTGGTCTGGAACCGTAATGATGTTCGCGGCGATTATCTCTGCGTCACGGTCCTGCCGTGCAGCCGAGGCTGCCGCGAGACGGAGTAGTCCCCGCTCGGTGGCCGGATTCGCAACCGGGACGACAATTCGGTATGGCGTTTCCGTTTCTGTGTCCGCTGTCGGCTCAACGGTGTCGATCAGTTCTTCGGCCATGAGGCCCGTCCGGTCGACGCGCGTTCGGCCGTAGAAGTAATACCACAGTCCACCGACGACTGCGATGCCAACACCGCCAATCTGCGGGAGAGGATCCATCTGTGTGAGGATGAATATCCCGGAGAAGACCCCGAAAATCTGCATCCAGGGATACAGGGGGGAGCGGAACCCGGGGTCGTACCACTCGGGGTCCCGTCGACGAAACGCCATGAGCGAGAGACAGACCAGAATGTAGACGACGATCTGGAACGCGCCAGCGGTCTTGGCGATATCCTCGACAGGCAATGCAATGATGATAAACAACATCGCGCCGCCGGTCGTGAGAATTGCCGTGGTCGGTGTTCGGAACCGGCTGCTGACAGTCGCGAATACCTCCGGGAGGAGGTTATCACGGCTCAATGCGAACGGGTAGCGCGACGCGGTGAGGATGCCCGCGTTGGCGGTGCTTATCAACGCGAACATCGCGGCAATGACGATAGCAACGACCATCAGGAATCCAAGTCCGACCACCTCGACGACGGCCACGACCGGGATGTTCTCCCACTCATCGGTCAGGAGCATCTCTGGTTCGACGACACCGACGATGATGGCGACAATAAGTGCATACAGTGCGGTCGTGAGAGCGAGCGACAACAACAGCCCCAGCGGGAGGTTCCGCCCGGGATTTTCGATCTCCTCGGCGACTGCGGCGACCTTGGTAACGCCACCGTAGGAAATCAGGACGGTCGCGGTCGCTGCGAACAGACCGGCAGTCCCCTCGGAGAAGAATCCGTCGACGCTACCGCCGTACAGCGTCGTATTGACGCTGCCACCGGTGAGTGCGACGAAGCCACCCAGGATGAACAGCATAATCAACACGAGGATCTTCTGTAACCCGCCTGTTTGCTTGACCCCAACGACGTTGACGCTAATCAGGAACGCCCCGATGAGGACTGCAAGGACTCTCAGTTCGGTCTCTGTCATCGTCACACCGAAACTCGAAAGGACAGGTTCGAGGTAGAACATTCCCCCGAATAGGGCAAGCGCCCCTTTGAACATCAACATGAGCCAGGTTCCCAGCCCAGCAATCGTCCCTGCACTAGGGCCTATCCCCCGTTCGATGAAAATGTAATCTCCTCCGGCCTCGGGCATTGCCGTACCGAGTTCCGCAATACTGACTGCTGCTGGGAGCACAAGCACGGCAGCGATAATGAAGGCAAGAATGACGGACGGACCGGCCTCAGCCATTGCTAATCCCGGGAGGATGAAGATACCACTGCCGATCATCGCACCCATACTGATCGCCACAACCGAGGGCAGCCCAAGGTCGCGTTCGAGTTCTTCTGACATGATTTCTGTTACGCTCGTTCGCTACCGGCTCTCTGCTGGGACACGGATTACTGTGCATTTCCCAAGCACAGACATATAATACTTGTGGGATGATTACGGAATCGATAATTAGAGTGTGTCTTTCTTTTGGAACAAAAATGCATAGGTATTATACTATTGGGGATGGTATGGGACAAATTAACATGGTATCAGATGCTGGATTAGCTAACGAGTATCGACTCGATGAGATCGACCGACGGATTCTGTACACACTGATGGACGATGCTCGGAACACGTCTGCACCGGAGATTGCTGAGAAGGTCAACGTTTCCCCGGCGACAGTCCGTAACCGAATCGCCCATCTAGAAGACCATGGTATCATCACCGGCTACCACGCAGACGTTGACTTCGAGCGCGCCGATGGTCGATTGACGAATCTCTTTCTCTGTAACGTTCCATTCACCAATATCGAACGTGTCACTACGCAGGCGGGCACGATTCCGGGTGTAATTAACGTCCGTGAACTGATGGGCGGGCGAACCAATCTCCACGTGCTCGCGGCGGGCGAGGACACAACGGAGTTACGCAGAATTGGCCGCCAGCTCTCGGAACTTGGCCTCGAAATCGAAGATGAGGTGCTCGTTCAGGATGAGACTCAGTATCCGTACGCGCCGTTCGGTCCTGACGACGGTCAGGATGTTCGTCTCGCAGATTCGATTTCGTTGGCAGGCGGAACGGAGGTCATCGATATTGCGGTTGATGAGGACGCACCCATCGTGGGACGGACAATTCAGGAGGCTGTCCAAGCAGATCTGCTCGAAGATGATGCACTGCTAATTGCGATTGAGCGTGGTGACGACACGATTACCCCTCAGGGAAATACAGAAATCAAACCGAACGACATTGTCACCGTGTTTTCACCGGACCGGGAAAAGAAACCAACCCTGGAAGCCTTCAAAGAGAAGGATAGCTCCACTTCGACGGTCTCCACCTAATGCGACTTGAACAACTGCTCCCAGACGTACTGGTCAGTGTTGATGAGGAGACACCGTGTGATGTTGCTGTCCTTTACGAATGCAAGCACTGTGGGTCGAAATTCGACGAGGAGCGAGACCAATGTCCTGTCTGTGATGCAACTGAAATTGCATCCTATACCTTCAGCAAGGATTGTATCGACCAATCCTCGGAAACTGAGTCCGAATAACTGTATTGCTTCCGTGCAGTTAGTGAGAGGGTCACTCCGCTGGTTCTACTTGTGGGAGTGCGATGACTGGTATCTCACACTCGGTGACGAGTTTTAAAGACAGATCGCCCGAGAGGAACTGTACGATTCGGTTACCGCCTCGGGACCGATATGCGACCGCGCTAGCATCGACTTCCTCTGCTGCTTCGAAAATCGTATCGACGATATTCCGGGCGTACTTAACGTGGACATCAGCATCTGGGAAAAGTGTCCGAAAGTTAGCGTATGATTCTGCGGCTATTTCCTCGGACTGTTCGACAGGGGTTTTGTCGGGAGCACCGCCTGCTTTTTCAACAACGTGAAGGACAGTTACTCGCTCGGGAGTATAGGGTGCAAGCGCTTTTGCCGTCTTGAGCGCATCTTCCTCGTGTGCAACTGGAACAAGGACGTGCTTCAGGAGGTCCTGCTGTGAGTCTTGGTCTGTCCTGTCCATACGAATATCTTGGCGACCCGATAAATAAACCATCGGGTCACTACGAATAGTGCTGGTGACGTTCCTTGAAATAACTGCGAACGATACGAGGAAGAGTAGTACAATTCAGACTGGTGGATTGTGATAACGGTATGTACCGGCGAGAGGGAATCGGTCACGGAAACCTAACCAGTTCCATCTCAAAAGGCGAATCGAATACCGCTGGTCAGTCTAGTTCTAACTCAGTTTGTTGTTTTTCTTTGAGTTCCTCGCGGGTCATCTCCCCATCGATAAGTGCTCGTAACTGCTTGATGAGTTGCTCGCTTGCGAGTATATCCGAGACGGTCACGTAGAGTGCCCCGGAATCGAGCAGTGCAGTGGCTTTCTCAACATCATCCGACCGAAGGATAAGGTCAGCGTCGAAATCAAAGGCTATCAGTTGCTCGGAGATAGGTTCCGAGTGGACCGTTGAGATGATGAGCTGTGCGGAATCGGCCTGTGCCTTCTCCCACGTATATGGCTCCATCGCATCACCGTACACGTACGCTTCGTTGTCGGCCACCACGTCTTCGCGATGCCCTGGGTCGTTTTCGATGACCACGTATGGCTGGTCGAGTCGTCGGCAGGCGCGAGCCAACTTCGGTCCCTGTCGGCCGTACCCGACGATAATCACGTGATTACTGAGACTGTCCGGCATCTCGCTTCGTTCGTCAATCTGCTTGTTCCCCCATCTATACAGGCCGAGCGACGAGACAACCTGATAAATATCCTCCGCGTAGCGACGGCTGAGGCTCGACGTAATCATGCTCGCTGCGGCGGCGAAAATGATTGCGTCAAAGACGGCCTGATTCGTCAGGATGCCGAGCAGCCAGGCTTCAATCAGAATGATGAGGGCGAACTCGCTTACTTGGTCGCTGCTGAGGCTTGCCAGCGTCGCCGAGCGTGGCTCATATCCCTGATAGATGAGGATTCCGGTCGTCAAGACGGGTTTAACGACTGCAACGAGAATGAGGAGGCCGCTCACCAATATCAACTTCTCGACCGTCGGCGAGGTGACGAGCATCCCCAGCGTGACGAAGAAAATCGCCACGAAGAAATCCCGTATCGAGGTAATCCCGTTGAACAACCCAAGATGTTCCGTGGGGTTGTGTCTTACAGCGAGACCGGCGGCGAACGCTCCGATAATTATCGAAATCCCGGCCAGTTCCGCAGCGCCGATGAACGCAACGAGGAGGGAAACAACGCCGATAATCAACAGTTCGTCGGAATCGCCGGCGAGTCGCCCCATCTTCTCGAACAAATACCGGTTGATAACCACCGAAACCAACAGCAGCGTCACGCCGTAGCCAACCTGTGTCGCAATCGGGTCAGCAGCGAGCGTTCCTGCCCCAAGTACGAGCAGGATAGCAATTCCAACGAGGTCCTGGACGAACTGAATCGACTGTGCTAACCGACCGCGGACGAGGTTGCGGCGAATCTCAGTCTGTAATAGCGCTGTTCCGACAATCGTCGATGAGAGGGCCACGGCAACGCCAAGATAGATTGCCTCCTCGACGGGGATACCGAGTACCACGCCGAAACCGACACCGAGTGACCCGACGACGACAATCTGTCCGAGCGCGGCAATCTCGCTGTCGACGAGCACCGTCCGAACCGAAGACAGCGATATTTGCACCCCGAACGTAAAGACCAGCAGCGCGATTCCGTATCGTGCAAGTTCGAGAATCAGGTCGGTATCGTCGACGAACAGTCCGGCAACGAGACCAGCGATAATCAAAAACGGAACGCTCGGCAGG
>LFFM01003040.1_pt1 | contig 10735 bp, 6 predicted proteins | sample 643131 | NCBI WGS metagenome assembly LFFM01 (sample SAMN03777445, study PRJNA286221) | soda lake metagenome | biome: soda lake; feature: Kulunda steppe; material: water; isolation source: sample Tc-Br brine of Tanatar trona crystallizer | place: Russia: Kulunda steppe | collected 2011-07
CTCTTTGCTCAATTTCACCTTCCCCGATTACATTAATTGCCAAATTATATTCTTGTTTTTTAAAAACAGCTGTAATACTCTTATCCATATTTAATATCACAGGTGCAGGATTTAGATTACCTGTCAGGTCACCTTGCCATCTATCAAAAACCCAATTTTCATTTGCAGTAGCTCTAACTTCAACCGATTCCCCCTCCTCAAATTCTCCACTTGATGGGCTTACACTTCCTGCTTCTGCAGGGTCAGTATTCATAGATAATTGATAAACAGGTGTACTCTCTGTGGAGCAGGACAAGAATAGAAATAGTGATAAAATAACGGCAAATGAATAGTATAGATTCTTCATTTCAAAGTAGATGATCTTTATGATTTTTGAATAGACCCCGTAGACCTTTCATACCTTGAAGAATTTACAATTTAACGGTTCAAACCTTCAAACGGTAAAAATTAGTTAATAGTTTATTGAGGATTACTTAATAGATAGTTGACTAATCCACCTTTTAATACTCTTGTGTATTCCTTTTGCTGATTACGGTAAATCAGAATAGGAATCGTATACCTGCAGTTCCTCTCCATTTACAAACGTAATTTTATTTATTGTAATCAAATATTCGAGATCACTCTCTTCCGTTTCGTAGAGTTCGGTCATTGACGCATCAAACATATTAACTTCCGATTCTAAGACCCTGCTTACCTGTTCTTTGGGCTGAATATTTAATTCATCACCTATTCGAATATCTGTGATTTTTTCGCCATTTAAGTTTTCCACCTCAACGATTGCCCCTAATGACCTAATCTGTTTATCAGATAAGTTTTCTATTTCCAAGGTCAATTCTACAAACTGTGAAAAACCCCATTCGGATTCACTTGTTGATTTTTGTGTTACTGCAATTTGAATTGCATTCTCAATATCCTCTCGGATTGGTGCATTTGCTGCAGCCAATTTTTCAGCCTGCAAACGGTCTATTTTTTCAAGTACACCCTTCATATTCGAAAGCTCTGCTACTTGCCAATACCCACCTAAATCCCTCATCATCACCTCAAGAGTGATGTTTTCATTGAATTCAAGGTTTTGAAACTGTAATCCTACATAGGCAGTTTTCCCATCTTTTCGTACATAGTCAATTCCTTGAAAGTTACCTTGATCAACCCCAATATCATCGGTAATATTATCAATCTCTAAATCTTGAACTTCATCGGATTCAAGTTCAATATCTGAATCCCATAATGTACCTCGCTCTACATATCGAAGAGTTTGTTCTTCAATCATCCCTACCAATCGAGGCTTCATCATTTGTAACAATCCTTCTCCCATTGCACTCCCAAACTCGCCAAGCTCATTAGCCGATTCAGAAAAAATCTGACCTGACAAGTCATCTACTAATCGTGAGGCAACTGAATTAACATCTACATGTTTCTGAAAAGTTGTTGCATCTTTATTTTCGACTGACTTGATAATTTGATTTAGCGAATACTTTGGTGTTTTTGTCCATTGCCAATACGCAATTGCACCGCCGATGATAATAATACCAAGTAATACAGCTCCAACTGTTTTTTTCATATCTAACTGATTAGTTTTTAGTTATAGCTCTTAAAATTCAATTCTTGCATTAACATTTCAAACCTAATTACACCTTCAGCCTTCCAAATTTAACCGATGCCTTCACGCAGCACGGCAAGGTACTTACCACATCACCATTATTCATTTAGGACCTTACATCCAAAATTCATTCATTATCCATATTCCTTCAGCATCCCATTTGATTTCTCCTCTACAAGTCTCCAAGTAAATGTATTGGTATCGAATAGCACCCTCACATACTTATCATCTTTTGTTCGAACCACATAATGGTAATGCATGCCTCTCCCTTTTCGATCACGATGAAAATGACGTACCTCAGCCACTTGATACACTTCTCCGTTCTCCTTCTCAAATCTGATTGGGGTTATGAGGTACTTCAGATTATCAGAATGGAATCCACGCATAATACTTAACATATTTATTGGTGGATAGTTATCAGCATTCATAAGGGGCTATTCAAATTCCTTTCAATTGGCTATTTGAATTTACTCTCCCAAGATGACGCCCTATTGTCAGCCCTTCAAAAAAAAATTAAGAAATTTTGTAAGGGATTTAGATTTCTCGTGTCATACAGACAGAGAACAACAAAAATTATCAAGAAAGATATTGGATAGACGGCTTGAGCACCTTCTATCCATGTCCCCAAGAAGGAATCATACTGAAAATGTGATTCCTTTTTTTATTTAACCCCATCGTTCATCTTTTCTCTCCATTGCATTAGATCAATCAAGACAATCACCTCATCTTTTTATACTTTAGGGCTCACTATATATTTGAATTATTAATGATTACGAATTGGAACCCTATCGTTTTTCATTTGTTGGTGCGCATGCGATGATTCCTGATTTTATTAAACTTGGGAAATTAGTTCATGACGGTGCTAATATTAGCGACCTTGACGCCTCTTTTTTAGGAATTGAAAAAAAAGAAACCTACAGACGTAAATTCAGGGAGTTGAAGCACCGCATCAAGAATTTGACAAGTCCTCAAATTGAGCTATTGGCTGAGGGGACACACGATCAACAGCTGCATATCACTCACCTCGCCCTCTGTAAGACCTATCATATCTATCGTGATTTTGTAACTGAGGTACTTGCAGAGAAGGTTCAACTCTTTGACTATTCCATTACTGACCTCGATTACAACAGCTTCATCAGTCGAAAAAATGTAGATCATCCTGAGTTGGACGCCCTTGCACACACAACCCAAAAAAGGGTCAAGCAAGTGTTATACAAAATGTTGTATCAGGTTGAATTGACTGACTCTACAAAAAATCCTACTCTACAGATACCCATATTAGATGAAAAAACAGAGCAGGCTATTATTCAGGACGACCCGAAGCTATTGAGTTGCTTCCTGTACGACCAAAACCGAATTGAATCTACGTTATGAGGGAAGAGGAGCTAAGCAAAAAGTTTGAACACATTTACGGAGTGATTACCAACCCAAAGTTTCTATCGATGGAGGCACTTGGCGGTGAAATTCCTTTTTGGATATCAACCTATAGCCCGACTCAAGAAGTAGAAGTGAATATTGAAATCGATAATCTGATAAAAAAGCTTCAAAATTCGGGGATCACTCCTCATCTGATTAATCTTTTCAAGCTATCTGTTGAGATCGTCGATCAGAATATCGGGTTGGAGAAAATGTACAAGACTGAGAAACGAAAGAGTAAGCCTCGATTTAAGAAGGCACTTGAGTCTACCATCAATATTCATGAGCGCCTCATTCCACAGATCAAGGAGCAGGTAAAAGATGCAGACCCGCAGCTGTTGCTGATTAACGGAGTGGGATCTGCCTTTCCATTTATTCGATCTCACAACGTTTTAAACAACTTGCAAAGTGCTGTGAAGGATATTCCGACCATCATGTTTTTCCCAGGAGAATACACGGGAAAATCACTGAATTTATTCGGCAAGCTAAAAGACGACAACTACTACCGCGCTTTTAACATCGACAACTACAAACTCTGATTATGAAGTTTCAGGACCTATTTCAAAAAGATTACAATCGCCCCATAGAAACGGTTATCAAAGCCGATGACCAATCACATATTCTGCAGGAAGTGGAAGAGTATGTGGTTACCAACGAGATCTCTCATCAATTGGGAGAGTTCTTCGAACAATACAATAACTACGAGGGGGCAAATGGGGTATGGATTTCAGGTTTCTTCGGCTCAGGTAAATCCCACCTCTTAAAAATATTGAGCTACGTACTTGAGAATAAAACCGTAGATGGTGAACATCTCGGTGAACTATTTGCAGAAAAAGTGGAAGACGATGCCAAGCTAAAAGGCGACATCAAAGCGGGTACACGAATTCCTTCTGAGAGTATTCTATTCAATATTGACCAACAAGCCCAAATCACCTCTAAGACCGACGCAAATGCCATACTGCAGGTCTTCTATAAGGTTCTTTACGATCATCAGGGATTTTACGGATTTCAGCCTCACGTGGCAGAGTTTGAGCGGTGGCTAACCAAAGAAGGTAAGTATGATGCTTTTGTTGAGAAGTTTAAATCCGAAGCGGGGAAAGATTGGAAGAAAGCCCGTATTGACTATCACGATCCCGTAGTGGAAGACGCTGTTGCAGAAGTTTGCGGAGACATTTTTGACAAAGATCCCGATAAATATCTCGACATCCTTGACAAAATGGATGATCGCAGCAAGTTTTCCATTGAAGATTTCGCGAAAAAGGTTCACGAGTACATTCAGTCCAAACCCAATGGATTCAGGCTCAATTTCTACGTGGATGAGGTAGGTCAATATATTGCGGAGAATACAAAGTTGATGCTAAACCTGCAGACCATAGCAGAATCTTTAGCGACTACTTGCAAGGGACAGTCGTGGATCATCGTTACCTCACAGGAAGATTTAGGTAGCTTGGTTGGAGATGAATCTGCAACTCAATCCGATGACTTCTCCAAAATTCAGGGACGATTTAAAATTCGAATGCCCCTCACCTCTGCGAATGTTGATGAGGTCATTGAAAAACGTCTGCTCGCCAAAAACGAACAGGGAGAAAAACACCTTACCTCCATATGGAAGAGTGAAAAGGATAATTTGGCTACGCTCATCTCCTTCTCTGAGGTAGGCATACAGTTCAAAAAGAGCTATGAAGATGCGGAAGAGTTTGCGGATAAGTACCCGTTCATCCCCTATCAGTTTGACCTGTTTCAGCAGTGTATCAAGTCGCTCTCCCGACACAACGCATTTCAAGGAAAGCATGCCTCCGTTGGTGAACGATCGATGCTCGGTGTGTTTCAGGAGGTATTGAAAGATCTTGATGACTTCACCGATCGCAACTTGGTCAGCTTTGATCAACTGTTTGGTGGGCTCCGATCAACAATGAGAACTGAGGTACAAAATTCAATCATTGTAGCAGAGAAGAACCTCTCGAAGAATCCATTTGCAATACGCATTTTGAAGTCTCTCTTTTTGGTGAAGTATTACGACAGTTTTAAATCTACTCTGCGCAACGTTTCAGTTCTTTTGCTTAATGACTTGGATGTAAACCCCAACGATCATCAAAAGAAGGTAGAAGAAGCGTTGAATCTCCTCGAACAACAAAACTACGTACAGCGCCATGGTGAGGAGTATGAATTCCTGACTGATGTGGAGAAGGATATTCAGGAAGAGATTAAATCAACTGAAATTAATTCTTCACAGGTGACAGAGCTTTTCAACAATCTGCTGTTTGACGGAATCATTAAGGATACACGCATTCAGTACGAGGAGAACAAGCAGTATTACGACTTCACCAAAAAGGTAGATGGCGTTCTGTTTGGTCGGGAGAAAGAGCTTACCATAGAGTTGGTTACTCCAAACTTTGATCGCTACGACGACAACAACTATTACCAAGGCTTGTCGATGGGGAATCAGACGCACATGCTGATGAAACTTGCTCCTGATGAGCGAATTGTTCGGGATGCAAGGCTCTTTATTCAGACTGAAAAATATATCAAACAGAACCAATCCACTTCTAATAAAGATGCTGTAAAGCGTATTCTGTTTGAGCAGGGTCAGCAGAATCGAGAGCGTAAACGGGAGATGATGGAGACTCTTAATGAGATGCTCGCAAAAGCTACCGTTTACCTGAATGGTACGGAGCACTCTGTCTCTTCCACAGGGGATGGTAAAACAAAAGTAGTCTATTCCTTTCAGGATTTGGTGAAGTTAGCCTACAGTAAACTGAAGCTGTTGGGCGAAACCAACTACAATGAATCCCGCTTGCAAAGCATTATGCGGGATAAGCAGGATGATCTTTTTGGTGAGGATGATGAATCGATAACTCCACCTGAACAGGAGGTATTGAATTTCATTCAGCGTCGAAAAAAGATGAATGACCGAACCTCACTGACTGACCTAAAAGAACAGTTTTCCAAAAAACCGTATGGATGGAGTGACAATGCCATATGGTGCATGGTTGCTATGCTATTTAAGCGCGGTAAGATTGAAGCAAGGCAAGATGTAAATATTCTTGAAGATGCCGAGTTTTTGGATGCCTTGATGAACACTCGCAGCCATGGAAATACTCTCGTACATCCTCAGATTGAATTCGATCAGGGGCAAATTCGTAAATTGAAAGAGATCCATCGGGAGCTGTTTAATGAGTCAAATCCTCATAACGAAGCCAAGGAAGTTGCTGCTCTGTTTAAAGAGAAGGCTGCGGAAGAGTTAGACACCTTGCAGGACCTGATTGGACAGCGTAACAGCTACCCGTTTATGGAGCCCCTTTCTCCATTGGCAGAGCACCTTAGAGAGCTTCGTGGAATGAACTACGCCAATCTGATTATGAAAATCGGGGAGCTTGAAGATGAACTGTTGGATCTGAAAGATGATGTTCTCGACCCGATAAAACAGTTCATGAACAGTGAACAAAAGAATATTTACGATGATCTACGTGAGTTTGAGGGGTACAACCAAGCCAACTTTGAATATGTGGAAGATGGAGATGAAAAAGAGATCATCAGAAAGGTAAAAGAAGATCCTGCCCCTTATCGTGGTAATGCCATGAGGAAAGCAAAACAGGCGATGGATGAACTGTCCAACCGTGTGAAGATTGAGCTGAATTCAGAACGGGATACAACAGTAGATCGAATTAACCAACGAATTTCGGACCTGCAAGGTCGGCAAGAGTATGCTGAACTTGAAGCAAACCAACAGCAAGAAGTTTTCTCACCTCTTGAACGGGAGTTGGAACGAGCCAAAAATGAACGATTCATTGGTAACCTGCGGGATCAGCGAAACCGATTAGGAGATCTTTATACCCGACTTCTAAATAGGATGATTGAGCTTGCCACACCCGAGGATGAAGATGATAAAGAGCCTCCACGAAAGTTCATAAAACAGAAGAATATTCATCCGAAATTCAATAAAAAGGAGTTGGAAAGCGAAGAAGATGTAGACGAATACCTGAACTCCTTGCGGGAAGCAATGGTGAAACACATTCGAAAGAACCACAACATCATATTAGACTAATCAGATAATCTGACGGTTTTTAAGCACCTGTCAACGTCCGCTTTCTACAATTTCAAGTTATCGGCACTAAGCAGGTAAAAGTGCCAATAATTTGATTCTGATATTTATAACAACAGCTATTTAAAACAGATCATGAACACCAATAAGCTCAAAAAATTCGCTCAAGAAACCCGACGTAAATTGCTGAAGCAGGTGAATGGTAAGTTGGAGCATGTGCTCACTGCCGAGACGGGAGAGCTGCGGGATAAAGCGGATGTGATTAAAGAACTCAAAAAAGATCTTGACCGCATGGGTCGTGATGCTTTGGTAGATAAGGTTGCCTACACATGGTTTAATCGTTTCGTGGCGCTGCGGTATATGGATGTGCGAGGATTCCAACCCCTTGAGGTTTCGGTGCTTACACCCAAAGAGGGACAGGTAAGCCCTGAGATTCTGCAGGAGGCAATGGCGGGGCATATTCCCGATGACTTGAGGGTGGATCGGCAAAAGGTCATGGATCTGTTGGATGGAAGGATTGAAAGCAGCAATGCCGAAAATGAAGCCTTCCGACTTTTGTTAGTGGGTGTGTGTAACCATCTGCATGACATCTTTCCATTCCTGTTTGAACGAATTGACGACTACAGTGAACTCCTACTACCTGATGACCTCACGAGCGAGTTCTCTATTGTGCAAGATGTAATTGATGGTATGGTAGACGAAGACTGTCATAAAGTGGAAGTGTTGGGATGGCTCTATCAATTCTACATTTCAGAGAAGAAAGATGAGGTGTTTGCATCCAAGGGGAAAGTAAAGAAAGAGGAAATTCCCGCAGCCACTCAGCTCTTTACACCCCGATGGATTGTGGAGTACATGGTGCAAAATACCGTGGGCAAGTTGTGGGTGCTGAATCATCCCAACTCCCAATTGAAGAAACAGATGCCCTACTACATTGAGAGTGAGGTAACGGCAGAGGATGTACTAACTATTGACAAACCCGAAGAGCTTACACTATTAGACCAAGCCTGTGGCTCGGGTCATATTTTGGTGTACGGCTTTGAACTGCTCTACAAGATCTACGAAGAGGAAGGTTATGCCCCGTCTGATATTCCCCGATTAATCATCGAACACAACCTTCACGGTTTTGAAATTGATGAACGTGCGGCTCAACTGGCGGGATTAGCTATTCTAATGAAAGCACGGGAGCACCAGCGACGACTCTTCCGAAAGTCTGATGTCCCAGAACCAAAGATTACTTGTTTTGAAGACCTGATGCTGAGTGATGAGGAGATAAAAGCTACTCTAAAAAGCGTAGGAGTTGAATGTTCTGATGAACTGCTCTATGACCTCCAACACATGCAGCACGCTACCAACTTTGGTTCGCTGATTGCGCCTCAAGCTTCTTTACAGGAAATCCGTAAAGCCAAAGCGACTTGTGAACAGGTAATGGGTAAAGCGGATCTATTTGAGAAGGAGAGATTGGAGCAGTTGATTATTGCTTTGGGAACCCTTGAAAAATTGGGAACTAAATTTTGCTGTGTAGTGGATAACCCGCCTTATATGGGGAGTGGCAATATGAATAAAGAGCTTTCTGATTTTGTAAGTGATGTATATCCACTAAGTAAATGGGATCTTATGGCATGTTTTATGGGGGCTGGATTGAAAAATGTTGCTGATAATGGTTTAATGGGGATGATTAATCAGGAAACATGGATGTTTAAAACAAGTTATTCTGACCTTAGAATTGAACTCATGGAAAATGTTTCATTTGCTAATATGATTCATTTGGGGAAAAGAGTATTTAAAGAAATAACAGGTGAAAAAGTCAGGTCTACTTCTTTTAGTATTGTAAAAAACAAGCATGTAAAAAGGGGGATCTATTGTAGATTAAAAGATTATAAAGACTCAAATTCAAAAAAACTCGCGGTGCTTGAAAAAAAATGTCCAAGATTTCTTTTTAACAAAGAATCTGTTAGAAGTATTACTGATTTTAATTGGGCATATTGGCTTTCTGAACAAGGAGAGAAAATCATTCGTGAATCAAAATCCTTAAGTACTTTTGCGGAACCAAGGAAAGGAATTACAACCGCCAAAGATGCATATTTTTTAAAATATTGGTACGAAATTCAAACAGTTAAAATAGGATTTGATCAAACGTTTGAAAAAGAAATACTTCACAAATATTATCCTGTTAATAAAGGCGGTGGATTTAGAAAATGGTACGGTTTAAGAGAATATGTAATTATGTGGGAGAATGACGGCGTTGAAATAAAGAACTTCAGAGATGATAACGGAAAACTCAGATCTCGACCACAGAATTTACAATATAACTTTAAAGAAGGAGTGACCTGGACAAGTGTTAGCTCCAGTGGCTTGACCTGTAGATTTAATGAAGTGGGTATGATGATGACAGATAATGGTGCTACTATCTATAATTCGCCGAATCATTTTATAACTCTAAGTATACTAAATAGTAAAGTTGGTCAATATTTTCTTTCGGTCTTGACTCCTGGTTTTAAATATGATGTTGGAGCAATAAATAAATTTCCTATAAAAGAAAATTTATATTCTCATGATAGTTTATCAACTGTTACAAAGAAAAATGTAGAAATTTCATTATTTGATTGGAATTCCCGAGAAATCTCATGGGACTTCCAACAAAACGAACTAATCCGCTTCAACAAAGAGGGTGGAATTGAAACCCTCGAAGAAGCCTACGATCACTACAAACAGTATTGGCAAAACAAGTTCTATCAGCTCCACCAAAACGAAGAAGAGCTCAACCGAGATTTTATCGAGATCTACGGACTGAAGGAAGAACTAACACCCGATGTTCCACTGAATGAAATTACAATCTTGCAGGAGGAGTTGGATTCCAAAAAGTTAAATAAGCTTGAGAAGGAATTCAGGAGTCAGGACATAGAAGTCCGAAAGCCTGATCTTCCATTTAAGGATAAAGAGGTGATGGCGCAGTTTATCAGCTATGCCGTGGGCTGCATGTTTGGTCGCTATAGCTTAGACAAAGAGGGACTCATTTTAGCCAATCAGGGTGAGACCTTGCAGGACTACTTGCAAAATGTATCCCTAACCCAAAACGATGTCACCTTTTTGCCCGACGATGACAACATCATCCCCGTGCTCGATGACGAATGGTTTGAAGATGACATCGTAGCCCGTTTCCATGAATTCCTGAAGGTAAGTTTTGGAGCATCCAACTTTCAAAAGAACCTGCAGTTTGTAGAAGAGATGCTCGGTCATGATGTCCGCAAATACTTTGACAAATATTTCTACAAAGACCACTATAAGCGCTATAACAAACGCCCCATATATTGGAAATTCAGCTCTCCAAAGGACTCCTTCAGCGTGCTTATTTACATGCATCGCTACACACCCGACACCCTTAACAATATCCTGAATAACTACCTGCGGGAGTTCATCGAAAAGTTGAAGACCCAAAAGGAGCAGATGCAGCATTTGGAAAATACAGGTTCCGCAAGTGAAAAAGCCCGTGCCTCCAAAGAAATCGACAAGATCAACGCCATGATCAAAGACTGCGAAGAGTACGAACGTGAGATCCTCTACCCCCTCGCCTCCGAACGCATCGAAATGGGTTTAGACGATGGCGTTTTAGTAAACTACAACCTTTTTGGTAAAGCTGTAGAAGAGATCAAATCCGTCAATGACAAAAAGAAGAAAAA
>LFFM01003041.1_pt1 | contig 10734 bp, 10 predicted proteins | sample 643131 | NCBI WGS metagenome assembly LFFM01 (sample SAMN03777445, study PRJNA286221) | soda lake metagenome | biome: soda lake; feature: Kulunda steppe; material: water; isolation source: sample Tc-Br brine of Tanatar trona crystallizer | place: Russia: Kulunda steppe | collected 2011-07
ATCTCGGGGTGTCCGCTCTCGCTCCACAAAGTCCAAGTCGATCCACCCTGTACAGCCGTCGAGGCGGTCAGTTTCGGTCATAGGAATCTGAAACTCCGACCGCCTCTTCCTTAACTTAACACGACAGCGATATTCGTAGTAACAATTATTACGGATCCCGGAGATCCACCGTGTGATGAATCCGCGCACACCATCCGGAAACCGACTCGTGGAGTGGGCCGAGTTGGTCGACGAGGACGTGCCTGACGATCTCGACGAGGACGTTCTCCGTCGACGATGATCGGTCGAGACGGGATCGGACGCGGTTGACGACCTCGGGGAACGGGACGTCCGGCAGCGCGTTCCACTTCCACCCCGCTTCACGAAGCCTTTAGGCCGACGACGCCGAATCACCGTCGATGGCGACCGAGGCCGCTGGTATCGACCACCCGTTGCTCGTCGACGACGTCCTCCAGTCCCGTCGCTACCAGCTCCAGCTCGCGGATGCCGCGATCGACGACCACACGCTGGTGTGTCTCCCGACCGGCCTCGGCAAGACGACGGTAAGCCTGCTCGTCACCGCGAGACGGCTCCATGAGGCCGGCGGTACGGCACTGTTTTTAGCCCCGACGAAGCCGCTCGTCCAGCAGCACGCCGAGTTCTACCGCGAGGCGTTGACGATCCCTGACGACGAGATCGTCGTGTTCACCGGCGACGTGAAACCCGATGATCGGGCAGCCCTGTTCGAGGACGCCCGGGTCGTGATCGCGACGCCACAGGTCATCGAGAACGACCTCGTCGGCAACCGGATCTCGCTGCGTGAGGTCACACATCTCACCTTCGACGAGTGTCACCGCGCGACCGGCGATTACGCGTACGTGTACATCGCGGAGCGCTACCACGCCGACGCGGCCGACCCGCTCGTGACCGGCATGTCGGCCTCGCCCGGCGGCGACACCGAGGAGATCGAGACGGTGTGTGAGAACCTCGGGCTCCACAACGTCGAGGTCATGACCGAGGACGACGCCGACGTCGACGAGTACACCCACGACACCGACGTTCGCTGGGAACAGGTCACCCTGCCCGACGAGGTGCTCGCGATCCGTGACGCGCTCAACGAGGTGATCACCGACCGGTTAGAGAAACTCAAACAGCTCGGCGTGACGAACAAGACGAGTCCCGACCTCTCCCAGCGCGATCTCAACGAGATGCGCGGCAAGCTGAAGAAGATGATGGACAACGACCAGTCGGACGGCTACAAGGGGATGAGCACCCACGCCGAGGTGATGAAGCTCCGCCGCGCGACCGAGCTCGTCGAGACGCAGTCGGTCGAGTCCGTCCGTCGTTACTTCGAGCGACAGCGCGAGGCCGCTCGGTCGTCGGGCGCGTCGAAGGCGAGCCAGCGGATGATCGCGGACCCAAAGGTTCGCGAGGCGATGCGGAAGGTGGAGTCGTTCGACGGGCTCCACCCGAAGTTCTCGCAGGCTCGGATCCTGCTCGCGGAGACCCTCGGGATCAACGAGGGGGAACGTGCGATCCTCTTCACCGAGTCACGCGATACCGCGGAAGCCTTGGTCGAGTTCCTCGAGGCGAGTTTCGACGTCCGGAAGTTCGTCGGGCAGGGCGACAAGGAGGGCTCCGACGGGATGAGCCAGACACAACAACAGGAGCGGTTACAGGCGTTCAAGGACGGCGAGTTCGAGGTGCTCGTCTCGACGAGCGTCGCCGAGGAGGGGCTCGACGTCCCCGAGGTGGACCTCGTCTGTTTTTACGAACCCGTTCCCACCGCGATCCGCTCGATCCAGCGGAAGGGCCGGACCGGTCGGCAGGCCGAGGGGCAGGTGGTCGTGCTCATGGCCGAGGACACCCGCGACGAGGCGTTCTTCTGGATCTCGCGGCGACGCGAGAAGAAGATGGAACAGGAGCTCTCCGCGCTCAAGAGCGCGACCGACGACATCGAGGCGTCCGTCTCCGGGGAGGGCCAGTCCGATCTCGGCGCGTTCGCGAGTGGAGCCGAGGATGGAGACGGTAGCAGCTCCGACGAGGAGAGAGCTGCCGATGACGACGCCGCCGCGGGCGACGCCGATGGCGACGGGACGAACGCCGATGGCGACGCCGGACTGACTGACTTTGCGGCGGAGGCGAGCGCGAGCAACGAGGCGGAGACAGGGAGCGATGACGACGCGAGCGACGCCGTCGTCGCGACCGCGGGCGTCGAGGGGGGAGTCGAGGTCGTGATCGACCAGCGCGAGCTCGACTCCTCGATCGCGAAGTCGCTCTCGACGCGTGAGGAGCTCGTCACCCGGCTCGAAACCCTCGCGGTCGGCGACTACGTGCTCTCGGACCGGGTCGCCGTCGAGCGGAAGTCGGCCGCCGACTTCGTCGACTCCATGCTCGACGCCGACCGATCGCTGTTCCAGCAGGTCGGCGAGCTATCGCGGGCGTACGCCCGCCCCGTCCTGATCGTCGAGGGGACGAACCTCTACGGGCAGCGGGACATCGACCCGAACGCGATCCGGGGTGCGCTCGCGTCGCTCGCGATCGATTTCGGGGTCAGCGTGCTCCGAACCGAGGGCGAGACGGACACGACCGAGCTGTTGGCGACGATCGCCCGTCGCGAGCAGGAGACCCGCGACCGCGAGGTGAGCGTCCACGGCGAGAAGACGACGAAAACCCGCGCGGAACAACAGGAGTACGTCGTCTCCTCTATCGCCGATATCGGTCCCATCACGGCCCGGAGCCTGTTGGAACACTTCGGCAGCGTGGAGGCCGTGATGACCGCCCGGGAGGAGGACCTACTGGAGGTCGACGGCGTCGGGTCGGTGACGGCCGGGCGGATCCGGGAAGTGGTCGGCGGTACATACGAGTAAGCGGGTCACCCGGTCACAGCTCGTAGGCTTCCCCGTCGACCGCCAGCGGCTCCGCGAACGCCTCCTCGGACGGGTAGAAGTGGGCGAGATGAACGAGCCGCGTCCGGTCGGCGCGTAGCTCCTCGGCGATCGCGAGCGCCCCCTCGCGAGTCATGTGTTTCGACCCGAACGTGCGGGGAACCCCGTCCGGTCCCTCGTGTCGTCCGCCGATCGGGTGATGCTCGCAGAGCGAGGCGGGAACGATGGCGTCGGCGAGGAGCAGATCGGGGTCGGCGAGGGCCTCCCGCGACCGCTCCGGAATGTCGTAACTCGTATCGCCGGTGAGCGAGAGCTTCGCACCCGTTTGTGGGTCCTCGACGACGAGCCCGTAACAGAGCAGGGGCGGGTGATCGACGGGGACGAACCGGAGCTCGAACCCACACGATTCGAAGCGTTCGAACGGGGTGCGAGCGTGGACGCCGATCCGGTCCTCCAGGTAGTCGTACTTGTCGCGGATCGTCTCGGCGACGCTCTCGTCAGTGGCGGGGTCGGTTTCGCTCGGGGCGTGAACGGGGAGACCGTCGACCAACCGATAGACGTTGCCGAGGCCGTCGAGGTGGTCGAAGTGGATGTGCGTCACGATTCCGGCGTCGGGGAGCGGGACGTCGTTCGCGAGGAACTGGCTCCGGAAGTCCGGGCTAAAATCGACGAGCAGCGAGTCGCCCGTCCGCTCGTTTGCGACGTGGACGGAAAAACGCGAGCGCGACACGCCGCGTTCGCGGGCTTCCTCACAGGTGTCACAGCGACACCCAACGGTGGGCGTCCCGGTCGTGTCGCCGGTTCCCAGCAGGGTGACCCGCATTCTCGTGTGTTCGTCGATCGCGCACCGACTTAGCGTCCGTGGTCGCTCTCATCGAATTCGTCCGCTACCGCTTCGCCGTCGTCTCCGAACGGGTACTCGCGTTCACCCCGCTCGGACTCGGCCTCGACGTATATCCGGTCCGCCTCGGAAACGGTCCCGCGGACGGCACTCTCGACGGCGTCGATGGCGTCCTCCACGCCGACCGTATCGAGGCCCGGATCGAAGGCGATCTCGGACGCGACGAGCACCGAGTCCGGTCCGAGATGCATCGTCCGGAGATCGAGCACCCGCTCGACGCCCTCAACGGCACCGACCGCCTCCAACAGCGCCTGCCGCTCGGTCCGGGTAACACCTTCACCGACCATGAGCCCCCGGTTCTCCCAGGCAAGCGCCAACGCGAATCCCATGAGTAGAAGCCCGATAACGGCGCTCGCGGCCGCGTCGTAGACGGTGTTTCCCGTGACATCCGTGAGATACACGCCGAGGATCGCCGCGACGACACCGACGATGGCGACGAGGTTCTCCGTCGCAGCGGTGATAAGGGGACCGTCCTTCGATCGGCGGAACGTACCGTAGAGGTCATCGAACCCCTCCTCGTCGGCTTCCTCGCGGACCGCCTGATACGATTTATAGAACGCGTACAGCTCGAAGGCAAGCGCGACGCCGAGGACGACGTAGTTGATCCGAACGTCGGCGGCTCGGAACGGCGCGCCGAGCGCGGCGTACCCCTCACGAACGGAGGCGTAGCCCGCGACGCCGAAGAGCAGGACGGTGACGACGAACGCGAACACGTACTGCTCCTTGCCACGGCCGAACGGATATCGGCGGCTGGGTCCGGCTTCGCTCAGCCGGAACCCGATCAACAACAGGACCTGATTGCCAACGTCGGACAGCGAGTAGTACGTCTGGCTCAGCATGCTGGCGTTCCCGGTCGCGAGGTACGCGAGGAACTTCGCGACGGCGATTGCGGCGCTGGCGACGAGCGAGACGTACACGACGAGTCGTGTCGACGTCGACATCCGTCGGAGATCCGCGGGGACGTGGGTTGTAGGTTGTGGTCACGAGGGGCCGGCTCGGCTCGACCGAGCCGCGTTCCCGATCCGTCGTTCTCCGTGGCGGAACCCCATATATAATCCTCGTCGCGGCCAACGTGCACGCATGTACGACAGCCTCGAGCTCGTCCTCGGACGGCTTCCATCCGGCGTCCCGATCCGTACAACCGTCCACGTGTACGGTGAGGGAAAACCGGTCGACGACCCCGAATCCGGTCCTCGCCTCGTCACCCCGGACGACGGCGGCCCTGTGGTGTACGCGCAGGCCGCCCAGCACGGACGCGAGGTGAACGGGACCGCCGTCCTTCGACGGCTTCACGAGCGTCTCGTCGGCGACGGCGAGCCGTCCGGCGATGCTGCAGGATTCGCCGGGACGCTCGTAACCGTCCCCGTCGCCGATCCGCTCACCTTCGATCACGTCTCGTACACGACGCCCGAGGCGCTCGACTCCGTGCACTCGAACATGAACCGGTGCTGGCCGGGCGACGCCGACGGTACCCTCCACGAACGGATGGCCGCGCGACTCTGGACGTTCGCGAGCGACGCCGACGCCGTCGTCGATCTCCACACCGGGTCGCCCTCGATGCTCACTCACACCGTGTACATGCGCGGCGACGAGGAGTGCCGCCGGCTCGCGGAGGCGTTCGGAACGGATCTGCTGCTCGCCGAGTCCGCGGGCGATGATGCCGGCACGGAGTGGTCCGAACGCGGGTTCGCCGGAAAGTTCCGCGTTGCGGCCACCCGTGAAGGAATCGCAACGATCACGCCGGAGCTCGCGCACAGTCGTGAGATCGTCGAATCGGCGGTCGAGATCGGGGTCGACGGAATGATCCGGGTCCTGCGCTCCGAGGGCCTCCTGCCGGGTGACCCGCCGTCGTGGGACGGAACCGTCGCGCGCAACCACCTCGGGCGAGTGACGGCGGCGGACTCCGGACTGTTCCGGCCGGTGCCCGACCTCGATATCGGCGACGAGGTCGCGGACGGCGACCGACTCGGCGAGGTGTACGATCCGACGACGTTCGAAACGCTCCAGACCGCCGTGGCCGACCGCGACGGGATCGTGTACTCCGTCGCGCGCGAGGCGACCGTGACGGCGGGAGCAACGCTCGTCGGCGTCGCGGAACGGATCGAGGACGCGAGTACCGACGTGTAGCCGCCGATCGATGCCGATCCGACACGGAAGGTATTTATTTCGCCTTCGACGAGCCGTGAGTGCGTCTTTTTGGCCAGCCTAAATCGGAATGCTTATAACTTTTAGGCCAGCCTAAAACAAATATGGCACACGACCCCCGCGGTCGCCGCGCTGACTCACTCGCAAACCGTCGCTCGTTCCTCGGAACCCTCGGTGCGGCGGGAACGCTCGCACTCGCCGGCTGTGCCGGCCTCGGAGGTGCGGATGAGGACCCCTTCGACGACTACGGCCCGCAGGGGGCTGCCCTCGAACCCTCCGCCGTCTCGTGGGACGACCTCGGCGATCTCGAGGGCGAGCTCACCGTCTACTCCGGGCGTACCCGCGACCAGATCGACCCGCTTTTCACTGCCATCGAGGAGCGATACGACGACTTCACCATCGACAGCGATTTCGACGACAACTCCACACAGCTCAACAAGATCAACGAGGAGACGGCCGACACCCGTCCCGACGTGTTTTATACTCAGTCGTCCGGCGCGCTCGCGGCGCTCAAACAGGACGACCTCGTCCGGACGCTCCCGGAGGACGTGATCGATGCCGTCGACGACAACTACAGCGATCCCGACGGGACGTGGACCGGTGCCTCCGGCCGCGTGCGAGCGATCCAGTACAACACGAACCTGTGGGATGGAGGTGCCGACGCGCTCCCGAACGACATCTTCGAGTACGCTGAGGACGAGCGGTTCCAAGGAATCATCTCCACGCGCCCGAACTCGGGAACCTTCCGGTCGTTCATCGTCGCGATGATCGAGATAACGGATCTAGAAGAGACGCGCGACTGGGTTCGTAAGATGGTCGAAAATCAAGACGCAGAGCTGTATTCGAGCGGTTCACAACAGGCCGAGGAGGTCGCCGCGGGCAACCAGACGATCGGTCTCGGGAACCAGTACTACGCGGGGCGAATTCTGGAAAACGATCCCGATTCCCCGCTCGACGTCGCGTTCACGTCCGACGACGCCGGGTGTCTGTTCAACGTCTCAGGGGTCGGGATTCTCGAGGACGCTGACAAGCCGAACCTCGCCGCGGAGTTCACTCGTCACGTCCTCGCCGCGGAAGGCCAGGAGTTCTTCGTAGAGACGAACGGGGAGTACCCCGTCCTCGACGGCGTTGAGTACGTCGGCGACCTCCCGACGCTCGCGGATATCAACCCGCCCGAGGTCGACCTGAACGCCCTCGCGAACGTCGAGCAAGCGGTTGACCTGCTCCGCGAGGAAGGAATGACGGTCTGAGGTCGGTCGAGAACGGTATGGGGTGTTCGTATTGCCGCCGGTTACGACCCGGAGGCGTGCACTCGCCTCCGCGACGAGAACGAACGCCCATGCCAAGCCCTCATGTTCACACTCACGGCTTCCTCGCCGGCGTCCGTAGCACCGCACCCCCCGATCCGTTCGACGACCGTTTCAGAAGCCGTATATCGCCGGAGAAGAACTGTGATCCGAGAAGTCGTGTTCGAGACGCTCCGCGGCGAGTCCACGAGCCCCGAGGAGACTGACGACTACTCGTCGCTCGGTCTGCTGTTCTTGAGCGGCGTGATCGCCGTACTCGTGACGTCACCGTTGTTCTGGCTGTTCCTCCGCGCATCGGAAGTGGCCTCACCCGAACGCGCGGTCGCGCTCGTGTTCTCGACACGTACCGCGGAAATACTCGCCAACAGTGTGGGACTGATGGTAACGGTCACCGCCTTATCCGTCGTTATCGGTGTTCCGTTGGCGGTGGTGACGACGGGGACCGACCTCCCGTACGGCCGGTTCTGGACGATCGTCGCAGCATTACCGCTCGTGATCCCGAGCTACATCGGCGCGTTCGCGTTCGTCCGAACGTTCGGCAGAGGAGGAGAGGTAAGCACCGCGCTCGGGATCCCGCTCCCCACCATCGACGGGTTCTGGGGTGCCGTCCTCGTCATCACGCTGTACACCTATCCGTACGTGTTCCTCTCGACGCGGGCCGCGCTGCTGTCGCTCGACATGGCACTCGTCGAGGCGGCGCGTAGCCTCAACGTCTCGCCGGCCGCGGCGTACCGGCGGGTCATCCTTCCGCAGATCCGGCCGGCTATCGCCGCCGGCGCGCTTCTCGTCGCGCTGTACGCAGTATCCGACTTCGGAACTCCAGCGTTCATGCGAGTGAGCGTCTTCACTTACGAGATATACGTCGAGTCCGGCGCGTTCAACGTCGAGTACGCTGCCCTCCTCTCCTTACAGCTGCTGGCAGTTACCGCGGTCATCCTCCTGATCGAAGCGCGTGTGGGCCGCGACGAGAGCTCGGCCGGCGGCGGCCGAACGGCGAGGATCCGGCTCGGCCGGTGGAAGTGGCCAGCGATGGGATCGATCGCCGCGATCGGCGTCATCACGCTCGTCGTTCCCGTAGCCATCTTCGGCGTGTGGGCGTTTCGCGGGCCGTCGGGTGCGGTCCCCTCGCTCGAGTTCGAGATCGGGTTCGCACTCAACTCCGTCTTCCTCGCGACGATGGCGGCAGCCGTCGCCTGCCTGCTCGCGATCCCGGTTGCGTACCATTCTGCACGCTCCGATTCGTGGCTCTCGCGGGCGTTCGAGCGCGCGACATACGTCGGCTTCGCGGTCCCCGGCGTCGTTATCGGGCTGGCGCTGGTCTTTTTCGGCTCGAACTACGCCCCCTGGGCGTACCGGACGATCCCGCTTCTCGTGTTCGCGTACGTCGTCCGCTTCCTCCCGCAAGTAGTCGGGACGACGCGATCGGCCGTGTTACAGGTCGACGATCGGCTCGTCGAGGCGGCGCGGACGCTGAACGCCGGACAGCTCGAGACGTTCCGGAAGGTGACGCTCCCGCTCATCCTCCCAGGGATCGTCGCCGGCGGCGTGTTGGTCTTCCTGACGACGATGAAGGAGCTGCCGGCAACGCTGTTGTTACAACCGAGTGGAGTGGACACCCTCGTGACGATCGTGTGGGCAGCACACGAGACGCTCTACTACCAGTACGCGGCGGGTCCAGCGCTCATCCTCGTGGTAGTGTCCGCGCTCTCGATGGTCGTGCTACTCAGACAGGAGTCCGGCCTCGGGTGAGCGGCCCGACCCGAAGGGGCCAGTCGCCGGTTCGGGGTTATCAGCCGGTTCAGGGCAGTCTGACTCGGATCGCCCCGTCCGCGGCGACCGTGACGAACAGCCGACGCTTGACCTCACGACCGTGAACCGCGTCGCCCGCACGGTCGCCGATCGTCTTCATCAGGTCCGGTGCGGTCTGGTTCACCTTTACCCCCGCCTCGTCGCAGGCATCGTACACGCGCTGTGGCGCGTCATAGAGGTCCGTTCCCTGCGGGATCTCGACGCGAACCGGCGAGGAGAGCGCCTCGGCGAACGCGACCGTCTCGCGGGCCCGCTCGACGTTGTCGCGCGCGCTCGCCTCGACGCTGGAGACGTTCGCGCGGGAGGTGCCGAGCCGCTCGGCGATGTCGGCCTGACGGAGTCCCTGCTCGCGCAACGCGAGCACCTCCGCCTGTCGTGCCGTGAGCACGCCTCCGTCGGCGTCGAACCCGGCTCGGGCCAACAGATCGTCGGCGTCAACCGCCTCGTCGTCGTCATCCGTGGCGGTACCCCCGGGCTCGTCGTCGTTCGCGACCATGCGGCTACGACGTGGCGGTCGGTGAAAAAACGGCGGTTCCCGTCAGTCACGACGGCACCTGAACTGTCCACGGGGTGGATCGGCCCCGGCTACCTCACTTGCCCCAGAAGTTCTCTCGACTGCCGAGGCGCTCGCGATCCGTTCTGGACGGTCCGTCGTCCGCCGCCTCCTCGTCGGTCTTGCCATCGTCCCCCTCGGCGTTCCCCGCCTCGGCCCCGTCGTCCGCCGCATCCTCGTCCGGATCGTCCGGAAGTCGCTCGACGATCGTCTGCGCGGTTGCGTGGTTGGATTTCACGCGGTGGATAGAGACGACGGCGCGCGCCGGCGGAAGCAACCCATCGACGAGAACGATGAACCCGTCGTCGGTGCGGCCGACCCCAGCCCCGCTCTCGTGGATGTCATCGACCTCGACGACGACGTCCTCGCCCGGCTGGACCGGCTGCTGTTTGAGCTCGTAGATCGGCATGTCGTAGTGGTTACACCACTCGGCACCCCCCTTGTTGCCGTAGTGTTGACACCCCATACCCTGTATCCGTTCATCGAAGCTGGGGCAATCGTCGGCGAGTGGACAGTCCGCCATACCGTACGGACACCGGCCGCCGTTGTAAACGTTTCCGACTCGACGCTCCGAAACGGGCGAAACGGCGGCTTCGGACGGGTGAGCGCCCGCAGTATCGGACCCTCGGTTCCATCGAGAGAACGAGACGGTGATGAAAACCGTCCGTAACGACGGTTTACAGGAACTCACGAACCTCCGAGTACCACATGTCGTGGTGGTCGACCGCACCGACCGCGTCCGCGACATCGACCGCGATGGCGTGCCAGCACCGGTCGCTCGGATCCTCGGGGTCGAGGTTGTACGTGGCATCCGCACAGGTACACTCCCCGTCCTCGACGACGTACTCGTCGTCGTAGCCGACGACGACGGTGAAGTCGCGGTAGCGCTTGACCCGTCCCTCGCCGACCGCCTCGATCGCGCGTTTTCCGCGGTCATCGTGCTCGTCGACGAGTCCGGCGACGATCGGTCCGGTCAGCTCTCCCGCCTCCGAGAGCGCCGTCCGCCAGTCGTCGACCGGATCCATGGCGACCCGTTCTCGGGCGGTCGGTTAAACACCGTCGGTCGGCAGGGTTGGCCTGGCGCAGCCGGGTCAGCGTCCCTCGTCGTCCCACTCGGATTCGAGCACGCCGTACCAGTGAACGTCCCAGTAC
>LFFM01003042.1_pt1 | contig 10733 bp, 2 predicted proteins | sample 643131 | NCBI WGS metagenome assembly LFFM01 (sample SAMN03777445, study PRJNA286221) | soda lake metagenome | biome: soda lake; feature: Kulunda steppe; material: water; isolation source: sample Tc-Br brine of Tanatar trona crystallizer | place: Russia: Kulunda steppe | collected 2011-07
CAGCAACCCACCGCCGAGTGACGTGTTCTGCGGTATCCGGTGGATAGATATCGTCACTGTCGAATCCTTGTGGGAGTGAGACAAACCCGTGGTCTGAGAGGATGTAGGCCCGATCCCATTCGCCTTTGTCCAGTTTGTCACAGATGATACCCGAAATCGTCTCGATACGGTCGCTAAACACTTTCTCAAAGTCTGTGAGTTCCTTTTCACCACTCTTATCAATATCATTCCAGTAGTAGGCGACACGGGTGTTGTTCCACCCAACTTCCTCGTCATCGTTTTGCGTGATGAAGCTCCACCCATCGTTTTCGAGGAGGGTTTTTCGGCGATGATACGTGATTTTACGACCGTTCCGTTCAGGGACTAACTCACCACCTTGGAGTTCGATATTAAAACTGAACTTACTCCCAGGTGTGAGTGCAGCCTTCCCAAAGTTGGTTTCGGAGGGTAGTGTGCCAACCCAAGTGTTCTCGTCGACTTCGAGATCAGTGAGTTCTCGACGGATGGACTCCGCAAGCTCGTGAGCCAAATCAAATCGGAGTGCGTCGATGATGAAGAGGGCGACACTTTGGCCACTCTGCAGGTGTTCCTGTTGGTCGGCGAAGAACTGGTGGGCATGATTCTTCCCAACGAATGGTGATCCCCCATCGATCTGATCGACGACGAGGTCACCAAGATCACTGAGGTACTCGAGGTACTGGGTTTCAACCAGCGAGGATCGTAGATCTCCGAGTGTCGCGGTCGCCGGGTGTTCCTCGGGGAGGTCTTCTTCAGGCTCGCCAGAGACGATCAGTTTGTAGACTGAGTGGTCGATCTGCCAGGTCCCGGTTTCGGTGTCACCGTAGAGCTCGACAACATCGTCGGTATCACTTCGATCGTCCCAGCTATTGAGTTCTGCTGCGAGGGTGGCTACGTCGGTGGCCTGCCCCCAGACATCGGTCCACGGAACATCCCCATAGATCTCTTCGAGGCGGTTGTATCGTTTCGTTGCTCGGGTCACACACGTCTCGAAGTCGCCATCGTTGAACGACTGGGTCCAGTCGTCGAACAGCCGGTGTTCGAGCGAGGCGTCGACGGGACAGTCGACGAGCTCCCATGGGTCGTCGTGATTCCGGAGGATGTCATGCCAGAACCGCGCAGATGGATCAAGATAGGTACTGGCGAGTGTCGCCCTCTCTGTGGTCTTGCTCAGTAGGGAATGGAGTTCTGGTCGTGAGATCCCAAATCCTGTATCTGGCTCCGACTGGTACTCCGCTGGGAGCAGTGAGTTGTCCAGTCCTTCGTCGATGAGCCACTCGGCGACTGCCCAGCGTCGGGTCCGGTCGACGAGAGTCTGGGCGTTGGTGACTCCTGAGACGGCTTCGACGCCAGCGTCGACTAGCAGGTCTCGAATTTTAACGAAGTCGTCGTTTTCGTCTTCGGTGTCGGGAAGAGCCTCTACATCGTTTTCGAGCACGTACTGAATGGCATCTTCGTGGCCATCCAGGACAATCTTCGTCTCGAGGGATTTGAGTGAGGGCAATCCACCCTCACCGTCGAGGCCGTTGTAGAGCGTGTGGGCGACCTGCTTTCGGTCCTCGCCAGTGGCGTCTTCGTAGGCGGTCCGAATCGTCCCTGACTGGAGTCGGTTTTGTTCGAAACAGCGGGCTGCAAGTTTGCCGATGTGTTGATCGATGACGCTGCCGGAGCTCTCAACATCTTTGAACCAATCGGCGTCGTCAGGTTGGGCCTGGGGAACGTACCAGAGAGTCTGGCTGCGTGGGGCCTCGGTACGGAGCTCGAGTGGTGTTGTCTTGGCAGCGCGGAAGCGACAATCAGATTGGGTGGTGACTTCTTCGACGAGGGGTTCGAGGAAGCCGCCCTCGTCCCACCAGAGAATGACTGGTTCGTCGTCGACGGCCTCACTGATTGCACTCTCGATGGCGTCGTGGGCTGCTCTATAGAGTGTTGTCGTTGCTGGCATGGTTTACTTAATAGCATTCTGCTTCACCGTCTCAAGTAGCTCTTCCCGAGTTTCAGTTCCAATTCGTGCAACTCCCACACGCTGATACGTGAATACGGTACATCCCTTTGTCTCTAACTCTTTAAAATCGAGTTTAGTTAGAGCACTCTGAGCCGCACTGAAACACCATATAGAGTTTGGTTTCGCTGTTTCAACGATTTTATCCCACACTTCGACAACCGTTGCTTGGAAAAGATCGGTTGACAAAAGAATCACCATCACATCGGCATTAGTAGCGGCATTCAGAAGTTCTTTTTTTGCGGAGCGAACCATTTTGTCGGTACCGGTGGATTCCTGAGAACTGTTTATTCTCTCTAATGCTTGTTCATGACCCTCGGCAACACCATACTCCTCAGAGAGTACATGCATATTTGTGTTAGTGAATTCTTCGAGATCGTCGTACAGACCTGAAACTACCCTAAAAGAACCCTTATAGTACTCTTTTAGTTGTAATTTAGGATCATCAGCAGTTGTGTTGGATCCCTCAACAAAAATGTCTGACTTCATCAAATCACCTGGTCCTCAACTATTTTCGGAACAATCTTACTATCCGTGAGAGGACGAATATTGATTGCAACCCCGTGCTTGCGGTTAGGACGGTATCCCGCAGTCGATATCTCTGAGAGCGCACGTACATCCCAATCTGCAGCAATAGAATTCGCTAAAGAATCACACAGTTCACTTATTTCATCTGCGAGTTGTTTATATTCTTTCAAACCAGACGATAATTCATAAATCAACTGCTTTTGAACAGGTATACTTTGGTTGTCATTAAGTTCTTCCTGATTCGGCTTTTCAAATTTGTTGAAATAGTATGTCATGAACAGAATTCCGTTGCTTGCGTAGTGTGAGGATCCTGCCATGTTATCAAAGTACTTGAATGAATCATAGAGATGAGGTTCCACTGGGTCGGGACTATCTGCTGCATAGGTTTCACAGGCATGTTGCAGGTCTTTGAGTGCAGCGATCCACTCGTCTTGGTTCTCTTGTACGGTCTCATAGAATGTTGGACTGAAAAGTGACCCCATATCTATATTAGTACAGTTAGACAGTTTTTCGAGAGTTTCTAAACGAGATGCGGTCTCCTCTCTGAAATGAGCAACTTTTTGCGCTGCATCCCTAGCAGTCTGTTGATTCTTTGAAGACCATTCACGTGATGATGATTGCGCTAATTCAGATAATTTATCCTCGAATGCCTCAATTTGTTCGAGACCACTTTCACAGCGTGCGTACTCATCTACGGCAGCCGCTTTTTGTGAGGCCGAGAGTGAGTCATCACCACGACGGCGATTGGCCGCACTGCGCTGCTCCCGAAGGAGAGCCTTTCGTGGTTCGAGATATTGATTTTGAAGTTGGTCGAAGATGTTCACATCGAGTTGATGATAGTCGACTATACAGGCGAAACCTTCATCTTTTGGATCAGAAACAAGACGCTTTGTCGTGAGTTTCCACAAGATTGGTGTTCGTTCGAATCTCGAAACATGATAGTCAAAGAGATGTTTTTCGATCCACTCACGCAAGTTCGGATACGCTTCTTCATCTGGAGTCTTGTTACCAATAATTTGATCTACCTCGGCAAGACGTTCAGACGCGTATGAGTCGAATATGTGTTTAAATTCCTCCTGAATCAGTTCGAATAAAGTTTCTGTACCTTCTACTCTTGAGATCGGTATAATTCCGTTCTTAGAGTCTTTGGTCACTTGAACTGCTATATGTAGGACTAAATCTTTCACCATTTTTGTGAAATCATCTGTTGGCTCATTAATTGATTCAGGGTCGTATTGTTTACCTTTAGTAGGGTTTTCACTCGTCCGAAGAGAAATTTCCTGAAGAATCGTTTCGCGCTCGGTAGAAGAGGTCTCAAATGAATCGAATACCACTTCATCGATGGCGTCTGCGCATGATTGTAGGTTAGCCTTAGTGGATTCGAGATGCTTCCCTGCAGCAATCCCTAGCTCATGCAGGGTACAACTGTTAGAAAGAGTTATTTCTGGCGTATTGAGATCGAGATTCTCACTAAGTTCTCGGTGTGGATGGCTGTAGAATTCAAGTGATTCTTCGATCCCCAAGACGGCAAGAAGTACGGGTCCCGTATAGTGTGGTGAGATGAAATCATACTGTCGCAAAGAGATGAGATTGCTGACAGCTTCTTGTGAAAGTTGTTCAAGTCTATCGACATTTTCTAGTTCATTATGCCAAGGGACTTTCGATACTGCGCCCACCTGCCACATCCGATCTGGAGTCTGAGCAAGCATCAGGTAAGTAAATAGATGGCTGTTAGTATATGAAAGGGCATTCCAAATTGAATGGTTAGGGATTAATATAGAACCTTTATTACTAAAGATAGATGAATTGTGGAGATATCCAAATCGGCGGCCGGTTTCTTTAGCAACGGTATAGGATAGACCCTCACTGAAATAGTAGTCGGAGTTCTGAACTCGAGCCCCAAGTTGACTTTCCATCTCGCGTGGTGACCAGTTTACCATATAGACTACTCTTGGAAGTAGCCAAGCATCACTGCCTCCCTTAGCGAAAGGAACCCAGTTTCCATCCCCTCCTGCTTCCCAGAACCGCCTGACGAATCTCCCGTCGTCACCAGTACAGAGACCTGAAACCACTTCTCCGAAGCTTTCTCCATCAACATCACCACGATCAGAGTCGAGGTAAGTTTCTGTATCGTATAGCTGCCGTAGGTTTCTCGGAACCCAATACGAAAGTGGCATTCCAGGGATCATTTCGAATTCTGACAAATCACGAGTAAATAAGCGTCGTACCCCCTCATCTATAGGATCGACGAAAGAAGCATGAAGAAATGTGCGTTCTTTTTGGGATTTGTCAACATCGTGTAGACGTATAAATTTACTACTTTGTTTCGTCTGGGTCTCTGACCTGACGACAGTTCCTACTGTCCGAACTGTTGCATTATCGAGAATGTCATTACCAAATTCTGCAAGGAAATCAAAGGATCCACGACTTCCAATGAAGTCCCCACGGAAATCTTCAAACGATCTCTGAAACATAAATGACCGAGGGATTAGCATCCCAATACGACCGTTCTCCTTCACGAGTCGATCAGATGCTTCGAAAAAGTTGATATAATATTCTGCTGAATATTTATACTGATCATCAACGTACTCTTGAACCTCATTTGGCATCCGCCCTCCAGAGCCGTATGGTGGGTTCATTAGTGTAACATCGTATTCTTGTGTCAATACTACAAGCAACTGTAGAAAGCTCCTAAGATTTTGTGCAGCAAAAGAATTCGATGCTCTTTTTTCGATTGCATCTCGCAGTTGATTCATAAAGGCACTTAGTGTATGGACACCATCGAAAGAATCAAAAATTGTTGTCTGTTCTTTGAGGAATTCATCTTCGATTTTACCTTGCACATTCAGCAAACTACCCAATGCTTCGATATTCTGAAAGTCATCCATGACCTGTTTAAGTGAGTCTCGAACTTGTGATTGCTCGTCGGTGATTTCCTCAATAACTTCTAATGCAGATTCAGTCTCAGCGATGCGAGCATCGGCACAAACGATACCTATATTTGGCATACGAAAGCTATCATCACTTTCTTCTTCTGCTCGGGTTCGAGCTTTCAAATAGAGATTGAATGCAGATAGCTGGCAGGAACGTAGATCAAGATCAACACCATAGAGGTTATGCTCAAGGATTTTAGCTGGAATTTCGCTACGGTCGAGGTCAGGTCGTTCAGACCACCAAATCCGTTCTAATATATCAAACGCATATAATAAAAAATGACCACTCCCACATGCAGGGTCCATAACACGTATTTGTGATGGATCTTCGAATGAGGTTGCTTTTTGTTCACCTTCATCAGCAATAAGGTATGTACAGAGGCTTTCTACGTCTGGACAATCTTCTGGGGTGACTAAACGTTCTTTGCGTTCATCGATAGAGAGATCGTGAGAACTCGAGGTCTTCTTATTATTTGCTTCAAGATAAAGCTTTCCGAGGCTATTATCTGTCAACATTCGAACAACCCAGTGTGGTGTATAAAACTGGTTTGCTGGGCCGATATCTTTGGATTCAAGAGTACGCTTCGCATCGAGCGATTCGACAATTGGACGATTGTAGTATTCGTAGACCCATCCAAGTACGTCATCGGCCCGCCAGACTTCGTCTGGGACCTCGTCGACCATTCTACACAGTTCTTCAAAGGTGTCGTCGTCAGGGTCGACTAGACTGTAGGCAGTCGAGCGATCAAATAGAATCTCGATTTCCGCGGCGAGTTCGTCACAGGTGTTGTGGTAGGCCGCCAAAATTGCCTCGTCCTCCAGCAAGAACTCCTCGTGAACAAGTGTCTCAGCGGCAGGTGTCAGGCCGTTTTCCTTGAACACAGTGACTTCCTCCTCGATGAAATCCCGGACTTCCATACAACGGAGAGCTGTAATCCGGTTGACAATCGTGTAGCCAACACCGTCGATGTATTCCTCGAAAGCGTCGTCCCAGTCGATATTGTCGACGGCTTCGAGTTCGATGGCGTCGACGAGCTGTTCGGTCTCCTCGTCCAGCGTCTCGTCATCACTTGGTCGTGTGTTGAGATCGGCTTGCGTGAGTTGGAACCGGACGTTGTCTTCGACACGCTCGCGCATCTCAGTGACAATGTCTTCGAGATGTTCGCGTTCGGCTTTATCGAGTTGGGCTTTCCGTTGGGAGAGAGAATTACCAGACATGAGTTTGATTGCGTATGCTACTACGAAACCAGAGCAGGGACTTCAAACTTGTTGACGGGCTGTAGTTCGTGACTTTCACTCTTACGCAGCACAAGGTAGCACTACATTGTACGACATAGACAATCAATCTTCGATCAAAACGATACTCCGATCATCAACGTTGTCCAAAGCCGCTTTTACATCTCGAATTCGTGTCCGCAGTATTTTTGCCTCCTCAAGGAGTTCTGTCGCTTGGTCCTTAGGCGGACGATCATCGTCGTCGACCAGCTGTGTCACTTCGTCTGTGACCGTTGCATTCGGAAGCTCTTGTCGGAGCTCTCCAGCGATAGCTTTGAGATCCTCCCAGACATCGCCACCTGTCCGGGGATCGTCTGCTTCCTCGATAAGCTGCTGAACACGACGAAGAGATGGCGGTCTCGACGCATTGAGTACTGTCCGGACTGACTCGGTCGTTGGTGAATCCGGATACTCTGTCTGCAGAGGATCGAGAGTTGATTCTAGCTCCGACCATGGGCTTGGATCGCCACCGAGAATCTCCCGTACTGTTGCGTACGTTTCGGCCTGTTGTTGCACTGCAGAATCGACAAGGGTAGCCTCATCAATCTGCTCACCGTCCCATGCCCTCTCGAACATCAAATCCAGACTGTCGAATGACATAGCGTCGAACGTGGCTGTTGCATTATCGACCAGTTGCGTAATCTCCGACTCAGTAGTCCGGACCCACTCTGAAAGAGCTCTACATATCTCGCTAGGCTCCGATTCACTCGTACTCTCACCGGTGAGTCGTCGATACTGCTCCGAGAGGACGTCGACACGGTGTCCGGTGGCATCCGAAAGTCGAGTTGTCACCGTCTGTTTCGTCGGAACAGAGCCACTCTCGGCAGTGGTCTGCATCCTCGATGTGACCGTTGCACTTCCATACAGTGTTTCCATCTGCGCTAGTGCGTCGGTAAACTGGTCCCACAGGGCAGTCTCCCCGTCTTCGGAAACAAGCAGTTCACGAGCTGTGACAAACGTCTCAGCCTCTGCTTTGACGCTCTCTGTAACCAACTCATCGCCAGAGATCTTGTCACCTCTGAATGCCGGTGAGAGTGCTTCTTCGAGTCTATCAAACGTAATACCAAACTCTTGTGAGACTCTCTTGAGTGTCTGTTTTACCGATACGCTGTTATCAGAGACCCATGTGCCGAGTTCAGCGATCCATTCGTCTGGGTCGTCTCCAGTAGGATCACGTCCGAGCAGTGTTGACACCACACTCTTAATTTCAGTCGAGGGCACGACTTCAACGTCAAATCGCACTTGGAGTGACATGAGACCACCTTTTGTTCGCACTTCTCGACCGATTGCGGCAGGGTCGGTCACGTAGTCGGTATCTTTCTTGAGTGCCACTCTCTCGTTGGATGTTGCAAACGTGATGAGTAGGGCAGCTATCGATTCCTGTGGTGTTCCTCGGTAGTCACCGTTAGCGGTCCGAGTTTGCTGAAGGAGTGTCTCAACGTCGACGGCGGTCTGGGGGGCATACTCATCAATAACTTCCTGACACCACCCATCGTCCGTGAGTTCTGCAGTGGACATATCGACACCGAGCATGACGGCATCGCTATCTGCAAGCGGCCAGTCACCGCTGCCACGGAAGAATGCCGAGAGATCCTTGGCGTCGTCGACCTCGACAAGGGGACGTGAAAGCGTCTTTCGCGTTGGGCCAAAGACGGACCGCACCTGTTCTTCAACGACCCGTTCGAGTGCAGTTGGTCGCGTACCCGCATACTCTTCGACAGTGTAGACTGAGGCCTCCTCGACAAGGGTACTCATTGAAGCCTCTAGTTTTCGCTTGTCCGTCCGGTGCTCGCGTCGGAGCTCTTCGTGGTTCTCGGTCTCTTCGTCGAGAACCTGCCCCATCCCGATCACAGTACGAATCCGATCAAGAGTTGGCTCAGGAACCTCGATAGCAATGAGGATGTGTTCACCGCCTGTCTTGCTATCGTTCACGTCCTGCCAGACCGAGACTTGCTCAGACACTGCTTCCTCTTCATCGGCCAGCACACGAACTCTTACTGCGTCGTATTCGGTGTTCGGTGTTCGTCCAACCGAATCGAGAATCGAGTACTCGTATCGGAGTGGCACAAGCCGCTCACTGCCGACATCAGCCTGTTGCAGACTGTTATCGCTCCGGAGGAAGCTGTCGTTTTCACGAAGCCGTGTTTCGAGCCATGCAGACAGTTGATGTGGTGAGACCTGCTCGGCCTTTGTTTGTGCCCGGCTCAGAACGCTTTCTTGATCCTCCGAAACCAGTGTGTATACCTCGTCACCCTGGTCGTTTGTCTCGGTGAGCACCTTCCGTTTGTCGACAAGCGTGTTGAGATCCGTGCGGGCATCCTCAATGGCTGATTCAAGAGAGGCCTCAACACTATCCAACATGAGTCGACCCACGTTCTCAGGTGTTGCAGGAACTGCTGGTGCCTGATTCAGGAGATAGAGTGCTTTTGAGACGCGGACTTCACGAGCATCTTCATTCCCATCGAACGTTGGAATCAGGGTGTTGTCCAGCATCTCCTGGACCCACAATGGAACATAGGTCGTCTCCTCGACAAGGAGATCAAACAACTCATCCCACGTGACTAATTCACCTTCCTCAGCTGAGGCCCAATCGAATTTGGTGAATAAGGATCGGACCAACACAAGGAGTGCTCGACCCTGAATATACTCTTTATCCGTGTCTCTCCCTTGTGTGATCAACTCCTGCATGATCTGTCTGAGGAGGGGCAAGTCATACTCACGGAAGGGATAGGATTCTACTGGGTCCGGGTCAGCACTTTCGACTGGCCGATACGTCTCCAATGAGAGATCCGGCAGCGAGGAGAGAAGTTCTGCCACTCGCTGTTCCTGCGTGGGATCTTTCTGCAGCCACCGCTTCCGGACAATGATCTCTGTATCTGCCCCCTCAAGCAGTACTTGTTGGTGTGTCCAATGATCGTCCGGTGGTTCGCCGATTAGCTGCTCGCGTGTTAGTGGGAGCGAGTACTGTCCTGTCGTAACTACGACCGGGTTCGGACCGTGCTGGAGTGCCTCTATCGTTTCTTCGAATTTGCGATATCGCTTTGGGCTGTCACCGACGAACAGTGCCACCTCATCAAGCCCCAGTAGGAGTTCGGTCCGTGGTCCGTCTTCGTTCAGAGCCGCTGTGACGGTTTCAACCCGACTGACCAATTCGTCTGCGTCAAACGAATCTGGATCTACATCAGCCACCGCCTGCTCAATTGAGTCTTTCACCCGCTGTTTTGTATCCAGATCTGTCCCTGTGGTTTCGTCCATTGCCGGGAGTGCCTCGTAGAGCCAGCGGCGAAGCGTGGCCCGCTCTTCGAGGACCTCGTCAAATGTTTGCCCCTCGTATTCGAACTCACGAACCGCTTCCCAGATCCCATCGTAGTTCATATCGACCGTCCAGGCCCACTCTAGCAGCCAGTTGGGATCGGTTGGATACCCTAACTCCCGACCAATGGCCTCGAAAATGACGAACGGAATCGGTGGTTCTTTCGAGGCGTCTCGGTCGAGTAGATTCAGGAACACTGGCTTCAGTCGGTCGACGTGTGAGTCGTCAATCGACTGTGAGAGGGTATCAAATCCAGGCCACTGTTTGGCGAGTTGTGTTCCGAAATGGGCGAACTCGGATTCAGTGTCGGCGACGAGGCCGATCAGTTTTAACAGGTGCGTCTTCCCCGACCCAAAGGTTGCATGCAGGTAGAGGAATCGCCCTGCTTCGCCTGGGTGTGTCTTGATTGTCTCTCCGAGTTCAGTAAGGACACGTCGTGCACTTTGAGTCTCGTGGAACTCCACGACATCGGTCTCAGTCCGCTGTCGTGCGTTGACCTTCTGAACTTCTTCGAGCTGTCGCGTCGGATCGCTGCGGAATAGGTTTGTGATACTCATTGTTGGAAGTAGTTTTTCGTGATCTGACCATCGATCTGGTGTGCTGGGTAGTAGTGCCGTGAATCGCCGCCGAAGAAGTTGAGATTCCCACCGACGGCCTCTCCTGG
>LFFM01003044.1_pt1 | contig 10731 bp, 7 predicted proteins | sample 643131 | NCBI WGS metagenome assembly LFFM01 (sample SAMN03777445, study PRJNA286221) | soda lake metagenome | biome: soda lake; feature: Kulunda steppe; material: water; isolation source: sample Tc-Br brine of Tanatar trona crystallizer | place: Russia: Kulunda steppe | collected 2011-07
ATGGTGCTCGAGCCGATCCCGTTCGCGCTCTCGCTGGCTGCCGACCGGCCCGTGATGTACGAAGCCAGCCGGGAAGAGGAGTTTTACGCGATGCGAACGCGCCATCCGATGCGTGTGCGGGCACGCAGTGCCGTCACCGACGACGGCGAGATCGAAGCCCTCGAACTGTACGCCCGCTCGAACACCGGTGCCTACGGCAGTCACGGGATGACCGTCGCCGGCAACGTCGGGAGCAAGCCGTTGCCCCTGTACTCGAAAGTGTCGAACGTTCGGTTCGAAGCCGACATCGTGCACACGAACACGCCACAGACCGGTGCCATGCGCGGCTACGGGGCCCCACAGGGAACACTCGCCCTCGAGGGCCATCTCGACGAGGTCGCTCGCGACCTCGAGTTCGATCCGATCGACTTTCGCAAACGCCACTACATGGAAGTCGGCGACCTAGACGAGATCGCCGGCATGATGGGTGGGGAGGGGGCCGAGCGACGGATCCGATCGTGTGGCCTCGACGAGTGTATCGAACGTGGGAAAGCGGCCATCGGCTGGGACGACTGCGAACAGCCGGCCGAGGACCACCTGCATCGCGGCATGGGGATGGCCCTTTCGGCACAGGGGACCGGCGTCGCCGGCGACGAACTCGGGGCCGCCCAGCTCATGATGAACGAGGACGGCTCGTTCCACCTCCACGTCGGTGGCGTCGACATCGGAACCGGCGCGGACACCGCCTTTATCCAGATCGCCGCCGAGGTGCTCGGCTGTGACGAAGCCGACATCGTGATCAAATCCTCGGACACCGACATCACGCCGTTCGATTACGGTGCCTACGCCTCCTCGACGACCTACATCAGCGGGATGGCGGTAAAGAAGGCCGCGGCGGACGCCAAAGAGCGACTCCTCCACTGGGGCTCGAAACTGCTCGAGGAACCCGACGCAGTCCTCGAGACCGCCGATGGCCGTGTCTACAGCGAGGAAACGGGCGAGTCGGTCACACTCGAGGAGATCGGCTACGAGGCAGCCTACGGCCACGACAAACGCGAGCACATCCTCGGCAAGGGGACACACTGTACCGAGGAGAGTCCGCCGCCGTTCGCAGCCCAGTTCGCGGACGTCACCGTCGACGAACGGACCGGTGAGTTCGAGGTGCACAAACTCGTCGTCGCGGTCGACTGTGGCGTGGCGATCAACCCGGGGATGGCCGAAGGCCAGGTCGAAGGGGCAAACCACATGAGCTACGAACTGGCCGTCAGTGAGGGCGTCACGTTCGACGACGATGGCCGCTGTGAAGTGGCCGGGTTCGACGACTACGAGTGGCCGACTGCGGCGGAGACGCCACCGATCGAATCGATCCTGGTCGAGACCCACGAACCGACCGGACCGTTCGGCGCGAAATCGGTCGCCGAGGTGCCGACGAACACGGTTCCACCGGCGCTGAGCAACGCGATCCGTGACGCCGTGGGCGTTCGAATCACCGAGATGCCGATCACGCCGGAGAAGATCGCCTCGGCGCTCGACTCACGGGAGTGACTCCGAACCCGATGGACGAGCGTCCCGTGTAACTACTTATCGCCGTCCGTTGTTCCGGGGATCGCCACAGCTGCATAACAAATATGTGCCTCTACGGCGTAAAGTTTTGGTAATCGGTGGATCGAGGATGACTGACATACATATCGACTGTAGCATAAACGGCCAAAAACGGAGTTTCGACGCACCGCGGTCTGCGCTCTTGCTCGACGTGTTACGCGAACACGGCTACACCGGGGCCAAGCGTGGCTGTGATACGGGTGCCTGTGGGTTCTGTACGGTACAGGTCGACGGCGAACCGGTTACCTCCTGTGTGACCCCGCTCGCCGCCGTCGACGGCACGACCGTCGAGACGATCGAAGGACTCGGCAGTCAGGACGACCTGCACCCGATCCAAGCCGCCTTCGTCGAACACTCGGCGCTCCAGTGTGGCTTCTGTATTCCCGGGATGATCATGCGCTCGAAGGCGTTACTCGAGACGAACCCGGAGCCGACCGAAGCCGAGGTTCGCGAGGCGCTCGCGGACAACCTCTGTCGGTGTACGGGGTACAAGAAGATCGTCGAGGCGGTTCTCGATGCCGGCGAGCGCATGCGTTCGAGTCCCGCCGTGACCGACGGCGGCTCCGAGGTCGCCGGCGAACGCGGAGCGGGCGGCCCGTGCGGTCGCGGGCGCTCGTGTCGGCACTCGCCGGGTGAACGCGAATGAGCACGCCCGACGACCCCGCCGATCGGACCGACGCGGACGGGGAGACGACGGCGGATCCCGGGGGGACGCCGGCCGCCGACCCGGTCTCCAGTAGTGCCGAAAAGTACGACGGCAGAAAGATCGTCACCGGGGAGGCGAAGTACACGGCGGACTACCGGACGCAGTTTCCGGATCTGGCCCACGGGACGATCGTCCGGAGTGAGATCCCACACGGCGAGGTCACCGACATCGACACGAGCGAAGCCGAGGCGATCGAGGGCGTCTACGCCGTCCTCACCCCATGGTCGGCGGAGGTGCCCGAAACGCTTTACTCGAGTTCGGGACAGTCCTATCCGGAACCGAGCCCGTGGGACATGCGCGTTCTCAGACGCCACGTCCGGTTCGTCGGCGATCCGATCGCCGCCGTCGCCGCGGCCGACCGGGAGACCGCAGATCGGGCTGCCAGGGCACTTACCGTCGAGTACGACGAGCGTGCGGCCGTCTTCGACACCGAAACGGCGACCGACCCCGACGCCCCCCGGCTGTTCGAGGACGACGAGGTCGAAAACAGCCAGACCGGGGCCGACTACAGCCGGAACGTCGAATCCGCCTTTGGCGGCGAGATCGGCGACGTCGACGCGGCGTTCGAACGCGACGACGTCGACCGCCTCGAACTCGAGTTGGAGACGCCGTATCAATCCCACTGTGTCCCCGAACCCCACGCGACGATCGCCTACACCGACGAGGACGGCCGACGGACGTTCATCACCGCGACACAGGTACCGAACCACACCCGCAGACAGCTCGCACACCTGTTCGATATCCCGATCCGGGACGTCCGGGTGAAAAAGCCCCGCGTCGGTGCCGGCTTCGGAACGAAACAGGAGATGGTCATCGAACCGATCACGTTCGCGCTCCACCTCGCGAGCGGACGGCCGGTCAAACTCGAGTTGAGCCGACAGGAGGAGTTCTCCGCCGTTCGGTCTCGCCACCCGATGTCGTTGCGCGTCCGTGGGGCGGTCACCGACGAGGGCGAGATCGCCGCACTCGACCTCCACACCCGCTCGAACTCGGGGGCGTACGGAACCCACGGGATGACGGTCGCGAGCAACGTCGGGACGAAAGCCATGCCGCTTTACCCGAACGTTCCGAACCTCAGGTTCACGGGCGAGGTCGTCCACACCAACCTTCCGATGGGTGCGGCGATGCGGGGGTACGGGGCCCCACAGGGACACTTCGCCGTCGAGACGCTCGTCGACGAGATCGCACGCCACGTCGGGGCCGACCCCCTCGAGTTCAGACGCCGCCACGCCGTTCGGGAGGGCGACCTCGACGAGGCTTCGGCGATCCTCAAGGACGGGACGCGCTTTGTGCGCCGGATCCGCTCGTGTGGCGTCAGGGAGTGTCTCGAGCGTGGGGCCGAGGCGATCGGGTGGGAGTCGATCGACCAGCCGACGGCGTCCCACCTCCACCGTGGGGTAGGGGTCGCACTCTGTGCGCAGGGCAGTGGCGTCGCGGGCAAGGAACTCGGTGCTGCCAAGCTGTTTATGAACGAGGACGGCTCGTTTTCATTGCACGTCGGCGGCGTCGACACCGGGACGGGCAACGACACGATGTTCACACAGGTCGCCGCCGCAGTGCTCGGCTGTTCGCCCGACGATATCGTCGTCACCGCCGCCGACACCGACGTTGCGCCCTTCGATTACGGCTCTTACGCCTCCTCGACGACGTACATCAGTGGCACCGCGGTGAAACACGCAGCCGAAGATGCGAAAGACCGACTCCGCTACTGGGGATCGAAACTGCTCGAGGAACCCGAATCGGTCCTCGAGACCGGCGATGGCCGTGTCTACAGCGAGCAAACGGGCGAGTCGGTCACCCTCGAGGAGATCGGCTACGAGGCGGCTTACGGCCACGACGAGCGCGAACAGATCATGGGTCACGGTCACCACTCGACCGACGAGAGTCCGCCGCCGTTCGGCGCGCAGTTCGTCGACGTGACGGTCGACGAGCGAACCGGCGAGTACGAGATCAACGAACTCGTCTTCGCGGCCGACTGTGGCGTCGTGATCAACCCCGCTCTCGCCGAGGGACAGGTCGAGGGGGGCGAACACATGAGCCTCGAGTACGCGACCAGCGGGACCCTGGAGTTCACCGACGACGGCGTTCCGAAGACGGTCGGCTTCCGCGAGTACGGCATGCCCCGGACGACGGACCACCCGCCGATGGAGACGATTCTGGTCGAGACCCACGAACCGACCGGCCCCTTCGGTGCGAAGTCGATCGGCGAACTGCCCACCAACGGCGTTCCTCCGGCGCTGAGCAACGCCGTTCGGGACGCCGTCGGCGTCAGACTCACGGAGTTGCCGATCACCGCCGAGGCGGTACTCGAGGCGCTCGATCGAACCTAGTACTCCGCCGGGCGGTGACTGCGGGGTCGCCCCCTCCAGGGGCGGGTTCGATCCTGCGCCGGGCACGTCTCATCGGGGAAACATTTAAGCCGGGAGGGATAGAACGAACCATGTTGACATATGTCTACCGAATCGGACGGAAAGATAGACATCGAGTACGGTGTGGACGATAAACCACCGATACCGACGTCGTTTCTGCTGGCGATACAACACGTGTCGGTTATGATCGTGCCGTCGACGGCGGTGGCGTTTATCGTCGCCGGGGCGGTGGGCCTCGACGCCGCTGACACGACGTTTCTCGTCCAGATGGTGATCCTGTTCGCCGGCGTGGCGACGATCGTCCAGGCGTACACCGTCGGCCCCATCGGGGCAAAGCTCCCGATCGTTATGGGGACGAGTTTCGCGTTCGTCGGCGCGATGTCGACCATCGGGGCGAGTTCCGGACTCGATGCCGTGTTCGGCTCCATCGTCATCGCCGGGTTCGCCGTCCCGTTCTTGCTCGGCTGGCAGTTCAAACGACTCGAGGCGTTCTTCCCGCCGCTGGTCACCGGACTGATCGTCGTCATCATCGGGCTCTATCTGATCCCGGTCGGGATGGAGTACTCCGCCGGCGGGGTCGGTTCGGAGGACTTCGGGTCGGCGACCAACCTCGGGCTGGCCGCGACGGTGCTGGCGATCGCCGTGTTGTTCAACCTGTTTCTCGACGGCGTCTGGCGGGTGTTGAGTATCATCATCGGGATCGCAGTGGGCTACGCTACGGCGGTGGCACTCGGCGTCGTCGATTTCACGCCGATCGGCGAAGCCGCGTGGTTCGCGGTGCCGACGCCGGGTGGCTTTGGCTTCAGTTTGGAGGCGATACCGCTTTTGACGTTCGCGTTTCTGTTTCTCGTCTCCGGGATGGAGACGATCGGCGACATGGCGGGAATTACCGCCGCCGAGGGGCGCAATCCGACCGAATCTGAGTACCGCGGCGGAATCTTCGCCGACGGGTTCATCAGCGGGATCGGCGCGATCTTCGGGTCGTTCCCACAGACGTCGTTCTCCCAAAACGTCGGTATCATCAACTTCACTGGCGTGATGAGCCGCCACATCGTCGGCATCGGTGGCGTGATCCTCGTCGTCCTCGGGCTGGTTCCGAAAGTGGGTGCCGTCGTGACGACCATCCCGGACGCGGTGTTCGGCGGTGCGGTGTTGGTGATGGTCGCGATGGTCGCCGCAAGCGGCATGCGCCTGCTCTTTTTGAACATCGAGATGAACCGACGCAACATGGTGATCATCGCCACCGCGCTCGGCCTCGGTCTCGGCGTCGCCACCGTCCCGGAAGCCCTCGAGGGACTGCCCGAGGGTGCCCAGACGTTCTTCGGCGAACCGGTGATCATGACCGGCATCTCCGCACTGCTTTTGAACACGTTCGTCCCCGGCGAGTCGAGTCCGCTGTTCGACGTGGTCGAGCCGACCCCGACCGTCACCGAACCCGCGACCGACGACTGATCTCGCCGAAGCCCCGAGCGTGGAGTACGAGGTATCAACGCAATCGCTCCGAAAGACAACAAACCCCAACGTTTTCGGCGTCTATTGTAGCAAATAGCCTACGAAGACGTTTAGTAGTTCGACGATCAAGTACCCGGCTAGTGCATGCAGCGATTAGCTAGACGGACGGTTCTCGTGGCCGGTTCGGCCACTTTCGCCGGGCTCGGTGGCTGTCTGAGCACAGGTGGGGGTCCGGACCGACTCACCGCGGGCATCCTGCCGGACGTGGATCCGGACACTGCCATCGAGACGAACCAACCGCTCGCAGAGGCCCTCGAGCGCGATCTCGAGATCGAGGTCGATCTGGAAACGACCTCCGACTATGCGAGTCTCGTCCAGGCGATGGACAGCGAACAGATCGACCTCGCCTATTTCGGTGGCGTCTCCTACGTACTGGCAAGCCAGCGAGCGGACGCCAGGGCGATCGCGGTTGGCGAACGAGATGGCGAAACCGACTGGGAGTCAGTGTTTGTCGCCCACGAAGCAAGCGGGATCGACACCGAAACTGACCTCCTCGAGGGGTCGGACATCGAGTTCGTGCTCGGCGATCCGATCAGTACGACGGGATCGGTGATGCCCACGTACTATGCCGACGCCGAACTCGGGATCGACCTCGAGACGGCATTCGAGTCGACGACACATCTCGGTGCTCACGATGCGATTCTCCGGACGGTCCGTGACGGCCACGCCGATGCTGGGGCGTTGAACGGACGGATTTTCGACGCACAGGCCGCCGCGGGCGACACCGACGGTGCGGTCGAAATCTGGCGAACGCCGGCGTTTGCGAACTATCCCTGGACCGTCGGGCCGACGGTCGACGACGAACTCGCCGATCGCGTTCAGGACTCGTTTACGACGTTACATACCCGTGTCGACGACGAGTTACTCGAGCAACTCAACGTCGACCGCTACGTCGAGACCAGCCACGAGGCGTTTACGGACCTCGAGGAGGCAGTCGATCTGATGGGGATCTCGGAGGTGTAGGTGGGTGACACTCCTCGGATTTCACGACGTCACGAAAAGCTACGACGGGGCAACACGCCCTGCCGTGGCGGACGTTTCGTTGACCGTAGACCCGGGCGAAGACGTCGCTATCGTGGGCCCCTCCGGTGCCGGCAAAACGACGCTCCTCCGGCTTGCAACCGGGGCGTTACGTCCGGATTCCGGCCGTGTCACGATCGACGGTGATCCGGATCCCGACAGGACACAGACGGCACTCGTCTATCAGGAGGGCGCGTTGCTGGAGCGACGGTCGGTGTTGTCGAACGTCGTCGTCGGGACCCTCGGCTCACAGTCACGACTGCGAGGGTTGCTCGAGCCGCTCTATCCACGCGACCCCGAACGGGCGATCCAGTTGCTCGAGCGAGCCGGGATAGCCGAATACGCCGACACGCGTGTCGATCAACTCAGTTCGGGAGAGCGCCAGCGGGTCGCCTGTGTTCGTGCACTCGTCCAGGAGAGTCGGCTGTTGCTCGCCGACGAACCCACGGCCAACCTCGATCCGACGACGAGTCAGCGTATCCTCGATCTTCTCTCGGCTGCTCTGGACGACCGCTCTCTCATCGTGGTGATACACGATATCGACCTGGCGCTCGAGCACTTCGAGCGAATCGTCGGATTCAGTGGGGGCACCGTTCGGTTCGACAAACCGCCATCGCGCGTGTCCGCTGCCGACGTGGATCGATTGTTCGACGAGTCGGCGACGACAGCGGGTTCGACGCGGGCAACACGCGCTCAGCCGCGTTCGAAACCCGGTGTGCAGTCGGACCAATGACCGCCCCGCCCCGTTCCCCGGATCGATCGACCGAGACCCGATCGCCCGATCGGGGTGTCACCTGTCGGCCCGACCCAACCATACGGGAGTCCAGCGAGGAACTCGGGCGGGGGACCCCGTCGAAACGGTCGCTGACGTGGCTGATCGTCCTCGGCATCATCGTGGGCGTCGCCGCCTGGGTCGCGGAGGTCGACCCGATCACACTCGTTTCCACCGACGCACGCCAGCAGATGTGGCAGTTCGTCGCAGACGGGGTTCCGCCTGATTTCTCCGCTGAATACCTGCTCGGACGAACGGTTCGCGATGGGCTTCTCTGGGCGATCGTCGAGACGATCGCGATCAGCATCGCCGGCATCGTCCTCGCAGTCGGCCTCGCGATTCCGCTGGCTGTCGCTGGCGCATCGAACGTCACTCACACCGGGCCGATGTACACCGGAACGTCCGGGTTCCGCCGTTACGCCGGTCACCTCCTCCAGCGGCTCACTCGAGGCATCCTGAGTTTCCTCCGTGCAGTGCCGGATCTCGTGTGGGGGTTTCTGTTCGTGACAGCGGTCGGACTCGGGCCGTTCGCGGGCGTGTTGGCACTTGGCATCCACAACGCCGGTGTGCTCGGAAAGATCTACGCGGATTTCCTCGAGGATACGGATCCGGCCCCAGCGGAGGCGGTGTATGCGACGGGCGCGACCCGTTTACAGACGGTCTTCCACGGTATCGTTCCACAGCTCACCCCCACGCTGGTCTCGTATACGCTGTACCGGTGGGAGTGTGCGATCCGGGCGGCGACGATTCTCGGCTTCGTCGGTGCCGGCGGGATCGGGTACTACCTGACCGTGACGATCACCCGACTCCAGTATCAGAAACTCGTGACAGCGATCATCGCGGTCTTCGTTCTCGTCGTTGCCGCGGACTATATTTCGGCTCGGCTTCGGCGAAATTTGGTATAGCACGCAGTATCGTGACTATCGGATCGAGGCCTTCTCGCTGACGGCACGGTAGAGGACGTCGGTCCCGGCGACGACGTCCTCCCACTCCGTGTATTCGGACTCCCGGTGGCTGATCCCGTCGACGCTCGGGACGAAGATCATACTCGTCGGCGCGACGGTGTTGAGGTAGTTCGCGTCGTGGCCCGCACCGCTGACGAGGCGGGTGTACTCGTAACCGGAGGCCTCGGCCGCGCTGGCGACCGTCTCGATGCAGTCGTCGTCGAACGGATCGGCATCGACGCGCATGATCTCCTCGATTTCGTACTCGAGGCCCTCGCGGTCGGCGGCCCACTCGACTTCCTCGCGGATCCGGTCGACGGCGGCGTCGACAGCCCCGTTGTCGTAGGAGCGAAAGTCGATCGTGAACTCGACGCGTTCGGGGATGACGTTGATCGCGTTCGGCCAGACGTCGACGCTGCCGACGGTCCCGACAAGGTCCCCTCCCCCCGTGGCCGTGATCGATCTCACCGCCCGGGTCACCTCGGCCGTCGCGACGAACGCGTCGTGGCGCATGTCCATCGGGGTCGGCCCCGCGTGGTTCGCCTGGCCCTCGAAGCGCACGTCGAGCCACGAAAAGCCGAAGACGCCCTCGACGACGCCGATGCTGAGACCCGCCTGCTCGAGAAACGGCCCCTGCTCGACGTGGAGTTCGAAATAACAGTGGACGTCGTCGGGTTCACACGGGCGATCGCCCTTGTACCCGATCCGCTCGAGTTCCTCGCCGAAGGTGGTGCCGTCTTTGTCCTCCCGTTCGTAGGCGTACTCGAGGTCGAAGACGCCGGTGTAGACGCCGCTACCGAGCATGTCCGGCTGGAACCGAACGCCTTCCTCGTTGCTCCAGGCGACGATCTCGAGTGGGCGGTCGGTGACGACCCCCCGGTCGTTCAGCGACTCGATCACCTCGAGTGCACCGAGGACGCCGACGACGCCGTCGTACCGGCCGCCGTTGTACTGACTGTCGATGTGGGACCCGAACATCACGGGGTCGGCGTCGGGGTCGCTCCCCTCCCGTCTGCCGAAGATGTTCCCCATCTCGTCGATCGTGACGGTCAACTCCGCCTCCCGGAACCACTCGACGAGCGTATCTCGAGCCCGTTCGTTCGCTTCCGAGAGCGACGGTCTGTCGACGCCTCCCGCTTCCGTCGCCCCGATAGCGCTGAACTCGTCGAACCGTTCGCGAAACCGCCGGCTGTCGATAGAACCCGTTGACATACTCCTATCGTCTCGGGGCTTCGGTTTAGTATTTGCCACTCCTGGCCGTTCTGGTGGGTGTATACGCAGGCGAATCTGCGCTAACCAAAAGAACCAAATCCGTGGTACAGGTGTACAGTGGTATGCCGACCAGTCGCACTGGTGAGATCGAGTTTCGCAACGCCAGGGTTCTCGATGGGACCGGGAGCGGGCCGGTCACTGCGACCGTGTCGGTCGCCGACGGGCGGATTCGACGTGTGAGCGACGAACCCGGTGGTGGCGACCGTGTCATCGACCTCGAGGGGTCGTATCTCGCCCCCGGCTTCATCGATATGCACTCTCACTCGGATCTGCGCCTTTTCGACCGTCCCGACGCGACCGAAAAACTCACACAGGGGATCACGACCGAAGTACTGGGACAGGACGGGGTCAGCGTCGCTCCGGTTCCACCCGCACTCAAAGACGAGTGGGCGACCCGGGTCCACTCGCTCGACGGCGGGCTCGGGAAACCCTGGCCGTGGACGACCGTAGACGGGTATCTCTCCGAACTCGAGGCGGCCGATCCGGCGGTCAACTGTGCGTACTACGCCCCACACGGCAACCTCCGGTCCCTTCTGGCAGGGTTCGAGGACAGAC
>LFFM01003048.1_pt1 | contig 10726 bp, 13 predicted proteins | sample 643131 | NCBI WGS metagenome assembly LFFM01 (sample SAMN03777445, study PRJNA286221) | soda lake metagenome | biome: soda lake; feature: Kulunda steppe; material: water; isolation source: sample Tc-Br brine of Tanatar trona crystallizer | place: Russia: Kulunda steppe | collected 2011-07
CTCGTCTATCCAGACCCCGGCTGGGCTAAACGCGAGGTTGCCACCGTTCCCGCTTGCGCCGACCTCGACGCGTACCTCGTCCTCGCTACGGAGGTCCTGAAACCCCCCGTCGACGCCGTCGAGGTACCCCTCGAAATCGGGCTCTCCTGCCCCCTGTCCCGCGACCGATCCGGTGGCCGCGTTCGAGGCGGCGAGGGCGGCGGTAGCACCGCCGGCCGTTCGCACGAAGTCCCGCCGTTTCATACAGGCTCACTCAGGACGGCGCGCGCTTAAACCCACCGACTATAGGTGTTCGCGCGGTGCGTGGTAGGATGTTTGAAACGGCCGAATTCGGCAGTTTCACCCGTCTTCGTTCTCGTCGGTGACGACCTCCCCATCGACCGGCACGAAGTCGGGTCGCTCCTCCGCCTCGCGGAGGGCGCGCAGGCGGTTTCGGTACTCCTCCGAGCGGAACCGATCCGACAGTCGCGCGTTCGCGACCATCGCGAACAGGAACACGCCTGCGAGGAGGAACGCCAGCCCGACCGCCGGGGCGATCACGCCCTCGAGATCGGTGAACACGGACGCGCCGAGGAGCGCCCCGCCGGCGATCGTCAGGACCGCGGCGACCACCTGGATCATCAGGTTCCCGAACTCGCCGGACCCCTCGGGAACCGTCTCCGGATGCGGGAGCGACCAGTCCGCCGGCGGCTCCGGCACCTCGTACGACTCCATCGCCGCCAGCGCAACGATCGGCTCCACGTCCCTGAGGACGGTCCCCCGCCCGCTCACCTCCCCCGTGGGACGAACGATCGCGTACCCCTCGTCCGAGTAGACGACGATCCGCTCCTCGCCGTCCTCACGGACGCGCTCGAGGAGTCCGAACACTTCCCGTCGGGCGATCCGCGATTTCAGCTCGGCCTCGACCCGTTCGAGCAGCCGGTCGCCCGTGATCCACGTGTCGGGATCGAATGCGGCGTCCCACTCCTCCGCGGTCATCCGCGCCATGTCCTCCGGGCCGAAGTCGTCGAAATCGTACTCGGCGTCGACCCGCTCCCGGAGGGCATCGAGGTCGGCGTCGCCGCTCCCGTCGTCCGTCTCCGTCCCGCTCTCGACACCGGGGTCGGGTCCATCGGGCTCCTCGCCGGGTCCATCGGGCTCCGACCGCGTCGGGGAGTCGTCCATCGAACGCAGGTACGTGCTCCGACGGGTAACTGTTTTCGTCCGTCGTCGGACCGCGGGAATCGTCCTTGACGGACTGCGGGAATCGTCCTCGACCGACTGCGGCAGTCATCGTTGGGTCCCCGTAGATCCTGCTCCCCGGGAACCGAAACCGCCGCACCCATGATCGGCGTCCGGTCGCGGATCGCGGGGCTTTACGCGCTCGGGGCCCCAACCGTTCGATATGGTCGACGAGTCGGTGATCGCGGCGGTGGCGGGGCTGTCGGTGACCGCGAGCCTCCCGTTCCTGCTGTACGGGGCGTGGATCATGATCGACGCCGAGACGGTCACGTGGAACGTGTTGACCCGCCACCTGCGATACATCGTCGTCGGACTCCTGTTGACGACCCTCCCGATCCTCACGTGGATGCTCCCGCGGATCCTCGGACAGCTCACCGGTGATGCGGTTATCCACGCCTTCTTCGGGCTCCAGGCGTACGCGCTCCTCGTGTTCGCACTCACCGGGATCGTTCGCATCTTTCAGGCGAAACGGAACGCGGACGCCTACGACGATCCCGACGTCGACATCGACGAGATCCACGAGGACATGGGTCACTGGCGGAGTCGCCTCCGGGTCGGAGTCGCCGGGTTCATGCTCCTCTGGTTCTGCGCGTGGCTGACCGGGCTGTATCGGTTCTACGTCCTCCATCTGGTCCCGCTGTTGTCCTGACGCCGGGAGGGTCGAGTGTCGGGAACGGGCGGACCCGACCGCTAGAGACGAGCGGATCCCCGACCGACAGGTTCAATCCCGGTTTCCACGTATGACGCGTATCGTGGCAGTAACGTTCGATCTCTTCGGCACGCTCGTCGACGTGGACTACCCGGCCGATCCGGCCGAGATAGTCGCACGCGAACTGGAGTCCCGCGACGTCCAGGTTCCGGACGACTGGCACGTTGCATACGGCGAGCGGCACGTGGACGCGCCGGCGGGCGCGGAGGTCCCGATCCCAGCACACGTCTCGGCCGCGCTCGACTCCCGCGGCGTGAACGTCGCCGACAGCGTCGTCAGACACGCCGTCATCGCGGCGTTCGACCCTGACGTCACCCGACGCGACGGGGCCCTGTCCGCGGTGCGGACCGCGGCCGAACGGGGGCCGGTCGGCCTCTGTTCGAACTGTGCCGTCCCCGAACTCGTCCCGCGGACGCTGATCCGCGCCGGACTCCGGGGCGAGTTCGACGCCGTGACGACGAGCGTCGGCTGTGGCTGGCGGAAACCCCACGCGAAGGCGTTCGAAGCCGCTGCCGAGGCGCTCGGCGTCGAGCCCGCGTCCCTGATCCACGTCGGCGACGACCCGACTACCGACGGCGGCGTCGTCGACGTCGGCGGGCGTTTCGTCGACGTGACGGAGACCCCGTTGGCGTCGATCGCGGGCGAACTCGAGGCGGAGCCGTAGCCGGCACGAGGCTTGGCCAGCACTCCCCGAAGCCGACCGTACGCCCGGCCGGCCTTACGCCCGTTCGCCCCACGAGTCGTCGACCCGCCCCTCCGCGACCAGCTTCTCCAGATGCGCTCGGACGGTCGCCCGTGCGAGATCCTCGACGCCGGACAGGTCCTTCTCGTAAGCGGCGGCGAGCACCCCATCGAGGTCGGTCGCCCCGTTCCCGACCGCTTCAAGCACGCGGCGTTCGCGCGCTAGCCGGTGGTCGATCAGCCGCTGGCAGGCGTTCTCCGGGTCGTAGATCGCGGGACCGTGACCCGGCCAAAGCCGGTCGTATCCGGCGTCACGGACTCCTTCGAGGCTCTCCAGGTACGCGGCGATGTCGCCCTCCGACGCTCCGACCACGACGCTCCCAGTCGCGACCGCAAGGTCCCCACAGAGCAGCTCCTGTGGAGCGTCCGCGCCGCCCTCGGTCGCGCCCCCCTCGACCGCGAAGGCGACGTGATCCGGCGCGTGACCCGGTGTGTCGAGGACGCGGACCCCCGTCGATCCGAGGAGATCCCCGTTGCGGAACGTCGAATCCGGGTCGACACCCGCCGCCGCCCTGAAGCGATCGACGTGGTCGGCGTGCGCGTACACTCCCGCGTCGGTGCGGTCGGCGTAGGTGGCGACGCCACCCACATGGTCCGGGTGGGAGTGGGTGACGGCGATGGCGTCAAGCGCGCCCACGCCGATCCGCTCGATCGCGGCGTCGAGTGCGTCCGTCTCGGCTGCCGGATCGACGAGGAGCCCGTCGACGAGGTAGGCGTTCGTCGTCCCCATTGGTGCCCGCGTGTCGACCGGGATCTCGAAGCGGGTCGCTCCCGAGACTTCCGGCGATGTCGGATCTCCGGGCGCGCCGGACGATCCCGGATTCCCGGCCGGATCCGACGGCGACACCCTCAGTCACCCCGCCCGAGCGGAGAACGCGCGTCCGGTCCGGGGCCCGCTCCCGGCGCGTCGCGGCCGGGGATCGACACGGCGGTGTCGCCGGCGACCGCGAACCGGGAGAGGTCCGCCACGCCAGCGTCGACGTCGTCGACGGAGTCGTACGGACGGCCGACGACGACATCGCCCGCTTTGCTTCGGTTGATCCCCGGGATCGCGGTCAGCTCGTTCATCGACGCGGCGTTGATGTCGAGCGGGTAGGGGACGCCCGTGACGGACCGGTAGCCGTGGTCGGTGATCGCCACATCGATGGCGGTCCCGAGCTCTCGCTCGCCGGGAACGGCAACGAGCAACGCGTAGGTCCCGATCTGCCGGCCGAACGCCTTTCCGTCTTGGTGGTACTCCAAGTGAACGTCGGGCAGGACCGTTCCCGGCGGCACCACTCGGTCGAGCATCGGGTTGTCGATCGTCTCGCGAACCTCGCGTTTGTACGCCTGGAACTGGTCTTTGTGCTCCTGAGCGATCTCCGCGCCCGTCTCGGCCATCTCCGTGCCCGCGAACGCCATCACCTGTCGGATGTTGATCCGGCGGAGCATCAGCCCCTCGTCGTACACCGACTGGAGGAACCGCTTGTTGTGTTCGTACGTCTCCGGCCGCTCGCCCGTCAGCCCGTGGACGAGGTTGATCCCGGGGAGGAGTTTCGGGAGCCGCGGCGAGGCGTCCGGACCGGTCGAGGGGCCGTACCGATACTCGTCGTTCGGGCCCGGGACGCCCCCGGGTGCGCCGGCCGGCTCGTCGCCCGGTCGCCACCCACCTTCCTCGTTGACGACGCGAACGGCCTCTAGACACTCCTCGGCGGTGACGAGCAGGTTGTTCTGCTCTTGAACCACGGGATCCGCGGATTCGAGCCCGAACGCCGCCGTGTCGCCGGGCGTGTTGTGCTCGGCGATGACCCGGATCGCCTCCCGGGAGGCTTCGGGGTACTCCGTGATCGTCACCGGGTTCATGTTGTCGAGGTGGAGCGTCTTCAGGTCGGGCGCGACCGCGCGGATGCCGCCGTACAGCTCGCGTAACGCGTCGGGGTTCGGGGCCTCGCCGTCGCCGCCGAACGCGAGGATGTCCGCCTGTCGGCCCAGCCGGAAGTGTTTCACTCCTCGGTCCGAGAGCGCGTCGACCTCGTCGACGACGGAGCGCGCCGCCCTGAACGCGGGGTTGCCGTACAGCGGCTCCGTACAGAACGAACAGCGGTACGCACACCCCCGGGAAGTCTCCATCTCGCAGATGAGGTAGTCGGGGTGGTTCGGATGCTGCTCGACGACGAACGCTCCCTTCGACGCCCAGCGGTCCACCTCCGCGTTGTCGCGCATCCGGTTGTTGAACCCCTCGAGCCCGGAGTCGACGAGGTCGTACGCGGCGGCCTCGACGTCCCCTTTGGCGACGAACTCGTAATCGAGGTCGTCGCGCTCCATCTCCTGTGCACCCGCGTTCTCCTCCCCGACGCCGAACCGCACCGGGCCGCCGAGCAGCGTGACGCCGTCGGCGGTCCAGCCGAGCTCGCGGACCTCGTCGGGCTCGGCGGGCGTCCCGCCGACGTACTTTCCCGGAACCGTCATCCCGCCGACGTAGACGAACAGGTCGGCGTCCGCCACGTCGGCGTGTTTCGACCGGTCCTCGCGGAGCTCGTCGATCGTGTGGTAGGTGATCGACGACTCGGGAACCCCCGCGTCGACGAGCGCGCCGGCGGTGTACCGCGGATACGTCGAGACGTACGGCGGCACGCCGAAGTGGGCCGGCTCGTCGACGTAGCCGTCGACGATGGTGACGGCGAGGTCCGTCGGACGCGGCGGGGCGGAGCCGCCGCCGGACGCGGGCGGAACGGTCATATTGCCGTTCCGTACTCGGTCGAGACGGAAAACCCGTGCGGATGGGCCGGGACGGTCGCATCGTCGATACGACAGACGGTCGAAAGGTCGTGAGGTGCCAGGCAGCGGCGGGTGCCTCACAGATACGACGACAATATCTCGATCGCCCGGTCGAGCGGTTCATCGCGGATCCGGCAAACGTATGCCGTCATCAGGAAAGGTCTTTGCGAGTCTGCATACAACTGTATGCACATGTCGAAGAGCATCCGCCTCTCCGAGGACGCTTACGAGCGACTGGAAGCCCGCAAACGCGAAGAGGAGACTTTCTCAGACGTCGTTCTGAGGCTTGCAGGCGAGCGCTCCCTGCTGGAACCCGCGGGGGTCCTCAGCGACGAAGAGGCCGACGCCTTCCGCGAAGCCATCGATGAACGGCGCGATCGTCGGAGTGATGAGTTGGAGCGGATCACGGCAGAGATGGAGAAAGCGTAGCGTGCTCCCGGACACATCCTTCCTGATCGACCTGATGAACGGCGATGAAGACGCCGTGGAGAAAGCGAGGGAGTTAGAAACCGAGCTGATCCAACAGCGGCTTTCAGCGATGACGCTGTTCGAGCTGTACTACGGTATCGCTCGCTCAGGATAGTCGGGTGAGGAGCGCGAGAAGGTTGAGAACGTCCTCGCCTCGAAGCCCATACAACCCGCCGATACAGCCGTAATGCGGAAAGCAGGGCGTCTCTCCGACGAACTGATGCGCGAAGGGAATGCGGTCGGTGACGGTGACGTGATCATCGGTGCGACAGCCGACGTCGTCGAGGAACCCGTTCTCACACGAAACGTCGAAGACTTCGAACGCCTCGATGTCGAAGTAGAGACTTACTGAACGCACACTGGACAGCCAGTATCCTCCCGATACGCCATCTTCGACGTGACATCCTCCTCCGCCTGAAGGCGGAGGTATCCGTCGCGTCGTACCATATCGTTTTACCCCTAGAGACGACATCGCCTCGTATGTCCCCGGACACTCCCTCCCGCCGCCAGCGACTCGGCAGCTACGTCGCGATCGGCCTGTTCTGTGTGTTCGGCGTCGTCCAGTTCGCCGCCGCCGACCCCCGACCGTGGGGGGTCGCTGCCGGCTGGGCCGTGGCGACCGTCATCGTCTTCGGACCGCTCGCGTGGCTCGCGCGGGATCGAGTTCCGCCAGATCGGCGGGAGACGCTCACCTACGTGGCCTTCGGCGGCGGGATACTGCTCGCGTCGCTACTGCTCGGTATCTCTCTGGCGTTCGAGCCCGCGCTCTTCCCGTACGGCCCCGGGGTCCTCGTCGGCGTCGCGCTCGGGACGCTCCTCGTCCTCCTCGCCGAACGAACCGTGGTTCCCGAGCGGCTGCGCGGCGCGGGTATATAACGAGGTCACGAGCGGCCCCTGCTGCGTATATAAGTGATCTTCCCCGAAGTCGGCCACCTCGTCGGAGCGACCACTGACCGTACCAACGGCACACCGTCTCGGCAACGCACTGCAGTACGGGCCCACTACAAGAGCGACCCGCCAGTCAGCGACCCCGCAGCGCGTATATATACCCCTCGACCGCGACGGCCTCCGGATCGACCGAGTCGCCGGTGACGGCATAGCCGCTCTCAAGCGCGCCGAACGCCCCGAGACAGGCGGCGACCGAGTCGAGGGCGTCGCCGCCGCCGTTCGCGATGACCCGGTTGAGGAGACGCTCGCCCGATTTATACGTGAGCTCGCCCGCCGTGGCCAACCCCTCCGCGTTCCGCCGCCGCCGGGTCGTCTCCGCGTCGCTCGCCCCTTTATATTTCGTCCGACACAGGCCGAGCGCGTCGAACACCGCGGCCGGGTACGTCTCGACGAGAGTCGGGCCGGCCGGGGCGTCAGGTTGCCACTCGAGAGCGTTTCGTTTTATATCGCCCGCGGTGTCCATCGGCGCGACCCGAACGTCGTCGACGATGGGCGCGAGCACGTCCCGCATCCCGTAGCAGGTAATCGTGTCGGCGATGAACCCGTACGGCGAGCGCGCGCCCACGGCGGCGTCCGTCCGGCGTTTGTCGTAGGTTCCCTCGCCGTACTCGTCGGTCAGCGCGACACACCGTTCCGCGAACGCGCGGACCGGATCCGTGGCGTCGCCATCGGCGTCACCAACCAGCGACCCCGGAAAATCAGTTATAAATCCCCGCCACGAGTCGTACCCCGCAGCCTCGACGATGAACGCCGGTACCCCGAACGGGAAATCGAGGCCGACGACCGCGCCCTCGTCGAGCCCGCGGATCCAGGCGGCGAGCGCCGGCAGCGCCTCGGTACGGGCTGCCGATGGGAGATCCAGGAACTCGACGAGCGGCTCGACACCCCGTATCTCTAGGTCGCCGTCGACGACTGTTCCGGTCGTGATCCACGTCTTCCCGCCCGCGTCGCGCTCGGCGGCGCTGAAGTCGACCCCGCAGACGGGACGGGGGCGTTCGGTAGACACGGGAGTCACCCGAACGAGCCGAGCGTCTCCTGTGTCCCGCGCACGGTCTTCGTTTTGAGCCCGGCGGGGTCCTCCTTGATCGTCAACTCGCCCCGGTGAGCGATCAGGATACGGTCGATCTCCGTCGCCTCGCCCTTCGTCTCGCCCCAGATCCGCGATACTTTCTCGTTGTCGGGGACGCGGTCCTCGACGATCCCGCCGACCTCGAACCCGTCCATCGGCTCGACGACCGCGTCGGCGACCTCGCGGGCGAGGTTGATCACTTCGTCGCCCTGGTCGACGTCACCGATGACGAACGCCGCGACGCCGGTCTCGTCGTCGAGGACCTCGTCGGCGACGCGGAGGGTGTCGGTCATGAACTCCAGGTACTCCGCGAGGTCGAGCTCGTCGTCCAACCGCTCGTCGACGACGTCGGGCTCCTCGTCGAGGAACCAGAGCCGGATCCAGTTGTAGAGCCCATACTTGAGCACCTTGAGGTACGGCGGGGAGGTGAACAGGAGGTCGACACCGTCGCCGATGTCGCCCCCGGTGACATCGATGTCACCCCCGCCGATGTCGATCTCCGCCAGCGCCTCGGGGAGGTCGCGCACGTCTCCGTATACGGCGTGACCGCGCCGCGCCGGTCGTCCGTCGCTGTACACGGTCCGCAGCCGTTCGAGTAGCTTCTGGAACACGTCCCGGTCCGGGGCCTCCAACCCCTCCTCCTGGATGTAGTTGCCGAGGTAGTTCTCCGACATCGAGAACGTGTTCGGCATCGGCACCGAGAGGTACGCGTCGCTCTGGCCGTGCATCACGCCGAGCAGCATCGCGGCGATGAAGTTGTCCACGTCCGACAGCGCGTGAAGGTCTTCCGGGACCCCGTGCTCTCCCAGGCCGAACTCGCGTTTGAGGTAGACGAGATGCCCGAGCGTCCGCTCGTGGTACAGCATTCGGATCCGGTCCGGCACGTCGTCCATCGGCGGCCGGGTGTACGCCGCGGAGAGCTCGTCGAGCCGCTCGGCGACCGCGGCCGACGGCGGCGGGTTCACCTTCGCGCGGGTGAGCACGTGCGCCATCGGGTTGAGGTCGTTACCGATCCCGACCCGCCCGTCGACACACGCTTGGAGCGCGGTCGTCCCGCGACCCGAGAACGGATCCAACACCACGTCGCCCTCGTCGGTCAGCTTCCGGACGAAGTAGTGCGGTAGCGACGCGGGGAACATCCCCATGTACGAACACATCGGGTGAAAGCTGTGCTCCCACTTGCGTTTCAGCGTCCGCCACGCCGGCTCGATCCCGTCGAGGTCGCCCATTACCGATCGGTGGGTGAGTCCGTCTAATGAAGCCGTCGGTGCCGCTCTTTCGTCGATCCCTCCACGGTCCGCCCGCACCCTCTCCCGACGACCGCTCGGCGGTCCGATCGCGTCAGTCTCGTCGCTACCGCCCTCGCCGCTGCCACTCCTATCGCCCGCGCCGCTATCGCCGTGATTCGAGGCCAACGTTGATTAGTCGCGCAGCCGTACTTCACCACATGCCTGCAACGAAGGAGGTCGAGTGTCTCACCGACGACTGCGACCTCGATATGTTCGAGAACCACTACACCTACGACGTCCCCGACGACCACGCGGTCGGCGACCTGACGTGTCCGTACTGTGGCGGAAACGAACTCGCCGAGATCGAGGTCTAATAGTGGCCCGAATCGTCGACACCGGCCGGTCCGTGTTCCGTCGCGCGCTCGAGAAGGTGGGTCGCGGCTGGAGTAAGATGCAGGAGCGACGGCCACTCTCGTACGACCTCCTCGAGAGCGACGACGCGTACCTCGTCGTGTTCGACGCGCCCGGCGTCCGCGGCGAGGACGTCAAGGTAAAATTCCTCGATCACACGGTCGAAGTCCGCCTCGACCGCTTCCGCGAGTTCTACGACGGGTTCGAGCTGATGTTCCCCGGTCGCGGACTCACCCTGTCGGGCAGCGCCACCCTCCCCGCCGACGCCGACGTGACCCCGCAGGGTGCCACCGCGACGCTCACTCGCAACGGGACCCTCGAGGTCGAGATCCCGAAGGACGGCGTCGCCGACGACGTACAGGTCGTCGAGGAGGAGGACGCGGACGCCGGCGAGTAGCTGCGGTTAGTGCTTTCGGGAACCGTGCTCGCCACGGCTCTCCACGCTCATTCCCTCGCGGATCTCGAACTCCTCGTCGCCATTGAACCGGTTCGGGTCGAACGCGTCGACCCACGGCGACCGCGCGGACCGTGATCCCGCTCTCACGTCCGACCCGGCCGACAGCGACGCCACCACTCCCTCCGCGACGTGTTCGCCCATCGCCGGCGCGCGCATGAACCCGTGGCCCTGCCAGCCGGCGGCGACGAACACGCCCGCCGAGGGCGCACCGACCGGCCCGACGAGGGGGTCGCCGTCGGGCGTCGCGGTACAGAGACCCGCCCACGACCGCTCGACCTCGGGGACGTAGTCGGCACGTTCCGCGAGGACCGCCGAAACGTCCTCCCGGAACCAGTCGTCGGCCGTCCGGTCGTACTCGTCGGGGTCGGCCTCGACCGGTTCCGTACCGTCGCCCGCCAAGAGTCCCGTCGGGTGCGGGCGGAAGTACGTACCGGCGGTCGCGTCGTATGTCATCGGCCCGTCGTAGGGGGCCCGGCTCGTGAGCGCCTGGACACGGTACGGTTTGATCGGGACCCGGATCCCACCCGAAGCGAGCAGGCGGGCGGTGTGTGCGCCGGCCGCGAGGACGACTGCGTCGAACGACCGGACCGCGCCGTCGACGCGGAGCGTCGGGACGACCGACCCGTCAAACGCGACCGGCGTTCCGGTCTCGATCCGGACGCCCTCGCGGCGAGCGCGGTCGGCCAGCGCGGCGACGTAGCTGGCGGGATCACACC
>LFFM01003050.1_pt1 | contig 10723 bp, 11 predicted proteins | sample 643131 | NCBI WGS metagenome assembly LFFM01 (sample SAMN03777445, study PRJNA286221) | soda lake metagenome | biome: soda lake; feature: Kulunda steppe; material: water; isolation source: sample Tc-Br brine of Tanatar trona crystallizer | place: Russia: Kulunda steppe | collected 2011-07
CTCGACTCCGACCGTCGCGGTACGGGCGGCGAGCACTGACATGCTCTCACGGCTTCAGCCGTGAGGTTCCCGACCACAGGCCGGGCAGTCCACGGCGGGAGGTTCCCCACTCGTACGCGGTGGGGTTGTGGGCCGTGCCAGTACGGCCCCCGACCGGGATAGCGGGCCTCATCTACCCCCACGAAGGGTACGTATCCTTACCTCGGACTCGGAACCACAACCTATGAACGCCTCGATGCTCAACGTTTCGCCGGCTGTCGGCTTCATCCCACGACTAAAGTCGTTGGCTTTCGCCTCGAACATCCGTAACCGACCCCTCCCTACTTCGCTCGGTCTTGCGACCTCGCTCTCTCCTCACGGGCCGTCGGCCCGTTCGGATGGTCAGCGGGACCGACGGTCCCGCACGACTTGAGGCCGGGGGCTCCGCGTTGAAAGATGCTGATCCGTCCCGCCGGCGTGGGCGGCGAGCATTGCTCCGCCCTGCCGGTACCAGCTTACCGAACCCAGGATTAAGGCCGTTCAGGCCGAACGTTCGTCCGTGTTCCTCGACGACTCCGATCCCGACGCGGACGGCGACCGCAACGTTTTCGGCGGCGAGCTCGTCCCGTGCAGCCACGACCCGACCACCGGCTATCTTCGTGACGGCCGCTGCCGTGACGTCGACGGCGACGTGGGCGAACACACGCTCTGTGCGGTCGTCACCGCCGAGTTCCTACGCTACAGCCGGAGACAGGGCAACGACCTGATCACGCCACAGCCCGCCTTCGAGTTTCCCGGACTCGTTCCCGGGGATCGCTGGTGTCTCTGCGTCGGTCGCTGGCTCGAGGCGGTCGAGGCGGACGTCGCCCCGCCGGTCGTGTTGGAGGCGACGAACGAGTCGGTGCTGCGCGCGGTCGACCCGGACCTGCTCCGTGAGCACGAGTTCGACCCCGACACGTTCGATCCGGGCTCGCTCGAGGACCCGCAGTCCGGCGCGTAGCGTTTAACAGGGATCCCTTGAACAGGGGCCGTTCACCCGTGGGTGTACCCGGCGTCGGGGAGCCGTTCGCCGTCGGCCGTCACGCCCTCCTCGGGCGGAACGACGGATCCGATCCGCGTGAGCCCGGCGGGACAGGTCGCCTCGGCAGCCGGCAGGACGTCCTCCGGGACCGTACAGACGAGCTCGAAGTCCTCGCCGAACGTCGCGGCGAGCTCGAACCGGTCGCCCGGATCGGCGGCGACGTCGTCGACCGCGGGATGAACGGGGAGCGCCTCGCGGTCGAGCGCGAACCCGACCTCGCTCGCCTCCCCGAGCTGGTGAAGCGACCGGGCAAGCCCGTCGGAGGAGTCCATCATCGCGGTCGCGTGTGGGGCGAGTCCGACCCCGTCTTCGACCCGCGGGGTGAACCGGAAGAGGTCGTTCCCGCGCTTGACCGATCCGACCGTGTCGCGTTCGAACAGACGCAGGGCGGCCGCGGATCGTCCCCACTCGCCGGTGACGCAGAGGGCGTCGCCGACGTTCGCGCCCGACCGAAGAACCGCCCCTGCGTCGGCGACGTCGCCGACGGCGGTCGTCGCGACCGTGAACTCCGTGTGCGTGTCGAGGTCGCCGCCGACGTACTCGGCGTCGACCGCCTCACAGACCTCGACGGCGCCCGAGACGAACCGGGCCAGCTCGTCGCGGTCGAATCGCTCGTCGGCGTAGACGGCAACCGCGGCGGTCGCCGTCGCGCCCATCGCCGCGACGTCCGAGAGGGAGGCGCCGACCGCGCGCCAGCCGGCTGTATAGCGGGTGGTTCCGGCGGGGAAGTCGGTTCGGTCGTGGAGCATGTCGGTCGTGATCACGCTCCCGGCGACGACCGCGGCGTCGTCGCCCGCGTGCGGCAGGTCGACGGCGAGCATGCGGAGGGCGTCGCGTTCGTTCACTGCATGGACGTAGGCCCCACGCCGGTTTATAATCGCCCGATTCGGAGGGGATCGTTCGGGGTCATGCCGCGTCGATCGGGGCGCGGCGGTCGCTTCCGCACACCAAGCTCACTCCGAGTTGGCTCCGTCCTCGCGGCCGATGACTGCGGCCGCGATTCCGCCGTGATCTGCCGGTCGGTAGCGGTACGCGCTCCATCCCGCACGCCTCGCGCCCTCGACGTCGGCGTCGCCGTCGCCGATCATGGCGTAGGCGTCGGCCGGGAGGCGCTCCTCCGCGAGTTCGAACGGCTCGGGATCCGGTTTGTGTGCGCCCGCCTCGTAGGAGGTCACGATCGCGTCGAACTCCTCGATGAGACCGTGCGCGGCGAGCTTCCGTCGCTGCCACTCGGGAACGCCGTTGGTGAGCACGCCGAGTCGGCGGTCGGTTCCGAGCAGCGAGAGGTCTCGCCGAAGGTTCGGAGGCGGCTCGCTGGCGTCGATCTCCGCCTCCAGCAACGCGTCTGCGAGCGCCTTCGGGCGGTCGCTCACCGCCGCGAACGCGCGTTTGAACGGTTCGGGCTCCTGTGTCTCAAACAGCTCGAAGAAGCGGTCGGCGTAGGTCGTGACCCACTCGCTGTGGCATTCGCCTTCGACGTGACGGAAGGCGTCAGCAACGAGGTCGTCGTACTCGCGAGTGAACGACAGCAACGTGCCGTCCAGATCGGCGTATACCACCTCCACGCGCGTAAATTAACCACCCACGGACAAGAAACCACTCCCGTCGCCCACGGACAAGAAACCACTCCCGTCGCCCACGGACGAGAAACCACTCCCAGGTGCCGACTCAGTCGCCCGTCGGATCGGATCGTTCCTCCTCCGGGATGGCTCCCGCCTCCCGCAACCGGGCCACGTCGCCGTCTTCGTAGCCGTGTTCACGGAGGATCGTCTCGGTGTGTTCGCCGAGCGACGGCGGGTATCGCCGGACGGTCGTCGGCGTCCGCGAGAAGTGCATCGGGGAGCCGGGGAACGTCATCGGTCCGGCGGTGGGATGGTCCATCTCGACGCGCATGCCCCGCGCCTCGATCTGCGGATCCGCGAACACCTCGCTCACGTCACGGACGCGACTCGCCGGGACGTCGTGCTCCTCCAGGAGCGTCTCGGCCTCCTCGGTCGTGAGCTCGGCGAAGGTCGCGTCCAGCTCCGCGTCGAGGACGTCGCGGTGGCGGACGCGTCCCTCGTTCGTCTCGAACCGCTCGTCCGCGAGCAGGTCCGGCCGATCGAGCGCCTCACAGAGGCGCGGCCAGAAGGCGTCCGACGAGCAGGCGACGACGACGTAGCCGTCGGCGGTTTCGAAGGCCTGATAGGGCGCGATGTTCGGATGTTTGCTCCCCATTCGCCCCGGCGGCTCGCCGCTCGCGAAGTAGTTGGTCGCCATGTAGCTCGTCCAGGCGGCCTGCCCGTCGAGGAGGCTGACGTCGACCTTCTGGCCCGTCCCGTCGCCGACCTCGCGCTCGAACAGCGCCGCGAGGATCGCCTGCGTGGCGTACATCCCCGCGCCGACGTCGGCGAGCGCGACGCCGATCCGGACCGGCGGGCCGCCCTCGACGCCGGTGAAGGACATGAACCCGCCGCGCGCCTGCATCATGACGTCGTACGCCGGCTTGTCGCGGTCGGGACCCCACTCGCCGTAGCCGGAGAGGGCACAGTAGATGAGCCCCGGATTCTCCTCGACGAGATCCTCGTAGTCGAGTCCCCACTCGGCAGTCTTGCCGACGCGGAAGTTCTCCACGACCACGTCGACCTCGCCGGCGATCTCCCGGACGAGCTCGCGGCCCGCCTCGGTCGCGAGGTTCACCTCGATCGAGCGTTTGTTCCGGTTGACGCTGACGTAGTAGGCACTCTCGGAGTCCTCGCCCTCGCCGAACGCGGGCGGAACCCACGTTCGCGTCTGGTCGCCCCGACCGGGGCGTTCGACCTTGATCACCTCGGCGCCGAGGTCGCCGAGTTGCATCGTGCAGAACGGTCCCACGAGCACGCGCGAGAGGTCGAGCACCGTGATTCCCTCAAGCGGCCCCTCGTCCTCCGACGGATGTCGTGCCTCACCGACCACGTCGGATCACCTCGAAACCGGCGGCGCGTCGCGGCGGAGTTCCATTCTCGCGTCGTATCGGGGTTCGATTCTCCCCTCGGCACGTCCCCACGTCTCTGATCGATCGTTGCATACCTTCGCCGTGTGTCGGACGGGTAATGAGCCTCCCGACGTTCGGCCGGACGCGAGTCACGACCCGTTCCGGTCGTCACGCGTCGGTTCGGACGGGCGGCTCGACGAGCTCGACCCGTTCGGGCTCGACGCCGAACCCCTCAGCGAGACGGTCGGCGACCTGCGACTCGAGGTCGGGAGGCCGTGCCGTCCCGCCTCGATCCGCGTCCGCGGCGCCGGCGACTGAGAGCGTCGCGATCGCCTCGACGATGGTGTCGTTGAGGCCGGGACGGAGACCGGCGATCTCCAGATCGTCGACGGCGACCCCATCGACCCGCTCGACCGTCGCTCGAGCGCCGGCGGCGAGGTCGCCCGGCGTCGCCTGCGAGACGCGGACCGTCAGCTCCGTTCTAGCCGTCAGCCTGTGGGTTGCGGCTGCCATACTCCCCCGCCGCGGGTCGAACGCGGACGACCGCCCGGACGAGCGACGACGACCGAACGTCGTCGACGGGACGGCCGTGGCCTCGGAGCTCGATCGATCCGGCGGGAGCGATCGGGCTCCGCGGGGGAACACGGCTCCGTCGCGACCGGTACGGCGTCGGCTGTGGAGAACGAAGGTGTGGTCCGTCCCTCGGGGAAACTCCCCAGCCGACGCGCGTTACGCGGTCGGGTGGACGGACCGTGTGACCGGGATCCCTGCGTCGATCCACCCGGAGGACGCTCCATACGCGCCGCTTACTGCCGCGGCGAGCAATGGCGCGTTCGAGGCGGATTCGGTCATTGGATCGCGGTCGGCGCGTGATACGCCGTCACCAAACGTCACTACCGGAGCAATATTAAAACTACGCCGTGATTGTTAAGTGTTATCGTACCTCGGCTTCGGCGCTCGCCTCCGCGGTAACGCGGGCGACCGCGGCGCCGAGACGACAGGCCTATGACGGACGCCGGGACAGTTGATGATAACGCAGACCCCCCCATGATCGAGCGCATACACACCGTCGACGTCGAACCGGACGCCGAGGAGGTCGCGATCGCGGGCCACGTTCACGAGATCCGCGATCTGGGCGGACTCGTCTTCCTCATCGTCCGTGACCGTGAGGGCCTACTTCAGGTCGTCTTCAAGGAGGAACGCGAGCCGGAGCTGTTCGAGGCGGTCCAAGGCGTCGGCTCCGAGGACGTCGTCTGGATCGTCGGCGAACCCGTCGAGAGCGGTCAGGCGCCCGGCGGCGTCGAGCTCGTCCCCCACGAATACGAGGTGCTCGACGAGGCCGACTCGCCGCTCCCGCTCGAGATCTCCAAGGACGTCGACGTCGACCTCTCGACCCGGCTCGACAACCGCGCGCTCGACCTCCGGAAGCCCGAGGTGCTCGCGGTGTTCACCCTCCGCTCGAAGCTGATGACCGCGATGGAGGAGTGGTTCGACGAGGAGGGGTTCGTCGACATCAAGACGCCGCGCATCTCGAAGGGCGGCGCCGAGGGTGGCGCGGAGCTCTTTCCCATCCTCTATTACGACCGGGACGCCTTCCTCTCACAGAGCCCGCAGCTTTACAAACAGATCCTGATGGCGGCCGGCTACGAGGCGGTCTATGAGAACGGGACGGCCTTCCGCGCGGAGGACTTCGCGACCTCCCGACACGTTTCGGAGATCGCGATGTTCGACGTCGAGCTCGCCTACATCGAGGACCACCACGACGTGATGGACGTCCAGGAGGAGTCGCTCCGCTACGCCATCCGGGCGGTCGTCGAGGACGCACGACGCGAACTCGATCTGCTCGACGTCGACCTCGAGGTGCCTGAGGACGACTTCCCGCGGATCACCTTCGACGAGGCGCTCGACCTGCTGGAGACCGAGTACGGCCACTTCCCGGATGACCCCACCGACCTCGATACGAAAGGCGAGAAGCTGCTCGGCGAGTACTTCGAGGAGCAGGGCCATCCCGCCTTCTTCGTCGTCGGCTACCCCGACGAGAAGTTCTACTACATGCAGGACGTCGAGGGCGACGAGATCGCCTCCCGCAAGTTCGATCTCATTTATAAGGGTCAGGAGCTCTCCTCCGGCGGTCAGCGCCAGCATAACGTCGACGTCATGCGCGAGGTGATGGCCGAGGAGGGCGTCGAGGAGGCCAACTTCGAGTTCTATCTCGAGGCGTTGAGCTTCGGCACGCCACCACACGGCGGGTACGGGCTCGGCATCGACCGGCTCGTCCAGAAGGTCGCCGACCTCGACAACATCAAGGAGGCGATCATGTTCCCGCGCGATCCGAACCGGCTGGAGCCCTGACCGCGGACGACTCGCTTCCGAATGCCACCGCGGACCATCCGCTTCCGGATGCCTTCTCCACCACGTCCGACCGCCGATCGGCCACGCCCGGCCGTCGATCGACCGGTACCCTCTTCAGGCGGACCGAGCAACGACCTCCGATGGACGGACGTGTGACGGGACGGACCACGACGACGGACCGATCGAACGGCAATTCCGCTGGATCCGACGACGACGTATCGGCCGGAGCGACGAAGTCGAGCCGTCCGGGCCGCCGACGCGTTCTCGCGGGGCTCAGCGTGACCGCGCTCGGCGGGCTTGCGGGCTGTCTCGGCGACGTGACCGAACACGAGTCGACGCCGTACGGCGTCGAGGAGGGGACCGCCGCCGACGCCGGCTATGACCTCAGCGAGGTCGACACGGTCGTGATCGAGGAGCCGGTGGGGATCGGTCCGCTGGGGGAGACGGTCGTCGCGATGAACCACGTCGTCGAGTACGAGAAGGCACTCGATATGGGGCCGCTCGGAGAGCAACGCGGCGGGGTGTTCGTGACCTTCTCGACGCCGCAGGTCTCCGTGTTCGGCCGGGAATTCAATCCCGTCGCGGACATGGACACGCGCGAACTCGTCGATCTGGTTCAGGACAGCTACGGCGGGATGGAGAACGTTGAACGCGACGCGGACGAGGAGATCGAGGTTCTCGACGAGACCGTCGAGATGACCCGTTTCGAGGCGGAGGCGACCTTCGACGGCTCGTCGGTCGACGTCGACGTCCACGTGACCGAGGCGGTCGCGACCGAGGATGACCTCGTCGTAACCGTCGGCGTGTATCCCACCGTGCTCCGGGACGTTGAGGAGGACCACACCCGTTCGATGGTCGGCGGCGTGGCCTCCGACGTCGACCTCGGCGGTACCGGCGGGAACGCGAGCACTGATGAGGAGAACGGCGGCGACGCGGAGGAGGACGAGGAGCATGGCGGCGGCAACGAGGAGGACGACGGCGACGGGGATGATGGCGGCGACGACGGGGATGATGGCGGCGACGACGGGGATGATGGCGGCGACGACGGGGACGATGACGACGGCCTGCTTCCGTGATGGGCGAGCCGCGTCGGCTCGGCGGAACGGCGTCGACCGTCAGTGGAAGCCGCGGTCGACGTCGTCCTCCTCGATGAGATCGTCGAGCTCCTTCGAGAGCAGTTCCTCGGCCTCGTCGAAGGTGTCGGTGAGCTCGTTCAGCTCGTCGGGTCGTCCGTCGAACTCGTAGGACATCGGACCGAACGCCGGGGAGTCCAGCGCCTCCATCACGTCCTCGAAGAGGTGGTCAGGCTCCGTCGGCGCCTCGGCGTGCACCTTCAGCGCCTCCTCCAGTCGCGTCGCCATCCGCTTTGCGGCGTCCTCGTTTTCCGGCGGCGTTCGCACCGCGAACCGGCCGGGCGAGTCCGCGTCGGGCAACAGCGGATCCAGATCGTCGTCCACCTTTCGGGCGACCTTCGCGCCGACGCCACGGAGGTCTCGGGGGTTCTTCGCGTACGTCTTCAGGTGGTAAACGCCGACGTTCGGATGGCCGAAGTAGAGGTCCTCTCCGAGGCCCTCCCGACGGGATCCGGCGACGGCCCGCCAGCCGTCGGGGTCGGTCGAGTCGCCGGCAACGTCCGCGAGGATCTCCTGCCAGTCTCGAACGCGCATGACGGGAGCATCTTATAAGTGCGCCCAAATGAGCGTGTCGGTCACGTCGCCCCGTGAGACCCTTCCTTGAAGAACAACACGAGGGCGATGGTCGCGAGTCCGAGGCTCAACGCGCCGTTCAGGAGTCCCAAGAGGAGAAACGGCATACCCGCGAGTAGCCACATCACGCCGAGGACGCCGACGTGAAGAACGCCCAGCAGGTACAACACCGGGCTCCAGTACCGGGTGAAGAAGAGACCCACGCCGAGAAGGAAGCTGCCGCCGATCAGGAGGAACTGGGGCTGCCCGGTACGGATGCCCACGCCAAAGTTGATCGCCACGATCCCGACGGAACAGAGGACGCCGACCCAATAGTACGCCCCCCAAGATTCCAACTCGTCCGTGCGGAACACGTCGCTGGTTCGATTCACGACGTACGTCTCACTACACGCACACAAAGCCGTTTCCCCGACCGGCGAAATCGGATCGACCGCGCCCTCGGGACGCACTCGGTGAGGAGCGTCCCCGAACCCCATTCGGGGTCGATCCGAGAGAAACGGTTAGGGTCGGGCCACGCGAATCGCTACGTATCATGGACGTAACTAACTTCGTGTACACCGTTGGAATGACCGACTCGGAGGTGACGGACGCCCTCGAGGGCGAGACGAGCGGCGTGCTCTCGTTTGCCGTCGACGACGATTCCTATGCGATTCCGATCTCGTATCACTACGCAGACGGCTCCGTGTTCTTTCGCTTCGGCAACGACCGCGACGAGGCCGGCAAGGTCGCCGCCGCCGAGACGACCGGAGACGCGTGTTTCGTGCTGTACGAGGAGGAGGGCGGGGATTCGTGGAGCGTGATCCTCACGGGACCGCTCCGACGCGTCGACGACCCGGCCGCATGCGGATTCGACGAGACGGCGATGCACGAGCGATTCGGTCCGCTCCGCGTCTTTGATGAGGCGGTCGAGGAGATCAGGGTGGAGCTATACGAACTCGATCCCCGCCGCACCGTGGGGCGCCGCACGGCCGACTGACTCCCGGTCCTTCGTGTCACGCAGCACGTTGCAGGACGGTTTCCGACCGGACGTCACCCTTCGTTCGTCGCCGTCGAGGTAGTCGAATCGCGGCGCTGCGGCACCACAAACGGGCGCGACACGGACCGTTTCACCGCTCGTAGACCGGCTTTCGCTGTCGATCCGCGTATTTGTACGCCGCCCGTGCGAGCAGCAGGGATCCGCCGATGAGGAGCACGTACGAGAACGGCGACTCCGATCCCGTGAGCACGTCGACCGTTCCCCACAGCGTGAGGCCGAAGTAGAGCGCGATGCGGAATCGGAAGGTGTCGAAGCCCTCCTTGAAAAAGCCCCAGGTCACGAGCGCCGCGAGGTAGAGACTGACGCCGACGTCTCCGACGGCGGCGAGCCCCTCCTGTTCGATCCGGAAGTAGCCGCTCACTGCCGAAAGCAGCGCGAGCGCGAGTATCACCCCGCCGATCACCTGCCGTCCGTACCGTCCGTAGAGTGAATCGCTCATGATCGTCACTGGGGCGAGCGGATATAAGGGGGCTCCGGCTTCGGTCGGGTCGGTTCGAACGGGGAACGTGTCGAGGTGCCTCTATGGAACGGATCGCGTCGGGATCCGGTTCCCGCCCGATCAGTCCTCGGCCTCGCCCGGGGCGGCCTCGGCACCCGCGTCCGCCGACTCCTCGGGTTCGCCGCCGCCCTGTTCGCCCTCCTCGGACCGTGCCGCGACGAGCGCGCCGCTCGCGACGCTGTACATCGGTTCGTCCGCGGAGCGGACGTCGCTGATGGAGAACGGCATGTTCGAGTCCGCGAGGTGGTCCGCAAAGAGGTCCTCGAAGCCGCGCGGGCTGGAGGTGCCGCCGGTGACGACGACGGGGACGTCGAGTCCCTCCTCGACGTCCTCCTCGTCGACCTCCTTCGTGATGTTCTCGATGACGTAATCGAGCAGGTTCTCGTAGTAGATGGCGAGCGCGCCCTCGACGCCGCCGACGTCGGTGCGGAAGTCGAGCTCGAAGTCGTCCTCCTTGATCGAGGTCACCTTGTCGACGGGGGTGCCGGTCGCCTGAGCGGTCTGCTCGTCGATCCAGTCGCCCCCGCGGGCGATGGAGAACTTCATCACGGGGACCGCGTAGTAGGCCAGACAGACGTTGGTCATGCCGGCGCCGAAGCTGATCCCGAGGCCGGTGAAGTTGTTATCGGCGAGTTCGGAGTAGATCACCGCCATCCCCTCGTTGATCGGCTCCGGGTCGTAGCCCATGTCGCCGAGCATCGACTCCAGCGTCTTCTCGTGATACAGCGTCGATAGTCCCGAGTCGATGGGATCGGCGGGGCTGGAGTAGAAGAGCCGCTCGTTCGGGCGGGCGGGCTCGCCGACGACCTGTTGGGTGATGAGCTTGATCATCGGGATCGCGGAGGCCTCCTCGCTGGAGAGGATCCCGTGTTGCATCGGACGGCGCGTCTCCTTGTTGAAAATGTTCGCGAAGTTGAGCGCGTCGTCACCGACGACGTACACCTTGTCGTCCTTCCGAATGTGGAGTACCTCGCTTCTGGAGAGCATCTGTTCGGCCATGTCGCTGTACTCGATCTCGACGAACGAGTTGCGCTGCTGTACGAACACCGTCTCGGCGCCTTCCTGTCGCCCTGAGAGGATGTTCATCGTGCCGACGTCTAGGCCTTTGGCCATGTGC
>LFFM01003051.1_pt1 | contig 10715 bp, 12 predicted proteins | sample 643131 | NCBI WGS metagenome assembly LFFM01 (sample SAMN03777445, study PRJNA286221) | soda lake metagenome | biome: soda lake; feature: Kulunda steppe; material: water; isolation source: sample Tc-Br brine of Tanatar trona crystallizer | place: Russia: Kulunda steppe | collected 2011-07
GACCAGTCGACAATCACGAACGGGGAGCCAGCGGTAAGGGTGTTTGCTAGCTCGGACAGTGATTCTGGGGTGGTACTCTCATGAAAGGTCATTGTTGAGAACGCACCGTCAAGCGTCTCCGTTTCGAACGGGAGCGAGCCGGCGTCGCCGGTCACTAACTCGACGTTTTCCGGCACACCTCGGTTCCGATACTGTTGATGCATCTCTTCTTGGAGATCGAACGCATAGACCGTCTCAAAGTACGGTGCCAACTCATCAGTATAAAAGCCGATGCCGCTGCCGATATCGAGAATACGCGCCCCCTGATTTGCCGGGAGTGGTTCAATTAGTTCTTCGCGTGAACAGAAGCGAAACCGGGTTGGGTCCGAAAGCCGGTCCGTTTTCTCCGGGTCAAAGGTGTGAAATCCCATTGCCTTCCTGTACGGGGATGGTTCATAATAGACTGACGGACCAGCATTCATACTGCCGGGCGTAACTTCGTAAACTTACTCGCCACCTCAGGGTGGCGAGATGGTTTAAAGGCTTACGTCCGGTAGTATCAACCGTTTTGCCCGCCACTCTCACAGCCACTCAACACGACCACTTTTGACGGTTCGAGCCTAGACACCAGTATGGGAGACATCGAAGCGGAAACGCTCTTTCCGAACAGCCGCACAATCTCTGCCGTCGCTGAGGGAGAAATGACCCAGATTCACCGCGGCCAGCAGTATGCCGAGGAGGGCGATACGTTCTCTATTGAGGGAGAATCGTTCGAAGTCGTCGACGTGACCGAGCGAACGCTCGGCGATATGTCGGATGAGGACGCCAGACGCGAAGGCTCACCATCTCTTGAAGCCTACAAAGAGCGGATGGTTTCCGCCCACGGCGGGAACTTCGAGTGGGACGAGACCGCGACAGTCTACCGTCACCGGGTTGCAAAACAAGAGTAAGCGCTCGCGGTTTCCACAACAGGACGAACGTTCATTGTGTTGGCGGTCTAATATCTACAGGCATGACAGAGCTCCTTTCAGACGACGCTATCGCTGCACAGCTACCGGAGGATTGGGAACGGGACGGCGACGAAATCGTTCGCACATACGAGTTTGATGCCTATCTCGATGGTATCGGCTTCGCTGCGGGTGCTGGCGGACTCGCTGAACAACACTGGCACCACCCTGAAATCCACATCAGCTGGTGTGAGGTTGAAGTTCGACTGACGACACATGATGCTGGTGGCATCACTGCGAAGGATATGGACCTTGCCGAGGCACTGAACGAGATTTACTAGTCCTGACTTACTCGGATGGCGATGCGATAACTGACAGAAGATTCATTACCGGAGCTGAACTAGAATCGACAGCTAATGAGCCGTTCGACCTATGATTTCTGGTTGCTCGACCTCGACGGAACGGTTGTCGACGTCGAGACATCCTATATTTACGATACTATCGAGACCGTTGGCGACCGAATGGGGATTTCCTTCAGCGGTCACGAATCCGAACTGCTGTGGTATGGCCTCGGGCAGACCCGTGACCGCATTCTCTCGGATGCCGGCGTCGACCCAGCGGAGTTCTGGACTGTTTTTCACGATGTCGAGGAGCCAGAACGCAGAGCCGCAGCGACGCACCTGTATCCGGATGCCGAGGAATTTATCCTCAACACTGAGACTGATATCGGCGTTGTGACCCACTGTCAGGAATATCTGACTGGACCAGTCCTTGATGAATTGGATATCACAGACTGGTTTGAGACGGTTGTCTGCTGTACGGACGAGACGGGTTGGAAGCCTGACCCCCGTCCTGTTACGATGGCAATGGAACAGCTTGGCGTGGCTGACAACGGCAAGACCGGAGCGCTTGTCGGCGATAACGGGCAGGATATCGGGGCCGCCTGGAACGCCGGACTCGATGGCATCCATGTCCGTCGACACGACCCTGACCAGTTCGGCCAGTGTATCTGTGGTGACAGGCGAGTAGATGCACTGACTGAACTCCATTCCTGAGCAATATTCTGTTGCCGGTAATGCGGTGAAAACCCTCTGCCGGTATCGGGGGCTTTTTCGCCAATGCGCCCTAACAAAAAGCTATGTCAGTGCTTCGCGATGCCGTCTCTCAGTTGCCAAATCTTGTGTTCACTGACATTCTCGAAAGTGAACACAGCTATCGCCTTTTAGTTGACCTCCCTGGTGCGGCGGCTGAGACAACAACTGTCGAAATTGCTGGTTCGAAACTTCACATCGAAGCACGACGGAAGAAATCGGTTCCTCCGTCATTCCAATACGTTACCGAGGACCGCTCGCTGTTTCTTGACGCCGAACTCCCGCTTCCGTCAGATGTCGGAACTGAGGGTGCTTCCGCAACGATGGATGACGGCGTACTCGAGGTGACACTTCCAAAAAGCGACGAACGAGTCGATACTGAAATACCGATTACCAGCCGTGAAGAGTGAGGTGGCCTTGCAGTGAACTATCGTGCCTACTGGCGATTTCTCGTCGTCGTGTGGCAATTTCTCCCGCTGCTCGTTAGCTATGCGCGTGACAGACGGCGATTCATCCTCTTTGGTCGGTCGAGAAGCGTCTCCGGTGGGATTCGCCGACGGCGAGCGCAGAAACTGCTCGACTCCCTTCTCGAACTCGGACCGACCTTCATCAAACTCGGGCAAATCCTCTCAACACGGCCTGACATCCTTCCACCCGAGTATATCGAGGAGTTCCAGAAGCTACAGGATAGCGTTCCTCCCGCGGAGTGGGAAGATGCAAGGACCGTTATCGAAGCGGAGGTTGGCCCGGTCTCTGAGACGTTTGATGATTTCGACACGGACCCAATTAGCGGGGCCAGTCTCGGACAGGTCTACAAGGCTGAAGTCGATGGGCAACCGGTAGCGGTAAAGATTCGTCGACCCGGCGTTGAGGACCTTGTCGAGGCCGACCTACGTGTCGTCCGCTGGTCTGTTCCACTCCTGATTCGGTTCGTCGGCGAAACTCGTTCCTTTTCGCTTGAGACGTTAGCTGATGAGTTTGCCAAGACCATCCGACAGGAAATGGATTACGAACGCGAAGCACGGATGCTCAAAGAGATACGTGGAAATTTCAGCGAAAATGAATCGATGCGGATTCCGGAGGTGATTGATTCGCATTCGACAGAACGTGTTCTCACAATGGAGTATGTCGAAGGGACAAAAATCACCAACCTCAACGAACTGGACGAGATGCGTATTGACCGTTCAGGGCTTGCTGAGCGACTTCAGACAATCTATCTCCAGATGATTATCGAAGATGGGGTCTTTCACGCCGACCCACACCCCGGCAATCTGGCAGTCGCTGCAGATGGGACGATTATCTTCTATGACTTCGGTATGAGTGGTTACGTTGACCCGTTTATCCAGGACCGCATTATCGAGTTTTACACGGCTGTTGCCAGACAGGACATCGACGCCATTCTGGATTCGCTAGTCGAGATGGGAACGCTCTCGCCGAATGCTGACCGGAAACTGATGGGTGAGATTATGGAACTGGCCATCACTGACCTCCGTGGTGAGGATATCGAGCAGTACCGTATCCAACAGATTGTCCAGCAGGTCGAGGATACGATTTACGAGTTCCCACTTCGACTGCCGTCGAATCTTGCACTTGTGCTGCGCGTCGCAACCGTGGTCGAAGGCGTCTGTGTGACCCTTGACCCGGACTTTGATTTCATCAGCGTTGCGACCGACTATCTCGGACGGGAGGGCTATCTCGAAGAGGGGGCCAGACAGTACGTTGCTGAGCGCGGAAAAGATGTCCGTGGCGCTGCTGGCTCAATGGTCCGTGTTCCAGCTAAACTCGAAGAGACGTTAGATAGCGTCAACCGTGGTCGTGTGGAGGTATCGGCGGAACTGGATGACCCCCAAGACTACTTTGACCGGCTGGCAAAACGTTTTATACTTGGTCTTATTTTTTCGGCCGGCATTATTTCCACAACGTTATTGGGCATTTTCTCAACGACCGGCTGGACAGTCGGTTCCGCCGGTCTAACGGTGTTTGTCGGGCTGTTGCTTTACCGCTCGTTCAGCAAACAGCGAGGGATTCGTGCACAGCCACAGTTTACTCGGCAACGGCTTCGTGAGGAAGAGGGTGGAGCGCTCGGATTTGGCGACTCGATTGTCGAGGCTGGTCAACCGGATGAAGTCCAGAGCACAGAGGTCGGTGATGAGATTTCACCAGAACGATTTGATATCCCAGTCGAATCGGGCGCGGCTGACGAAGACGAACCCTGATTCCACGTCTGTTCGGTGGCTTTGCCCAGTCTATTCCAAACCGTTTATACTGTCTGGTGGACAACGGCGGTACAATGCCAAAACAACAGACCGAAGTTCGCGAACTTGACGAGGGAAGCTACGTTCTCATTGACGACTCACCGTGTAAAATTAACTCCTACAGCACCGCAAAACCAGGAAAACACGGCAGCGCAAAAGCCCGTATCGAGGCCAAAGGCGTCTTCGACGACCAGAAACGTTCGATGTCTCAGCCAGTCGACGCAAAGGTCTGGGTCCCAATCATCAACCGGAAGCAGGGACAGGTCATCGACGTGCGCGACGGCGAGATTCAGGTAATGGACCTCGAAACATACGATAACTTCGTCATGCGCGTTGCAGGCGACGAGGATATCTCAAACGACGACGAGATTGAGTTCCTCGAATTCGAAGGACAGCGCAAAATCGTCTGATGTTTCCCGGTGCGGTTGCGACTCATGAGGAAGCTAGCTATGCACTTATCGGCGCTCCTCTAGATGTTTCTACCTCTTATCAACCGGGAACCCGATTTGGACCGGGCCAGATGCGGGAAGTTGCTCAGTCGTTCGAGGACTACGACCAACATACCGGCCAGCAGTTCACTTCGCTTTCAGTGTACGACCATGGCGACATCCATCCGAGTGCGGATACCGAGGAGTATCTGACGTTTCTCGAAGGGACAATTTCGGAGTATGCGAGAGAGGGTGTTGTTCCGATTCTTCTTGGCGGTGAGCATACCGTTACCGTCGGTGGTCTTCGTGCGCTTAGTCCTGATGTATACGTCTGTCTTGATGCACATCTTGACCTTCGTGAATCGTATGCTGGGAACCCATTGAGCCACGCAACGGTCTCACACCACGCACTGAAACACGCGGACGAGGTCTATATTCTCGGTGCCCGCTCGGGGTGCGAAACGGAGTTCCAGCGTGCGGAAACAACTGATTCGGTGACCGTCATCTCCCCTGAGGACGTTGCCGACTGGGAGCCATCCTTCGCCGATAAATCGGTGTATCTGAGTGTCGACATCGATGCCGCAGACCCCGGTTTCGCGCCGGGCACTGGCACGCCGGAGCCGTTTGGCCTCACACCGCGGACGATGCACAGGGTCGTTCGGCAAGTTGCACCCGAGTGTGACGGCTTTGATATTGTCGAAGTCAACGACAGGGACGACGGACAGGCAGCAGTTCTTGGCGCAAAGTTACTTCGGTCGTTCATCTATGCTCACGCTGCTGGGTCAGAATCGGGGCCGTAAACAGGTGTGAACGGTTTTTCAGCGGTCTGAATCTGGGCGCTGGCTTTTTTATGCGACGGCTCACTGTATGTGACATGGACCACCTGTCGTCGTGTTACTTCTGTGGGACGGCTATTGATGAGCCGCTCACGCGTTACACTGTCGGGGAATCAGACACTGGCTCAACTGTTACACTTTGCCCAGGCTGTAAACACAAACTCGAAACCGTTCTGGAAGCGGCTGGCGCCTCCTCATTGTCACAGGCCAGTGCAGAAACCGATGCGGTTGGAACAGCGCCCACTACCGACTCTGTGTCGTCTTCAAACGAGTCAGATGCTTCTTCGATAGCTGAGGTTGCAAACCCCCCTGACCAGCCCGATACTGACGAGGAGGCGACTGTTGAAACCGAGAGCGAATCTGAAGAGGCCGAAACTGAGGACAGTCCCGCTGGACCGGAGTCCGGGGATGTACCGACGGAACAAGCAGATGCCACTCTGTCAGAAACTGACACAGCCACAGATGCTGACCCGGCCGATTCGGCTGTCGATGCGCTTGTCGACCCTGCGGTCGTCGAAGCTGACGAGCTGAGCGAACAGGCACAGGAGCTTGAAGAATCACTGGACACGGACGCTGCTGAACCCTCGGAGGAGTCATCACTCGAAGACAATACTGAGTCGCCCACCCCTGATTCGTCGTCGGACGACGGTCGTACCATCGATGACTTACTGGAAGAAAATATGGAGGCAGAGATGCCTGAGGAGTTTGCCGTCGAGGAATCACCCAGTGGCAACGGGGAGGATACACCAGCATCCGCCGATTCGGGCCCAGCTACCGACTCCCAAATCGACGACCAACCAGCGGATGAGACCACTACTTCCGATTCAGAGTCGCCTGGTGGGGAGAGTGCCACTCAGGAATCGGCGTCGCCTGCTGAGGAGAGCTCGTCCGAACCTGCAGCGAAGCAGGACCAGCCAGCGGAGTCGACGGATGACCAGCCACGCACCACCATCTCTGCACTGGAGTACAACAAGGTGATGCGACTCCTGCAAAACCGCGATTTCCCTGTCGAACGCTCGGAGATTGAAACGGTCGCAGCAAGTGCATACAACCTCTCAGAGCAAGAATGTGCGGAGGTTATCGACCTTGCAGTCGACCGTGACCTGGTTGAAGAATCCGATGGGCTGTTGAAACGGCCGTCCTAGCTTTTTCCAGCAACAAACATACACGTGGCAGTCATTGGTCCCGATATGGATTGTCAGGAACTCTCTGACCGCCTTGATTCGGAGCTAGCAACCGAAGCGTATGCTACAATCGATGTGAGCGCAAATGGGTTGCAAGTCGAACGAACTGGCGATATCTCACACGTCGCTGTGGCTGTCGATGCAGCCGTCGAGACGATTGAACGAGCGATTGCACGAGATGCAGACCTCCTGTTTACCCACCACGGTATCTCGTGGGGCGGCATAGAGCGCGTGACGGGAAGCACATACCAGCGCATTGCACCGCTTATCGAGCACAACGTCGGACTCTATGCGTCGCATCTTCCGCTTGATGGACACCAGACGCTTGGCAACGCCGCTGGTGTTGGTGATGTCCTTGGCGTCATTGACCGTGAACCGTTTGGTCGGTACGACGGCGAGTATATCGGACAGGCAGGAACGCTCCCCGAGCCCGTGTCCACGGACACACTCGTTGAACAGCTTTCATCGGAACTGGATACTGGCGGACAGCAGGTACAGACGCTTGATTTTGGTCCCGAGATGGTGTCCAAGGTCGCAATCGTCACGGGAAGCGGCGTTGATTGGTTGGACGAGGCTGTGGCGGTTGACGCTGACGTACTCATCACTGGTGAAGGCAAACAGAGCGTCTATCATGAAGCGAAGGAAGCGGGAATCTCGGTCGTTCTTGCAGGGCATTATGCAACGGAGACGTTCGGGGTTCAGTCAGTGCAAAATCTCCTGTCGGAGTGGGGGTTAGAGACGAGCTTTATCGACTGCCCAACCGGTCTGTAACGTCTGTTTGCCTGTTAGAGTAGGCTCAACTCGCCCGTGATAGCATCAACTTGCCGTTCGGAGGCTGGTCCGACAGCGAGCGTTGTCGACGTCCCAGGTTCCAATTGGGTATGGCCGGCATCGCGGATAACTGCTTGTGGGAGCCCATCCGCTTTGGCAAGTTCAGCGAGTTCGTACAGTGTTGATTCATCAGCGGCCTTGAGTACCACCTTCTTTTGGCCGCCTTGTTTCCATGTTCGCTGGGCATCACTGCTAGCCTTTTCGTAGGCTTTGAGCGATGCATGGGCGACCTGTGCGGCAAGTTTTCCGGTACCCATACCGAGGTCAGTCCGTGCGACAATCGCTTGTTTCATACAGGATGTGCGGTACTCACCATCAAAAGCGTCGTGTTTTCGGCGGCGAGCTATAGTAGCCACTGAAAGTCAATGCATACCCGATCGCACGAAGGCTGTGCGATCGGTGTGTAAATCGTTTCAATTGTTACTATAGCCTTACATGGTCCGACGGGTGCTGTCCGTTTGTTGTCTGGCAAGTGACGACCCTCGGGTCGGGAGTTCGGTTACGCAGTGCCCGCAGTACCGGTATGTGGGCTCGTTTGATTCACCACAGTCTGGACAGGTGACCGTCTCCCAGGCGTCCTCGTGGGAATGGCTGTCGTTTGGTCCTCGGTGGTTTCTGAAGGCGTAGGCAAGGATAACCAGATGTGTGAGCAATAGCAGGCCGATAGCGACAAACACCCAATCGCTGGCCATATGTGGGGGTTGTCAGGCCGCCCTATATAATTGTTTCTCCAACTCAGAACTCTGGAAAGCCGATGTGTTTCGGCTCTTGGTCACCACAGCTATGTCGCGACCGGAGGTCAGATTCTCGGTCGCGGTTCTCGGGGTCAGCAATCGTCTCTCGCGTCACTTGTTCGGTAATCTCGTAGATGTTGATGTGGGTGAGTTCAACGCCATGCTCTTCGGGGGCACGCTCACACAGGTCGGCGACGAGGTGGTCGGGGGCCTCACCAACTGTTCCTGCCCGCCGAATTGAGTTCATATAGAACCGCTCGCGGTAACTTCCGTGCTGCTTTTGTAGCTCCTGTCCCGGTCGTTCGAACGTTAGCTCCCGGTCGTTGTAGATATCCAACTGCTGGCCATCGGCTGTCTCTGCGGGGAAGACGTAGTACCTGTCAGTGGTTCGTGGCCCGGGTCCGGCAAAAATGCTCCATTCGGGTTGGTCGATGTTCAGCCGCTCTGCGACTGAGTGTATCTGCGCTCCAACAGCGGACTCAACGATGTTGTCCTCGGGGTCGTAATCTTCGTCGATGTCCGTCTCGAAGAGCATCCCGGCTTCCGGTGCAAGCAGTGCGAGGGTAATCGCGATAGCAACGAGAATCACGACCATCGTCGATTTGTATGTAATCTTTCGCGCTTGCTCTACACGGGCGTGAGTGAGCCGAGGATTTGGAACGGCCTGTGCACTGGTGATTGCACGGTTTTTGAGTGTCCGAAGTGGGGCAGTTGTCAACCCAGTCCAGCGAGTCACCCGTGACAGGTCGGCATAGAATACTGTTGGAACGAACAACAACAGTCCTGTCAGTGCCACGTAGGCAAATGCGCCGATACGGACTGTCAACGCAAACGAGGCGTGGCCACCCATGAAAAAGACGAGCAGCGGGAGACGCTTGCGCCCTCGCAGGAGAATGAGCAGTGGCGAAGCAAGCAGCATGTGAAACCAGAGCCAACCGCCGACTTGCAGTGGCAGTTCGAAATTCCGCATGAAATCACCAAGGAGGAACGTCATCTCATCCAGTCCCATCACGAGCACTGCGGCTTCGCCGCTTTGCCACAGGTCAGAGCCCATCTTGTTGAAGCCGTTAATCGTATACATTACGACCATCTGAGACAGGGCGAATACCGACGCCAAGCCGACAAACTCCTGTCGAGGGCTCCCCGTTCGGTGAACGGCATCAACTGACCACCGCTCTCCAAGGGGCAAGAATATAGCCCAGAAAAAGAGTAAGCGAAAGAGTGTATCTGCATAGCTTAGCACCAGCGGGTTGTGGTGGTCAAGCGAAATGACGAACAGAAAGGAGAGTATCGTTGCAAACCGGGTTTTGTATCCAACTATCAACTGGAGTGCGACAAGCCCGTGCAAAACGAACAGTCCGGCGATAACCGTCGGGTCTGACGTATAATAAAAGAACGAGAAGGCCCCATCAGGGGTGTAGGATTCAGCGAGTTCTTGTGGCACGACGCCGTCATCAGTATAGTAAAACCAAAAGTTCCGAGAACGAGAGATGAGGTCTCCAATAATTAACAGTCCGAGTGCGATACGAAAGAGTGCAAGCGACCGGGTGTCGATGCTCACACAGCCTCGGAGAGACGAAACAGCTGATGTGACGCGATTCGGGAGGGGGTTGTCAGCTTTCATTGTAGACGGTATCAGTTTCGGGGATTCGAGTCAGGACTCGTTCGGATGTACTGTCTACCTTTAGGTGTGATGATACGGTAAGTAAATGATTCCGGTTGTGTGATACCGTGGCGTCATTCAGCATGCACGGGAACCGCTCGAAAAGCCAGATACAGGGAATCACAACGCTGCTGATACTGCTTGCTGTCCTATCGTTGCACTCCCTGCAGTGGCTACCTGACAAAACCTATAATTGCGGGCCTACCATAGCCACAGATACGAACAGCTCCATGACAAACGAAACGAAAATCGCTGATACGCAGGGAAAATATCTCCACGCCATCAAAAACGGTCGGGAGATGATGGACGCGACCTGGGAGCCCTGTCGTACTATCCTTACTAACGAGCGACTCGTTGTCATGGCTGACCAGCAGTTTTCCATTCCACTGGGGAATATCACAGAGATGGGCGAACGGCTGGACCTGAATCAGGAAATCGCCTCGGAATCTGAGTATTCTACTGTGCATATCGACGAGGATGTGCTGCTGGTCGCGGCAAACAACCACGAGAGTTTCGAGACTGACCTGTATCGGGCTATCCTTGATGGAGCAATCGTTTATGTCAAACATCCTGCAGTCGTGGGAGGGGTGATTCAGGGCCAGGAGTGGCAGCGTGGGCGACTCAAAGTCACGGCGGAAGCCGTCCAACTCGTGCTTGAAGATGGACAGCGGTTCGTTATCGACCGCGACGATATCGGCGATTTCGAGACGGACGAGCGGGCGATTGCCGGTGACAAGCGGATGGTAATCGAAGTCGAGCATACCGAC
>LFFM01003052.1_pt1 | contig 10713 bp, 8 predicted proteins | sample 643131 | NCBI WGS metagenome assembly LFFM01 (sample SAMN03777445, study PRJNA286221) | soda lake metagenome | biome: soda lake; feature: Kulunda steppe; material: water; isolation source: sample Tc-Br brine of Tanatar trona crystallizer | place: Russia: Kulunda steppe | collected 2011-07
ATTCTCGAGCCACACTCACTGTCTTCGACTCGGTCGTATCGTAGACTGCAGAAACAGTGACACGTTCGTGATCCTGAAACGCTGGAATATGCCTACTGGTCGCAATGTTTCCTGCACCCACGACACCGATCGTGATGGACATACGATACGGGTTGCAAGAACCGGTGATAGGTATTTCGTAATCGACCAATCTCTCCACCAACAAGTTGAAGATAACGGGTTCGAATATAGCACCAAGAGATTCACATGACGAAGAACATCATTCTTCTTACTATCGATGCGCTTCGTGCCGATCACGTTTCAGCGTATGGGTACGAACGCGAAACGACTCCGTTTCTCGACGAGTTGGCGGCAGAAAACACGTTTTTCGAGTTTGCTTACAGTCCGAGCTCTCACACCAGAGAGTCAGTCCACTCGATTCTGACTGGAAAGCCGCCGTTACAGGCCTGTACCGATGAATATCGTCTTGCAGCAGAGCCTGTTTCGTCTCCTCTTTCGGATGCTGGTTTTCTAACTGGTGGCTTTCACTCGAATCCGTATGCGTCTCGCGCGTACGGATATTCCGGAAAGTTCGACAAATTCGATGACGACCTCTACCTCGGCAACAGTCGGCTGCTCGCACTCGCACAGCGAGGCCTCGACAAACTCCGGAACCGGAACTACGCTCGCGCCGAAACGATCAACAAGCGATCGCTCTCCTGGCTCGACTCGATCGGCGACGAGCCGTTTTTCCTCTGGAACCACTACATGGATGCCCACGGGCCGTACGAACCGCCCGAAGAGTACCGATCGCAGTTCACTGACGAATCCGTGAGTCAGCGCCAGTCACAGAAACTGTACCGGAAGGCTGCAGTGACCGATCCTGACGGCGTGACCGCAGAGGAACAGCAGCTGCTCCGCGACCTCTACGACGCCGAGATCCGATCGACCGACGATGCGTTACGCGACTTCTTCGACTCTCTCGAGCAGCGTGGGTTGCTAGAGGAGTCGATCGTGCTCATCAGTGCGGATCACGGTGATGCGTTCGGTGAGCACGGCTACTACGGTCATCCTCGAAAGCTTGACGAGGAAGTGATCAGGGTACCCATGTTGATCTGTGGTGGTGACACGGCCCAGCAAACGATTTCCACCCCTGTTTCGGGGCTCCAGCTCGTCCCAACGATCCTCGACATTGCTGGTGTCGAATCCGACAGCCCGTACGCATCGTTGTACGATGTCGACGAGGACGCCGAGTTCGCCTTTGCATCGGTCCGGGGACAGGACGACGAATCACACCTTCGGCGATTTGCAGCCTATAGAGACGAACAGGTCGGGCACCTGACAATCGATACGGAATCGGAAACCACCGTGGAAGAAACCTACCAGGACGACACTGTTCGAGAACACCTCCGTGCGTTCAGCGACGTCGACGAAGCAGTCCTTCCCGAATCCGACGGCGGCGATATTGAAGCTGGTGAGGATGTCGATCGGCGGCTCGAGGCGTTGGGGTATAAATAATGGTCGCCTCGCAGAATCTATCACAAAACCTATTCGAGGGACTGCAGTGTAGAGAGCTGTGATGTGGCTACTGGACCAGATACGATCAGTAGGTGATTTTCTGCGTAAGGCCGTGATCGCCGTGATTTTTCTTATCAAATACTACGGGACACGGACACGTGTGGGGAACCGACTCTACTGCCGGTTGAAAAATAGACGGTACGACACCGGCTTTTGCGCGACGGAAATCGACTTTTTCCGTACCACATACGCGGACCCGGACCAAATCTCCCACAAAATCAATCAAAACTCGTTTGGGTATCAGTACACGCAAATGGGCCGTATCGAAACTGGGAGGTTTCCGACCGCTTCCGTTCAGTTCGAGCACTACTACGTGTACACCAGCTTGTCCGAGCGATTCGTCAAGGGACGTGACTGGTCGGAAACGGCCTACTACACGATGGCGTTCGACCAGGTTGATGCGGCCGACCTCGGCTGGAGTCAGATACCCGATTACGAGGCGCTCGACGCGTTCTTCGAGAATCTCGATGCACTCTACGAACAGATCCGGACCGACGGGTATCTCGACTGTGAGACGTTGCTCACCGAGGCCGAAACCGAGTCGCTGCTCGAGTCGGCTCTCTTAGATCCGATCCGCAGGCATGACGAGGTGTTCATCGACATTGGGCGTGACGGTGAACTGTTGCTTGCGGATGGTCGACACCGGGTAGCGATCGCTCGGATACTGGGGACCGAGGATATCCCGGTCCGGATTCTCGCCCGACACCGGGAGTGGTGTGTGTTTCGCAACGAGTTGCTTCAGTCGATCGACCGTGACGGCGCGATCGAAAGCAAGCATCCGATCTCCCACCCCGAGTTCCGGCACCTCTCCAGTCGCTACGATCCCGAACAGCTGACCGCGATGATCGCCGAGCGTGTCCAACCGAAAGACGAGCCGATCATCGAGTGTGACCCTGGCGTGAGTGGCGCGTTGTTGGCGGCGTTGTCCCAACAGGGGTACGACGTGAGTGCAGTCGTAGCGGACGACGACCGGATGCAGTATCTCGACTGGTACACCGAGTATACGTCGTGTTCGCTTGCGATTCAACGTGTTTCGACCATTGACGAGACGGATACCGGCGGCGGGACAGTACTGGCACTCGATCCCGTTGATCCGGAACTGGTCAAACAAACGATCGACCGCACCGACGCAGACCGGCTGCTGACGACCGATCGGACGATCTGTGAGGGATGGACTGACGACCGCGTCGACACCGTCGAACTCATACCCTGACGCTACTCCGTCTGATACGGAGTAGTGTCCGTCGTTACTGCCGATCGGCCAGGACGGGGCACCGATCGGCGGTACTTGATGACACGACGCCGTCTGAATCGGTGCGTGACACACACTGGTACCCCATCGCGTTGGGATCCGTGTCCTCCGAGGACGTGTCAAGTATCGAGGTAGCCGAGCGACTCGAGGTGTTCTTTCATCCGTTCGTTTTCGATCTGATCTGACGGTCCGGCAGCCTCCGGCAGCGAGTCAACATACGCCACCCGCTTCGCTCGGAACTCCTCAAGGACGTCCGTGTCGGCGTCGCTACGGTCGTTCGTCTCGTTCGGGTCCGTTCGCAGGTCGTAGAGTTCCTCGCCGTCTTCAGTTCGAATGTATTTCCACCGGGAGCCCCGAAGCGCGATCGAGTTGTCGTCCTCCGTCCGGGCAACGGCGTACTCGGTCGTCCACTGCTCGGGAGCAACCTCCCCATCCCGGACGAGCGTCTTCAGCAACTCCGGAATCGCCACCGTCGAGACGGGTTCGGTGACAGTGGCGTCCGCATGGCCGTCGTACAGTAGACACGGGACATGGATATTTTCTTCATAGAGAACGGGTTCGTGACCGTAGGAGTCGTGCTCGCCAAACGCCTCACCGTGGTCCGAATAAAAGAGAACGATGGCGTCATCGTTTGCGTCCTCCATCAACCGCCCGACGAAGGCGTCGACCGATCGGACACAATCGCGGTAAGCGCGCTGGATCTGGTCTGCGCCCTCCGCTGAGTCTAACTCCTTTCGGGCAGTTCGTTTGCGGGTTTTGTGCCCTGGCATGTTGTTGGCTTTGAGCATTGCCGACCACATCGAAAGCGCGGAGGTCTCCTCACGATCCTGTCGCGGGACGAGATAGGGGTTGTGCGAATCAAGTAAGAACGCCCACAGGAATACGGGACCGTCGATACGATCGATCGTGTCTTCGATTTCGTCGTAAAACGTCCGCCACTGTGAAAAGTAACTGTCTTTGTGAATCCACTGGTCGAAGCGCTTGGCGACGCTGCTAAACCGGGTGTCACTGAACGCTGAGGTAATCGTCCCGCCCGTTTTTCCGACCTCGGTAAATTCGTCGAAGCCGGCGTCAAAACTGGTCTCGGCGGTCGTCCAGGGGTTGGCCGTAAAGGCGATCGTCGTGTACCCCTGCTTTTGAAGCCACTCACTGAGCGTCTCGAACCGTTCGACATGATCTTTGACGCGTGCGATGCGCTCGCCGTAGTTCGAGAGATCGTAGTCGCCAGGTGGGAACGGCGTCCCGGTGTGTGAGACCGGGATCGAAGACGGCGTTCGAGGACCCGGCGAGATCGCGGACGTGAACGTGATCGCGTCGTCGGCCAGCGCGTCAAGCGTCGGCGTCAGGTCGTCTCGGGTCGTTTCATCGTGCCACCCACAGTGGTCAGCTCGCAGACTGTCTGCAGTGACAATACAGATATCTCGATGCATGTTTCTCTAGGTGAGTCGAAGATACTAGTCGTTGAGCATGAATCTGCCGATAACCAAGACCCGTACAATATTTATATATGTCTGTGCATTCTCATCAATTATGTATCGGGTATTTTTCCACATTTACCAAAACGCAGTTAATAAATACAAATCTGAAGGTGTCATATCATTAATTAAGTTAGCTCCTTATTTTGCTCTGTATAACTTGATAACGAAGCGCCAGCGGTTTGTGTACTGTACATCTTATCGGTACCACATACAGAAACACCGGTATTCTGCACCAGCTAAACCGTATAAACCGATTTGGGTTAATCCTAAAAGAATTACTCGGAAGGGGTCCGGTATCAGACGGGATTTGGGACTTGGACAGATACGGAATGGAGATTGGTATCTTCCTGAAAACAGCCAACCTCTCGATGAGCTTCCCCGATACTTGGGATTGAAACAGCGATTTGAGGAAGGTCGTGACTGGGAGGATACGGCGTATTATTCGCATGTAAAGTCAAAATTTGACGAACAAAATACTGTTAACGGATACCGAAGTTTTGAAGAATTCAAAAACATTCGGCTTGCGTTCGTCGACGAGTTATTCATGAATATACGGGACAACGGATACCAACCTAATTTTGAAGCAGGACACAATCTTCCGGATCAAGATGGACGTCCAATCAGTTACAGTCACTTAGAACCACTTGTCGTCGTCGGAAAGGATGGGGCAATACTCCTTGACGACGGTCGTCACCGAGTTGCGATTGCTGAAATTCTTGGAATTGAATCGATTCCAGTAAATGTACTGGCCAGACACAGTGACTGGCAAACGATCCGCGATACGATTTCTGATTCAGATGGGTATAGAGATCTAACTGAAGACATCTACAAACACATGGAACACCCTGATATCAAGCAGATTGTAGACGATTCCGACCAGACACATTTGTCGAGGTGACTGGCTTATATTTGTTCTAATAGCTCTTGATACGATGTGACGACCGACGAGAGACTATACTTTTCAGTGAACGTTTGAAGACCTATTTTCCCTAGCTCCTCTCTTTTATTTATTGACGTGGCAAGTTGACCTATAATCTCTTCAAGAGTCTCAAATTCACCGTCTACGTAGCCTAATGAACCCGACTCTGTCTCTAAAAAGCGGCCAGGATTAATATGCAATGCAACAACCGGGGTTGCATACCTCCATGCTTCAAGGAATACATTTGGGAACCCTTCAGATACTGACGTATTAATTAACGCAATTGCTTCTTTATAATACGTGTGGATCTCAGAGGGTGGTACCCAGCCTGTATACGTTACGTTTGGAGCTTCAACGGCACGTTCGACGATCGTTCGCGTGTACTCATTGTCTGCACCATCACCGATTAGAACGAATTCTTCATTCGGGAATTGCTCCGCTAGATCAAGAAACAGATGTGGTTGTTTCTGTTTCCGCGTGAGCCGCCCTACCCACAGAAAATGTTTTCTAGACTCGAACAGATCGATCATATCAGCTGGCGGGTATCCGTTGGGAATAATCGTCGACTCAATGTTCCAGTCGTCTTGAAGCGTCTTCGCCTGATCTGGGGTTTGTGCGACGACTTCAGCAACGCGAGGTAGTGATTGTCTATATATGCGTTTTCGAGCGCCGGTCTCGTATCTCGATTTTCGGATACGTGAATCCACAGCGATGTGATAGACGAGTGGTTTCTGTATCGATCTTAGAAATGGAAAAATAATGGCCATTTTCCGGGGGCTACATCGAGTGATATACACATCAGCATCTACTTGCCATAATACCTTGTAGAGTTGCCAGACCTGTTTGATGCGGTTTTTTTCTGATGTAGATTTAACTGGTTTGTATGCTCGATGAAGTGTAACTCCATCGCGGCTTTCAACCTTTGGTTGCCCATAGTCCCCAACAACAAACCGAACGTCAAATTTGTTAGCAAGGTTTTTGCTTATGAGGTTGAATTGCCGCTCTGCACCGCCATCTGCCTCCACTTTTTCATTAAAATAGCCGTAAGCAGTAAGGGAAATGAAACAAATTCGCTTCACGCGTCAATCACACGGGCTGGATATTCTCATCCAGTAAATAAGTAGGTTTGCTTTGTGAGAGGAGCTTGTCGCCGATACCGGTTTCAGTCCTTCGGTCATTCGGTTTAGCGGTCCAAAATACTGTGCCGGTAGCGGTGATCGACCCAGGTAGTAAACCACACAATTACGTTTTGTTGCCAGAGATGCTCTTTGCCCTCACGCAGTCTTTTTAGGCACTGATTCGGTAGACGAAAATACCGCTACTGGTGATGCTACCTATCAAATCCAGATAATTTCCGCAATCCATTGTGCGGTTCCACAACAGTGATTACTATTTTGAAATACTACTGAACCCATTCGTATCACTATTCGAAAACTTTTAATTGAACGGACGGGAAGTTGGCATGTGACCAACTCAGTACGTATTGATATCATTCATGGGTTTGGAGAGTTCAATCCATCGTTAAACAATTTGAAGCAAGGACTAGAAGGAATGACTGGTGACTACACCATACAGTTCCATAGTCCAAGGGAAACAGTAGACATCAATACTACCAAAGATAAAATCAAAGTACTATCAGAAACATTTATAAATGGATTACGAGTATTTGATGAAATCAGGGACAAATCAGATTTAATAATAATACATAAATTCATCTCTCCTATAGATAATACGGTTTTGGAACGTCTATTTTTAACACATCCAAATTCGATTTATACTGTTTATGATGCTGAATATATCAGCAACCCAAAAAAGACGGAGTTTTTATTTAAAAATGTAGATTTGACGCATGTAATCAGTCACGCTATTGCTGCACACGCTCGTGAGTACACAAATAATATTGCTCTCATACCGCCGAGTGTTGATACAGAATTCTTTTCACCTCTTAGTAGCGCCGTAATTGAAGAGACACAGCATATCCGGAACAGCAACAAATTTATTATCGGGTGGATTGGAAATGCCGCTGATCATAAAGAAAACCTTCTCCATATCAGGGATGTCCTAACAGAGATCGACACTGACACTGACTTCACGTTCCGTCTTCTTTGTGGAGGAGAGATGGAGGAAGAACTGGAACAACAATTATCGGCGTCTGGGTTTGATACGGATATCATCGATTGGGTGCCCTGGGAGGATGTTCCAACGGTGATTAATACATTTGATGTCGGTGTCGCACCGTTACAAGATACGGCGTTCAATAGGGGGAGGTCGAGCGAGAAAATCAGGGAATATATGGCATGTGGGTGTCCAGTGGTCGCTTCGAATGTCGGAGAAAATCCGTATCTGTTGCCCGAATCTGCTGGATTCCTCACAAATAACAGATCAGAATGGAACGAAGCTCTATCCACCTTGATGGAAGACCCAACACAGCGCAAAGAGATGGGTCGTAACGCTCGGGAATACGTCGAAGAGAACTACTCTATACAGGTAATCGCAGATCAGTTAGAGGCAGAAATCAATTCTGTCTTGACAGGTTGAATTGGCATTGATCAATGTTGTGTAAAACAGAATACCCTATGATTGATTTCAAAACGGGTATTACCGAAAGTGGGGCCCTGTTCAGAGACGCCTGGTTCATACGTAAGCGAGGAATTTGCGTCAGCTGCCGGCAGTTTTGGCTTCGGCGTAAGGGTGTCACAGAACGATTGCTTCACCAGAGCGGGCGCATGGCTTTCACTGCTATTACAACGAGATCTACGGAGCTTACTCAATTTGACCTCCTCTATTGATTCGACAGCAGTGCGGACGCTGCCTGCGAATCGAGATGCGTCGAAACGCTGCGGTCCACTGGCTGAAAAGTACTACTGCGGCTACGGTTGTACGGCCGGTCCAACTGGCTCAAAGATCCCGATTGCAGCCGCGTTCACCGAACCCAACCAAGCGTCAGAGACAGCGCAACACATAATCGAAGCTGTTGGTACTTATTCTAATCTTTACCAAACTTACCACAACCCGTCGTGACGGCCGATATTTAATATATGGTACACTAGCTACTCTGGGACTTTGTTACGAACTGCTTCATATTTTTTAATGGTGTGTATGTAAACCTTCCACCCAGACATGCGAACAGTATGATATACCGATCTTCAATAAAGGGATAGTGATAGATCGACTTAGCAGTATATCTCCGAGCGTCTCTGTATTCACCAACCCTCATCGCGTTCGCAGCGATCGAATAATTTAAAAAAGAAAGAAACTCCCGTTTGCATCCAAGCTCTTCCGCTAACCCTAAATGTTTTTCTTTAAATCGTGGAACGGAGATATTTTTTCGTTTATCATACCATTGGCTCGTTCTTTCATCAGCGTCAACTCGCCGTGTCATGAGTATTTCTGGAACAGATTTGACGTGGAAATCACGCATAATCCTGAGAAACCACTCTCTGTCGGTCATATTTGGCATGTTTTCATCCGGATAACCGGCCCGTTCTAACACAGCTGATTTGATCATTACAGCTGAAAATGGAGCCATATCAAATTTCCCTGTTATGTATTCTTTGATTACATCCCCTTCTTTTTGTCGACAAACTTCTCTTACAACATTATTTTCTTCATCAATATAGTTGTATCCTGTGTACACCAGTCCTACGTTTTCTGTTGACCGCTCAAATGTAGACACTTGCTTTTGTATTTTGTCCGGTTTCCACCGATCGTCATCATCAATGAACGCGATATATTCCCCAGTGGCTTCAGTTAGTCCCGTGTTTCGCGCAGCATTTTGCCCTCTGTTTGTCTCATGGCGTATTACCTGATACTCAACTTCGATACGACTGTTAGCAAGTGTTTCCTTCACTGGTTCTGTCGAACAGTCATCAATTATGATAAGCTCAATATCATCGTAGGATTGATTTGAAACGGAGTCAATTGCGTCTACAATATAATCATTCCTATTGTATGTTGGTAAAATAACACTGACTACTGGCATATCCTTCATAAGGATGTTCTGTCCTAAAACTGTATTGGCATTGGCACCAAATTAGGGGGAGAGCACCTGCAGAACTTGTCTTGTTGAACGCAGACAATCAGTAGGAGGGCCGTCAATCACGTCTTCACGGGCTAGTATCTTTTCAGTTGTCGATTGATGAGTCAAACCGACACCCGCAAACTGGTTCAACTCATCAGTTCTGGTTTGGCAAGGTTTCAACACATCCAGACAAGTCATTTGGTCGATGCCATATTGCCAGACTGTATCTCTTTCTTGATTAATTTAATATAGTTTTTTGTGAGGGCGTCTGAGGCCGTTTCCTCCGGCGACAAAACAAGTCAATCCATGCTCTCAACAACATGGTAAACTCAAACGAAGGGACTATACCAACGGAGAATTATTGCTCCGATGTTGAACAGAACGTGTATTTTCAGTAGAGAATGTTCCATGACTAATAATGCTGGAAGCTTGCCATTGTACTTTAGTTGGTACCGAAAGACGCTCGGTAGACATAGAAAGACGAATGAGTTCTCATCGATTAATACATGAACGAACGTGAGGTAACGACCGGCGATAAAATTGAATCGCTGAAGCGAGTCGCACGGTATAATCCGGCGTTTACTGTCTTCATCATCATCTTTGGTGCGGCAACAGCCCTACTAGAAGGAATCGGTCTGACATTTTTACTGCCGATCCTCGAAATCGCTCAAGAAGGGCCAGAAGCTGCAGAGGAAGCGGGTGGCATCGTTGGGGCGTTCGCACAGACGTATGCGATGCTCGGATTGCCATTTACTCTCGAGTCGATGCTCGCTGGTGTAGCTGTCGTCATGATCCTTCGGTATACGGCCTCGTTCATGGCCGGCTGGTTGGCAATAAAGCTCAAGTACGAGTATCGGAGGGAACTGACTAATCAGGCGTTTGAGCACTCGCTCCGGACGCGAATCGCGTATTTTGATCAAGAAGGCTCTGACGAGATTCTGAATGCGGTTATTACGCAGGCACGCAAAGGTGCTGGTGTTTTGGGGAAGATTGTGAGTTTCTTCAAACAGGTGTTATTGAGTCTGATGTATCTTGGAATTGCCCTTGCGATCGCCCCACTCCTCACCCTGTTTGCGCTCGTTCTACTTGGTGGTGTCACAGTGTTCCTTCGATACATCATCGAACCGGCGTATACCGTTGGCGAGCGAATCGCCGAGGCCAATGAGCGCCTCCAATCAAGCGTACAGGCTGGAACGCAAGGCATTCGTGACATCAAACTATTCGGAATGCAAAACGAGGTACTCACAAGTTACCGAGACGCCATCGATACATTTACTAACTCAAGTATCCGCCTTGGACGGAACAAAACCGCGATGGATAGCTTCTACGAGCTCAGTGTGGCGTTGTTGCTCTTCGTACTGATCTATGCAGGAATCGCCCTGTTGGACCTCTCGTTCGCTGCGCTGGCTGTGTTTCTCTTTGCGATGTTCCGACTGGCTCCCCGAGCAAGCAATCTCAACTCGAAGTTCTATTCGATCGAAGGGAA